>Ga0066648_10000982_pt1 | contig 16912 bp, 19 predicted proteins | sample CryGeyCG12114_NA_FD_59537 | JGI IMG/M metagenome (GOLD analysis project Ga0066648, IMG submission 59537) | Groundwater microbial communities from aquifer - Crystal Geyser CG19_WC_8/21/14_NA | ecosystem: Environmental > Aquatic > Deep subsurface > Groundwater | place: USA: Utah: Grand County... | reverse complement strand
ACTGTATCCTGCATGCATAGCATTGGCGATAGCGAACATACGCTGATCAGATGGTGTTTGGAGCTCGTCGTCGATTGACATGAGAGGGTTCGGATTCTCTGAAAAACCCAAATTGTGGAAATCGACCGAACGAATCGCTTTCTGTATAGCTTCTTCGAAGGTCCTTCCGATAGCCATGACTTCGCCAACACTCTTCATCGAGGATCCTAGCTGTGTTGAAACTCTCGTGAACTTCTTGAGATCCCAACGAGGGATTTTGACCACTACATAGTCAAGGGACGGTTCGAAGCAGGCAGAGGTCTTCTTGGTGACAGAATTGGAAATCTCGTTCAGGGGAACACCAAGACCTAGCTTCGCAGCGATGAAAGCCAGAGGGTATCCGGTCGCTTTGGACGCAAGAGCTGAGGACCTCGACAGTCTGGCATTGACTTCAATAATGCAGTACTCCTTCGAGAATGGATTCAGAGCATATTGGATGTTGCATTCACCAACGACGCCAAGATGTCGAATAACATTGACAGCCGTTGTCCTGAGCATGTTGTAGTCTTCGTCTGATAACGTTTGCGAAGGCGCAACCACAATCGAATCACCAGTATGAATTCCAAGAGGGTCGAAGTTTTCCATGTTGCAGACAGTGATGCAGTTGTCCCGGCCATCTCTGACGACTTCGTACTCAATCTCTTTCCAGCCTTTCATACTTCGCTCAATAAGCACTTGAGGACTGGCTGCAAAGGCCTTACCACAGAGTGCTCGAAGCTCTTCTTCATTGTTAGCGAAACCACTACCAAGACCGCCGAGAGCATAAGCGGCTCGAACAATGACAGGATATCCGATATCTCCGACCACTTCCAGGGCCTCGTCCAAACTTGAAGCTGAGGCCGACTTGGCGCATTTCTCACCGATTGACTCCATGCTTCGTGCAAAGAGCTCTCTGTCTTCGGTTGTGATGATTGTATCAATCGGTGTACCAAGCACCTTGACGCCAAGCTCTTCAAATTCGTCCTTGAGTTGAATGCCGACCTGCAATGCCGTTTGACCACCGAAAGTGCAGTAGATCGCATCTGGTCGTTCATGTTGGATGACCTTACGGACGAAGTCTGCATTCACCGGCAAGAAGTACACTTTGTCTGCGAGACCCTTCGACGTTTGAATAGTAGCGATATTGGGATTAATCAAGACAGTGTATATGCCTTCTTCTTTGAGTGCTTTGATAGCTTGACTGCCAGAATAGTCGAATTCACCTGCTTGCCCAATGCTGAGACCACCACTGCCGAGCACAAGCACTTTCTTCGGATAGACTCTAGGGTAGGCTTTCTCATTCTGCTCGACAGTTCCGCCAGGGAAGCTGACTGGCTCAAGCAGTGCATTGACCGAATTAACGGACTTGACGATGGAGTCAATAAAGACGTCGAACAAGAACTCGGTATCCTTTGGTCCAGGACTGCTTTCAGGATGAAATTGCACACTGAAATAAGGCCGCGAGACGTGTCGTATGCCTTCGTTGCTGCCATCGTTGGCATTTACAAACAGTTCCTCCCAACCGTCAGGTAGCGTCATCGAGTCGACTGCAAAGCCGTGATTTTGCGACGTGATATAACATTTCCCCGAGAGCAGATTGGTGCAGGGAATGTTGGCGCCTCGGTTACCAAACTTCATCTTTAACGTGCTTGCACCTGCTGCGCGCGCAAGAAGCTGATGGCCCAAGCAGATACCAAACACTGGTGTCCGCCCCTCCTTCATAGCTTCAGCAATATGGAGAACTGTGTCCTTCATCATCGCCGGATCACCTGGCCCATTCGAGATGAACAGACCATCATAATCCTTGCCAGCCAAAGCTGGGAAGTTGTAGTCCCATGGCACCACGAGGGTTTCGACACCTCGACGTAGGAGACATCGCAACTGGTTGAATTTCATACCAACATCGACTACCACGACACGGACAGCTCGACCACTGGGGTGCGTTAAGGCCTTGCTAGAGTCTGGCTTGTAGAGCTTAGGCTCCTTGATCGAGACTTCCGCGACGAGATTCTTCTTGTTTTGATCTTGCCACGGCACTTCTTCTACCTCATCCCTCCAATGCCGAGTGCCAGCCCCATTGATGCCATCAGTACCGCTCGTCACCGCACGGTCCGTGCTCTCCTCGTCCGCGTTGGCAATAAGCATGCGACCGAGCATAGCGCCTTCCTCTCGTATGACCTTGGTCAAGGCACGCGTATCAACACCATACACGGCTGGAACGCCCTGTTCCTTCAACCACTGACCAAGAGATGAATTCGCAAGGTGGTGTGAATATTGCTCGCCTGCATATGTAGCAATGACCAGACCGGCGACGTGAATCTCTTCAGACTCGTAGTACTTGGGCAGATCCTTGAGGACCTCATCCATAGTGTCACGTGGTGGAACGCCATAGTTACCGACTAAAGGAAAGGTGACTACTAGTATTTGACCTCGATATGAAGGGTCTGTGATAGATTCCGGGTAGCCGACCATACCGGTCTGGAAGACTAGTTCTCCAGAGACGCTCTTTTCAGCGCCGAAACTGAAGCCTTCATGGATGTTGCCATCTTGAAGCTCGAGGAATATTTTTCGTGGTGATCGTTCCGAAAGATGAGAAATAGCCATCTGTGAGATTGGTGGTACAAGTCGTCGTGTGGGTATCGATGTGATGGAGGACTGACGTTGTGAGACACTTAGACCAGCTGAAGTTGCCATGGCAGGAGAGTCTGGCACGAAGCCTTTAGTCGAAGTTGTGCCGTTCATCGCGAAACGAAAGTAAGCTGAAACAGTGAAGATCTTAAGAGGACAGGGCCTCGGATAGCATGCCTCAAAGCTGCATTTGCTACTTTGCAGTCTAAAGCCGAGTTTCGTGTAAATGCAAGCTGCCTGATTTACAAGAATGCAAGACTCGAAAGAACAATGTCGGTCAGCATTCAGCTTCGAGTGCAAGGGCATGAGGATTTATTATTTTTTAGAGTTTGCAGATCTTCGCTTACGTCGGATCACACTAGTATTTTTCGGACTAGCCCAGCTATCGGAAGTTCGTCGGCCTCTTTCATCATTTCGCAAAAGCTGCGAACGACTCTCGACGTCTTGCAGTTTTCTTGACTTCTTGGAGGTTCTCAAATTCGCCATCAGCCATCTGATATGTCTATGAAAGTCAGGCGAGCCGGCGAAACCGTGAAGAACTTACGTGTTCTGCAGCTGGGAAGGATTTTGCCTGCACCTCTTCTCGATACTGCTTGAGTGCCGAGACGGATTGTTCGCCAATATTTGCATATTGCGTGTGCCAACTAGAACCCATGTTAGTGACAGCTGATATCATGTGTCGCGCGCTTTCACTTTTGCAAGAAGCAACCAGGATACCCCAACAGTTCGGATTGCAACGCCATCTGAGCGCTAGTGCTAGAACCACAGCCGATGCCAATCGTTGGTATCTTGAGCAGGTCGGTGATCATCTGAGCGGCTTCAGGTGCGACAGCCTCGAGAACGATGGCAACTGCTCCAGCGGTTTGTATGGCAAGGGCATCTTCCAAAACTATCGTTGCGGAAGCTGCAGTCGAGCCAAAAGATAACTTGATGTTGGCGTCTGAGCGAATCGAGTCAGTATCTTGGTCTATGGTTGCCAAAGCTCGCTGAGGCATCAATCCGACATGTCCGACTACAGCAATACCAGCTTTCGCGATTGCGGCGACCTGATCTGCCATATCCTTGCCACCCTCAAGTTTGACACCATCTACTGCTGCCTCTTTGACGAGGCGCAAGCTCGACCGTACAGCTGCACGTCTTTAGCCTCATCTATGCCATTCTCAGGATAGGTGTCGATTACCTTGCTCGGGACTGATCTCGTAGGTACCGAGTGGAAGATCTCCTAGCAAAAACGGACCACTGCCGTCTCTTCGAGCTCCTCTTGCTACTGACTTGCAGTGGTAGATCATCTCTTCCAAAGTCATGCTAACGGTGGAGTCAAGACCTTGAGAAACCACTGCTGTACTGTCTCCGACGAGAATGAGGTCCATGCCTGCTTCTGCGGCCACCCTGCCAGTCGGACAGTCCCAAGCCGTTACGCATGATGCTACTCGCTCCTTGCAGGCGGCGCGGAACTTCTTTAGAGCAGCCATGTTGATCTGCTACTTGAGCAGCTAACATACTCAGCATTGAGCATTGACGGTCCTTGCAATAGCTATATTTCCGAAGATACCTTTGCTGTTAGGTAATGCGTGAGGCACAGCAGACGTTTCCCCGCAATATGCCTCAGGCCTCCATTTTCGCCAGCCGTAGCGTAGCAAGTGCTTTGGGCTCAGATTGCTAGAGGGATCTTTGAGGTTGCTTGAAGGTGTTTGATGTAGTCACTCTGCGAGTGCTTACAGTATGAATGAGGATTGAATTACACCGTCACCATTGCTAGCTGCTACTGTTGGCTTAGCACTGCTCTTTAAGAAGGTCAAGCTTAGCGTGTGCCACGGGGAAGTTTGCAATTTAAGGCACATGCAAGACGCGTGTCGCATAGTTGAGTAGCATCATGGTCACACAATATGCCCGACGTCTAGCAGAAACATCAATGCCGAAAGAGACAAGATAGATGCAGGAAGGTCATCTTCATCTGGTTTGCTTGCGAACGTTGTCCGAGTGGTTGAAGTGGGTGGGTGAGCGAAGCGACCCGGCTATGGTGGTGTGGGGGAGTACCCAAGCACATGATGTCCTGAGAGAAGCAGGTGATGCATTAGAGCGTCAATGGCGCGAGCTCAGTGAGTGATGTAGCCAATGAGTACTGCAGCTCTAACATCGTGATTATCATTTGTGTGCTTCCACACCTCGATATCATTCAGCGTCGAGCGATGAAGCTCATACCTTCCGCAAAATTACGCCGATGGATACATGCACCCCGTACTATTCATGCCCTTGCGGCATGGATGTGCAATGCAATATGATGGCACTTAGCCAAGTGCAAGTGAGCGGCGTGCGGATGGTGGCGGTGTGCAATCACCGCCATCCCAAACAAACAATTTCGATGCTCGCCACCACCACATGCTACACAAAATGATTGACGCGATGGTTTGAAACTGCCACTATCTCAATCACCTGCCCAGCTGTCGAAATATCCTGTCGGGGAAGGTGCATTCTTTGTGCCAGTCGCTCCTTCTTTGCTTTGCTGCGCTTGGACCGTGCCTGCACTAACACACTAACATACTCGTGCCAACATTGGCAGCCACACCCACTAGCAGGACTTGGGCAGGGAACTTCCAGCACGAGAACATGCTAACATCATCACTCGCAATATGCTATCGAGTTTGACGCAATCAGTAAGGTGGAAACTCCGACCTGAGGCTTCTTCGCCTGGACATTCTACTCGCACTGTCACATTTCCCGAGGACAGAGAGCGTCGGTCATCAGGAGGTCAGAAGAGGTCCTTTTTCCACTATCGAGACAACGACCGACGATATCCCCCGCGCGATGCAGACCACGACGATGAAGAAGATGATGAGGAGCAGAGCATGGAGGATGAAGACGACGACGACGAGGGGTCTGAGGACATTGGCCCAGAGGAAGACTCCCCTCTGCTCCCCATATTCTCCCCCGACCATCTGAACGCCCTGCCCGTCTTCACCCTCACGCACGCCTACCGTGAGATGGTCATAGAAAGATGTGATACAGTCCTGACATGGGAGCAGCTGAGATCGCCCCAAGTCTCACAATTTCTGGTCAAGCCAATCCAGCAGGAGATTAGGGACAACCAATTCAGTGCGGCCACACAGTATGCCCTGTTGGCAAATTGTATGCAATTCAAGAAGGAGGCAGGTATACATCCCGGGAACAGTGGCACCAATATGACAAGAGCCATGGTTTGTGAGCTCATCGCCATCAGGATGCTACGAGAATGTGGAACTCGAGAGCTGATCGATGCTTTGTCCTACGACTTTGACCCCTTGCAAGGCCAGCCAGCGCCAGAAGGTCCGGCTGCTGCGACGCAACAGCGCCGTTCTACTCCTCGCTCCGCACGGATATCCTGCATCGAGATAGCCATTCGTGCCACTGCAAAGCGCTTTCTCGCACATCCACTGGTTGTCCAGCATCTGGAAGCCATCTGGAACGGATCAATCGTCTTCCATTCCGCTGCTGACAGCATGCACCGAAGAAGAATACCTATGCTCTACAATTCCTATGGCACCAACGCTCAATCTTCAGCTCCATCACAACATGTCATTACCAACAACCGCACAGCAACCTTGTACAATCCTCGAGAGGCTTCTCTGTTCAAGCTGTCACGCCTGCGCGTGCCTCGGTACAGAAACATCCTCTCCACCATATCTTTCGCTATCCTGCTAGTACTCTTCCTTGCTGTGCTGGAAGACAGGCCACTGGAGATAACCCCCATGGAGATTTTGTTCTGGGTATGGGCTGCAGGCTACATGCTGGACGAGGTCATCGGCTTCAATGAGCAAGGTTTCAGTCTGTACATTGCCAGCTTCTGGAACACCTTCGACGTTGGCATTCTCCTCCTTCTGTTTTCCTATCTATGTCTGAGACTCTACGGCGTTGCCATACCCGATGACAATATCAACAAGATCCACGTTACCAACACTGCATACGATGTCCTCGCTACGACTGCTATATTACTCTTCCCAAGGCTGTTCTCCGTCTTAGATCATTACCGCTACTTCTCGCAGCTGATCATCGCTTTTCGCATGATGGCAGCAGATATGTTGGCGATCTTTGTTCTGATCGTCATCTTTTGCAGTGGCTTTCTTGTAGCGTTGACCTTCGCCTTCAGCAAGGGAAAGACCGAGGATCCTAAAGCTGTCGCATATGCTTTGCTCCAAATACTTCTTGGCTTCACACCAGCGGGTATGTTACGTTTTGTATTTCGTACGACTACAAGCTGACCTATTACTTAGCATGGGATAGGTGGCCTACGTATTCCTGGTTGGGGAAAACCGTGTTAATCCTCTTCCTCTTCATATGTCATTTCGTGGTCGTAACGATACTCATCACGGTCCTCACCAACTCATTCATGGAGATTGTGCGAAACGCGAACGAGGAACACCAATATCTTTTCGCCGTCAACGTCATTTCGAATGTCAAATCAGATGCTCTCTTTGCATATGTGCCGCCAATAAACGTCTTACAGTGGCTTTTGACGCCTTTACGGTATTGTCTACCCTTTAGGGAATACGTGAAAGTCAACCGAACCATCATCAAAGTCACACATATGCCAATCCTATGGACAATCTATCTGTACGAGAGGCTTGTGCTGCGGCGGAGATATATTGAACCGGTCGATCTTGTAGAGTCAAGGGGACGGCGCGTGAGAAAGACGTTCTCGCAACGCTTGCCTCGCCTGATCAGGGAGCCGTCCATTGCAACTTTTCGTCAAGAGGCTGCTCTAGAGGAGGTCTTTCGACAAGCTGCTGACACTACAATGTGGACTGCGAGAAGCCAAGAGCGTCGCAAATCAAGCCATGTCGTGTCCAATTGGATGCATCATATGGATGATGAAGATGCAGAACCTCCACAAGAGCAGGACCATAAGATCGTGGACAAACTAGAAAGACGGCGATTCAGTTCGAGGCGACTTTTGCCGCCAGGTACACGCAACTTTTCGACCACACGCAGAGCGACGTCGGTAGTCTCAGATCCAACCGACATGCCGTCTCATGCAGATTTCTTCTCTCCCCCGGGACGCATTGTTCTGTCTGTCGACTTGACACCCAGCGCGGTCGAGCTACCATCACAACAGACCGATGCAGATGGAGATGATGAGCTTCTGACGAATGGCGAAGACACCGAAACGAATACCGCAGGCCCAGAAACAAAACAAAACCTGCTTCCCAAGGATGGACGCAATGTTCCGCACCGAGACTATTTCGGAAGCAGGACAGCAGCATCTCAGGGGCGCAGTTCGGGCCACCAAGATGCGGAAGAGTCTGCAAGGCCACACATCAGCATAGTGCAGCCACCGCTTCGGCCAAGAGGCGGGGTTGAGGGCCGTCCGAAGCATGCACGCAACGTTTCCTCTGCGACCATGATCTACAACCCACCACCGGAATCCGACAAAGACGATGACTTACCAGATAACACATTTTCCGCGTCCCCCAAACAAATAGTTTCAGGTCCGGCCACAGGCAGTCAGTCGCCATCAACAAAACCGTCGACTAATGTATCTGGACGCAAGACACCTAAAAAGCCACCATTTGCTCTCCGCCAGCGTCCAGTCCTGCCGACCAAAGACAATGCCGCTTTCCGCTCGACACCGGACTTTTCCAAACTCCACTCTCCCTCGAAGCCGACCGACATACCCCAAGGAGGACGTGGCAAGCGTCGCTCGTCCCTCGAAATGGACCTCATCTCTGACATTGGTGACAACAAAGCTGTAGGAGGCGGCTATGTAGGCGCTATTCCTGCATCCTTCGCCTCTCAAATGGCACACGCGACTAACGCCATGCGTCAGTCGCAGCTGCAAATACAGAAACAAGAACAACAAAGGCGGAACGAGGACAACGAAATGTTTAGTCGACTAATGATGGCAAGGATGAACACACTTGAAGAAGGTTTCAGAGAAGTCGTGCATGAGGTCAGAGAAAGTGTCAAAATAGCGACCAGCGGGCTTGCATCGAGACAACGAAGCCCTGAAAGAGAGGTATTTGTACAAAAGAGACCCAAAGATAAGAGATTCAGGGATCGGCAGGAGCGCAGTAATATTGGTTCTGGAGCTACAAGTGTGATTTCAGCTGATGATCGACCGAGGACAGCCAATAGTGGTAGTGGCAAGGGGAGACCATCTGAGCCTGGCGGACCGGTAAAGCCTTTTGTACCAGTACAAGAAAATACCTCACACTTTCCTCAGGCCAAGCAAGATGAGCAGGCAGCGGAAGACGGTGTCGAACACCCTGTTACAGAGGAGAAGGACGACAGCCAGTAGCACCGGCTGGATCATATAAGAAGTGAGGAGGTAATGGGAGCTGCCGCATCAGGCAAGACGATCGATGAAGAGGTGACATCACAGGGCGGGCCACCTCAATATGTAGACGGTCTGCTGACTTCAGGCAACTCAAAGACCCAGTCTGTGGCGGATGTCCTCGAAATGGGGAAGACGTCAATCCCATGGTTGGCTACTGAAGGGTCACCCGACCAAATCGGTCCAGGAATCTTTGACAGGCTTGGCACAAAGCTCGTCGCCTACAAAGCCGTATCCACGTTGCACTGATAGGCATTCTGAGGCTGGAATATCATATGTTGCATTGTGAAAAGCAAATCTAGAAGGTGGTAGATGGGTTCACACTGTTAGATTCACCTCAAAGAACCGTTGGTGCGTTCTGGCAAATGGGCCAGGGGGTTGTTCTCATTTGTTGTTCCACTCTCTGTTAATAAGCGAGCGTCGTCTTACTTCGAGTATTGCTATCCTCGGCTATTCTTCCCAAAACCTTCAGCCTCGATGTTTGACTCAATAGTACAGGTGCCATAGTATTGCTTCAGACACGCTAGATGGCGGGCGCTGATCGTGAGGTAGTCTGATGCTCATGGTTGCGGGCTAGCCGGACTTCTGAATCCCCCTATCATCTTCTTGTAGCAGTACCAAATCCCTTACAGCAGACCGGTCCTCAATCAAGAGGTCCTGAGTACCATATCCCAGCAAGGTTCTCCTTCATCAGTGGCCGTCTTACGAACAGCATGCATCTGTAATGCGATGCTGTACTCCTCCACCAGCGCAGAGCGCTAGGGCGCTTACCGCTCGCACCTCCCTAGCTGAGCAGCTGTCGGCAATCACACGTCTAGCAGCGAGAGTTACGTTGGCCCACACACATCCGCTTCGTCCCTCCAATGTGTCTGGCTGTTACGCTGATTCTTCACAGGCTTAAGCAGACGACAAACTGACTATCTCTGCACCCCCTGTCTCATCACGTGACATACATCTATCGGAAATCCAAGTAGATCTGCCCAACTCATATCATCGATCCGTTTGCTCCGATGCCCTGGCCGCAACGAGTCTAGCCGTTTTCTATGGTCCAGCCCAGGCTGGTGAGCAGTACGGTGCCGCAACTTGCATGCGTACTTCTGCTAGGGCCGGGTTCGGGGGAAACGACAGGCAAGAGGGCAGAGAATGCCGGTGTTGATGCACCTGCCGCGCAATTGGCAGAAAGTGTGCTTTAGATGGGCGCGAGGGGAAAGAAAGGTTGATTGAACACAGACTTGAGCTATCATGGCGATGATAACCAGTGGGTTTCGAACAGCATGCACATTCACCTCGTTCTTTGCGTGTTACGTCAGTAGAGAGAGGGGGAAGAGGGTGAAAGAGCCAAAAAGAGACGAGCGCCGGCGTGCTTGTTGATCGAGTATATAATCATCGGAAGATCAAAGATCTTATGATTGGAGCTCACATCGCCCCCACGCCCTGCGCAGCATCGTCGCCGGCAGTCATAGCCTCGCGATCTCCGGCACCGTCAACAGCGACTCTCAGCCCGTTCGTGCCAGCTTGCGTTCTGGCAAACAGCTCCTTTTCGCTCGTACCGTTCACGACAGGCGGCTTTGCGTCCTGTCCAACGCGCTGGCGCTGGTCTACCATGAAGCCTTGGAAGAACGAGTTCATACTCTCGTAGTCATCCATCTCACCAATCCAGGAGATGTACTGGTCGGGCCGGAGAATGACGCTGCATCCCCGCGTGGAGTCGATGCCATAGTTTTCGTAGGCTTGACCGTGGCCTTCGTGGTAGCTCTGCGCATGCTTAGTCTCAGGTGCTGGTTTGCCTTCGGAAGTGGGGGATGGGGAGTAGTGTTAGACTGTTTATAGGAGCGACTTACTTCGTCATCGACATGGATCTTCCAGTAATCCCACCCCTCACGCTCATCCCTGTGCAAGTCAGTAAGCCTGTGACGGAAGATTTGCTGTTGAGAAGGGTCATGGATAGAAGATCTTTTGCGCGGTCAAGCCGAGGATTGTACCTGTGTCTCAGTGTCTGGTGCTTTTCGGTACTCATTGAGTAGCAAAGTTGAAGCAGGATGGGAAGGATGAAGCTCACCAAGGTCGAAATATTTCAGGAAAGTCGAAGATTGTGGTCTCTTGTCTCGGGGCCGAGTGGCAACTAAGCAGTTCAACAACGCTGTCATATCGCACTCCAGCCGGCGTACACCATCTTAAAAACGAGTCTTCGCCGCCAAGTTTGTCACCTAGAGTAGCAAGCCGCTTCTTCTGAGCTGGTTTTCGGATATCCCCCGCAAACACAACGACACGCCATGCCCCATTCGACTTCAGTAACTCTTGAAAATGCCATGGCCTGGCATCCGCCTGATTTAAAACCTTGAAACTTGGCATTCGCTTGCCGACTTCCAGCCCAGTTGCTAGGCCTTCGGAGCTTGAGACCCGAAGCTTCTCGTCACCTAGCACATCGGTTCCGTCGCCCTGATCCTTCCCACTTCCGTGTTTTGCCACAATGATGCTGGCGCCGTAATCAACTGCAATACCGGAAGCAAACATGTTTCCCTTCTCGAAGGCATCCTTGAACACTTCCATAGAGATTCCTTCTTCGTCCATTACGTCCTTTGCTGGCCGGCCACTGAACAGCCTAGAGAAACGATGATCAAACTCGATGAGGTCTTGTGCGATACGGCGGCGTTCGCTCTGGTATGTTTTGAGGATGGAGCGTTTAGTGTGACCCTTGACGACCGAAGCGATCTTCCAGCCTAGGTTGTACGCGTCTTGCATACTAACATTCATTCCTTGGCCAGCCTTGGGGCTGTGCGTGTGTACGCTATCACCTGCAAGAAAGACACGTTCATGCGATGAGAAGGAGTTGCCGACTCGCTGACCGATTTGATAGGCTGTCCACCAGTCGAGATATCTGTATTCAATCTTGTAAGGCTGCATGATTCGTTGTGCGGACGCAACGATCGTCTCTGGTGTGATCGTGCTTCGGTCAAATTTCTTACCGCCCGAGCCATCGTCGACGTTTGTTGTCGTGAGTTGGATGTAAAGGCGGACAAGTTTGTTCTCTCGGGGAATCACCATCACGCTGCCAGATGACTCGGAATGAATTGCACACCGCATTCTGCAGGTATGTTAGCTAAGAATCATTTGTTGACCTTCCGAATACTCACCTGATGTCAGGAAAATCAGTGATAGGGATAACATCAAGCACACCCCAAATATAATCTGTGCTTTCACCTTCGAGTTTGAAGCCGAGCTGTTGACGAACCCATGAGCGAGCGCCATCTGCACCGAGCATGTACTTTGCCTTGACCGTCTCTGTTCGCCCAGCTTTCTCAGCGATGGCGTTGGATAAGTTCATGGTGTCTTCTGTGTCATCTGGGGATAGGTTAGAGCGAAAAATACCATCTTGGATGCCTTGACCATTGGCCATCGTGGCTTTCTGGGGTGGAGTGGCCTCTTCTTCTGTCAGATGCCTCAGCTGGACAGTGATCGGATATGCATTTTCATCTTCCGCAACAGACTGATCGAACGCGAAGGACGTTGGCAGAACACCGTGCTCGACCTTTATCTCTGCGTCTTTGCTTCCTACCCTGCCATTGCACCCCGTCTTTATGGAGTTCTCCCGAATAGCATCCAAGAAGAACCGCTCAATCCGCCCCTGATGCAGCACTACTTGCTGGAACCTGGAGATGCTTGGTATCGTGTCAGGTATACGGTCGCCCCGTATCAACACACCAGTCTTCGGGTCCGGATTCCAGAGGCAGATCTCTAGCATGTGATTCGACTCGAGCCAGGCGCGGTGGCCAAAAGAGAATGAATCGAAGATTTCGAGGGTCCTGCATTGCAGGCCGTCCGCTTGACCATTGAAGATCTTCGTGCCGCGTTTGTCAACAACTCGTGTTTTGATACCGCACCGAGACATCCAATTTGCCATCATGAGGCCGGCTGGACCTGCGCCAACGATCAGAACGTCTACGTAGGAACCTGCATCAGGATCAATCGAGCCCATGCTGGGCAGCCTGAAACAGCTGTGGTCCAAGCTATCTCCGAGAGCTTAGCATATATGGCAGACACCTGCTTCACAGTTACTGCAACAGTCTTCTGCAGCCAATTGGGATTGTGATTCTGCACGGCTGACAATATTGTATTCTTTCGTGGGCCGGGGAAGTTCACAAGGCATTATGTGAAGTTTTGTAGCCTCCGGACAAGTCGAATGACTATGTTCACGGTTAGTACGCGCCCTACAGGCAGCGCTTTCCGGCTGGTGTGGGTGTCGAGGATGCTCGTAGGGTCACCCAGTGTGAGTTGCGGTTCAGGACTCTCGAGTGTTGTACTGTGGAGCTGCATGATACTTATTTACCTCGTTAGCCACATTGAAATGCGCTCCTCTTTTGATTGGCATGCGTAAATGGAACAGTAGTGATTGATTGCAGCTCCATAACCAGCGGAGGAGCAACCCCAGAGCTGATCTTCCCCGCAAATGCAGGACCCGATCTGGGATGGGAAGCGTCTTCAGGCACGTCCTCGACATCCTTTGATGTGCGAAAGCAGGTCTTCCGCGAATGGAATTGGTGCTGATAACAGGTGATGTAGTGAAAGAACAGTTGAGCCCATGAAGGACGTCTGGAGGCGAGATCAGCACCGCTTGACTAATCTTACAGCAATAAATGAACTCACCTACCATATACCTTTATGTTGCGCGTGTCTCCAGCTTGCCCACTGCCCTGACGCTTTGATGAGATTTATAATACTAAGACGACACCTGTCTCATGCTCCGCTGGTCGTACGTAGATGATTTCCTATCCCGATGGCTCTCTATAGTGGTTAACGACCACCGATCCGCTCACCTCCACGGAGCTCTTTCAGGCTGGCCTGGACAAGACCGATGAGCAATTGTCTAGCAGATTCAAGAGGCACAATCTGCTTTGCCAGCCTGGACAGCGTAGTAACCTCCTTGTCCACACTAACGGAACGAAAGGTACCGTGACAAGAAAATGAAGTGGATAATCTCTGCAGTGGAGCTCGGCGGCGTGGTAGCCTCAGCGCGATCCTTGACGTTTCCAGAGGACCTCGCAACCAGTGATGTCTGCGGCTCTGCTTCGAATACTCTCAATCCACAATCTCAACTCACCAGTGCTGTTGTTGATCGGCCACTCGTAAGCAAAGTTGGAGATGGGCATCCGACTGAAAAGCTGTCGAGGTGTGTCAAGAAACCGCGAGATCCTGTGTCCAGATCCGTGCCCCGTCCAACATTCATCTCGGCCTGAACATGCATGACCACGACCAGCGCTCTACGTAGCACAAGGGCAAATCTCAATGAGCAGGATGTCCGACCCATGAATACCGTTGGAAACTAATTGAGTGAAAACATCTTATCATATTCCTCGCACGACAGCACGCTTCGATACGAGCAACTATCTAGCCATACCGTGTTCATACTTGCTCTGACAATATCTTGCTGTTACATACTTGATTCAACATATCTTTTGTGGCCACTCCCTCACATTCCATCTTCCTGGCAGCCGGCAAAAAGCGAACAAATGCTGACGATATGTGTATGGCTTAGTAACTTCTGCTGTACAGTCGTGATAAACTCAGCTTTTCTTGTCCTTGTAGTGATGGGTGTGTTGATATAGTGCATCACATCTGCAAGGCAAGAATGGCAAACAAGATACCGTATCAAGCTGACCAACGTTGACAAAAGTTGTCAATGAAAAATGATCAGGTATGCTGTGGAAAAGTCTTCTCACTCCGTGCTCTGAGGAGTAGTGGAGGCATTCTCCTTGCCTGGAGCAGCTGAACCTTTCTTTGGACTTGGTGTTTTGGCTTGACGAGCTTCCTGGAGAGGCATAACAGGTTCGGTCTTGACAGCTGTTGTGCTCTGAGCCGGGATGGCGGCTTGTGTGCGTGTGCTTGTGGTGTTGGTGATAGACGTAAGGCCGCCTTGCATTGGCCAAGCAGTACGAGCTGTGGTGGTGCTGACAGTTTGCTTGCTGACTGGAGCTTCTTGAGCTTGCTGAGCTTCCCTATAGATAATGTCAGCAAGTATGTCTGGGAGGCCAAGCGATGAGCTGGGCATGGACTTACTGAGGAGAGACGGACGTGTCAGGAGTGTAGTTACGACCCGCGCCGGCAGGGGACTGGTAGCTGCCCGGACTGGTGCCATCAACAACGTTCTGGAATCGAGTCATGGTTGGTGATGGGGTATGCTCGACAGAGTAGCTGTATTCCCGGCTGCGCCATGAACGGCGCTCTTGACTCTGCAGTTTGAGTTGCTTTTGTGCTTTGGTGTCTGCGAACCGAAGGAAGAGCTTGACCCCATCGTGCTCCTTCAAGACACTGTGGAAGTCTCTGATGACCTGCTCGGCAACCTCTCGCGTTTCGAACCTGTAAGCTTTAGCGTCTGACACGGACACTGCAGATGGAAGACCTACCGAGCAAAACCAACTTCTTTGCTGACACCCGATGGAGTGTCCCGGCAGATCTTGGTTGAGATGGCACGATATGGAAGGAAGTGTTTGGCAAGATCCTGGCATAAGTCAGCAGGCACGACGGCTTTAATAGTCATCGACACATACTGCTTCGTTCCATTCGATGGGCACACCGGTGCAGTAGATGTTGGTTGACGATCTGTCTTCGAGATCCTTGAGGCGAGCATTTCTCGACTTCTGTGCATAGCTAGCTTGGAAGCCAAGATGGAAGAAACCTCGAATGCAGTTCTCTGCAGATGCTGGAGAGTAGTACATGACAAAGCCGAAGCTGCAGAAGGTCAGCAACGATGATTGGATGGCCGATGATGGACTACATACCCTTTGCATTTACCTGTGTCCTGCTCGATGATGGCTTTGCAAGATTCAATCTCACCAAAGCGAGACGCCCATCGGTGCAGGTCATCATCGGTTGTGTCTGGCATGAAGCCACGAATGTAGATGTTGGTGATCCCCTCGGGGTTCTGCAGGCACTTTGCCAGGCTGAGCTCTTCTTGGTTGGTCCAGAGGGCGGGAACAGCTCGTGGGATGGCTGGGTCTCTCATGACAAGCTCATCAAGGTTGACCATCTCGTAGCCTTTGTTGTCCTTGGCCTTCATTGGTTGAATTGGGCCGGCAATGTATGTCTGGTTGTCGGCAGAAGCTTGATATGGGTATCCAGGGTAGAAGTCAGAAGGGATGGCACCATTGGCAGAGCCGAGGGCAGCATTCTCGTCGTTCTTGGGCCAGATGGCACGCTGAGCAGGGTCGAACTCGACCACGCCTGGCTGATATCCGAGACCGGGATTGTATTGTGTCATTGCTCCCTGTGCCATAGGGTTCAGGTATCCGCCATACATGCTGTTCTGCTGATACGCAGCTTGTTCATTTGTGTTCTGAGCTGGTGGGAGGAAAGCTGAAATTGGCACAGTTTGGCCAGATGGAAGGACCATGACAGGATTGCTTTGGTCACCACGGCCGGCTGCTGCAGGGTGTTGGGCAGTGACGGGAGATGGAAGGGCAGATTTGAGGCTGGAGAAGTTTGTCAGAGGTCCTTGCATGCCGTTCATGCCTGCAGGTCCGGTCAGTGGTATAGTCGTCGAGCAGTATCAGAGAACTCACCATAAGGTCCCATCAGGACTCGTTGGTTGTAGTTGCCGTTCATGATGGAGGTCAGAAGAGCTGCGAAGCATGTGTTAGCTATAGGTGCCTGATGTCTGGGCTCATTGTTGCAGAGCTGAGCGTGCTGCTGCTGAGCGTGTTTGTGTCGATTGTGCTGGGGTAAGAAACCGGATCTGTTGAGTTCTGATGCTCGGAGCAGAGGAAAGGGAAGCATGTGCTGTCGGTCTGTGCTGGGCATGATGGATCTGATCGAACGGGATTGGCATGCTGATGCTCCGTTTACCGTAGACGATGGGTTGTGCTGTTTCGAAGTACTCACTTAACAACGCTAGTGACACCAATCTTGGTATTGTCTGAGGTCAGCTTGACTTGGTTCTATTGACAGTGGTACGGATGAGTAGCA
>Ga0066648_10000980_pt1 | contig 16920 bp, 44 predicted proteins | sample CryGeyCG12114_NA_FD_59537 | JGI IMG/M metagenome (GOLD analysis project Ga0066648, IMG submission 59537) | Groundwater microbial communities from aquifer - Crystal Geyser CG19_WC_8/21/14_NA | ecosystem: Environmental > Aquatic > Deep subsurface > Groundwater | place: USA: Utah: Grand County... | reverse complement strand
TAAACCCCGCCGTCGGATTTGCCGTCTGTAATGATAGGCTCCCCGGTCCCGATCCTGCCCAATTCTATTAGTGCCACTTTCGATTAAAATTAAATGGCGAGGCAGTTTAATTCATGCCCGGGACTGAGTATCCATGATGACTCCCTTAATAGGTTACAGTACATTCACAGTTATTCTCGCCCGCTTAACCGGGGCTTCCGTTTCGGCCTTACATCTAAAGCTTAGACCCTGTTTCTCGGTCTGTCAACCCCTACCGCTGGTAAAGATATCCACCGGCAAAACAACCGGCGTCCGTAGCAAGCAGGTTCCAGAGCTTAGCACGTGAGTCATCATCGGTCAAGGTGTAGTTGGAAAGAAATTCACCAACCTTACCGGCCGCTGTAGACTTAGCCGGTGCCTTATAACCGGCAGGCTTGACCACCTGCCCGGTTGCCTTAACGATAAAGGCATGCACAGACTTCCCATAGGGACCACCGGTGTCACCGATGATACGCACATACTTATTGGCACGGGTAGCCTTAGAATCGACGCTAAAGCTCATGTAGCGTCCACCCTTATGATTCTTACCCGGCCCGATAGCGTCACTACCGTTAAGCCGCTCAACGTAGTCAAGCACGTGCTGTGCGAGGGTAGCATCAAAACCGATGCCGGTCAACTCTGCAACAGTATTCATGTGTGTGATCCTATCAGGAGAAGATGGAAAGGCCGACAGTGTTTCGCTCAACGAACCGGGAGGTGTGTCGCCCGGTGGAACGGTAACGCTTGAAGTAGTTTCGCATGATCCCTACTCTATAGGAGGTTGGTGGGTGTGTCAAGGGCAGACTATCCGTATCACGGTCTGCTAGCGAGCCTAGGTGATTTGACGCGCCTAGGATGTTCCGTGCGGTGTCAGTAGGCCGTTTTGGTGGCTACCTCGCTAGCGGCTTTCGCTTTAGCCGCTACCTTCTGACAGGGAGAACATTACACGCACCATACCAAGATCACAACCCTTAACTTCAAGATCTTTTAAGGCTGTTCTCTGTGTGTGCACGCACGTATAAACCCCAAAGTCTGATAAGTCAATACTTGCAACCGGGCGGTTTTCGTGTAAGCTAGGGGTATGGCAATCGTGATGAGCAAGCGAAACCGCCGAGACTCAGTGCAGTGCACGTGTTGCGACATTCCGCCTAGTGGTGTAAAGTCTGAGAGGCGTAGGGTCAAGCACCGCGAAAAGCGGGAATGGCGGCGCTATCACGCAGAGTGACGGACGGGCCGGGCTGGGGCGAAAACCCGTCCCGGCCCAAAGATCATTTTTAGCCGCCCCCAAAAACAGCTCCATTACGAAAGGTCTAGAATTTTAACGGAAAGTTTTTTTAGGCTATTACGAACCGAGTCAAAAATTAACGGAAAGTTTTTAAAATATTACGAATTCCGAGAAAATTGACCGGAGTATTACGAAGCCCCCGTCAATTTGACGAGGGCTCTTCTGTATTCTCTCCAAGGTCACGCAACAGGCTCTTTAGTTGCATTTTTGCAACCCAATCAACCTTAAGCTTTTCAGCAGCATCATTAATACGAATTATATCAACAAGAGAATAACCTTCGCTTGCCATGGCCATTAGAAACGATTGCTTCACCATGGCCATGCCCTCTACTGCTACATCAATTAGAATAAGTTCTTTATCAGAGCCCATCAAAAAACCTCTTGAAGTAATCCGCATCATTCTTAAAGAGACCATCAAGTTCCTCATTGGATGCCCCGGTGGTCTGCTCGGCGTCCTTCTGCTTTTTTAGCGCTACACGCATGGTGGTCTTGAACACATTGGCAGCAAACGAAATAGCAATCTTCATCTTAATACCTTCGTCATCAATGTGCTCATCTACAGCATCAGTGAAGGCATTGACTACATTGGTAACACTCTCCTGCATTTCTGCAAAAGTAAAGCTAGTCTTTGGTACAAATGGATTCGTCATTTTGTTCTCCTTAGATGGGGTTATCCCTCATAAACTTTAACTACAAGACCGGCCTCTTTAGCCATCTTGATTGTTCCTCGGGTGCCCTTGGACAATCCCTTAGGAAACGCTAACACGACGTTAATGTCACTGTCAACCATCTCTTGATTACGCTTTGGACCGGCGAACTTACCGAATTGTTTCCAATCAGCAGGGTGACGTTCAGTAATTAGGTCTACCTCATCGGCAAACTTTTGTGCCATAGCATCGGCCCCGGTAGGGCAATCACCATGAACAATTACTACGTCCTCCCATATGAACGGATACCAATTCTTTAGATCAATGATAGCGTTCTCTATGGCAAGAGGATCGTCCCACTCGCGGCTCCCGCTCACCAGTATTCTAAAACTCATACCGAAATCTCTCCCTAAAACCGAAAATTGAAATGAAATGAAGCCGAAAACTAAAACCGAAAATTGGTTTCATTTGTGTTTTAAACTGAAATTTGGTACGACTACATCATGCCAAACGAAAAGTATCCCATCATTGATGGAAAGAAGCTATGCAAGATGTGTCGTGAAATGCTACCAGTAGAAAACTTCCCTGTCAACAAGGCAGCAACTTCTGGCTATGACTACAAGTGTAGTGCTTGCCGTCGTAAGCATTACCCATACAAAAAGGGTTCACACTTCCTTAGCAAATATGGTATAAGCATGGAAGACTATAACTCCATGATAGTAAAGCAGCAAGGACTTTGCGCTATTTGTAAAGAAGTTCCTGCACCCGTAAGGGGTGACTCACTATATGTGGATCACTGCCATACGACCGGCGATGTTCGTGGGTTGCTATGCAATAGCTGCAACATCATGCTTGGAATGGCGAAGGACAACATAGAGACATTACGAAAGGCTATTGATTACCTAAACCGAAATTAGAAAAGCTCACCCTGCTGGGTTTGCCAGTACCAGTAATTCAACCGGACTAAAGCATTCATGGCAGTATTACCCGCCTCGCCAGGATCAGTTGCCCACCCTGCTATCGGGCTAGCAAATTCAGCGTAACTAAAGTCAGGCTTAAGGAACCAATGCCAAACACCAGCAGAGCCTTCCTCAATTACGACCTCAATCTTCATCGTCACTCTCCGTAATCTCTGGCTTTGGATAAAGGGCAGCAGACCGGTGCCGGTCATTACAGAAGAATAGGTCCTGCCTGCCCGTATACTGAATCTTAAAACCGGTCTTTCCACCCCAAAACTTAGTCATAAGCTCCTGGGACACTCCAATTGCAGGGCTACATTCTGCCCCGCAGAAAGCACATATCCTATCCAATTTGCTTCCTCTCCGACCACGACGCAACCTCACGCCGGGTTTCCAGCATTAGCTTAGCCTCTTCAATATCTTCTCTGTTCTTAATCTGATTAGGTGCAAGCTCCTTAAGCATGGTAACACGCTCGGTACAAGTCTCGCAGTTAGAGTAGTGATTGTCAAGAGTGTGCAGCCAAATGTTTTCGACCAGCCTCTCAGCAATTGGACGCTCTAGCACGCCAGTAATCTTAGGCAGCAGCCTGTTGGCCTCAACGTACAGCTTTGCACGACCGCCGTCAACCTTCTCAGTACCGGAAACGTAACCGAAAACTGTACTGAGGAACAAAGCAGCAGGCACAGCAATAAGCATGAACCCAGGATTGCCGGTTACGATGGAAGGCAGAATTGCACCGGGAATACTACCCGCAGTAGCAATTGTACCCATAAAGGAGTACCATACACCATCGCCAGACTCAATTGCTGACTTACTGAACCGGGTCCAACCACCCCGGCTGGGCTTTACGATTCTCACGTACGCACCTCCCTGTTATTCACATACTCAGTACCGGGCGGGTCGATGTGATTGTCATCATCATGGTCAGAGATAGCAGTCCAGACGAGCAGACCGAAACCGAAAATTGTAAGCACAAAACCGCCCACATTCATAAGGGCCAAGACGATCATAAGTATAGCGCCGAGGTAGGAATGACCAATACGCTCGCGGGGAACCTCAGGAATTCTCATTGGGTTAGCTCCTTATATGCTTGGCGGGTGCTCTCTCGCACTGCCGCAATCTGCTTGTTGGCTTCTCTCTGAGAGTCTACCACACGCAGGACGGTTTGTACAGAGCTATCATCATCGACCTGGGCAGTCTTACATTCTTCCAAAAGAAGCTGCGCGGCCTGGACACGCTGTCCACAATACTCGCAAGAGTGACCCAGCGCAAGCAATTCCTCACGTGCGTCACGGGCCTTCCACTCAGCCTTGCTTTCCTTATCAAGATAGAATGTCTGAGAGTATCCGTCAACAGTATGACCATATTGGATTCCCTGCCTACCACGCTTAAAGGAAAAGTGGCTGTTGGTGCAGTGGTACACCTCATCAATGAGGGGATCAATAATTCTCTGATAACCCTCAGGTAGTTGGCCCTTAATGGTAACCAACTTAGTTAGTCGAGCCTTCTGCTTGGTCTGCTGAGCATAACCGGCAAAGGTCAAGAGACCTGCTGCACCGGCTGCCGCACCAAAAGCAAAGGCGGTATCTGCAAAAAAGCTTGACCCCACCGGGGCGGCGAAACCAAGAGCACCAATTGTTGCTAAAGTTCCGCCGTCCCCGATGGTATGGTTCATACGGCTATAGAGACGGTACAGAGGATTACGAACCCTTGGATCAAGTACCCTCATGATATCTCCTTAAACTGGCTGTAGGTCTTCAATTAGAGTTTCGTCGTCATAGATTACATCACAAGCGAGATCCCAAATTATGTGCTTATATTCTCTAGCGTGATGCCCGCAAAAGACCAAATCCTGTCCATTGGCGAGAATAATCTGAACCTTACCCGCCGCTCCGCAGCGGTCGCAGTATTCTGTATTCATGTCTGTGCCTCCTATTGTTTGTGACCTAGACATATTTTACCATGTAGTTATGCTAAATCATCAGTTTTGAGGTTTTTGAATTTGCGAGCAAAGACACCCGCAACCATTGCCTCAGAAAATAGTTCGTTTCCTGCTAATTCTTCACTAACGTCTTGGGCGAATGCCAACAGATAATCTAGGGCAGCATCGACAGCAGCGTCTGCGACCGCCTTAGTTTCTTCGGTAAGTGGCAGACCCTGCTGATCAAGTGACTCTTTTATTGTTGCCGACATACGCCGTCTCGTCACGCTATTCTCCTAGATCAATTATGACTTTCGTTCCCTCTGGGGTGATTACAAAATTACCCTCGTGCACATCGTTTAATTCCAAAACCTTCCAGGCCCTCAAAGCGCCGGAATTTTTATAAAACGATTCTTCTTGCTCATAAGAGCATAAAACTTCATGACGACCTTGAATGTACTGCATTGCTACTACATTAATGGTATCACCTTCGTGCTTAAAACTGTAAAGATTAATTTTAGCAATTCGCCAGCCCGTCGGCAGTCTCTTCTTGCTGGATTTAAACCTTTTAAAGTTAAATACTTCCGAAAGATTATAGTCCTCATCAAGATGGGGCTTATTAATCTTATATACCACTCCCAAGGGGGAAAGGTAAGCTGATCGGGATGCCCCCTCACCTAGCTTCTTCCAGCCCCTTGGGAGTGGTCCTCGCCCATTTCTGCGCCTACGGTAGATCAGCCGTGCTTCTTCCTCGGTACCCAGCGTCATGCAGTGGCCTTAGCACATCCTGAACAGACAGCTACCCTGGACCCAAAAATCCTCCCGCCAGTCTCCCTGACATTAAACTTGGCGTGAGAAAAATCAAGACCAACCCCTGCCATGCCATGACAAGCGTTGCAGAAAATACGAATCAAAACAGTCATCATTTCCTCCGGTATGGTTAGAGTGTAGCACGAGCACGTGCCTACGTCAATGCAACAATCTGATAACTATTGACTACTCTCAGTAAATAATATAGTAAGTTTTATCTTTCCACTGGATGGTAGTACGAGAAACTATTGCGCCCAGCTTATCAAGCTCTTCAATAAGAGCTTCCTTGACCAGGTTCATGCTGAATTCAATTGTAATGACCGCAACTTTACGGCTGGCTGAAAGTCCATTACGATTCGCAGTGACAATATAAAAGTTAGGCCAGTTTTCTTCCTTCTTGATGGTAAACGTCACAGGCCCAGAAGGAGTATTAACATCCTCTATATTTTCGGACAAGTGAATATTATTTGCCACCTGATTAAGCTTATTTATTTTCTTTTGAATCATATCAAGTTCATCTTCATAGTTGAACTCACGCTTGGAAATAATATCTCGGGGCTTGCCTTTCTCGACAAGAGCCTTCTTTAGCCTCTGTTGGTCACGGGCCTCCTGATCCTTACGACGCTGGGCCTGTAGCGCACGACGCTTAGCATCACGCTCTCGCTCGCGCTGTTCCTCAACGTAATCCTCATACTCCCAGCAGGTCTGCTCGCAACCACGCTTGGAGCAATACTCACAGAACTGCTCAGGATACCAACGACGCATAAGCTGGGTGTAGTTAAAGGTGCCCATGAGAGGTTCAACATCCCAAGTAATCTCAGTGGAACGCTCTAGACCATCAAGAGGCGGCATAGAAAGCTGCTCGTAATTCTCCTTGCCCATCCCCTCAATAAGACCGTACCACTCGTCCTTAGTGCGTCCATCAATTAGGGTGGGACCAGCGATTGCCTTCTGCTTCGGCTGCTCCATCTTCTTGTCAACGATCTTCAAGCCAACGTAACCGGCCACGGTGGGACCGGCAACGGTAGCAATGTCAATGATAGTGCTGAGGATCATCTGTACCCCCTTCTTGTGGACGTAGGGATAGTCTACCCTAGAGGTTGGTCCCCGTCAAGTAGCTTCTTCAACTTAGGGAAGAACAGCCACATGATGAACCGAAAAAACAGTTGGTCGATAGAATTAAACAACTTCCTTCCACATCCTCGCTTGGAAAGGAAGAGAACATACCATCATCGTAAGAAAGATGGTAGGATTGTCAGCAGCAAAAAGCCATGCACTCCCAATAATTCCAGCGGAAGGAGTGCCCCAAAGAAGAAATCTTTTCTTACTTTCCTTCATTACTACCTCCATATATTTCGCAGCTATCGGGGTAACAAAAGTGAAATTCTTCCGTCTTCTTTGTAACCTTACATGCCTTCCTAGCTCTATCAATAATGTTACTTAGAGTAACTGTCTTGCGTGCCTGACGACCGGGGCTTTCCGGGTCGTCATCGTCTAAAGAGACAATCCACTCAGCAAATTTACGCAGTCGCTCACGCTCTGCACGGGTCTTAATAAGAGCATCAATTGCCATATCAAAATCAGTCATCAGGGCCTCCCTTTAAGTAGGACTCTAGCCTAGCATACCATACTCAATCTTCAAAGCCGATTCCAGCCACCAGAGTGGTTGGAATGCCTGCCTCTTCCCAAATTGCAGCAATATCAGGCCGATCATCCCAAGCATGGACAGGATTGTATCCGTCCTTGTAAATTCTTTCGAGGATCTCCCTCTTTACCACATGATCCGGCCGGTTATCATTAGTCTTTCTCATATAAATGTCATCAAAGGATAGATCAACCTCCGGGCCAGACAGCCAGAAAAGAGTGTGATACATGTACCGATCCTGTCGAGCGGTAACAATTAATACCTTTAGTCCATTAGACTGAGCCTTCTTGACAGCATCGATCACTTCAATATTGGGCGGACAATTAACCGATTCTTCATAAAATTTATGAAAATTGTGAACCGCTCCAGTAACGTGATGACGAATTGTCCTTACGTCAGCAGCAGTACCATCCATATCCACAATCACTGCGTCCATCAATACCTCCTTAACGGTCAACCGTTCCCTTCTTCCAAATAGTGTAGCCACACTTAGTGCAATTGCGCGTCTGTCCCCAAACGGCCTTGCTGCCAGTTACTTCTGCAACCTTCCATTTGCCCCATTCATGGATACAATCTGGTTCCTCATACTCAATGGTCCTTGACCGCTTGGTTCCGAGGAAATAGGTAGCGTATAGTGCAGGAGCAATTGCCGCTCCAAGAGCAACAAACTCAACCATTGAACGTCCTCTCGTAGTGCAACGGCTGGACAATGTTGTCGTCCAGCAACTCATGGATATACTTGCCCGCTTCCTTCACTCTACCAACCCGGTCGCTGGAAGTCAAGACTCTGTAGTTAAGTCCATAAGACTTGCACAGGTCGATCCAAAACTGGTCTGCCGACTCCCGCTCATGCCCACCGTACCGGAGAGGATCAGCCTCAAACGGAATATTAGAGGGTGCAATCAGGTAAAGCTGGGACTTATTGTCAGCCGCATCAAGGATAAGTTCATTGATGTTGTGCTCTGGCTTCCAGAGATTCCAGTAACCAACAGTGCTAAACAGGTCTGTATCCTGAAACAGAACCGGCGCGTCTGTCACATTCCACCGGCCATGCTGCTGCAAAGCAAGCTGACCCTTGTGAATTGCATACATCTTTTCGTCGGTAACCTCAGCACCGACAGCCTCTAGGTAAGGCCGTGCCCACTCAAACAGCCACCGAGAGTTATACTCAACGGCCAAGTCCTGACTGAGAGTAGTCTTTCCGCAAGACTCAGCACCGAAAATGGTAACTCGCTGCATCACGTACTTACGAAACTCAGGAACCATATCCCTCCAACGCCAGAGCGTCAGGGGATCATTACGAACCGGTGTGGCCTTAATTGGGTCAATGGACCGGTTAAGGTCATAAGGCATAAACACACCACCAAGCTCTTCTGCCAAACGCTGTCCGTAAGGCTCACTGGCTACGATGTAGTCACCCTCTGAGAAACCATACTGATAAAAGATATCTCGCCATGTCTGCCAGAATCCAGGGGCTTCGGGGTTCTGCTCAATCTCTCTGTTGTATAGCATTGCCATGACTCCCTGACCAGAAATGGCCTCCTTGATTGCCTTGTAGCGCTCCATCGGAAAAGGCTCAGACGGCTGCGTGCTTACGATCACCGTCGTCGGTGCTAGCTGCTGGCTGAATTGAATTAATCGTAGGTGCCCCAGGGTTGGGGGTAGACATGTCATTAATGTAAAGGCTCGGGTCATCATTATTCCTATTCATTGAATTCTTCCAAACAATATATCCAACGCCGGTGTTGAGTAAAAAGGTAATGTATTGGAAGCCAGCGAGGGTCAAGTCTGCGTTGAAATAGGTATAAATGGCGAGGACATTGACCACAGCCCAAACGCTCCAAGTGGACAATTTCTTGTTGTCCAGCAGGAACTGAGCCAGGATCGACCCGACCAGGATCACGCTGTCTGTCAGAGCAAGCTTAGCATCGAAGGCGTTTATAATCAAGAGCACAGCGCCATAAGTTGCAGCGGTCACAGCGAGGTAGACAGGAATCCACTTGGCCGCAACCCGCGTGATCGGACGAGTGTTGTCATCATCGCGCCACCTGTACCAGCCGTAAAGCAGCGTAGGCACAAGGTAGGCATTAAGTGCAGCACTAGCATACAGGTCCATCTGCCAAAAAACTACAGCGTAGGCTGCGGTAGACAGTGCACCGATGGGATAGTTCCACCGACGCTCACGAACACACAGCCACGTGCACACGTAGGAGGTGAAGACAGCGAAGGCTTCTAGCCAGTTAACGCTGTCAATCCATCCGAAAGAAACGCCAAGGAGATAGGACAGACCGGTAAAAACAACACCGATCACCACGCCCTCTAGGATGTTATTCTTTAGATTCTTCTCATACTTCATTGGTGCTCCTTAGATTGGCTTAGGCCCGGTCCCGTCATAATATTTCGCAAACCCTTCGGACACCAACCGGTCATTTAGACAATACATATCAAACCCGAGAGGGTAAATATCTACTAAATAGCGTCCGTACTTCTCGGTAGAATCCTTCATCGTTCGCATGTAGATCGTAGCACCGAGGGGCATGAGAGTCAACATATAATTTCTGGTTGCAATGCCAAGCGGACGCTGCTCACCCTTAAGCTCAGGAGCATTAATCCTATTTAGCCGCAAGTCTGCATTCATCATCCACATGTTAAAGCCAAGGTCCACATCTGCACGGATGGTGTCACCATCGTATTCTGAGCGGACCTTGGCAATATACTCGTACACTCAGCGAATCGCCTTCTGGCTGGGATCAGTCTTGGGACCATAAACCATCTTATGACCCTTCCAACCGGCCCACGCCGGTACAGCGATCCACAGTGCATCCCAAATAATTCCAAGCATGTTAAATCACCTTCTTTACATAGTAGGAGCGAACAGGAAAGAACGCCTTGCCCTTTCCCTCCCCGCCGTTACCGGTCGGGTCAGCAAACTTATAAACACCATCCTTCAAGAAAAGAACAGCATCTTCAATCACATCGATAATAGCATTATCTTCGACTCTAACAACTTGAAAGCTAGCCAATGGCGTCATCCAATCTAAAATAAAAGTGTGATGTAGGGATTAAAGCCAGCACTTCACGTTCTCCGTCAAGCCTTTTGTTGCCCCACACCTTGAAAATCTTGCCTTCATGAACAATTTCTATACCTGCGCAGTCAATTGTCTCAACGAGCTGATTGTTATGCGCATAGTATATATGATATCTATACTTCACCGCTTCCTCCATGACTCGGCAGTGTTCTGCGCAAACTTTTCTGCATCAGCCTTAGAAGTTTCACCGGATAGCCCTCCGAGTGCAGTCCATGTGTTGTCCTTACGCTTGACTTCAAATGTGTAGATACCATTTACGATCATTAAGTTTCTATACTCACCTTTAGCCTTTTCTTTCTTTGGCTTACCAGGTGGGGTCCTCTTCGGTGTATGTGGCATTTTTCCTCACATTACATATTAGATGCTTGCACGGACATTGCTCTCACAATCAAGTCCGCCCTTAGATATAGGCTTAACGTGATCAATGGATGCGCTCATCATATCCGGGCGTTTAAGGTCCGGATTGATTGATTCTCCGCAAAGATAGCACATCCACTCGTCTCTATCAAAAATTTTCTGTCTAGAGTATGGTTTTCCAAGCTGATTTTTCTTTCTAGCACGACGTTTATTTTCAAGGTCTGTATATTCAGACCGACAATCAAGCTTGTATTGTTTTATTTTGTCCGCGTTATCCTTAGAATATTGAGCAGTACGATCCAAGTATACTTGTTTGTTTTTTTGATAGTGTTCGCCAACGTACTCTTTATGGCATGGCTTGCAAAAAGTATTCTTGCCGTCTTTCTTTGTCTTATTTTTAGAGAATTCTTCTAAAGACTTACTTACTTTACACCTGCTGCAAATTTTCATAGACCAATTGTATCTGGCTTCAAATTAAAGTCAACTTTGAAGCTGTAAAGTGCCATTGATCTTTAGAAGATTACGAACCTCACCCTTAGGCTTGTCCTTCTTCTTTCGTGGCTTCTTTTCATTCATGCTGTCCCTTGTCTGTTGACTAGAGCTTACTCTACCGGCCCGGTTGTGTCAAGCTCAGAAAGAGCCTCCACCACCAAATCCACTATGAACATTCTTAATCACAATGCTCTTGTTAAGAGTAGCAGTCCACTGCCCGCTCTTATAAACAGCGGTGTAGTTGGTAAAGTAGCTACTGTCGTAAGCCCAAGTAACAGTATCTCCTGAACGAGAGGGACGGAAACCAAAAATGGGTACATTTACTGAGGTACAGTGGCCGGGGTAGACAAGGTAGGATGCCCCACCAGACTCTAGAACTGCAACGGGAGCATTAGTCGATGGTCCCCTGTGACAAACCTGAGCGACTGCTGCGCTCGCATCGGGAGCATTTGCAGTGTCGGCAGCAACCCCTCCGGTGATAAGTGCAGCGATTGCTCCCATGCTAACGGCAGCCTTCTTAATCTTATTCATTTTGTCTCCTTATTTGTTGGTCAGTACCAAAAATCGATCAGATCGGCAATCTGCGAAAACGGCATGCCGTCATCATTCAGGTTGTCGAGGTAAACGCGCCGCACTTCGCGGTCAAAGAAAGGCAGGATGCTCTGAGTAGTACGACTACCGTAGGCAGGAATTATACCGGCCCACTCAGCAAGGCCAGTGCTAAGCTGAGTCAGAGCAAGATCACCATTGGCCTCAATCCTAAATCCAGACACACCATCGGTAACGTCATCCTCCTTAGTGGCAACGCCCTTACGAACGGCCTGCTCAGAAAGCACGCCAAGGCAGCAGTGACCACCCTTAATGGGGTTACAAAGCACACCGCGAGTCTGACTGAAATTACCACTGCGCAGGTCAGCAACCCACTCAGCCTTAACCTCAGGCTTCATGGTCACAAACTCTTCGGGAACAATATACTCGTCAATCTGAGTCGTCATCGTTACTCCTAATGTAATTGGGGAACTTCTCTATGAATTCGTAGCTGACCGCTTTTGCGGTGGAGCCACCACTGTACCACATCCAGATGTAATTCTGCAAGGCTTGGTGAGAGGTAATCTTACCCATCTGAATCTGATCAGCAATCAATCTGCTAAGCTTCCTTACCGAATCTTCACCATAATACCTTGAATAAGTCTTGGACAATACACCAAAGACGTCGTCAGCAATTGTCATATTCCCACTTCTTTCTCTTTGAGTAGCGGATACTCTGGCCTAGGGTCGCAAACTTACGCCGACGACTCCACCAGCGGTTAGGAATTTCTACCTTACCACCTGGATTGGACGGGCACCAGACTATAATATAGTCATTCATAAGCTGTTCCTTACGTAACCGGCCCTGGCGGCTAACCAGGGCCGGTTACGAATCACTCAAAAAAGCGAGTGACGGACTTAACTTTGACCTTCTCATAACCGGCCAGGCCAGCAATACGATTAAAGCGGCTCAGCGCATCGTCAGGATCAACCGCAAAGACAGGAAGATCAATCTCATACGTAGTGCTAGCAGTCTCAAACGCAAAGCCGATACTGTACTCGGCGGTGGGAATGACAATCGTCTGGTTGATAGCAACGCTGTCGAGGTTCACAGGGGCCTGAGCATTAAGGACTTCCTGCTCCCAATCGCTAGGACCCTCGTCCTCACCATTGGCATCAACAAAACCCTCAATCCAAGAGGTGTCAAAGCCATCAAAAAGAGGCTTAACGCCAGTGTTCCAATAGGCACCAACAGATCCACCCTCCTCGCGGGCGTCGTAGTGAGTGATCATGGCAAGGTAAACGATCAGTGACACTCCATCGTAACCGGCGTTAGTGCCGCCGTGAAGGACAACAACAAGCTCCTCAGTATTTGCATTATAATACAGGTCACTGATGACGCTAGAGTCCGGGGTTTCCTTGTGATGAGTGTACTCAAAGAGTGACATTATAGATTTCCTATCTGTAGGTAGACATCAAATTGATTTTGTTTCCAGTGGCGAACGATCAAGCGTCCGACTTCCATCTGGCTGGGTACTGGTTCAGTGTACAAGGCTTCCTTCGCCTTGTCAAGAGTCTCTTGAATATCTTTTGCGGTTGGTATTACCATCTTACCATCAATACTCCAATGAAGCTCTCGCCCTTTGAAGATTTCAGCAAGATCCTTCGCTAAATTCACTGCTTATTCTTTTGACTATCTGCAAGAAACTTAATAGCAGCAGAAAGTCCGGAGCTTAGATCGCTGCCGGTCTGACCTGACTTCGCTGCCGGTGGGGCTACCTTTGGCTCGTCCGTTTCCCACGCTGCGCTTGCAACATCAAAATCAGACAAGGCCGCAAGCGCAGCATTATAATTCATCTTGTTCTTTTCTAGGTCTAACTTAATTACTAGCATTACCAATTATTCCCCTCATCATTCTTAGTTTCTTCTACTACTGGCTCTTTGTGAACGAATTGACTCTTTAACTCTAAGTAGTCTTGCAATAGAAGAAAATATTTTTCCTTCCAAGCGTCCAAATCCTTTTCAACAACCCGCATTTCTTCTCTAAGTGAGGTTGATTCCTTACGTAGTTCTTCTCTCATGGCTGTGGCTGCGTCTGACTTTGATTGTCCACGAGAAAGAACGCTTTCAATCATCTTTAGTCCGGCGCCGCCAAATACAGTTCCGATGAGAGCGATCCACGCAGTATCCATTATTCTGATTTAACCTCTAAGAATAACCTATTGACACCCATGAGAAGTGAAATGATTAACATTGGCATCCAGTGCCACGGTGTCCAACCGACAGTAAAAACCCTAAGGATGAAAAGGAACAACCAAGAAAGAAATAGCATAAAACTACCAAGTTTTAAAGCACGTATCCTGTTGTCGTCTTTTATAAGAGGAGCAATGAGGCCAGGAAGTGAAGAAAAGATGAACATTGTGCCAACACAATACTCTTGAATTCGCTCAGAGAAATTAACAGTCAAAGGAGAAGTGTAGCTGGTGGCATACCAAGGACTGACCATATAACAAGCGAATACGAACAATCCGAGGGAGACTATAAATATAGTTGTCTCCACCGGATGACGTGCAAGCCACAGTAGTTTACCCATTCGTATCATATCGCCAGTATAACAGCACTATGGCTAAAACACAAAAGTTACTTTGTTATTTCCTTAGCGGTGATTGGCTTGCCAACGTAACGTTCATTTTTGATATAATCTGCTACTGCATCGGCGCCACGGGTTTGTGCAACAATAATAATAAAGCCACGTGGCTCCTTTTTTGCTACGTCGCACTTGTTACAGATCAACAACCTTGTGCCCTTTAACAAACGAGATTCTCGGGAATGAATTTCCCCAGGTGCTCGCTGCATGTTACAGACCTCACAAGAAACGCCTTGTGTAATTGGTCTACTCATCAATCTCCTCAAATTCAAAGAATATTTCGTCCTTTACGATATAGTCGTCCTTGTCCATCAAAACTTCATGATGAAACCCGCCCAGGTCATAAGCAATGATAGCTCCGTGTAGCATCTCCGTTAAGATAACTCCCTCAACGTTCTCATCCTTTATCCACACTGTTGTATTCATCAAACCTCCTTTTCAAGGATTTCAAGATATACGTGCTCATCAATCATCCTTAGGTTCTTGATTATATCATTAACCCATCTATGAATAGACATTGTGTCTTCTGCATTATAATTGAGCTTACGTAGATTGTCTCGGTACATGCGTAATGTCCAAAACTCAGGGAGATCATTCGTCTCGTCTGCATCATGATAAACTAAATCTAACATGACCGGCCGGGGCGGTGGTGGATTTCTTTGGAACATTGTTCTAATAGGATGGCTGAGTGGAATCATTCACTTAATCTTTCTTGAATTCGTGACCAAACTTCCGGTGTCTTATGAGCGTTACGCTGCTTGTCTGGCTTACCATTGGATAGATAAATTGCTCCACGAACACCATAGTCTTTATCGTCAGTGGCAGTCATTAGACACTCTTTAAACACCGGGCAGCTTAGGCACCGCTCATCAATTGCCTTTGCTATCTCTTCATTTTCTTCATAAAGCTCATAAAAGAGATTAAGGTCCATACCACGACAAGAAGAAAGTTGATACCAAGAAAGAGTTGACTCGTCTAATCCCAATTCATCAAGCAAGCTGGGATTAGTCGTCATACCTTCAAACGCCACTTTCCTTCACTATCGGCAACAACACGAGTCTGAATGCCCCACTGGCCGTTAACATATGCGCCCCTGCGGTGGGTTGCCCCGGCCGGGGTGGGCTTAAAAAGCAGCACGTCCCATCCGTCCCAACGAGCACCATCATACCCATCAACAAATCGATGGGCTGCATCATAGTCAAGCTTAAGCATGTTAGTTCTCTTTTCTCTAGTAATCAGTGCTTACGAAGGAGCTTCTTAAGCTCATTCCACATCATGATGTAAAATGCGATCTTAGTCCTGTCCATTATCGACCTCCCCAAAGTAGGTGAGAGTTGCCTCCCACACCTGATCCTGCTCGTCCTCACCATCATAGTACCCCTTGACGTTCAAGTCAATAAGGAAAAGGTCGTCGTGGAGGTCAAGGAACTTCTGAACCCGGCCCAGCAGGGAACCCAGGTCCTTTTCGGGAAGAAAGTAACGGAGCATATGATCACTCCGGAGGTTATAGGACTGTAGCTTATCCATGTTATTCCTTTGTTCGTAGGAGGTGTTGCTTATGGAGCTTGATAGCGGATTTGAACCGCTCCTATCGCATTACGAAGGCGACGTGCTGCCTCTGACACTAATCAAGCATATCTTTGAGCATTGTGCTTCTGTTGTGCAGCGAAGCAAATTGGGCATCTACACCCGTGGTTATATGCTGTTATATTATGCTTCCTATTGTCTACGTACCATTGGGAAGTCTTCTCCTTGTGGCAAGTGTAGCATAGTACCTGGCACTTAGCTAGCTCTGCCTCCCGGCGCTTCTCAGTCCATGACCAAACATTGTGGGTTAGCTTTGTCGCTGGGTCAATGTGGTCAACTTCTAGTCTATCACATGAGCCACACTGAGCACAAGACTTGTCTGCAAGATAGTCTGCTCGTCTTTTTGCTCTCCACAAGCGCTGATACTCTCGTTGCTTATCTTTATCTAAGTAAGGCATTATCTTCCTTTGTTTGATCCCCGACGCAGAATCGAACTGCGACTACAGTCTTACCAAGACCGTGTGCTAACCGTTATCACTACCAGGGAATGTTACTCTTAGTATAGCACCGGCGGTCCCTCTGTGTCAAGGGACCGCCGGTATAAAGTTCTACGGATTACGCACCTGGCAAAGTTGACTCTACTACATCGCCTGGCTGGGCAACGTAAGCTGGAACTTCCCTGGTCTTAAACTGGTTGTAACGTGGGTGTGCTGTGCCTGCTACAGCACTAACTCCCGTGTCATAATCAGCATAGATACGCTGGTTACGACCATCCTCAGCGTAACGCCTTACTGGCTGGTTGTCCTCGTTGTATACGTAGTACACATCGCCACGACGACGCTCGTAAGTACGCTCGTAACGTGCACCTTCTGATGTACGGGCAACGTAAACTAGGTTATCGTTGTCTGGATCAGGGTGGTTGTTCCAATCACCACGCTGCTGCTCTAGATCACGGGCTGCACGCTGTGCTGGGGTTTCCGCTGGTGGCTGTACC
>Ga0066648_10000979_pt1 | contig 16932 bp, 14 predicted proteins | sample CryGeyCG12114_NA_FD_59537 | JGI IMG/M metagenome (GOLD analysis project Ga0066648, IMG submission 59537) | Groundwater microbial communities from aquifer - Crystal Geyser CG19_WC_8/21/14_NA | ecosystem: Environmental > Aquatic > Deep subsurface > Groundwater | place: USA: Utah: Grand County... | reverse complement strand
TTTGAAGGAGGGTAAATCACAAACTTTAAAGACCACCACCTTCTATGTTAGTAATGATATGAAGTGCCTAGGATACCATAACCTTCTATCTTAGGAGGAAACAAATTAGTCAATGAAGACTATTACTTTCTATTTAAGGATTTTACACAAGCATTTAAAATTCAGTAATTTTGCGTGAGTTTAGCAAACAATTTTTTTCCCAGTGACTCATCAAGGAATTTTATTAAGTTACTTTAATTTATTAAGTTTTTTTTTATTAAGTTATTTTTATTAGGTAGGCGTGGTGCTGGTGCTAATGTGGACATTACTGAATAGATAACTATAAATCTTATTCGGGCACAGCAGACCTAATTTTAAATATTATATCAGTCATGGTTACCAAGTTACCATAAACATAATTCAACAAATTGTCATCTGGCTCTTATTCTGTTTGTAATAATTCCTTATCAAGTCTCGAAAATGGGCATTTTTAAGTGGTAGCATAAAGGGTAATAGAACTATTGGCCACAATAGAAGTAGTCAGATGTCAGATGAATCAGAGTCAGAGTCAGATCAACCATAGAAGTAGATTTGCTTCCCGCAATACAATCACACATTACATATAGTGACTACAACATTCTATGTTTGATCGTCGTGAAGGCTTTCGTATGCTTGCTTTCTTGCAAAATCTGTGATGTTTGGGTAACTTGAACGCCGCAAAACAAAATAACAACGATTTTTTTTCATATTTTCTTATTGGTCAAATCGTGTCCATCATCAACTCAGTGTACCAGTGTATCTCATTCTTCCTCAAATTTGGTTTCAAACTTTCTAGCCTTAAGTTCTTGAAAAATTGAATTTTAAATTCTGGAAAAACCTTACACTAAATTTTAGGCAGCTCTAATCTAATCTGTACATATTCTTCGAACAAATGTTCAAGGTATCCACCATGCCTCCGCCCAATATTGAGGACTTAAAGAAACAATTTGATCAAGTTTTAAATTATCAAAAACTTCTTTTTGAAGCAGAAATGTAAGTTCCTTGAAATTTTAAAATAATTGCGTCCAAGTAACAAATTAAGACCAAATCAAATGTTTGCAATATGCTTGTAAGCAATTCTGGTAAATATTATTTTAGCCTTTCTGTTTTTCTTTGAAATATATAGTTTGTTAACACAGTTTAAGTTTTTCCTTACTCAATTTCCAATTATTTGTAAATAAAATTTAACAATTAAGCAAAATTATTAAGAAGAGTCTGCTCAGAATAGGATAAAGTCTTGAACATTCAACACGCGTGAAAATTGAGTCAAGAGTGTTTCTGAATGTAAGTTTAACAGCTACTTCGAATTATCATAACTTGCCTATCCGCAAGAGGATATTATAACCTCTTGTCCATTATCTTAAAAATTGCCGATGAACACATATAGGACATTGATTGTGAAACTGCTATGCATACTTTCATAATATTAATGTTTTGAATTATCATGAATAATTAGATATTAGCATGCCTTGTAGCTGGTTTTTGAATCATATGTAATTTTATTCTCTGAATCTAGAAAATTGAAGCAAAAAGAAGTTGAGAAGTATAAAGAAGCAATTGAACAGACAGAAAAACTGTACATATTATATTCAAACTTTTTGACTCAATAAAGCGGTGAGTGAAAGTTAAATTTTTAATTCCAGATAATTCATGAGTTTTCAAACCCATTTGCAAAAACAAATTTAAAGAAAATGGACGAAAAAATATGCAAACTTAAAATAAAATTTCCACAGCGGGAGATTTACAATGGATATATTTGAACCGGACATCATGCAACAACGAGGATGCGAGTTAATTAAATTAATGATCCTTACAACCTTAGTGGATAAGTTGACCTGGAATCTACACTTGGCTTTTGACACTGAGGAACTGGTTTTGTATAATTTATAAATAAAAATTTATTGTTGCATCAAATTTTCTTCGACAGAAGTTGCTTTCATTTTTAACACTATCTGCAAATGAAAAAGCTTATGCAAGAAAAAATTTGAATTTTTGGATTTTCTAAAAAGTTTTGAATGCGAGTGGGAAAATTAAATCTGATATGAACGGAAGTTATCGTTTAAAGTCTGTCCGCTTCACATACTGACACTTCCCGCGTGGTGAAATATTGAAAACTAAGAAGAGTTAAAGATTTAGAAAAACAATTTTAATCTTGTTTTAAATTACTCGATATCTTATACCGATGCCAACCGATATGACAATAGAGTCTTTAAACTGATTAAACAATTGGTTTTGATGATGCCTCATCCGTTTTAAAAACAGCCTGTCAGGAATCGCCACTCGTAGTCAAAATCTTCGAGGAAATGGTATGCTCAATATATAGTAAAAAGTATAAAAACTATACTTTTTCCGTTTCTTTTATTATGCAGCACAGTTTCAGTCAACTCATCTTGTCATCTATTGTTATCAGTTTGGAATATTGTTCCTCGCTTGCACAATTCCTGTAACTCAACTAATTTAGTCATTTTAATTGTTAACTTCGCAGGAAAATTTTCTAAAATTTTTGTTAAAGTTTAGGTTAACCGAAAATTCCTAAGAGTCCCGTATCAATATCTTGTAATTTCGTGGGATGCTTGAGGTATGGTTGTTTACGTCAGTTTTCACGGAAGTCACAAAAATTACACAATTATAGACTCAATATATCAATAATTAGGATTAGGAACTTTCAAATGGTATTCATTTTGCACATTTGTGTGAAACTTATTCAAATAAACACTTTTTTGAAGTCAACAAGATTGAAAATGGAAAATGGTGTCACTAACTAAAGAGCAATGTATTTGATGTGCTAAAAAAAGGATTACGAATGCAGACCTAAAAGTTAAAAAACCTTCCTTAAAAAGCTAAACAAAACAAAAGCAAACTTTTGCGAAAAACGTGAAGAACTAAATTCTTAACATTGTTTAGGCAAGAGAGTGCTACCTTTGGCTACATGAAACGGAGAATTTGGGAATATATGACGACACACAACCAAATTTTTTCCTTATTTAAATTTTCAGAATAAGTGAAAGTCTACAAATAAGAAAATATTATTAATATTATGAAAGAGTGAAATTTTAGCTCAAATCGTGGTGAGAATCCTTTTCCAAATCTTTCTTCTAAAAGAATCGTTCAAAATGTTTAAATATTTAGATAATCTAAAAAATCTTCGATGACAACTGAGTACAATATAAAAGTTGAAAAACATAGACGTGTTAGCTCAAGGTTTAGAAAACATTTTTTTATGCAGACATGAAAGCAAGTACAGTTTTGCAAAAAAAAACCCGAAATAGCCGATTGTCGCATGAAAATGAGATTGAAATTATTGAAGGCTAACTCCAACTTTTTCTTTGCAAAATTTTTAAACCAGTACTGTCATTCACTTGTTCTCCTAAGAAGGATTTTTTGAACCGGATTTTATTTCTTATGTTGTCCAACTTCAAAAAAAATTCTTTTTTTACTTTAACTTTTATAAACCTTTCTTCAGGTACCCAGCTAGCAGTATATCTATCAACTAATTTGAAGGGATTCATTATATATGGAAAGCGAAAATTTTAGCGCCACAATATTCTGTATGGTAGCAGTCACACAAGCATGTTAATATAATGTTTATTTCATGTATAGGTAAATGTGTCCTCTGGTTTGATTAAAGCTATGTTTATGATTATGATTATGAATAATTATGTTTAACCGCTTTGCTAATCACAGAAACATATTAAATGGATTAAATGATAAACGTAATTGGGACACAAAATGCACTGCTTTGTTGCTCAGATTCGCATATTTCAACAAAAAGCTTCTCTGCTTAAATTCTCTGAATTAGAGTTATGAAATATAACGTCTCATTATTAATATATAACTCTACAAAAATAAGAAGTAGTGGTTGCTTTGCAAAGGGAGCGTTAGTAAAGCCTAACCTATAAAACAACCTCGCATCCATATTCATACCAATTCCAAACTCATCCGATTCTGCTTTTTACAAGCAATTCAGAAAATCCATGATTCAAGGCTTCCAGAAACTGACGCTATTGCACTCTGTATTGTGCGGTTCCTTACATTGAAACCGGCAGCACCACATCTTCTGCATCATGTTTTGTGCCACTAATATCCCATATCGATACTGATAATCCTGACAGCACTAATAGTAATAGGTAGGGGTTTTATAATGAATCCGCCTTGAGCGACTAACTTCACTGTTCATATTGCCGCAATCTTGGTAACTTAATTTTGATTTTCTTAGGAGAATCAACAAAAAAATAAATTAGTTTAAATGAAAACGCAAGTTATTTTGAATCAATGAACATCCAATCCCAGCGTTGAAATTTTTTTACTTTAATTTAATGAGTATATTCCGAGCTTGCATATTTATTTGGTAGCAGTAAGGATATTGGAGTGCCCATAGCCACTCAACTACTGGATATCCATGGTTAAAACTTTCAATTGTAATGTTAAACAGAACAAGCATCAGTTCAAATTACAAACACCAAAATCCTAGCGTTGGAAATTTTTTCACACAAGTTTGAATATCACATTCCGAGCTTGCATGTTAAGAAGACCTACTAGCTGTAAGGATATGCAAGTGCCCTTGGTCACATAACTACTAAAGATTTATGTCTACCAGTCTCGGTAGTAATGTTAAACACAACAAGCATTAGTTTGAGCAACCAAACACCCAAATCCAAGCGTTGAAAATTTTTTCCACCAATTTAAAGAATACATTCCCATTCCAAACTGCATGATTCCAAAACTGTTCCAAACTGCATGTTAGCTGTTAAGCAACTTGGGGTGGGGTTTGCATGTTAACACCTGTACCAGGCTCAGCCAATTCGTACGAGAAGTAATTTTCTTTGGTTTTGGATGCTCTTCTCCTGATTGTTTCGGAGCTGTTTCCTGAGGTGAACTCTTACCTGCTGCATTCCATTTGTACATATTGTGGTGCTTGGTTGCATGAGCTTTGAAACCGACTGAAAAGATGTTATTTCATTTTTATTATTCAATTAAATGAATAAGCCACAGAAAAAAAATTAATCTTTTTTCGAAACCTTATGACGTCTTTGGATAGGGAATGAAGCCTTGGGTATTCACTTTGTAAATAACGAGGTAATAAATACTGTATGCTCTGCATCTTTATCTTCCACTGATTCTAATTTTAAGTGAAAAATCAATGATACATTATTCCGAAACCTTCATTTTTAAAATAGTCATTTCCCGTTCTTTTCGATACATAACAATTTGGATTGCCCTCCCCTAACTCAGGGTTCAAAAATAAAATAATCATTGTATAAAAATTTTTAAGCTTCACAAAAATTGGTTTCAATTCAAAAATTTTGTAGCAATGTAACTCAAATACCCTCATTCTGCTCACGAGCCACGACACTGGCCAATAGCATTCGCACCTCATTTTTTTCTTCCACTTGGGATTGATTAATGGTTTAAGTCCTTAATTGATATGATGAGCGTTTCGTGTCAGTGTCGTGTCAGATATAATTATAGTCTGATATTAATTAGATAATAAAAATTTTCACTTTTTTCCATGACTTTATTATTATGGCAATGTATAGATACTACAGAATACAAATCAATGAAAAAACTTTATTCTTAAAAATTCATCGTTTTACGCATAAAGTGATAACTCACACAATGCTCACATGTGCTACTCCGCTGTACACTGTAACTCTGGACTAGCGCAAACTATGATTACAAAACAGATTTTTATTTATTTCACAATTTTTAACTACATTGCAACTGATGTGACTTGTGATGTTGTATGAATCTATTCTATATTGCAAATTCACGAGAACAATTTAGGCATAGCTAAATCGATGGAACATAGTCGAAAAGAGTCAATAAAAAGTTGAAATTTCAATAAGTGAATCTAAATCGAGCAAAGAAATCCATTGGGTAAAGTATCAGTCTATTTCATCTATGCTTTCAATTTTAAAAATGGGACAACATATAATAAATAATTACTATGTGGATAAGAAATTAGTTTCTTCAGCAGCACATATCAAAATCCTTTTAAAAGGCATAGTCGGAGCATGGTTTTTGTGACAGATACATATGACCGCAAACCAGAATCATAGGTGCAAAAAAAGTCCATGACAACTCTACAATTTTGCTATTTCAATTAAGAATTCAGACTGGTTCATACTCCTGTAGGCTTCAATTTGTCCAAAAATGCGCGAGGTGTCGCTATCACGCATTCTTTAAAAATTGGATTCCTCTGAAGAGATTTCCAATTACTGTTACAGTAAAAAATACCAAATCAACCATTCATCATGTTAATTAGATTTCCATAGCTAACAACGTGCAAACATCAAACATTTAGGTAGCAAAAAAGTAGGAAATAAACTTACTCAGTACAAAACGCTCGAATTTTCTCCATTATTTCCAATTCAGCATTATGAAGATAGGCTGCAACACACAATTTGCCGGCATTATCAAATGAGATATTGTTAAATAAATTTTTGAAACATTTTGTCTTCAAAGCGTCCAATTGGTATCGATCTGCAGCTTCAAGCAAGCTCAGTTGGTCGTCAATATCTTGTGGTAGTTTTACCTGACCGGTATACAAATACTCCAAAATATTCTGAACAGTATTTGGAGACATGTCCTCAATTTTAACTTTTTTGGATCGTGTCTCGATCGTATCATGCTCAAACATAGCAGCAAAAAATCTGCTTCGAGCTAAAAAAAATTCAAAAGAATTTCTAGCTTCAAGATTGCAGGAGTAAAAAATTTATGAATGGAGCCACATAAATACTTTACCACATATGATGATTTTGTGGACAGGGAATTGTTGAGCGCCACACTCAATAATAACATCTGACTGATTATGCGATTCAAACAGTCTTTTCATATCTTCTTTCATCACAGCTTCGCACTCACTTTCGTTATCAGTTAAATCGTTGAGGTCATCACGTGTTCGTTTTTTCCTTAGCGGATTTCTACGCACCTTGTTTTTGGAACTGCAAGCCAAGTCACCCAAGAAGTCAAGTTCAAACAGTAGTCGCAATGTGTTGTCTTGTACATAAACTTCTCTTTCACTCCACAGTGATTCTGCACACAGATAAATATTATTTATTACAAATGAAAGAATAAAAAAATGCAGAAGCCCGATTATTTTACCAATTCTTATTAGATCTTTGATTCCCCAAGTTTTTTCTTCTTTAAAATTTAAAAGTTCCGAGCAACCTTTAAGCAATTAATTTTTTTCATATTAGATGATGTCCATAAGTGGAAAAGATTAAAAATATAGGAATATTTGATGATAACCTATTCTGTGTACGTGAGTTCCATCTCGCTTATTTATAAAAGAGACATGAAGATTCACTAAAATATTCTTGTTGACATTGCGGTCATATAGTGTTTTCCTCAATCTCAACCAAATTTGCATGTGGCCATCATCGCCTTTGACAGTCAATTCCCTGAACGTAAAGAATTTCGGAATTGTTTAATTTAGTTGGATTGTTGTATATAAGTATTAGAATATTTAAAATCTTACCATTCCGATTCACGGCCAATCTCTTCACCAGCAGTGAAAGGATTCGATACAATGGGGTCAAACTCACTGCTTCCCCGTAAGCAAATCCGATTGAAGTTTTTGATTTCCCAGTTATAAATAACTCGATGCAATCGGGTCTATTAGGGAATTAGAAATGATAAGCGTATTCCAATTTGCAATTTATTTGAACTTGCAATTTATACTATGTTACTGCTTCGGAAATCTCACCTCAGATTCAGAACTAATTACTGACACCACAGTGGGCCCAGAAGGTGCCATATTGGGGCAGAATCCTGAGTTTTCAAAAATTTGAAAGTTTACTTGTCTACGATACGAAAATAATATAATTATTGTAATTAAAAAACAGAAAAAAGTTTATTCACGAGCAGAAATTCAATTCCTCAGGAAGAAAATATTCGAACGAAGTAATCTGACGTTCAATTTTTTCTTAGACCAATTTTTGGAGATTCGACTTAGCTATCAATCTTTTCAACTCTCACAAATCAATCGTAGAATATAATGGCAACTATTTGTGTTTTCGGCACCGATTCATAAGCTAATAAAATTACAATAAAAAATACCTGAAACAATGATGAAAGTTAGCTTATCCGCTCTACACACACACCGTTTACACGATTTGAAACGCAGCGGAGCCCGAACAATAGTTTAAAATGGAAATTTTTCAACGTAGGAGACAGCAGAACTACAAACTGCTTATGAAACAGAAACTGATACACTGTCCCGGTTACTCTCTTTTGATAGAACCATTACAGTAACTCATTGCATACTCGATACAGATTCAAGGTGCGCATCGACAGAAAAACGACGACGACGGCGTGAAGGTTGATGGTACGGCGACTTAACAGGAGCACAAACTTTTTTTTAAACATAAGATGGAATTTTTATTTTAAATCACCTGAAATTTGAAAAAAAATTTGTTTGAAAAATTTTTCAGGGTCAATAGTTTGAAAAATTTAATTTCCTGAGAGAAACTATCAATTTTGAGCTGTTTTTGTGCAATTAGGCATCTATGATTTGGAAACTTTTTCGACGTGTAAACACTGCAATTAAAGTATCCGACGGGGGCGGCGGAAAAAGTTGTCAAAAAAAACCGTGTTGACGACGATGTAGCACGACGGAGCACACCTTGTGTACAGAGTCGTGAGGCGCATGATTCGCAAAGTTAAAGTGCCGCAAAATAACTTCCTTCGTGCCGCTTCTAAAAAATATGGACATTATGACAGAAATAGTCTCAGCAAATGTTTCCACTTTTAGTGCTTCCAGGCGCAAGGCAATTTTTTATCATGGAAAAGACTTGATAATAATAACAATAGGATCATCAATACAATTATGCACTCAGATATCTTCTTAAATCTAGAATAAACAGGAATTAAATAATCTATTGTTTCTTCCTGATCAACTTTTGTTTCATATCTATGTGTGATATTTTTAAATGTTAACTATAGATCTTTGTTATTTTAATTTAGATAGGAAATAAACAATTCAAAAAAATTCTCAAGTTTTTACAAAGCAAAATGCCGCTTAATATATTTGTAATCATCGTTGTTTAGTTCAATTGTTCAATGTCGTTGCTCATAAAATAAAAGTCTGAATATAAATTGGTAATAATTAGTGTATGGTACATTCCAAATTTAAAAATCGGACAGTATGTTTACTACTGTAGTGTAAAATGTGCAGTCGTTAGTCGTTGTGTGGTGGATCGCGAAACTTGAAAAAAACGTTTTCTTTGTTCGGGCGTTACATGCTACAGTATCTACCCTAATAGAACTACACTCTACAAACCGTTCAATGTGGTTATGTTGCTGTCGTGTTCATTCATTCTTTTCATTTATTTTCATTCATGCACGAATAGACACGAATACACATGTTACGTTCAATTCAAAATATACTGATTAATAGTTCTTGTTCTCGTTACGTCTTAGAATCATTACTTTTGCAGCTATGTTACTGTGTTTTTCTCGCCTAGAATGTGACGCAGTTAGCTTCATGGTGTCAGCAAGAACTGAATCTTTAGGAGCTTTGTAAAAAAGTGACAGCTTATTAGCAATCATTTTTGGTGTTCAATCAAGGTCCACTTTAGCTAAAAAGAAGATTTTGTCCAGTAGGTCCAGTCGAATATCTGTTGTTTAGTTTGGTATTTCAATTTCTGGGTTTGTCGGCTTGGTAAGTTTTTTTACTTGAATTGATGAATGTGACATAAATCTTGTGAGTCATGTATATCGGAGCAAAGGACGGAATTCATGTATCTTACCAATTTTAAGCTCGAAGCGAATTAATCAAAGTGTGGGACTGTTTACTTGGTCTTGATCTAGCAAGATGAAAAAGCAGCAATACCTAGGCGGTAATAATAGTAAGTTATCAATTTTAAACTTTATTGATTGAGGATTTCTTATTATAAAAGTAAGATAGCCAGTATAAGTTAGTAAGAACAATCAGGTTATATCTAATTGTGTTTTTGTTGTTTGTGTTTGTTCCTGCTTTTCGTAGCAGTTATTTATCGAACCCGGCCGGCGTCACTATACCCAACCCCGGAAGTACGCCCTGATTTGAAGAATACTTTGACCAATGAGATTGGCAAACTTTTGAAAAATGCAGACACGAACGGTTTGTTAGTAGATTTTTCGGTTCGAATAGTTGCTCAATATTTTCCAATTTTACAGCAACCTTGGTTTTGGTCGACAATTATTTCCTTGTTGTTTGACAATTCAGCGACTGCTCAGGAGTTTTGGACTTGTTCTTTCAACTGTTTATTCTTATTTTCAATTTTGAAACAAAAACTAGTCAATTTTTAAACAAAAATTTCGAAAATAAGTCTATCCCTTTTCTTGGGGTCTAGAATTCTTAAATGTTTTGTTTGTTGCTATGTTAAATAACTCATAGTGCAGTCAAAATATCTATCATTTTTTCTCCAAGTAATTTAAATTCCTCATTTAAACTTCCTATGAACAAACAAGATTGAAGACCTGAAAATTGTCTATTTAATTTTGTAAAATTCTGAAAAGTTAACATGTACAAAAATCATTGCAAATTTTTTAACACAGCTTTAGGTCTTTGGAATCATATTAAAAAGTGGCAATCGTACGATGCCAAGTCAAGAGAGAGTTATTTAAAGGAATGGCATCAAATGATGCCAAATCATGGCAAAGGATTGAACTTTACTATCTATCTATACCATTGTGCCGAACCTATGGATTGAAAATAGTTTAACGCGTTTGCACACAAAGCCATGAACATAAATCATTCATCAACCTGCATGATCTTGTGATACTGGAGAAAATATACTTTAGGAAGTAAATAGAAAATGAAATTACTAAATATATTTATTTTCAGAAATGACGCTAACTCTGAGAGCCAACCTAAGCAGTCAAGACTGTTCATACATTTACACCCATGCTAGAAGGTTTGGGGTCACTGCCATCATTAATAAGTGAGTCTTTTGCAAGAGTACAAAACGATAATACTGTAAGGTCCCAAAGTTTTGGCCCTCTGTGAGGTTGCCTTTAATTATAAGTAATAGCTTAGCTGGACTCATAGTAGTTTTAAGTCCTGCTTCCTTTCCGCACTTAATGCTTGGTACATTGTCCATGTAAATAATGAAGGTGGCACCCATTCGCAAGTAATTACGTCAAAATCTTATTTACTTCATTATTTCAGGAATAAAGGTAGTTCTTATGTGGTTCTTTCTCGGGATTCAAATGTATTCACTGGACCTGATCGAGGGGCAACCCTGGAGCTTTCACAAAAAACTCTCCAAGGAATGCTTGCTCTCATGCACGCGTTTCCCAAAAAAAATTCACTCAAATCTGTTCTGAATAGTTCAAAGAACAACAAGCAATCTGTATTGATTAGTATGAATGATCAGACAAAAAAGAGATTTTTAGAACGGATGGGAGTATAATAGTACTAATTGTAACTAATACAGATTTTTTTACTGTAGGGTTCAAAACCTCCTCCAGGAATAGAATCTCTGCAGGTCCAAACCCCCGGATCCCAAAACCGATTCTGGTTAATGAATTGTACACCCGACGTGAAACTCTACCTATCAACAAGTATCGGAATAAAATCGTCGAATCTGTCTTTGGAAGCCGGCTGACTATCATTCAAGGAGGTAAGACACCTAAAATCTGTACATTTTTCACAAAAGATAAATAAGCATGTCATCACTGTCATGACAAATTGCAGATGCGGGTTCTGAGAAGGCTACTCAAGTTCCACAGTTTATACTGGACGCTAGCCGAAGCTCAAATATCCCAGTGCGTATTATTTGTTGCGTTACGCAGCGTCTAGCAGCTATTTGCCTGTGTGATCGGGTGGCTAAAGAACGTGGAGAACGACCTGGCATCACTTCAGGTTACCAAATCTATTTAGAAAGTATGATTTCTCCATGTGACACAATTTTGACATACTGTACACCGGATTTACTGCTCCACTCTCTGAATCCACCCGAGTACCTGATCCTGTCGTCTGTCACCCATATAATTCTGGACGAAATTCATGAGCGTCACAAAACAATGGACGTCCTCATGGCCTGTCTTCGCGACATCCTATTTCTGTTCCCAAATCTGAATTTGGTGCTCATGGGGGCTCAACTGGACTGTGAGAAACTTGAAGACTACTTTGCATGTGAAAGCAGCAATGTTCCAGTAAGCGTAAGCCTATAAAATTGTCATCGTGGCTGTAGATTGAATTCATGTGAATAGATAACGTAATGTATTTTCTGTAGCTTTTTCCTTTGCTACTGCTCACAGCATGAGTGCGCAACTAATGCGAACACGCCAATGAATTCACATATATGATAGATAGTAACTACTAACTACACTACACTAATTCTTTCCTTCCTCCTTGTTGTATTTTTTTTGGGACTTTAGACTATTTACAGGTAATAGATAAACTAGATTCATACTATTATACACCTTGTTGTATTATTTTCAGCAAATACCCACCATACGGCTTTGTTCGAGCTCTCCAAATTGTTCCATCCTGTTTTTAGAAGACGTATTTGAATTCCTTGGCGATTCTACGGACCATAATGTGGTCAACAAAGAAAACATGATCAATGCCTTCTTCCATTCACAAGAAATCGGAGTCAACTGCTCATCGGCTTCAAACCCGGGGTCGGATCAGAACTCGACGGCACATCAGTCGTCTCGAAATGCAGATGAACTCATTGGAAAAGTTTGGACAGGGTCCAGTGAGCAAGCTTTTCGTGATTTTATGACTTTGGTCAAGGACGGATCAATTCCTGTGGACCATCAACATAGCCGCAATTCTATCACTATGCTGATGGCTGCATCCGTGAAAGGCATGAAAGATTGCGTGACAAATCTCTTGGAACATGGAGCAAATGCTGCTACTCAATGTAAAATTCCGTTCCAAGAAAAGTACTTGACTGCTGCCGATTTGGCCATGCATGTCGGACATTTTGAGATTTCCGAGTTATTGACTGTTGGTGAAAACGTTGAGGTGATAATTATTTATGTCACATACATTTTCCACTTTTTGTCTACTGACCTCCTATTTCCTTTCTTATGCATGCTTTGAGAATTGTATTCTTGAGAACAACTTGTTTGGAATGCAAGTATGCACTTTATGGCACGCGTCATATGTTCTTTGCCCTGGTATCCGCCTCCCGTTTGTCTTGTCATCATTATAGTCGTCCTATACATGGACAAAATGGGCTTATCACGTTTCTCAATGCCTGTTGTACAGAAGGCATATCTCACTTTACACTCCGGATGCTAATGATAGGAAAAACGAGTGCCTTGATTAGCCTGTACGTGCCAACCTGCGTTACACAAGAATAATTTAAAAATGTCCATGTGCACAAAATGTACCTATAAAGGACTTCTGACATATCTGAAAAATTGATGGTGAAGCTCGAATGAACGAACTTTTTTTCACCAATTTCACGCCTCTCACGGTATCAAAACTACTTGGCACTATACCTGTATGGATATGGGAAAAGTTTCACTCAGAGTTTCGCTACTTTTTTGTTGTAAAAGTACTTTACTTTGAAGCTCTGACATAGTTTGGTCAGTCACATTATGCTCATCCCCATAAGTTTGTTCCACCTCCACTTTTATTATGCTTATACTAGTCAACTGTTTCATAACAATTTGTTTGTGCATCCAGGTCTGTCCCCAATGGGAGCGAATGAGGAGATACTTTGCATCGGTGGACCAAATCAAAGTGGATCTGACGTTGGTACTCAGATTGCTCCGCACAATTCATATGAAGAGACCCAGAGATGAAGGGATCCTTGTGTTTTTGTCCGATTATGAAGAAGTGCAGGTATGCAAAGGGAGAATTTTCTCAGAAGATGGAGGACTATTTGAGCAGCGAGACTCTTTCGTAGTTTTCATGCTCCATGAAAACATTTCCAGTGGGGACCAACGGTCTGCTTTTGAAAAAGCGGAATATGGCGTCCGCAAGATCCTGTTGAGTACAAGTGTTGCAGAGACCAGCATAACGATTGATGACATTGTTCATGTCATTGATACTGGAAAAATTCAGCACCAGTCTCAATTCCATTTTGCCACTTTGAGTAGCACGGAATGGCAAACTGGATGGATTTCCCAAGTAGCTGCTTATCAGAGAAAATGTCGTGCTGGGGCTGGTGCCAAATATGGTGTCTGTTACAGGCTTTATTCACCAAGTAAATTAAGTTCAGCCAGTAAAGACTGTATGCAGACATCGTATGAAATACAAATTCAGAAGGATTCACTCTTGGAACTGACGTTAGTACAATATTTTAAACTCTGAGAATATGACAAAAGACTAATTTTGGTTTCCATTTCACGATATGCTATTTTTAAATTCTTTGCAGCCTTCACATGATAACATTGTTGCAAAAAGGAGCAAAAATTGTGAATTTCTTTGGCGGCCTAATGGATTCTCCAAATGGGAACACAGTACAACAGGCTGTGCGATCTTTAAAGACAACAGGGGCCTTAGATGGTCAAGAAAATGTGACAATTCTCGGAGCGCATTTGCTTGAGTTTCCAATCGATCCATCTCTTGGGAAAGCGCTCATCCTAGCAGTGGTGCTTAAATGTTTAGATCCCATACTGACCCTCGTGGCTGTTCTAGCTTATCAGTAAGTCTATGAGAAATTATGCTTTTCACGCATTGACCGAAACTGGCAGACTCGCTGGGGCTTATATCGTAAAATATTTTACAGTTGACAGTTTGACAGGGTGACATTCTGTCTCAATGTCACAGATTTTTGACAATTTTCGTTTCCTTAAATAGTTTACTGTGTTTCACCATGACACCATATTTGAACATTCATTAATTCATATTTAATCGGGTTTTTAGCCTTGTATGTTTTTCGGAGGTGTATCCTGCATGATTTAAAAAAATTAAAGTGAAACATTTCTAGATACACAGTAATGTGGTGCTAGAAAGAAGTTGAGCCGAGCCATCCTTGATTTACTGGACGTACTGGTTACCAATGTTAGTTATTACAAGGGTAAAGCTTTCCTGACAGTACTCTATTTCGGTGAAAAAATTTTCAAAATTTTCATGAAACATTGGTCACTGGAAAGTGTCTTGATAAAAGTCAATGTCAGCTGTCACCCCGTCAACAGTAAACAGTTTCATGAATTAGGCCCCAGGCAGAGCAGACATTTCCGTTTATAAAGATATACATATTTAGTTGTGGTAGTGACTGATTGTTGACTAGCTGGTGACTTGAATACAGTGCATGTAAATAATAGGCTAGCTGCTAAAAAAAGTGCATTATTTGTTTGGGAAAAAAGATAACTTCCACTGTGCTCTGTTTGTTCCGCTAGCAGGCTGATTGGATATTGATTTAATTGTTAATAGAAGCATTATTTAATGTGCTCCGGTATTTCTTATTGGTTCACAGGGACCCATTTGTTCAGCCAATAGAAGCAAGGGACAAGAAACGTGTCCGAGACATCCGTTTGGCTTTCTCTCTCAACTCGTTCAGTGATCATATGGTGATGTTGAAAGCATTCCAGGTACGTCTAACATATTTTTGACTTACTCCAGTATAAGGAAAAGAATAAACTGAGAGATAATTCATAAATTAGTGCAGTTTCTCTCCTCTGTGTGTCTAGGACTGGGAGATCTCTAAAATTTTTCAAGAAAATTTGGAGAAACGATTCTGTAAAGAAAATTTTCTCTCATCAGCCACTTTTGAGATTGTGTATGGAATACGATCTAGACTACTTAGTCAATTGCGAGCATGTGGGTTTGTGAGCAAGGGACCTTCTAGGGATTTACTTGAACTAAACCAGAACTCTGACAATTGGTGTATGGTCAAAGCTGTTTTGACGTCCATGCTGCATCCGAAAATGTGCTCCTACGATGCAAAGAAAAATACTATACATGATTTACAAGGGTTATATTCCAATATTTTTTATCCTTTTTCCCCAAATACATAGTCTGTTTGTGGGTCCGGGTATGGAGCTCCACACTTTATAGTGCCTTGCATAACGTGTAGTCAAACCGGTCAAACCCCACAATTTAACGTATTTTGTGTATGGATGGGATTTTTTATTCCCTAAATATCCATGTAATGTTGTCATCTCTGGTTTGCACTGGAGGAACTCAAACACATAAATTATCCACAAATGTTATCTTCCACTGTTTGTCATGTCCGAAATGAATTTGTATATTTCTTCTTCACTGAATTTGTTGCGTTTTGTAAATTAAATAGCACACAAAATAAAATCCAGTTGCATCCATCCTCAGTCATGACGGCTAGTGCAGATTCCCTCTTCCCTGGAGACTGGATTATTTACGACGAGATGATAGTCCAAGATAAAAATAAGCGTATCATTAAAGGATGTACAAGTGTCACTTCCACCACTGTTGTACTCTTTGCTGGGAAATTTCTCGAGAACATTACTCCGATTCGTATTTGTGATGAGACATCAGGTAAAGTGCAATTTTTTTTATACATTTGTATATTTGATTAATTTTCTTGGCTAACAGAGAAGATTGACGGTGTAACTACTTCAATGCTGCATGAAATGAATCGCGAGACATTTCACATGATCAATTTTAGAATTTATAGTCTCCAATTTGCGATGAGAAAACCCGGGAAAATAATTTATTTCTCCAACGCTTTCGCAATCGCAATATATCTCTACACGGCTTCAAAATTTATAGCTCTACAAGCAAAGAGTAGATCCGAAAATATGAGATTTCGCAAAATCAAGTTTTCTTTTGTTTTGCACGAAAAAAAAATAAAGAAACATGCAAAAACTAAAAAAAAGTTGACACTTGTAAAAAAACCCAAACAGCAAAATGCAAATAATTTGGCGAGGTCAAGTTTCGAACTCACATGACTTTTAGTTTTTCATCGCTCATTACTACTCTAGCATAGAGATGTGCGCCGCCGCGCCGCGCCGCCGCCGCCGACGATTTTTAGGGTCATGTGA
>Ga0066648_10000978_pt1 | contig 16952 bp, 3 predicted proteins | sample CryGeyCG12114_NA_FD_59537 | JGI IMG/M metagenome (GOLD analysis project Ga0066648, IMG submission 59537) | Groundwater microbial communities from aquifer - Crystal Geyser CG19_WC_8/21/14_NA | ecosystem: Environmental > Aquatic > Deep subsurface > Groundwater | place: USA: Utah: Grand County... | reverse complement strand
AAAAAAAACATTGTCTTCTGCCCAAAATTGTACAAATTAGTAGATTCATAGCAGATACTTACCAAAATATAGTATCTTATCACGTAATGGCAATGACTATATCGCACTAATGACTTCACTTGTTTAAAGTTGGTTTAGGTTTGGCATACCACCCAAGCCATATACTGTACCCCAATACTGTACAATACATAAGGCTGTTGAAAGGTGATTTTGGATTCCAATTTTTTTGCTAAACATAGTTTTAACTCTACAAAATGAATGCAAAAAATGTACTACTGGCAGACAGTTTGACAAAAAAAGTGACACTAACGTAGATTAAATGAGACAGTAAATCCAGATGATTGAATGACGCAATTTTGTACAGATGCATTGGATTCCTTCTGTCTGACTAAAAAAGAGGAACTGTGAAACTCAAAATTCCTATAAATGTGTTAATCCATTAGGGTCCGTCCGAGACTTCCTTGTTTTCCGTCATAAGCATTTGCTCATCATAGTGTTTAAACTGTCTCAATGCACTGGCCGAGTAAGTAGTGAATCACAAACTCATAGATTAATATTGTATTTAGGAATGAATGGGAAATATGAAAGAGATGGAATCCTTACCAATTTAGACACATAGTCACGACAATGGTTTTCAATGTATTTCCTTCTATCTTAAATCATCTCCGATTTCCTACATATTTTTTCATATAGAACCCTACATGATATGCTAATAATTTATGTAACCTGCTGGTGCTTGCATGCCGTCACAATCAATCGATAATGAATGTAAGTAAGCAATCATTGTTATCAATAATTGACTAATCTTCTTAAGATATCGGAACTATTGAAAAATTTAAAGAGAGGATTGCAATTTCTGAATTTCTAGAGCGGTTAAAAAATATTATTAAGTAAGAGTAATTAGAAATCGGACTGAACAGCATGGTAGTTTCTTGCAAAAGCTAACTGTAAACATTTACTAGAAGTTTTAGTATTGGCTTGTTCACATCAATATCATGCATTAAATATTTGATATCTCTTCAGTCTAGTAAACGAATGCATGGAATGATCAAATTCACGAATTTCGATTTAATATCAGATATCGCATGACAAATGACTTTAGCATCCCAAACGTTTCATGATTTTAATAAATTGCTTTGAAACTACATTTTAAAATTTCAAATCATCATTACGACCACAATGAACAACTGACTGAAGTTATCTCTTAAAATAAAACCCACGCATAGCTTCAAGCGAGCCAGTTATGCAACACAAGAATTATGCATTTTAATTGCACGACTCAAGACATTTTGAACTAAAAATATGAACTAACTGAATCCTTTTTGCACAAAGGCATTACAAACACAAATTCAACCAAATTAAGCATGCAGGTGGGACAATAGGGACCCATTGTCTGCAAATTCACTCCTTCAGTTCATTTAGTTAGTGGTGCACTTCAATCACACGTATACCCACAAGGTAAAGGTGTACTCAAAATTAAACCAAGAAGTAAATTTTTTTTCTTCAAATTAGCACCATGAGTGTACGATTGCTATATTTACATCATTGCTAACTAACTCCCTGTTAACAATAACTTTAAACTATGCGTATTCATTGCAACCATGTTACGTAACACGTTTAAGTGTGACACCATTTGTTAAACCATCCATACGGTTGGTTAGCTGAATGCTAAGCACACATATTTGACTCTACAAGTCGTCATTGTAAATGCAAACCTGACATGCAGTGAATAGTATGATGAACATCTTTAGACAAGAGAGTATAAACTACGGTAATTAGTGATTAATACCATATCTGTGCTTGGTAGTTATAGTAAACTTCGAATTTCGTAACTTGGACGGTACCGCGATCAATAATGTCTGACAATGAAGTCAGCGGGAATGCATTATGTTTATTTTTGGAGATGCCTCTCTTACGCCAAATGAGCGTACACATACCGTTCTTAGTGGGCTGCAGTTTGTTCTGTTGGAAATCCTGTGAAGGATCATTCCTAAGGGGAATAAATGCCAATGGCAAAACCAGATAATGCTTTATTCCCATGATCATAACACATGTGGGAGGGATGGTTCTGCCATGTCCAGAGCCCGTTCACAATAAATGGTCATCCAAAGTGTTTATTGTTATCAAAAGTATCTCACCAAAGGGGGTACAATGAAAAAGTAATGAGAAGGAATCTCACTATATGTACGTAAGTTACTATAGGGGAAAGTGAGAGACTCTCAAGCAGTGTGCTCTGTACACAATTTGATTGCTTGTAGTCAAAAACAGGGTGATAGGAAAATAAATATTTATGAAGAACTTAAAAACGTCACCACAAATCAATCCGAAAACATTACACACATACACACACACGGTACAAGTATTCACAATTAGTTGGTTAGAATCCTTTGTCAAGAATTAATATTATGGAGTTGGTTGCAATGAAAAGTGAAGTGACTGACTAACTAAACACATAGGTTGTAGTCATTGATTCTTATGGAAAATGTACTACTGAGGTATCCCAAAGTCACGTTTTGCATATGCCCTAATTTCCCGTCAACTGTAAACACTTGTGATTGGAGCGTCACACACAGAACTGACCTTCGACAAAATACAGAGTTATTCAGTATTGGTTCTTTATAACGTATACTCACTGGTTGCATGCATGTGGATAGCACGGCAGAGCAAACAATGCAGTTCAGTCAAGAATGCGTGTAAATAAAAAAAGAGCAGTGCAAGACGCACTACTCTCTTATCTTTCTATTTACAGTTTGTTCGAATTAGCCTTTTAATGATTTAAAGTCTGCCGAACAAAGTAGATATCGATTCACTCACTAAAACTAGTCATTGCAATCATGCAGTGCTCTATGACTCGTATGGTAAAATAAATAGTCTCAATTTTTTATGGAACACTAATTAACAAACCAACCAACCAACTACACGTAATGTAATCACACAATTATACAGCTCTCGTGAGTCGGTTCTGTTGGGTCTCACTCCGGTTTCAATTTTCACTGGAAAAGTTGTCTGTTTTTGTAAACACTGAAACTAGATTCCATTGAAACCGATTTTAAGTGGGATAAATGCCTGAAAACTGGGGAATTCGCACACCCTCCGGTTATATGAGGTTATAAGATTATGTCATTTCAATACAACGGTTCTTTTCTGAATGCCGTAATCGAAAGTGAGTTGAGACTTGTAACTAGACAAGTCAGTGGGTAATAATCATGATGGTAGTGGTGAATGCATGGCAAGAGTACTGACTGTCAGATTCATGCAAAAACTGCCACGCACTCTCTGTGTACAACGCTCAAAGACACATCCCCTGCATAATGATAGGGGTTGTTTGTTACATTAGCTTGATGCCTATGCGCCTATTGTCTCGCACATTTCTGAACAAGCTATACGCAGTCAATCACATTCAGTCGCTACTGGTGCAGTCTAACTAAAGACTCTAGCTAGCTAGTTAGTTAGATGTAAATGTGAACAAACATAATCCCTCGTCAGAATCACAACAATTGCACTAAAGTTGGATCTTTTTTAAACCATTGTCTCGTACACATGGGGACACTAGGTTAGTTAGTTAGTTAGTTTGAGCAAGTATTTTACAGTGGATGTGTATGAACTAACTGACTGTGCGTTTGCTTGTACTCCTCTCTCTTTTTCTCTCACACTTTGTGTTTACGAATTGCTGAGAAATGTTTTTTTAAGTAAGTTAGGAAATATAGAAACGTACCGTAAATGCGAGCACGAGCTCATGGGGGTTTCACGAGTCAATGGAAATGATGAGACATTAATCCCATCGCAAATAAAATGTAGCTTGATTAAATGGAGTGATTTTGACGAAACTTTCAAAGATTAATGAATACAACGCAAGTTGTAGCTTAAGGGATTTGACGCCGTACAAAATATTTGGAAACGTGAAATATAATTATGATCTATCGTCAAGATAGCATCGCTCGTGTCCCGGAATGTTAAGACACTACTACGGAGACAATAATGGGATAAATCTACGGGGTTTTGGAAACTATTAACATTCGAAGTTCAAACAGATAGTCACCGAAAGTCAGTTTAACAACCGCATTCATTCCAGTCCAGAAAGATAACTGGTTTTGAGACTATGGAAAGCAAAAGTCACTTTGAGTTAACGTTTGCTACAAGATATATTTGACATGGCAGCAATGATAGAATGAGCCTTAACTAACTGCATGCATTTGCAGGATAAAATGCTAAAGAAACAAAGACTGCGAGCTGTCAATTATTTCATCAAAAGTATATATTATTAATTTGTCTCTTCTATTGTCCTGCATTATTGTGCTGACACTACTATTATGTATTGGCAATCATTTTTATGAGGTGTCTATTGTTCAGGAATCCTTACATTGTCCAACACATTTGAGTCAATAGGGTATGACTTGAGAGATTGAAATGTCACACATGTACAAGCATTTGATGCTATGAATATTCATTGTTAACTCATTTAGCAGTGATTACTGAGGTTGTGTATTATTGCATAATGCGTAAAAACCTACGTACACTTTAAATATGAAGAATAGCTAGTTTTGGTCAAGACTGTGAATTGACGATTATTATTAGCTTACTTTTAAATTGACCAAAAGAAGACACGCAGACAGGTCAATTGGCACTTCACAAAATACTTTCAACAGAGATTTTAACCACGTGGGTACATTTTGCAATGAAATTGTCTCATGCACGCCATATTTTGGACCGTATTTGGCTTCTATTGTCGTCATTATTATTTAGTAAACATGCAAATTACTTGTAGGATATGGACGTGCAGCCAATCTTGCATGCAACGCATGTTGTTTATTTTATTAATGAGCGGAAAAAATGCAATTGCACTTTTTAAGTTACCCACGCTATGCATAATAACGGTGAAGATTTTTCAGTTCTAAACACACGTTGTGTGATCAAGTAAAAGTTTCTTTTTTTTATGAAACTAGAAGTAGTAATTACATTGCTAAAACTGTAATTTACAAGGTGCACTTCATTTGGTGGCATAAATCAAGTGCAAAAATTACAATAAAATATTAGCTTTTCATGTAGAGTTTTTCAATTAAAATAGTTTCTTTCTGTATTTATAATAGACTGAAACACCTAAAGTGAACTTTCAAACAATACTTCGTATGCTGTAGCATAGTAATATAAAACTAGCTGTTCTTGTTAGCCCAGCCAGAATGTGAAGGTAAGTAAATACTAAAAACCAATTTCTTCATTCTGCTAATATGAATGTCACAATTCAATGTGAGCCATTGGTAAATCACATCAATAATTCAGTTAACTTTTTACATGAGAACTAGATCCTACAAGCGATATTATTTGTATCAATTAAGCATGAGTATTTTGCCATCCACAGTTATGCATTTTACATTTAAAACTACTGGCGCAAGAATAAACGCACTATTGGCACCAGGTAGATTTGTCAAGTTCCTTTGTAACAACAATGGCTTGCACGATTCTCTCATAGGAAACAAGATTCACTTATTACCATTAGCTAGTAGTTAAACATGCAACAATACACATAATGGAAGTCAGAATTCAATGAAGCAATTACATTCACCTTTCGGAAAGGATGGACACTTAACTAACTATGCAGACTTTTGTACAATAGACGAATGTCATGCTGTCCACAATTTTTTTACATGCAACTATAGATGCAGTGTGATTTGAATGACCATAAGGTATGACAAGAAATCAAAATCGCATCAATTAATATATACAGTGATTATGGGCTCAAATGACATTGAATGTTCGCTTGTTTTATAAATTTTACTTATCTCACTAATAAGATGGATATATTTATGAGAGTGAGCCTTGAGTGTATACTTGATTGAGCCCTTGACAACTTCAACCTGTCTCTTCTAATATGATTCCCTTATTGCCAATTATCCTTATGCACATAGGTGGTCAAGTGCGGCAAAGGATTTCACAAAATGTGGAAATTTATTCTATACACCAGTGCATCTTTACGGGCAATAAAGCAAAGGTTTATGACAAATCACTTACCGTCAAGTTTAGAGGTCTTCCGATGAACTGAAGGGACGACTGTGGGGAGCATAACAATGGTAATTGCTAGCAGTCATACACTGCTACTCACAAATCCGTTAATTTTGTACTATTTGTCCATTAATTGTTGTCACTTTGTTTCGACCATTTTTGGGAACAACAATTATAAGTTACGAGATAGTATCAGCAAGTTCAATGTGAAGTTTAAATACGGGCACTCCATGTTGTCCTATTAGGTGGGATCTAAAGTTGCTTTGGTGTCTCCCATATTCAAAGTTTGGGTGGCGGATTTCATGTTGCTTTTTCTAGCGGTATTCATTTTGATTGATGCGGGAATTACAGGATAGAGTTTTCGGTGCAATATTATGTTTGCTTGAATTGCCGGGGAATCTGTGCCAGTCAATTTGACTATACTTTGAATTGATCTTGTTAATCGATGGATGTAGTACTCAGACGCCGCTCAGGATATAAAATGATGAATTGTTTGCCGTGCGTAGACGTATTGTAACTAAGTTCTAGATTCTCATAGACGAAGACACAATTAGTTAGAAAATCGGTGAGCTGTGAAACTTTGAACAGTAGTTTCTGTATCACCAAGAATTGGTCAGATGTAAAGAGTTGGAAAGACAGATTGGAATTGAGCAAGAAAATAAAATGCAGAACCCTCTTCAACCAGGGAAAAATTTAAAGTGTTGGATGAATTGTTGTAAGTCGAGACACCAAGAAGAGTGTAGCCTTTGAATTTGGACTGAAGGTCAAGTAACTATAACCACCACTGTAGCACCTTACAATAATAACAATAAATTCTAGGGGTCACTCTCATCAACTGTTAAAGGTAAGATCACACAAACCAAGAGCAGGAGAAGTAACTCGACTTGACAACAACAATGATGATATAAGGCTCTATGATAATGAATGTCCGCTCCTTTGGCTAAAATTGTTAGCAACTCTTCTGTCTGACTTGTTGAAACGGAAACACTCGTTCATTTGTTTTAAATTCAAGACCAGAACTGAACAGGTATGCACTATGTAAACAAAGTTTAATCAGACCTGAAGAGCATGAAAATCATCATTCAGTATTAGATAGGTTTGAATATGAGTGACAGTAGTTGATTCCGAAGATTGTACAAACCAACTAAATTACTTTTTGGTCAATCTTGAGTCGCTCTCACTGGCTGTTTGGTTTTTAAATCAAGATTGATATTCATAAACTACGGATTGAACTTGTCGCCGTTTCAAATGCCACCCAAGGGAAAATCTGAGATGATGAGATGCGATAATGATTGTCACGTCACTGACTTGTTGTATGTCAAGCTCGGCTCATGGTCAGCTTAAACACGTGAAGTCTTGTACACTGTATCGAGAGAGGATGGATACTGACAGGTTGATTGATGAAACTGTATAATTGTTCATTGGGTTGTAATCAATGACTTCGTCTTGAATTGTTGTCTGATTTTGGAGAAGAAAATTTTCCACAGCAGGAGGGACTGAGGGACTCTTCTGTCTGTTATCAAATTATGCTAATACTGTTGGCTTGTATGGTAATTAATGGTTTGTGTGCTTTGTATTGTAAATTGTAGATAATGGTCACGAGTTGGAGCGGAAGTTGAGAATATACGGGAGCCCAGACACACGATTGTTCGGAACAAATGCACGTCTTTCTTTAATTGTCTGTCAGAAGATACAGAATGACTGAAACTGAGGACTTGAAGCCAAAGAAATCTTCGTGTTGTAAAATTATGCCATATTAGCTAACTCTTGTTGAGCCGACAGGTCAGTTTCATAGTATCCATTCGTGAGAACAAGCTCATAAAGTTAGTGTTGTCCTCATATATGTGAGATCGTCAATATTATGTGCATTATGTAGGAACTAATGAAAAAGGCGAAAATGGGCGCTTCTTATAATGGCTATTATGCTACTTATTACTTCACCAATGGATGTAGATACATCGACACAATACAAGGAAATCTGTGAACATTACTACAGACTTACAAACACTACCTGAATTCTTACATATGTATCACGCACTGTTGTTTATATTAGTATTTAGTAATGGTATAAAGAGAAAAAAATTACTGTCACTTATTGCGACAGATAATAGAGGTGTTGTGTTGTTGGTCCAAGTTAGAATCTCATTATGCTTACCAGTCATGCAGCTGCCGTGTAGACTTGATGATTATCTGTAGCTTTTGCTTCATCTCCTTTTATGTCATTATCATCCTCATCAGGGATTATTATATTGCAGTCAATATGCATAGGCAAATGCCGGCCGTGGCCTTTGTCTCATTTTCTGCTTTAATTATTTCTGTGTAATGGGGTTCAAAAATGTTGTCTAGTTCAATAAGGTAGTCTACTATAAAATGGGTTAAAGTCACTTCAGCGACTGCAGTATTAATCTCGTCTTTACAAAAAATGAAAAAAACTCAAACCATGATCAAAAAATTCCTTTTTTTGTTCTTACTATAGTGTTCTGTGGCATGGACACCACAAGATATTATAATCCATCTTGTATTGTACTCGAGAATTTAATAATTTTTGCTACACTGTTTGCACTTATTTGATTGTACACAATTACGTACAACCACGGAATATCACAATCACACACATGGAATTTTCTTTGTGCGGAAGGGATAGTACGAGCTGACTCCATCTTTGTCATCTTTGCAACAATGACGCAAGCACAGCCGCTTGATTAGAGAAACAGGAGGAATTATCAAGTGTCATGAAATGTTGCATAGTTCTACATGATATGCATCACAAGTTAACATGTGAACAGAAGCATGCGACCATAGTTTATGCTATCAGGAGCCATTAACTACAAAGAAAACAGTCGGTCAAACGCAAAATGACTTTCGCAATCGAATAGCGCGTACTCAATAATAATGAAAAATTGCTTTTTAGCTTGAGTAATTGCAGGGTAGTCGGTCGATACGAAGTAATGAGCTACAGCAATTAAAATTGATTTTAAGTGTCAATGTGACTGGCTAGTGCTGTTGTAAACTAACGTTAGCTGAAGCAATAGACCAAAAAATTGCTTGATACATAGCATACTATGAACGTTTTATTTTTCTGCACCTCCTTTGGTCACGGCTGATAAAAATTGTCATCACATTATATTACACACTTGTTTTTGGACTTTTATTGACCACTAACTAACTAAAGATGTAAATGTCATGACATGAGAGCCGAATTAGAGTCATAATGGAGCTGTGAGAAAGTTCCTTGACAGAAAGGCGAGTCAGTTTTCTGTGAATCTATATGTATTAAATTGATAGCAGCACACAGCTTATGGAGCTACTTAACTAACGTACATTCTCATTCTTGAATAGTTTCCAAGAAAAATCATTGCCATTGTGAATATATACAATATGCAGGTGCACTGGGACGTTTTTTTCATATTCGTAAGTGCTAGAATGCATTGAAGATCGTTGTTTCCTATTATTATCTCTAATGCATGATTGTTGCGAGTTTAACACTATTCGTAAAGGAGTTACATGCTGAACGTGAAGCACTCTCCAAGTTAAAAACTATGGTAGTGAGTAACTAGTTAACTAACTAGCTACATTAAGGCAGCATATGCGATTGTAGGTTACAAAGGTAGCAAGCCTTGTCTCAACGCGGTCAAGGGTAGCTCAATGTGCACGCAGAACAGTATTCAACAGTTTAAAATTCCTCAAAATGGTGATGTTTGGTAAAAATAATGAGAAATCCATCCATATTTTATGAGGAACACATCTAATGATTTGATTTTAAGATAAATTAGTGGTGGCATAAAGTTGTTTCCTCTGAATGATATATCAAAGTCAGGCATTGCTGGCAGTGTTAATTACGGCAATGATACTTATGGCATGTGTCAGAAGGTTTCTCACTGAAAGTCCATTGAAATTCGTCTATTTTCATTAAGAGATGAATTTGGGTGTTCAAATAATTACTTTATCGTGCGTAATTTTAATTATTCAAGATTTGATAAATGAATAATGTGACTAATAAAAGTCAGTCATGTTTTCAAATACTTTTTGAAGGAGTTAGAATTGGATTATTTTACAATTTATATTCTTTGTATTTTAAAATGTTTTTCGCTTCTCAGACAGGTCTCCCATGAGCTCCCTCAGCTTTTTATTAATGCTAACTAATAAATTTTTTTACTTTGTACCTGTCATGTCATAAACTGGAGTCAGCTTTTGGTGCCAATGCGGGAGCTCATTATTTTTTCAAGTTTCAGATGATATTGGAAAACATTAGATTTTAAAGACAAACTGCCAGTAAGTGCCAAAGAGCACACCTGAGCAGAATTGTTAACGAAAAATAAAACGACCTTTAAGGTCGTTTGTAAGGTAAACAGACCGATGATCTAACGGCTATGTGCACTCAAGAAGTTATCAAAATATAACAATGTGCGTACACCATTGTATGAGTTTTGAAGACACATTACATCTTATCATGGATGCAACATGCATGGGCGTGAAAATGCACATAGCTCTTTATGCGTGTACCTCACTCTAGATTCTCGCTTTTATTGAAAATTATAATTATATTAGAACCTTGTTACTATTTTTCTTCATCAACATTCTCCCCCAGTCTAACTATAAGTAACTAACTAACTAATCTTTAGTCAATCAATCTGTTGTACAGTTCTAACAAGTTGTTGTAAGAATCAAGTTGGTTGGATATTTATTAAAGCGTGTAATAATGGTTAATTCTGGTTTTGGTATTTTTTACGCTCGTATCTAGCATTAATTATGAGAAATGAGAACGACAGAATACTCGCGGTATTATCTCGTACTTTTATATGCAGTGCAGTGACAATGTTGAGAAATAAATACTTTCACAATAATATGAAGATCACTGCTGCCAGCACTTAATAAAATAATGTAACAAAATTTGAGATTTAAATGCATTCACCGTGTAGCCACAACTAATTTTTTGAAGGTGTCCTCTAGGTATTTAAGTTAAATCTTTAGCAATGTGATTCAACGTTGTTCTCTGAGTATTGCAAGAAAAGGTGATGCGAGCATCTTTATCACTTTTCATGCTTAGTGTGCATGAAATAATGAGTTGCGACATTCTAATTTGACAAATAGCGATTTAGTGCAAGATTAAAGTTTTATTGTAGTTTTGGGAGGATGCCTGAAAATCTCAAGATCATAGAAAAGCACTGAAACTATTCGGGCTCTATTATTAATATTCATCGCTATTTTTGCAAGTTAATTGAACGAAACATTCTGATTTGAAATCCAAATGCTGCTTCATTTCTTTTGCATATTTTGAACTTGTAAAGTATGGAGTTGACAGAGATTGTGCAAAGCTTATGGTTTATAAGATACTTCTACAGTTTCACACAGAGATACAGTTACCTATCGGCTTATGTAGTTTTGCAATTGTGTTAGATCATTTGAACGAGTTTTATGGTTACATTAAATGATGTAAATGTCATGTCAAATGTAAAAGACGCTAGAAATTCAATTTGAATTTTATTTAAGTATCATGCGCGCCATCTGACTTTTGTTTGCAGTAACTTCATTTACTTGCTTCTCCAAAGTTGGCGTCCTTTTGAGAAAATATTTGGTTTGGTGTTGGTCTTGTTCCTGTGGTCGGCTCACGGTATAAATTCACGTTTGCTAAAAACAATAACTCCGAATATCCGAAGCCTTGAGGGCGTGGACGTTAACACCCGAAACCCTAGTAGAACATAGTCTGTTTGGTTTTCGGCGTTTTTCTTATGGACATAAAAGGTTTCGTGTCAAAAGGTGCGGACACGCTGTGGTTTAGTCACTTTAACTGCGTGGTAATTGTCACTAATTGGGCGCCAACGACGATGTAACTACTTAACTTGTTTGTCGCTTATTGAGCTGAAAGTTTGCAAAATAGCTCATTTACCTTTCTGCCCCTAAAATATTACCGTCCAGCGTTCAAGATTCGTCACATCAGCTTTTGTAGAAAAAATATTGTGAATTGAGATTCATTATTGAGACTTTTCTATGGGATGTAGCATGAAAAAAATATGACTGACATATTGAGATTGTTATTGAGATGACTGACCATCTTATCGATTTTTTTATTTCGGCTAGATACTCTTTTAACCCTATGCTAATTTTTTCCACTTTTTTCTGGAGTGAGCTTCAACTTGAGCCCTTGGAGCTAATATTTTAGGGGCAGATTGAGTGATGAATTAGCTATTTTGTAAAGTTTAGGTGTAAATATTGTGAGTTGTATGATGTAAACGCACGCATATATTGAAGTGGTATCATTCAAGGCTTTGTTTTGCAATAGTTTAATTATTATGTCTGTGCGTGACTTAAGAAGTTTCGCAGTTTGTTTGAGACAAATGAAACCTGGAGCTTCGCTATTCTACGTTTGTGAATTTTTAAGATGAAGGATGAAACTTAGTCATAATTGTAATTTTTCGAAAATGAAAAATTTATTGGTTGACTATATCAAGTACTTTATTCTCCAAAACACAAGCTTTCTTAAATCTCTTACTTCATGGCGTGAGTTTGACAAATTACTTCCAAGAAAAATTTAAAGACGAATTATCAGAGAAAATTTAGATGGGATCACAGATAAGTCTCGTTTTATATTGGTTTCGTATAGCGAACTACATTCGATACATCTAGATCGGAATCGTTAGCAATAACACTCTTATTTTTATACTGGTTTCACTAATTTGAAAAGATACTTTTAATTGGAAAAGTTGTAAATTGTTTAAAACGCATTAAAAGCTGCAAACACAACAACCCTAAGTAAAACTATATTTGAGGTGACAAGTAAAACATTCCGTGTATCCCATCCCACTTGCATTCACACAAGATATTTCAAAAGTACAGAATATGGAAGATAAATCTTTGCTAAAAAAGCAATTTTAACGGATTGCATCACAACCATGGCTGAATATTTAAATTACGTAGAGTTACACACCACCGTTTTTATAAACTTTTTCATAAAATCAAATAGAGCTAATTGATTTTTAAACTAACACAAAAAAATGGACTCGGCAGTATACAATAATAATCTCTTTAGCATTACACAACCACGTTTCTACATGCGTATCATAATTAAATTCTGTACAATACTATAATACAAGAATTAAAAAATTAAAAAAACTCAATACAAAACAAGACAAAAACATAGTTAACAGAGCTGTATGAAACAGAACTTATAGAGTGCTAGCTAATAATAGAAGCTACATAATAATAGCCATCACAAATTTGTATAATTAGTTACATGTCTTTATGTATCCAACTATTCAGTTCAGTTCTTTTTTCTTTAGCCAAAATTTTCAAAATGATGAATAAAGTAGGGCAATTTTCTTCCTTTGTTGACTTCTTCACAGGAAGACATGATGCTCTTGGTTAATGGACGAGGTCCACAACTGAATACACCAATCTTGCTTACGTAGTTATGCTTCTTTTGAACAAATTTCAAAAATGAAGTCATATCTGGACGCCCAAAATGATTTATGGCTTTCAGCCCTGTAAACATGCTCTTTTTTGAAAGCCTCTGAAAGTGATTTTCGCAGATGTACTGGAATTCAGAAAAAAATTAAGAATAATTAATCAATCAAGCATATCAAATATCAGTTGTTGTAAGTACCATCAATTCATTAATTATTCTTAAATTAATGAGTTAGTCAGGTACTAAAAGTTATCATACATTATATCGTGCGTCAACCTGTTAGTAGTGTACGTTTGCTAAAAAAATATTTGAAAAAAACACCCCAGTACACTTTTACAGTGCAGTAGGAAGTCATTTAACTAAATGTACTGGCACACTCATACAATAATCATTCAAAATGTACCTAAATTTGATGATGACCTTGTCTCGCTTTCAACTAAAGTAAAACATTCGCCACAGAAACCAATACAGACAAGATTATGACTCTTGTTTTCATCAACTCAAATCAATGTGTAACACGGAAGTGTCACTTGAGAACAGTTGTAATAATGTCAAGAAAAAATATTCAATTGGACCCTACATTGACTCCCTCTAGGTTTGTAGCAAACGTTTTGGAACACAAAAGTACGCCTTTACATTATCCACTTTGGTTAAATAGCTCAGCCATGAGTGGTCCACATGAAAGCTTAGAGGTCACCCAAATTGCTATGAATAAAGTGAGCTTAGCAACTCATTGCACTTTGTACTTTATAATGTGTACACCTATTCAAATGAGTAACTAACTATACCAAAATACATTGAATAAAACAATGCTGCTTCTACACTACAATTAATCAATTGTGGATCATTTCCGACCAGATTATAATCAGCATTCATATCATGTGCAGATCACTTCCCCATATAATTGACTCCTGCTGATTTGTGCGAGTGGATATTACTTACTAACCAAGCATCAATTATGGTCAGATACGTTGTTTTAAACACGTAAAAAAGTGCCCTTCATATCCCAAATTATATGCAGCATGTTATTAATAACTCATGACTGACAAATTAAGCTAATGTTAATTACAGTTTTCATACTGTATTCCTTTCGTCGCACTTAAATACATTTCCCAAAAATGCGAAGCTTTTAACTCACCAACATAGTAGTTCTAAGATCAAACTTATGAAAGAATTGTGTGATGAAAATATGAATCTCCAATACGTTGGTTACATCCTTTTTCTCCACATCTCTTAGCACGTCAATGAACCATTCGAAATGACGATGTGAAGGACAGATCCAAAGGAAATATACCTGCAATGAGTCCGAGCACAAAAAATTAGTACTAGAATATCGTGCATTGCGTCATCGTCCAATTACCATGCTTAACAAGCAATGGTGGCTTCTTACTAGGTATAAACGTGAACAACAGGAAAACTGTTTTTGTGTAATTTGTAACTCTGCCAAAAATGCTAGGAAAAACCGAAGGTTTTTTTTTATTTGACTGCTCCATACTACTATTACAGAAAATAAGTAGTCAAATAATTTGATGACCAAAAGTTGTCATTTTAGTTAAAAAAATCGTTGACAAGATTGTTCATGTTCTTACCTTTTTACAAGCTACTCCAGAATATCTATTTGTTGAGGTTCCAAAAACTAAGTCGTTTAGGATAGAAGCGTACGGCGTGACTCCAATGCCACCTCCAACCATTACAGCCACCTCGAATTTGTACCAGTCTTGATTTCCACCACCAAATGGGCCCTCCAGTCTTATCTATAAACAAAATGCATTGTAGAAGCAATTTTACCATGAAAATCCGGACAACCAACACAGAAGTATTAAACAGGACGTACTTTTGGACTATCCTCCTCAGGATTGTAATTACAAGGATCAAAGTAATTCCTGAGTTTCCACGTCCACGGACCTTGGGCTTTGATATGACATGAAAGGAAGTTTTCATGTGGAGCAGAAGTTAACGTAAATGAATGGAATTCATGTGGTCGGAATGCAGTGCAAGCTAGGCGAACCCATTGACCACTAAGATACTTGAAATTTGGAGGTCGGTAGAAACGAATTTTGATGACATCTGATGGGAGAAGCTCTGTTTCAATCACATCTAACTCCATATACTTAGTTCTAAGACTAACTACTTTGTCCAGTGTGTAAATAATTCCAGGCCCAATGAAAAACATCCAAAATCTAGGCGTTCCAGTAAGTCTCGCCAATCCATGAATCAAGCATAGAATGTACAGCACAATGTACAGTTTGTGAGCTGAGAAAAAGAACTTATAAGCTTGCTTTCGAATAGTAGGGTGAGCAAAGACGAAAATAATTATCATTATGATGTAGAGCAGAACTCCAGTGACTCCTGTCACTGTTTGGAATAGCCAATAGGATACAGTGGGTCGGAAATCAGCAGTAAATAACATTTCTTTAGTTAGACATCGCAAATGGTCAATAGGCTGTGTGGATACGTGATAGAAATTGACAATATGACCCACTGTATGAAGTAATGAGAAGAAAAGGGCTGTGCAGGCTACAATTTTGTGAAATTGGATGTGGGAGTCTAATGGAATATATTGTTGAATGGGAAATTCCTTCAGTTTGGTTAGCAAGTTTCTTGACATGGTGAGTAGCAGAAGACTGTAACAAAACGATAAGGATGCAGCTGCGCCTCGTGTGATGGCAATTCCAACGCCCATAATGTGTCGTAAATCTGTATGCTCCGTCATAAATGAGTAGTCTGGAAAGATGTGAAAAAAAGCCTTGTCATTTCATTTTTCATATATTGACACAACAGCGCGAACGAATGACATTTATGGTAAGAGGTAAGACTAGACAATAACTCGAATGCTTATCTCAACGAAACAGATTATTACACTAATTACACATTTCGATGCTTTCTGACCGCTAAAAAATAATTATTTCTCGTCTAGTAATTGTTTGTTGCTCAATCGCCAATATTCATTTTTTATGCATTGCGTTTGCAGCACTTCATCATGCGTAGCATATCTCGTCTTGTCATGCTATAAAAGGTGCAATACACAACAGACTACACAGGGAGTAAAAAAAGAGTCGTAAAACCTCGTAAAACCATGTTTGCCAGTGGGATGAGTTTAAAATATCTTTCAAAGATATTGCAACGGAAAGTTACAAAGTATTTTTTATAAAATTTTGGACAGAATCCTTCTTTGAATTATAGCATTGTTTAGCTATAGCCCCCACGCTCCGCCCGATTTGTAGTTTGAGAAATTGAAAAAATGGGGTACTTGAAAGTCGAAGAAAAACAAGGAATCAGATCATTTACATGACTATCAGCACTATTCATATTACTGCACCGCACCTATAAAACACCAAAATGCTATCTCAGATTTATACGGAGGGAATATAACTCGCACTGCTAACTTACGCATGATTTATAGATGATGCTAAATTACCATTTTGTATCGATAGGTGGCATTAACTGCCAACCCACACGTACATTAAGACCATTAAGATAAGAGTATGGATACAGACGCTATCCATCAAGTGCGCATTATCTATCCTCTGTGTCTAGCCATCGCCATAGTACT
>Ga0066648_10000974_pt1 | contig 17015 bp, 15 predicted proteins | sample CryGeyCG12114_NA_FD_59537 | JGI IMG/M metagenome (GOLD analysis project Ga0066648, IMG submission 59537) | Groundwater microbial communities from aquifer - Crystal Geyser CG19_WC_8/21/14_NA | ecosystem: Environmental > Aquatic > Deep subsurface > Groundwater | place: USA: Utah: Grand County... | reverse complement strand
ACATTCAACGCGACGTGCGGGTCAAAAGCCGATGCCTACTGCGCGTATCTTGCAACACAGACCCTTCGACAAGCCACCGCCTCACAAGTTTCTCCTCGCTTTCCGCCTCGATCAGATCAAGATAGAGAAGATACTCAGCAAACCGCCGAGACCGGGGAAGAGAAGAGATCGCAAACGACCACCGAAGATACCTCCCCCACCAATCTTTCAGCCCCCTGTGCCCAAGTTTCCTGCTTTGCCTACCAATCATCTTATATTCCCTTCAATATTGACCGATCGAGAAAACGAAACCAATGCGAAACCATACGGCGGTATATTGTCCGAGGCCGATGGCGATACTTCGAGATCGTTACCACAAGTGAAAGATCGAGAAACATTTGAAATCGCAAGAAAAGAGGCGGAGGAAGAAAGGAGGAGGGCTTCTGTGGCAGCTGAGGCTGAGATCAACGGGGAGACTGCAGGGACATCCAAACCGAATCGAACGGTATCTGGACCACCGAGCAAGATCAAATGCATACAGTTTGGGAAGTATGTGATTGACACGTTTTATGCTGCACCGTATCCGGAAGAATATTCACATGAATCTCGACTCTTCGTTTGTGAATTCTGTTTGAAATACCTGCCTTCGGAGTTTGTTGCGTACAGGCATAAACTCAAGTGTCCTGCCAAGCACCCTCCAGGGGACGAGATATATCGCGATGGTACTGTGTCAATCTGGGAAGTCGATGGAAGGAAGAAGACAGAGTACTGCCAGTGTCTGTGCCTTATGGCCAAAATGTTTCTCGGATCAAAGACTCTGTACTACGATGTCGAGCCGTTTCTCTTCTACATACTGACAGAGTACGATGAGTTTGGCTACCATTTTGTTGGTTATTTCAGCAAGGAGAAACGACCTGCTAGCCAAAACAATGTCAGCTGTATTCTAGTTATGCCCATACACCAGCGAAAGGGATATGCGACATTCCTGATCGACTTCTCCTACCTTCTGACACGTATAGAAGCGAAAGATGGTTCTCCAGAGAAACCTCTGTCTGACATGGGATTGACGGCATATCGATCATATTGGGACTTGACCATCTCGCAACATCTGCTTGAAATCGGCTTAGAACCCTTCAGCACGAAAACTCTCATGGCGAGGACGGGTATGACGGCGGATGATGTGATACATTCTCTTGAGCGGCTGTATGCTTTCACTAGAGATCCAGTGAGCAAAACATACGCCATCCGATATGACAGGAGGCTCTACGAGAACATTGTTGCCGAGTACAAGTCGAAAAAGCATCGCACGCTCAAACCAGAACTGCTTGTTTGGACGCCTTATGTCATGGGCCGAAGTGACCAGGCTGCACTTGACGGACAACCAATGCAAGCTCTTGCTGCCAGAGACGGTGAAGAGGATGAAGTACTTGTCAAAAACACCCCAGATGGTGAAGGACAAGAGACCAAGGACGAGCTTGTGGAGCTTCACGTAAACGGTGAAACTCAGGAAGAGGCTCAGGCAAGGGCTCGGTCCCGGCATGCAACGATCCTGCCCACAGAGTCAGATGCTCGAGACCATGATCAAAGCCTTGTCAATGGCAAAGGGCACGTTGCGCCTGGTCCCCCATCAACCGATGCGCTCAACGCTGCGGTCTCAATGGATATCACCCAAGCGATGGACAAAGCTGAGGGTCTCCTAAGCGGCGAAGCGCACCTTGCAGCTACGTATGCTGCGCAAGCTCGAACAACTAGAGAACCACTTAGTGGCTACGCGTTGGCATATGTCGAGCAGGATATCCCAGCTACCCGCTTCCAAATCGATCCTCCAATCCCACCATCCATGCTCCGGCAGAGAAGTATCAAGAAGCGAGGGTTTGCCACTGCGTTTGGAAGTCAGAAGAGTGTCACGGGCGCCGGTTCGCCAAGCGCTCCTCTCGCCGTTCGCAGTTCTCCCAGGAATGCAACGAGTGTGAATGGGATGTCCAGGACTGGTTCGCCGGAGAAGGTGGGAACTCCGGCGAGGAGAAGCGTCAGGAAGAGTGGCTTGGCCACCATGGAAACACTGGATGATGAGCAGATGTATCGCGAAGACAAGCAAGGAGCGCAAGGTGAAGATGAGGATGGAGATACGGAAGGCGAAGAAGAAGAGGGTGATGAGATTGAAGCCAAATTGGAAGACGAAGACGACGAGGAAACAGCTGATCCAAGCACAGACAGGGATGATGAGGATGCATCCATCGCGGAGCCTGATGAAGCGGACCAGAGCTCCGACGAAGATGGCGAACCGGTTGAAGAAGAAGAAGAAGAAGATGATGAAGAAGGTAGTGATGCAGGGCTTGAGGTGGAAGGTCTAGAAGATGACGACGACGAGGATGATGAGGATGAGGATACATAGTGGCTATCTATGTTGGAAGAGCGTCGGAGGCCTACAAGCTTAGGCTAAGTTAGGAGGAGTTCTGCTTGGACATTATGCTCGAAGGGCTTCAGCACTTGTACCTTTAGTGATACCCAATCTATTTTGATTCCTTTCTATGAACATTTGCCCGCGTTGATGATCCAGGGTGTGGGGAAAACGGCAATCATGAGAACGTTCCTTCTGAGCGCTTTGCATTTTTTTAGCTCCACTGATACAGAGCAGGACTTTGATGTTGTATCCCAAGTATCGTTGACTGGTCACAGCTTTGTCGCCAAAATATTCCCGTGTCTGCGCACATTTTGTGTCCTCCGTCATTTGGCCAAGATCCCACTGACCACATTCATCAAGGGCTTGCTCGCTCGTCTATCCCTCAACGCTTCGAAGATAATGCTGACTTGGTTGCCAATTGTCTTTCTCTGCTCTGCGTCGTCATCATGCATCCACTCCGGTGCTGGCTGTGTAGGGTGCTCGACAAGACCGCGATGCAGTTTGATGCCTAGCTCTCCACGTACAAAATTGTACATGGCTTTGGAGACTCTGCCAAGATATTTGGGTGTAACAGTCTGGGTGCTTTGAAAGATCTCCCCACGCTTGATGTTGTATGTCTGTTCGAAGGTAGACTGCAAAGAGTTCGTGAACGCCGTGACCGTTGCGGGTTGTGGTATGGTTGACGGCTCAAATGCACTGAAGTGTTGTACTATGTCAGCGATGGTAGCTTCAGTGGTAACTTTGCAGCGTTGTTTGAGGTCAAGTGTGGTAGTTGTCGGCCACACGCTATTTATGCGATCCCAAACCTTGTGTATGAGAACGTCGTCGCCCGAGTCCCAGCGCGCGAGCGTAGAGTTCCATGTTTGCTGGAATCCCTGCTTGGCAGCGACGAGAAACTCAATCTGCAAGACACGAAGGTCCAGGGCCTGACAAGCCACAAAAAGGTATGCAGCTGTCATCTGGTAGAGCACGTCAAGAGCCTGCAAGGTATAACGTGCCGAAATCAACGCCAGAGAATTGAGTGCCTGATTATGCATTTCAGCAGAATTGACATGGTTGCCGACAGGATTTGCCAGGAAACCGAGCTCAGAGGTATAAGCTGCCATATTAATGTCAATGCCTTTGCAGGTGTACGAGGTGGATGGATCGTCTGCACAAAGGTTTGCAGGTAGGCCTTTGCTCGTGGCTGGATTAATGATCTCGGTAGCTTGCGCAAAAAGGAGTTTGCCGAATTTCTCAATACAGAGTCGTGTACGGTCCATGGTCGAGGTAACGACTGCGGCTTGAAAGTTGCCGCCATGCAAGATTTCATCATTCTCAGTGTCTATCAATGGATTGTCGGTGGTTGAGTTGAGCTCGACTCGCAGTTGTTCTTGTGCTTGAATGAGGTCTTCGAGTTGAGGACCGATCCATTGGGATGCCGTTCGAAGTGCATACCGATCTTGGTACAGTCCGGAGCTCGTTGTATCTTTCGTGCCAGCTAAACCTTGTGCAAGCAACGAGCCCTGCAAAAAAGCGGAAATGTTTTGTGCCGACTCGATCTGTCCTGGGTGAGGTCTCATTGCAGCTATCTGAGGATAGAACGACTCTGCTGAGCCTTGCAAGGATTCGACTCCCATCGCAGTAAGTGCCTGCGAGAAGACGGCAAGCTCCTGAGCTTGGTACATGGCCAAGGACGCTGTAGCTGCAGAGAAGGCTGTACCGTTCAACAATCCAAGACCTTCCTTTGCAGCTAGTGTAATCGGTGGGAGGTTGAACTCTTGCAGAGCCTGTTGTGCGTTCATGGTCTTCTGCGTGCCCTTTCCAACTCTTACAAAGATATCAGGGCTGCCTTCGATGACTCCTGCAATATAGGAAAGTGGTGAAAGATCACCAGATGCAGATATACTGCCACGTAGTGGGACAACAGGTGTAATTTCGTACATCAGCAGACTGGCAATGCGTTCGATAACCTCAGTCCTAACAGCGGAATGTCCTCGAACGAGTGAATTGCAACGTGTGAGCATGCTAGCCCTTACCCAAGAGGTTGGCATTGCCTGGGACGCGAGATCGAAGGTAGCGTTTGACTGCGATTGACCAATATCAAGCGGGGTCAGAACACCAGAGCTTTGCATCTGTAAAAGGGCACGCTGCAGACTCTCTAGGTTGGTTGTCCTTGTATCGGCGCTTCCACCGAACCCAGTAGTGACGCCATAAACGAGATGCCCTGCCTTCAGGTGCTTGTTTAGAGTGTGTATGCTCAAGTCTATCTTGTGCTTTACAGCAGGGTCTTGTGCTCCGGTGACTCGAACGTTGCTCCTGGCAGTGTGTCAGTGTACCGCATGATGGTGCCACATAAGGGACGTACTTCGAGATTGCAAATATATCGGCGATGTCAAGGCTTTGACCATCGAAAACAGATATGGAGGAATCGTTTGTCAGAAGTGTTAAGAATCTTTGCCAATTCGAGAATGTCAACGCCATGTGGCGTTGCTTTGAGCAAGTTGATGTGTCTATGATACTAGTTGCCGGAGAATGCTCTCTTGTGAAAGTCGGGGTCTGGAGTACTTTGTCCATGACGCCTACGTCTCGATTGATACTGATCTTTATTGTATGTGAGGAGGGTGGTACAGAATAAGTATGACACAGGAATGAAAGGAACGGAACGGGTGGAAGTCCTCACTACACTATAATTAGCATGTGACTAAGAAGTAGTAATGTTCTGGCACAGGTGTTTTCTCAAAAAGTTTTCGAATGATTACTAGTCATGCTAGGCAGTGACTTTGTGTTTCTAACATGATCCGATAACAATCGATGGCAAGAACGATCTTCTGTGTTGTTGGTGAATGCCTAAGCTGTGTCGATGGTAGCAAACAAAGAAAAATTCGTCAATTCGTATAGTATTTCATGAGTGAACGTGCTCGGACTACAAGTTCTCACGACAAGTCGAATCCACCACCGAGCAGTAGTCTCCTCCCAAGGGCTCACGGACATGGGCACCTGCAGTATAACGCCACAGCCGAAGGCATGGTATGTGAGAGTGTCCTTTCATATAACATGGATATTGGATGAGGATTTCTTAATGTGAGCGACATCGCCTTGTTAGGAACAGTTTCTTTTGTGGTGAAATTGTAGCGGATAATCATTGGGGCCAATTGACCCAAGGTCACCTGTCGACAACGCGGTCAATAATAATACGTTCGTGTCGTTGCCCGTCTCATATCTCATTAACTGCGTGACACTGACGTATCTGTGCAACTCAAGGATCGAAATGAAGAGTCTGACCTATATTCCACGAAATTCGTCATATCGAATGGCGGTTCGAACCACCTTCTGCAGGATCACACCGCACCTCGTCGCTGGATAGTAACCTCGGTCGGACGTGAATAAGATAGCTTGTCATTGTTGGTCTTGTTCTAGCATGGGGCATGCTGGTATGGCTTCTGAGCGGAAGTACTGGTAGGATTTGCTTCTTCGCCAAATGTTGCCCTGGTACATGTCACACTGGACGAGTAGCGATAGTAGTTTCCATGGGAGACAACTGGGTGGATGGCTGGGCTTCAAGAACCAAGAAGGAATAAGCAAGAAAAGGCAACAAAACCCGTGGCATTAACCTAATCTGGTTTGGTACGAATTGACAGCTATGTGCGAGCGCGAACGTTTTCATTTTTCACGGCCTTGGATAACAACACCTTCAACCACAGGCATCGTTCGCAGACACGCGACAAGCCCTGGTTCAGTCACGTCTCTTCCCAGTATCGCCATGTGCTTTCATGCGTTGGCGACACCCAATGAGGTTCAAGGCGAGGACAGGCCGTAATGGTCCACAGCCAGGACTGTGGAACCAAGTGCGAAAATGACGTATGCTGGGCGTGGTGATCGTCCAGCTTTTCAACGTCGTCCTTCGTTTATATACCTCCTTCCCCTGGACACTATCTGCAAGCATGCATGAATCATTCACATGTTTGTTACGGTATGCTCTCTAGATCCCCAAATATTTCTCGGCAGCGCCTTGTAGGTAGTTCAACAAGGTGATGTCAGCGATTAGGTGCCTGAACGGGTGCGGTTGGATGCCTGGAACCCTTTCCCACTATCGGTACGGTAGAGTAGGTAAAGGTAGAACAAGGAGAGTCTGTGGTTCCACCAAGGAGTGTCAAGAGGAAAGTGCTAGGTCGTGTGACGCAAGAGAAGGTATGAGGATCAACGAGTAAGCGTTCTTCATGAGGGGTCGTTGCATCCTGCACCGAGTCAGTATGAAGTAATTGAAGCCGTGTAGGCCTTACATTGCATTCGGAACATGATGGATGGTATGGTCTGCGACGACGACAACAACAACGATGGAGGTCACATGTGCGATGTGCGGTATGTTAATTGCTGTGGCTTCTTCCTGCCCTGTGTGCTGGCGGATCGTGATGTTCCCTCGTTAGAAAACTTGTCTGGCGGTGGGGAGAAGAGTTTGGTTGAGGCTTACCTTCTAAAAGCCACAATTAACAAGGACAGCCATGAAGTGAGGAAAAAGGTAGGTTGATACCTGGTTGTTGGTGAAGTAGGACATGGTGAAAGAGAAGCAGCCAACATCGGCATCGGGACTAGGTTGTTAACTAGGATGCTCGACATTTTCGTCTTGGGTTGGTACCTGCCTGAGATAGGGACTCAAACACCCGCAGGTAGGTAACTATCGTCATTGTCAATATTGAACACCGCCGCCAGCCACGCAACCGTCTTGGCACTGTTATTTCACCTTTTAGTATTCGGTTGCGATCGCCAACTCGTACTCTCAACAACCCATCGATCACAATTTTTCTTTCCCCATCAATCAAAGCTGCATAGCAGCTACGTAACCGCGTATGGCGACTTTAGTCAGCTGTATACCCTGCCTCAACGAAACCTACCCGCACTACTGGCCGCTGGATGCAGATTTCAATCAGTCAGGTGGTAGGTGTCCGAAATGTTCTCAACCTGTAATGGTTCTGAACCGCGAAACAGTGCAACCGACGAAAGTCCGGTGCGTGAATCCTGTGGCCTTGCATGAGTACCCTTCAGGTTTCATGCAGACTCAATGTCCGATGCCTCACTGTGGTCACCTTCTGCAGATCATGGTTGCAGACGGTGGACAACGTGAGGCCGAGCGAGCTCGGTGCACGAATCCCAGAGAGTTACATGAGTACCCTCCAGGTTTCATGCAGGCTCAGTGTCCGATGCCTCGCTGTGGTTACCCTCTGCAACTTATTGTTGCAGATAGTGGACAACGTGAAGCCGAGCGAGCACGAATTGAAATACCGTCACGTTGCTTAGCACGCACCCCAAGCGTGTCTAGTGATCGTGGTGGTCATGCTCGTGGCCGTGGTCGTGGTCGTGGCCGTGGCCGTGGTGGCTCCTCGTTCGGACAGTATGATTCGTACCGTCCTGACAACTATCCACCCAGACGAAGTGATTCTCATCACGGGAGATCCGATGAAACTTCCGTTGAGAGACGATCTGCACCGAACCCAAACTCCGAATCCGCACATGTGGCCGGTCATAACCTTACAGTCAAGGACGACCGAAACATATGGTGCTTCGACTGCCACCAACTGGGACATGTCTCAGGTGAATGTGCAAAGAATCAACCACGCAATTGGGCCGAGGACGAACTCGACAACCCATGGGAGAGACGCGTGAAGGCCTTCGAAGATGAGGCAGAATTCATGGCATTAGGCAGCTGTCCACCAAAGGATATTGCTGATTTGCTTGTCTTATCGACTCCTGTGGTCAAGAAACTCAACCAGCAAAGACGGTGGCTTGGATTTCTCGACCAGGTATGGAGCGACATCAATGGGGTGTTGGAAATCATTCACGGCAAGCGATGTTCCAACGATTGGTGTCAATTCATGGCTATCAGCATGAAGAGTCACGACGTGTTTCTCAGCACGGTGAGAACCACGTGTCGTAAGATATTGGTGAGGGCCATCTATGAGCGTGTTGCCAAGGCCATGAACGAAACGAAGTCGGATGATTTCCTGGGAAAGGACTCGGTAGAAACAACCAGAGCTTCTGCCATGGACATCGATCATGAGGACGGAGAGGTCACCACGCGGGCAACATCCGCACGGTGGGTGGTCGAGCGCGTGAGCAATAACGAGCGCTCGCAGCTGCCAGCAACTGGTACCGTTCAATACAAGGCACATCTCGAAGAACTCCAACACGCATATGACGTGTTCAATCGAAAGAAACAAGTCATGTCAGAACTCATACGTTACTACCTGGCCAAGGAACACTCTATAGCTGGAAGCCGAACCGCTATGAGCTCAAAGACCATAACGCTTTGCTTCGTGTTGATTTCTCTCCTTTCGATCAAAATCGCAAAGGCTCGTCGCGACGAGATCATGGACGTTTGGGAATTTCCTAGCCCAGCTCTCGGTCTCAAACGTCTGCAAGCTGTTTGTGGGGAAGAATTTCCTGACCTTACGCACAAGACCCAGGTCACTGGGCTTGAGGCTCAGATGTCCTCGCTTGGACAATAAACGAACCACTTGAATGTGGTAGCGGTGGAGATGGTCCGGCTGAGAACAATACTTGCCGTTCAGTCCCACATCGCTGAATCTTGATCAATTCGATATTTGACATCGAATGACTATTGTCTTAAGAAGTAGCATCGATTCAATCACAATTCATCAAGACTATAGTCCACTGCTTTTTCATCGTGCTCCGTTCATGCCTGCCTCATATTCTTCTCGTAATCCCGTCGTGCTCCATTTATTTCTGCCTCACTTTCCTCTCGTAATCCCACCGCTCCTTACATAGTGCTTGTATGAACAATGTGATTGAAGTAGCCTCTGTGGTCTATTGCGGTCGCTGTACCGTGTGTAGTAACTTGGTCCCGAAATCTCCTACGACAGGGCGCAGAGCGGGAGATAGAGCATAGCCATGTTCATTATGTCGAATCTTCTCATGAGTCTTCTTGAGTTGGCGCAGCTCTTTCTTGCTGTTGGTTTTTGAGTGGCACAAGCCTTGTCCGATTGTGAGCTACTCAAAAACCCACGCGAGACAGTATGGCACAGAAAGTACGCGAAGAACAAGGACAGGGGGTTGTAGGGTCATATTCTAGGAGGACACCTTCCTTGCCGACTCGTCAACGCACTGGCCTATCGTTCTTGCCGCCTGGGTCGCTGTTGCCTCGCCTGTGTTCAGCACCATTGTGCAAATTCGGGCAAATTTTCACTCTCTGCCATCTTACGACGCTTTCAACCCAATGGTATATAGCTAGTACTTACTATTGACTTCAACACGATGTCTACTTTACCATCGCGTTCGGAGACGTCCACGAACGCTAGAGGGAACTCCACACAACACGACTCAATGTCAAACCCGGGCATACGTCGCCAGCAATCCAGCGCATGCAGTACTTCGCTCGACGAGGATCTTGCGGCTGAGACCCTATCCACTTCCTTGAACAAGCAACGCTGTTCAACGGAAGGAAGGGCAGAAATCGTGCTAGATGAGCAGATATCATCAGTACCCGAGCATACGAACTCCTCGACAGACTCTGTACTGGCACAAATGAGCCTTGCCGAGCTTCGAGCCGAAACCGTCTCAACCAGTGATCCTGAAGTTGCATCAGCGGCAATGAAGGAGTTGTTGGCCCGCTTCGAGTGACAAGCTCAAAGTTGCGTAACAAAAAAGTTTCGCGAAGGGAACCCTGATGACTGGGAAGCACGAGACCCTGTGCTTACCGATCGTCAAGCAAATATGCTTTTCTGTCTGGACCGAGCCGGCATACATGGAGTACCTAGGTATTATCCTGTATCGCAGACGTAGCGGAAGAGGAGATCGCGGACGAAATAAAGGCTTGAGTTGTTGTTGGGACCGGCTGGGAAAAGATCATCCAAGACCTTGAACTTGGAGTCGACTCTCGTTGTCTCTTCATGCTGTCATCCATACCCGAGGAATTGCTTCGTGGCTGCATACTGGGAGACCTACCTAGCCGAATGACAGATGCCGACTTTAGGAAGCGTATGCATCAATATGTCATATGTCGCGATACTCAAGGGACCTACGGTGTGTGGCTTGCTGTTCAAAACCAAGACGAAATCGACGAGGCGGTACGCCATGCTCTATGTCCAGCCTCGAAACAGCGGCATGGGGCTACGACTCGATCATTTCCTTTGGGTAGCAGAAATAATCTCGCGGCATATCAACCTCAAGGACCATGCATTTGTCGAAGATGCCAAGCGAATAGACAATGTTTATGGGGGGTGTCCACATTCTATGGATTACAAAAGCGAGCGCAGATATGGCGGTGGTGGAGAAGGAGATAAGGCATTCTCGAGGCACCGGAAGTGGTTGAACTTTTGGAATGAAGAAATGCTTGCCTGGGCAAAATCTGAGCGTTGTTCTCCAGAGCTGCTTCACAAACATCTCCGAAAGTGCCTGGTCTACTGTGGTCTCTCATGCAGAGCCAGTAGCCGAAATCCCGCCCACGACCTCCAAACCGGCTGCTCGAGTCCCCTCATTGGGTTGGTCCTAGCTGCCCTGCGAGTCTACTATCCGTACACATACACGGTCAAATCGTATTCCTTCCAGGTAATCAGGACTGTTTGTGTCGAAGACATTCTATGGCTTGGATGAGCTGCTGACCACAATCATCTGTTTTGGTCATTTCTGGGAGGGTGGTCTGAATTTCTCCGTGGCTGGCCGCCAGACGGGCAGCAAGTCTGACCGTACAAGCGTCGCCTACCAACAGGGTCACATACAAAACCAACAGAGTATCCTGACAAGTGATCTTCAGTTGAGAAATATGAAGGAGGCGTCGGTCAGGATACGTGATACCACGGAGCTCCTGGATCTAGCACAGCAAAACCAGACGGGCCTGCAAAGTGCTAAGCTGGCAAGCTTGAAGATTGGGTTGCAAGACATAGTGGCAACGATTAAGGTACAACTGGCGGGTGAGCAGGCTGCTGAGTTTCGCTGCTAGGTCAATGCCCTGTGCTGGACGTTGGGTATCTCAACCGCATCGTCGTTAGGCAAGTAATTTTGCACAGTAGGTAGGTAAGTAGGTACTTAATCTGCCTTGTGGTCTGTCGATACACCAACTTCCATCCCACACCATCATCATACCAATGTAGCGTTGGATAAGTAGGTAGGTAAGTACTTACCTTTATCTTTAAGACCAGCAGTTTATTGTAGAGTACTTTGCTCGGGAATCGAATCCGAGGACGATTTCGTCCACTGACAAAGTGTAGGACGTAGCGCTTAAGGAAGACTACTTATGCCTAGGTAGGTACCTAGGTACCTAAGTAATTAAGAGTCTTCACTTTAGGTACTTAGGTACTTAACTAGGCACTTAAGTACTCGGTACCTACTTACTTACCTAATCTCTTTAAACCTTTGGCGCTAGCACTTACGTACCTAATGGTGTACCTACCTAGGTATACAATCGTCCGTTGACTAAAGGTATATTGTCCCAGTACCTACCTAACCTACCTACTTAGGTACTTACATATGCAGAGGCTTTGTTCAAGTAGGCTTGGCATCTGGAATAAATACTTAGGCAGGTATTTATTATACTTTTGTTATCGTGGAGCGGCACACTTCGTCACGGGTTAAACGCAAACAGAAAGCAGTTCTGAAAGCCGGTGTTGCCGACCTCCAGACCAAATTGCGAGAAAAGACAAGCGAAGTCGCAAGATTGCAGATCCAATTGAACGCAAAGCAGACCACCAATGAAGGTCTCACCACCGAGATGCGCAAAATGAGGGAAACCTATGCCGACGAGATCTCCCGCAGGGATGATGAGCTTGCTCAGCTGGAAGTACTAGGTAGGTAGGTACAATCGGATGTAGCGGCCGCCGATGAACGGAAGTACCTAAGTACCTACTTAGGTACCTAAGTAGGTATACGAGGCCGATCTCGCAGAATACTTACCTAGGAGGAGAAATACATCGGCACCAATCGATGCCTTCGAGGGAAAGTTCAAACTGTGCTCTGCCCGTATCATCTTTCTGCTCGACGTGCCTCCACGAAGCCACCGACCGTATCGTCAAGCTTGATGAGGAAGTCCAACAGAGGGTGGACAGATTCAGGACCTGCAGGTTACCACCACAGGTTTAGGGACAGTTCCAGCAGAGAACCGCACCAAACTACCTAAGGTAGGTATAAGTACCCAAGTACTTAAGTAGCCGCCCAAAACATCAAGCCAGCTATGACTGCGGAAGCTTTCCAAGCTGAGTTCGAACGACAAGCTGAGCGATTCGAACGAAGTCACAAGGCTAGGTACACTGCAGACACATGGGGACGCCATGCGCGAAGCATTCAATCTCGAGGTCCAGCTGGCGTCAAACAACGAGATTCGGAGACTCCAATAGCAGCTTACTGAAAATACCGAGTTGATCAAACAACTGCACGCAAGTATAGAGACTTGGAAAGGGCTAGCTGCTCAGCCGATGTTTCAAGGGTCAGCACTTCGAGCAGTAACACCCAGACGAATAATTCCGTCGAGTACACGCAAAGGATCCCAGCATTCGGCTCTGGCATCAACCCCACAGGGTCGTGAGGCCAGAAAACGTCTTAGACATCAGAGATCGAAGCCGAATCCTCGTCTAGGCCGAAACGGGCCCGGTTCATAGAAAATAGGAAGAAATCATAAAGAAGTCCTCGAGAAATCTGGAGCTTGATAATCAGATGTCGGCTTCAGACACGACGAGATCCGAAGCAGAAGCTAATGAAGACCTTAATGGTTCCGACGGAAATACTTGTAGGTAGTATTCTTACTGATATCGGCGAGGATGATGAGCGCCCCGACGACCAGAGACGTCAGACACCCAGGCACAACGAAAAAGGGAAATTTGAGGCGAGTGGTCATATTACAGGCAACTTTCCCCGTGTCTCTACAGGTGGAGCATGCTGTCAGTTGGACCTGGCTCCCAGACTATCGGGAGCGGGATCCTGAACAAAAAGCTCAGTACCTACATCTACGAATTGGGCGTGCCGGCTTGGGGCATCACCGCCAACGAAGAAGCAAGCATTCTTGCACGGTAGACGAGCAAAGTATTTACTTAGGTAGGTACTTAGGTAAGTAAGTACTTCTAGGTAAGTAAGTACTTAGCGCTCGCAAAACGGTGAAAGCCATGCTCGAGCAGATTGACGAGTATATTCGTGGAGGTTTACTAAGTAGGTACCTACTTACTTAGCTCCACCAACCAATCCTCCGAGATACATGTTTGCAGTTCTCCTGTGCAAAACGAAGCAAGATTCCAGCACAATGACAGCAGCAAGCTGTAATTAAGTACCTAGGTACCTACCTACCTAAGGTATTGTGGCAAAAGCAACAAGAATAAGAAGTAGAGGTCGTGTCTGCCAATGGGCGATGCTCGTTCCTAACGTTGATACTGGGTATAGACCACGTACAGACGGCAAATACGACAAGAGGATCAGCAAGGACCATCTGTGGCGCCCTACAATGAATCATCCCACGACACTCGTTGACAACGTCAACAAGCGTTATATCTGAAAGAACAGGGTCATGAAAATCACGGATCTGGATGTGTAGGAAGTACTTAGGTACTTACCTATGTACCAGATTCCAGATCGATGGCATGAAGCTGTGAGACGTGTCTCTAAGGAAATTAAAAGGCATGCAGGGAACTTTTTGTATCTAAGTACGTACGTACTAAGTACGTATAAGTAATTCTAAGTAGGTACTTACCTTACTCAGGTCTAGGTACTTACTTAGGTAGGTACCTGGATACCTCTATAAAGAAGTAAAGGTACCTACCTACCTACTTACTTTGAGCATGTCCTTATGCTGACGCTGAAGGCAATTCCCTTGTATGTACGAAACGCGGCTTCTAAGATAGGGCAGCAGGTTTGACGCCAACGTCCCGAATGTTCCAATCTTGAACTCTGACGCGAGTATGCTGGGATACCTACTTAGGTACCTACCTACTTACCTGATTCACCGAGATCGGAATGGCTCTGGGTGAAACTAGAAAGCTCCATGTGTATGGCAGGGCTGATGGCCCAGGTAAGTAGGTAGGTACCTATACCATAAGTACCTACTAGGTACCGTCTTTCTGGTCGCCGGCTCAGAAGAGGCCCTTGTGTGGGGACGCGCTAGATTTGGCGAGCGCTGGAAGCTGATACTAGGTAGGTAGTGTACTTGGTTTGATGGCGAGCTTCGACAACTGCTCGAAGCAATTTTGCCCATGCTCCGGCTTAAACATTATATATTCGCGAGGCGTCACGTTGTCTTGCTTCATGAGCGCGACTGACGACGGCAGTGGATGGCAAGGTACTTAGGTAATGAGGTACGCAAGTAAGTGATTGAGTGGTCGCCGAAATCAAGCTTACCTCAGATGGCTTCGTTGATGATCTACTTGGGACCTGCCTAAGTACCCCTAAGTTATCTGTCAGTGAGGGCTAATGACTCCTCACTTGTCGAAGTGCAGTGACAGCATTCTGCAACCATACTCCTCTCCAGCCTCTGTCGCTGACGCAGCTCCATTCGTACACGAATAGGTAGGTACTTACCTACTTACCCACAAAAACCGAGTCCAGAGGTACTTCAGATGAGATTAATAGGTGGGTAAGAAGCACTGTATTGGCGAATCGCTCAGTAGACGCGCTGGCGAGCTAGGTAGGTACCTACCTGGATGAAATTACAAATATCAACCCGTGAAGGACAGGTATGTACTTACTTACCTGGTAGCGACCAAGACGAGTGGTGTAGCTAACAATAACTAGGTAGTAGGTACTTACCTAGCTGTGTGCGATGTAGATACTCAATCTGAATACCGTGCAGTGAAGGTTCTGGAAACGATTTCATTAAATCCAGATGATCGGTAGATTCCAGTTTCACCACGTCCGATGCCACCTTCCCAAGATCATACAGGGTTGTCGAAGCCTGAGAACGAAGATCACACCGACGTTAAGGCAACAGCATCCTGTCGGAATGGTACATGTTCCGGAAGGACCCTTCATTAGCGGTGTTCAAACGCAAGGTAAATGTTTACGACGTCCGAATTCGTGCTTGATTTGAAAGTCAGTAGGTACTTCCTAATTTGGAATTGTGTGCAGACAAGCGTGGATGGCTGAAGTCAGAAAAACTGCCCCGAATCTTGAAAACACTTCTGGACTGTTGACAGCAAGTGCTAAATACAGGATGCTGGAACTTGCTCAAGATGTTTTTTGTTCGCATCTTAAAGTTGCTCGGGACCCCAGGAGGTCCATGGTACCTAAATTTGCAAAACTACTTCAGGCAGAGCTGCAGGGTGGACGTCGAAAGCCTTAGTGAATCTAGTCAGCACAGTCTGAAATGAGAGCACTAAATCGATTGACCGACCTATGGAGTCTGCATGCTCTAATCTTGCCACTGGATGTATCCTTGCGACTAATAAGTAGGTAGGTAAGTACTTGGCTACTTTAAGTACCTACAGATTGTTGCAGCAGATCCTACCATGATGCAGCCACCAGCAACCCAAACGGACCATGCGACAAGACACTATGCTGCAACAGTCAAGCAAGAGTACGGGACGTTCTTAAAAAGCCAAGATCATGATGAAACCATTGGCCAATGAAGCATGGACGGCGTTTCGACTTACTATGCACTCAGTGTCAAGAGGGAAGGGAAGAAGGGTGGTAACTTTCGGCTCCCAAATTTCAACAATCGCCAAAGCAATGACGGCAAGACAATCTGGAGAAAGCACTTTGGCGGTAGCTGAGGGCCCGAGGTTGAGGCAAACTACCTAAGTAGGTAGGTAAGTACTTAATTACGCATCATCGACAACATCCGCCCGAGTTTTTGCGGCATAAGCTGCTGTAGGTGCTCGCACTCGACGTCTTCTCTCCAAGCTTTCGCCGCTGGTTGGGTCTTCCCGGCCATACGCTTGAGAGACCTCTTCTGTGCACCGGACGCCTGCTGTATGCTTTAGGTTAGGTACCTATCCTCACATATCGAATACAAGTAAAGCAGATGTAAAACATACCAGCGTCCTAAACGGTCAGGGACAAGCAGACCATAAGTAGGTACCTATCAGAGTAAAAAGGTGAAAGGACTCTCGTATGTACCCTACCCCGAATCAATAAAATCAGTGTGGAGCACCTTCGTCCGATATTGAGGTTGTGTGGAGGACATCACAAGATGTAGCTGCACCTTTGGTGTGCTCGAGTGAATCAACCACTGATGAGCCACCTTGAGACTCGACCTGTCCGAGTCCTGACAGCGCGACAATCATATTGACCCACAAGGATTGCAAGGAACGGTTACCGGATGAAGGACAACTTCGGGCGCTGAAGCGCACTGCCCAGGGTTGAGCAACAACCTGACGACCGAAATTGGAATACTAGGTAGGTAGTGTTGTTCGAGAAGGGAGAATCAGAATTGTTGAACTAAGTACCTACCTACTTAAGTAGGTACGGAGCATGAGTGGTTTTGGAGTACACTGTGCCTCAACAAAGACTTATCAGAGGATACCGGGAGTTTGCAGCCTCAAGCTCGGTACGTACCTAAGTACTAAGTACTCTTGGCACCTCGACTTCAGCCTTGTCAGCTCTTGTGCGCTCTCTCTCTCTCTGCCAATTCGCGTTCGTCTGCAAGTTTGTCTTGTGCTATACATAGGTTAATCACGATGGTTTCATAAGACGAATTCTCGTTAGTCTTGTACTTGTTGTTTCCGGA
>Ga0066648_10000973_pt1 | contig 17016 bp, 7 predicted proteins | sample CryGeyCG12114_NA_FD_59537 | JGI IMG/M metagenome (GOLD analysis project Ga0066648, IMG submission 59537) | Groundwater microbial communities from aquifer - Crystal Geyser CG19_WC_8/21/14_NA | ecosystem: Environmental > Aquatic > Deep subsurface > Groundwater | place: USA: Utah: Grand County... | reverse complement strand
ATTCGTGCATAAAGCCAATGAAGTACAAGTTTGATTTGAATAAATGTGCGTTAATTTTTTTATTTTTTGCTCTGCCCGAAATTAGTGTGCTAAGTTATCTAGTTTGCTATGAAAGAAAAACTGGTATTCGGGGGAAAAAAAGTTTTAGTGATGAGTAGTACAGTAGATGAGCATCATGTATTAGACTGCTCGAACTAACGTAGCCAAAGTATACACTAACTTAAGTAAGTATGCTAAATTTTCTCCATAATTAAGCAATAAATGTTTACATGAGTGAGCTCCAACAAAATTGTGTATAAACTGAGAAGGCAAAGGGTCAAGTCCAAGTGGAATTCTAAATTTATGACCTGATGCTTGGTTTTTGGATGAATCGTCTCGTGAAAGGAATTTCCAGTCTTCAGGGCTGCCAGTCTTAGTTGCACAATAATCTTGGAGGTACGTTTCAAAGCCGCAGGCCAAGCTCTTTTAACGTCCAATTAAAACTATATCAGTCATTTATTGTTTCAAGGCTGGGATTCCAGGTTTTAAGTTCAGCCAGAAATGTAAGATTACATAATGAATAGGACGAATATACACAAGCATAGTAATCCCCACCATGAAGAAGTAGCCTTGATAATTTAAAATTCTATCCAACTAAATGGCCAATTAGTCTTTTTACAGTCAACATATAACATATAATGAAGAATTTTATTTGTCATTGTTACATCTGTTTGCCAAACAGTAACAATGCGCACTATTTCACGTAGGAGAGAAATTCCATATAGGAAACTATGGCATTGATCGTATAGAATGAGTGCTTGCTATAATATAGTTTCTATACTAACTACAAATCTCATCTCAACTGTTGACAAATGGACACACGTATTACAAACTACTATTGAACACAAGATCAATTACGCAAAGAAAACAGAAGCCTAAGCTGTGTTGAGTGGACTTGAACCCATTTTTCATTAACTCTTGCTCCCCGTGTGTCTACTTGCTTGCCATTTATAACGCATGCACAATAGGACATTGAACAAAAAGTATTTGTAATAGTAATGCGACTTTGGAGCATTAACTTTATTATTGGTTGCGCCTAATAGGTCAAAAAAGGTAATGGCCTTCTCATGAAAGGCATGAGTGCAACAATAACAACAAAGACCGCATATTGTGTCAGAGCACCTAATCCACTGCACCAGTTGAACGCTCTCGAAGAATTGGATTGAAATGATATAACATACAGAAATCGAAAGCTGTGTGTAGTGTATGTGACATGTAATGAATGTACTTTTTCAACCTTCTTGTCTTGACAATTAGGCTCCCTTATACTCTCATACTTTTAGTCAGTCAGTCAGTCAGCTAGAGAGGGCTATTAACAAACCTATCTATATTGAGCGCATTTGAATGAAACTTGCTTAAGCCACTGAAATAACAAGAATCTAAAAGGGGCCGCATTTATTTTTACCATTTTGGCCTACTTAAAGTTGTCCATCGGTTCCGTTTGTGGATACTCATCGTTCGTAAATGGGGAAAGATGCACCGTCAAGTTTACTGAGGGAAACCAAATGCTGTCGTTTTAAGAAAGTTGTGGTCTCAATGTTGATAAATGCATTCAAAGAATCAGGTCTAATATAAAGTTATATATGACTATTGAACAGACATGAGAGAAATTGACTCGCTGCACAAATATCCGGGTGCTTTTGACTTTTGATGGCTATATTTACAACAAGGGTCTTCATCCCTTTGCCTCCTTTATGTATGTTGATCAACTGAGAAATCGAACAAGTAATATTTATGCAAAACCATGTCTCGTGCCATCCCTTTCGTTAGATTATTTCAGCCATGGAGTTCTGAAATCAATATTTTGACGCGGTGTAAGACTTATGGACATAGATGGGCATTTATAAACTTTAGTTTTACCCCATATTTTATATATATTTGTTTATACTGTGTGAATATAATGCAATTTAATTTTCTTAACAGCTGAAGAGGCCCAAATACTTTTTTAGCGCTGCATTGCCGTCGCAAGTGTTGCCATATACAAAGGTGTAAAAACCTAGAAACCATTACCCTCTCCCTCACTCACAGTGTAGTAGTAGACCCAACAGCACGCATGAGAGTCCTATGCAATATACAATGCAGCAGTGAGTTGAGTGAGGGTTGAATTCACCCTTTTGAAATGCAAATGTACAATACAGTAGTAGCAGCGTCCTCCAGTGAAACAAATACACACTTTTAGCTACAAAGACTGAACAAAGGCGACGGGCGAATGATTCCAAAAACATATGAACTTTATTTTCATTTAGACAATTAAAATTTTTAACGAACGTAACAATTATGAAACAAATAAGGTACAAGATCATGCAAATTGCATACAGCCCGTTATTACAGCGTTTTTCCTCCAGTTACATGAGACTTCTATTCGTAGGAATGTTGCAATCACATGATTGCAATCTGCTAACATAAAAGCCGGGTATAAACTTAACAAACAATAATAATAAGTCTTTTCATTCCTTATATTAATTGAACAGTAGAATGTAGAACAGTAGATTGAACTTAAAAATAAGATTACTGCAATTAAGATGTACAAGTGAAGTTTCATGGACCAATAAGGCACTCATATAATAATGACATAATATATACAGTCAGGCACATTTGGGCTCTTAATATTAAGATCCACTCACAAATAATCCAGGTTAATCATATATTGCATCCAATTGCCAAAATTAAGTTTATCAACACAAGCTTGTCATTTAATATTTAAATTCAGACAAAAAATACTGAACAAAATTTCTTCACGATAGTCAAACCTATTACGAACAACAAATAAAACCATACATAAAAAACCGTACTTTCTGTCCTTCCACATCAGTATAATAAAGCAATAATAAATGAAAAACACATGATAATAATAATAATAATAATACTTGGATTTCACAAACAAACGCAATGAGAACTCGAAATCAACTGGGACTCAAAGAACCCCCAACCATATGCAGCTCAAAATAATTGCTACACAAAAACTTCGCAATCTGTGTCTTTGCCACCCTTCTTATTATTAGTTCCCGTATTTTTAACATCCTTGGAATTCTTACCTCCTCCCTTACTGTCAACAATGTCAATACTGTTTTCATTACTGTTACCGCTACTACTAGTATTTATATTTTTACCATTGCGTGCATTATGATTTCCACTACCAGTAGTGTGATCACTACCTGGCTGCGGATTTGAATGGCCACCAAAGCCACCTTGGTGGCTACTATTATTATTATGATTATTATTGTTATTGATATTACTTCGACCTGTGTTCATATGGTGGGGACTGTCTTTGGCCCAATTGCCACCACCATGAACCATAACTCCAGTGATGTCTTCATTTGGCTTGCTCTGATTATTACTATCTCTGGACCCTCCATGAACTAATTTAGTATGGACTGAGCTAAAGCTAGACTCGGAGTTGCTATGTGTCAAACCCGACTGGAGAGATGGATGGTCATCGTCATCATTAGACATGGTCATTTCTCCGTAGCCATCATCGGGTTCCGAAGAAAAGTGACTCCCAACACCTTTGCTATTTGTATTGAAGTCATCCTTGGAAATGGCGTTTTGCCTTGACATGTGCAAATGGTGGTGGTGGTGGTGATGATGATCCGGCTGCAAAGGATCTTTTCCCGTCATATCTAAACTATGACCAGTCTGGGTATGCATTTCAACAAGTTGGTTGCTATGATTATTGTTCCCGCTGGAGTGACTTGCATTCTCCAGCTGCTGCTCAAGTTGGGTCTTGGATTCTTTCAGCTCCTCTATAGTCATATATGGGCGAGAATCTTCTTCCTCGACTTCACTTAGATCACTAGGATATCGAAACCTTTCATGAGGAGATGGACGGGAGGATTCTTCTTCATCCCAAGTCATACCCTTGTTTATCCGACCACCATTCGCATTGTAACTGGCTCCTACTTCTGATTTCATGCTGCTATGAGAACTTCCAGGAGTGACCGTCACTGTGGGTAACGGAGGTAACTCATCAGTTGGGGGAGGAGAATATTTGTGTCCAAAAATGGAAGCGGTGGAAGGATAGTTTGAGCTTTTACAAGAACGGGTTGTAGAGCTCGTAGAATATGGACTGTCATTTTCTTCGATCGGAGCGAGAATAGACGAAGCATGTGTTGAGGAAGCTGCAGAATTTGCATTCAAATCGTGTAAGTCATACGGAGAGTTGGAAGAAGTGTTGGACATACCGTTTTCCATGTTAGATTGTTTCCCGAATTTTTCAGGATCATTCATGAGTACGACCGCAAGTTTCCCGTTATTTGTCACGAGTAGAGGATTGGCAGCAGAGACAATAGCTGTGGCCGGCAATCCTTCGGAACCAAGAATAGGAACCATTAGTTCGTTTCGACCACTGCTAGACATGTTGCTGTGATTAGACACAGGTACGATGTTGTAATCTCGATTTGTTTTTGGATTATTGCTCTGGTTAGATTTGCCCGAGCCGTTGGATTGAACAGAAGGTAAATTCACGATGCTAAATGCTCCAGTAGGGCCTTTTGGAAGTCGCGGAGGCAATGGGGATGGATGAGAAGCATGTCCATTCCTATTCTGCTCTGATTTTCCTGTGTTCCCGTTGGATTCTTCATTGTTACTTTCATTTGGAGGTGTTTCTCCCCCAGGAATTTTTTCAAGAGCTGATACAGCCATAGAGTTACCCTGAGTACTTTCTCGGGCAACCTCAGGTGTGGGTACACGGGGTCTAGATAATAAATAACAACTTTTAGATAAATTATGCGCATAAAATTTGAGGATCTTGCATGATGAGGAATATCAGTATCAGTTTGAAGACGCAAACATTTTCATACCTATTTATGAATCGGGATTGTGGCATCAGTGTTGTGTCTTTATTGTTGTTCCCTTGCTTATGATTTTGGACCAAGGGAGATGGCAACCGTTTATCTTTGCTAGATCGGCGGTTCATAATACGATCATATATAGAAAGCCGCCGACTTGATGCTTGAGGATTGCCAGGAAAATTGGCAGCCAGAGTCCCATTGACTTGAGATTGAGATCTGTTTCTTCCAAAAAAGCTAGAAGAACTCGATGTGGACCGAAAACTCTCAACTCTAGACAGTTGGCGACTCAGCCAACTTTTTCCTCTGTTCACTAATGGGGAGTCTGATACGCTAGCCTGTGAGAGGAAAAAAACATTGTTATCAACAAATATATTAACCAATTGCCCACTGAATTAAAACGGATTCAAAATGACTTATAGCTACTCACGTATTCTGCGTACACTTCTTCCGGAACAACACTATGTCTCTTTACGGAATTCAATTCACCATAAACAGATTCGTTGTTCTTTACTTTGATTTCTGCAGCTGAGCCTTGAGGCTCTGTTTGACGGAAATGCTCTGAAGCGAGATTGTATGGCAGCTGCTCGGGGACTTTTTGCTCCCAATAATGATCTTTAAGGAGCTCTGGATGCTCTTCATGCATTTCATCAACAATCATGTATGACACCTGAAGTTTTTTCAACAAAATATAAATATAATTATTTCGTATCCTATTAATACAGATACAGAACAATGCACAAATAATAGCTTGTGCATACTTTAATGTGGCGGTCAATAAGCCAATTGAGCTCGAAGTCATCGTCATCTTCCCCAAATGGATTTATCAGAGTCTCGGCAACTTTCAGCCATCCAACATAGAAAATGAACTGCAAAAAGGAATTTTCACTAAGTTAAGCAACATGTTCATTTAAACACATGTACGCAGTTGTGAAGGATTTTGATACCTGAAGAGACAAGAAAATGGGGAAGTACAAGTCCAGTTCATACCCTGGGTAAATTTGATTTAGCATTTTTAAATCATCCGGTTTGACCCATTGTCTACCAATGAGAGCAGCAGTGAAATACGTATACACAGCTAATGTTACAACCTGTAAGATATTACAATAATTAATTAATCCATAAATTAGTCATCTCGAAAAAAATTTAAATTTTTAAGGTACACCATGTGCAAATTAAATACCTGCGTGTAAACTAAGGGGACACTAATATTGTCATACACCAAAATTCGGCCCAAACGACGTCGAAAATCTGACATTTCGGTAACAATAGTTTGCACCATATGATCCGAGTTGATTCGACCTTCTTGCCGTGCCCGATTTATTAAATTGGAAGCCCATACGACCGGCATCCAAAACTTGACGATTTTTGTTTTCGTTTCCATCATGTCAAAGATTTTTTTCTCGTTTTCTTCCATTAATCCTGCAACAATAAATATTTTTGATAAGTAACTCATGCATATTTTGTTTTACTTAAGAGCTTGTCCGATCAAGTAGACCCCTTAGAGTTTATCGTAAGCTGGAAAAGTACATACTTCAGGAATCGCGCATCAATATTAAACATAATTTTTCATATTAATCACAAATTTTCAGTTCATTTTACATACCGATCTCTGTTCAGGGCTAAGTGCTAAGTTTAGAACAGTCATTTTTTGCCAACTCATGAAGCTAATAAAAACTATGAAATGAGCGTAGAAAAGTAATGTTATACAAGTAAACACAATCAAGAAAATTCCATTAGGACGTTTTATATTATGCAAGCAGTCGTAACAACAGTGAAAAATAATATTTAGGTCTTCTCGTTAAAGCCCATAGATTGCTGTGTCGTGTGTGTATTAATGATTTGTTATTAATGGCAACTGTTTAGTCACTTTTAGAACACACTATTCATATCCTGTGCAAATTTATTGATCACTTTGTAAGGTCAATTTTTGTTTGCAGAAATAACATTCCCTTTTGTATTGAACTAGCCATTACCAACGACCTCCATAATAAAAGCTGAATCTTCCAGGTTTACAACTACATATATCCTTGACTTCTTCATTGCAAACAAGAAAAGGCCGGTATTACGGTTTAACAAAAATCGCAGCATACAAATTCTATTTTTCATTTATGGACATAGTAAATGTACACCTCTCTAGGTAAAACTAACGAACTCATACTAAAGCCCTAACTAAAAATTTCTAAAATTCTTTAAAATTGCATTTTCAATTCAAAACCCCATACCCAAATTATGTGATGCGAAGTTTATTTCCCTATAACCTTATGAGTATGAATACTCCATTTTCAGTAAATAGTAACCGTAGGTCCAATACGCCTCAATTATTGATTACATAATAAATAAATTTGTTGACAAAACGGATACAAAGACTTTAGATTCCTAGACAGAGGAAAAAATCTCCGACTATTTCACTGGACTGCATGTTTGTTTTATTTGATAACTTGATAGGTCACAGTTTAATGACTGATTGTATGATTATGATTCCACTTGTCATATCGTCGCAGTTCTCACGCAATATTCAGTTAGCTAGCTGGACTCCACTAGCCCTGTCTCATTATTTCTGACGTAATAAATGCACTATTTTCCTCTAAAAGTTTGCACCTCTCGGTAAATGAAAATCTTTATTGTTATTGTCTTTTTATGCAATGCGGTGCATTATTCATAATTGCCTTATGCAAGAAAATGTGATTGACACTTCCATGATTGAGACAGGAAAGCCGAGATTCAAATTGAAATGGAAGTATTTCATGGTTTGGTTCACTTATAAAATGTCTTACCCGCATCAACAAGATGTTGCAATGTTGGGAAACGCTTCTTGACTCCAATGCTGATTCTTTGGAGTGTGATAATGTAGGCTAACATTGTATATCTCATTATGGTCCGGCGAAAAATTCTGCCTCTTTCATCCTACAAGAAAAAATAGCATCATTAATATATTTTTGGTACACTTTGTATAAAAACTATTTCCTGACTAGACAAAATTTACAAAAAAATATTTATGGTTACTATATTAAGCTTTAAAAGAAGCATGATTGAAACCTAATTATATTATTGATTTGCTCGCATATATTTTCGTTACATGACGCCATAACCAATTTATATAATCTCTTTTTGTGAGTTTCTTGCCATTTTGTATTCAGGTAGTAGTAGTGAGTACGACTGACTATACACATACACTATGCATAGATACATATGGAACAAATTATTGTTCGGAGACGGGATTTTACGTTCTACAAATACATTCCAAATCGAGTGGTACATAATAATGGACAAAAGAATTTCTATCTACAATGATTAGTTGCAAATAGCTGGAATTCAATAGACATAGTGTTCAGCTTCACAGAAAGAAAAACGCGACATCCTTAGTACGATATTTTGTAGAGAGAAAAAACTGGTTTTTGCGAGTAGTGTAGTATAGATGTTTTTTCGTTTGTTTTTTGTGGCACAACAGTTTTTCCCTTTCCGACACAAAAGCATGCTCAATGAAGGCGTGTAAATTAAATTGGCAACAACTACTGAGTTTGCCAGACGAATTGGGAAAATTTAGCTTGTCCGCACAAAAATACAGGCCATTAACTCATGCAGTGATGCAGTCGCTGGAATGAATGATTCATAAATTCCACGAAAATTTAGTTTCAACAAATTTGAAGCCAATGTATGCACATGTAAACTACGCTACCAGCTGGTGTTACGCATTGTGTTATTTCCCTAGCAATCAGAATATTAAACCAAGGGACAAGTCAAGGTTGAAAAAAATCCCTGAGAATAGATAAAACTTACATAGACTCCACGTACACATGCTTGTGTAACAATGCGGTAAGCTCAAATGCAATTTCTATCATCATAATTACCTCCCATCTCATACGGTGATGCAAAAAGGAAGCAAAAACTGACTGAATTTTTTTCCGCACTATTATTGCTACTGGCATGTACCCAGATAGATGAGCTGAAGGGAGAAACAATATGAGTCTAATTATTGATAGTAGTAGACTCGGAGTCAGTACCCACAAAGTGATATATTTATTTCACTACTGCGCAATTTTAATTGACAACAGTGTATTTATTGCTCGTATGAAACTTTATAAGCCGGCTTAATATCATAGCGTGCTTTATGAGAACTAATACTAACTAACTAACTAAACCTTGCAGTTTTTCTTCCCACCAGTAATACATATTATACAGGCGACGGATCTTATGTTCTACAGTGTTATATAACAACTCATTTTCTGCAAGCACGAACGGAAAATTGCATATCATTTTCGTAATGATCCTATTGTGATGATCATTTGATTGAAACTGAAAGAGAGAGCAAGTGAACATGACTGTCAAAATCATTGTTGCCAGCATTCCTTGCGGCAAGGATTGGGAGTTTTTCCAGGAGAAAGAGATGAGTCGCCTTGTACTCTATTCTTGGATATAGCCTAAGTTCTTTATCAATTAACTATATAATGTGTACACCTATGAAGATGCATGCACCTATTTTGTGAGTGAATAGCTTACTTGGAAAAACAATATGGGTTGATTACAGGGAATGCAGTGACGTTGGATAATTATAATTGTTTAGCAAACCGTATTCAAGTTTTCCAGTTCATTAAAATAGCATGCTATGAGTACTCCCATTGTTGAAGGACCATTTTAATTCACTACAGCTCCAGGTACACACTTTTTATCCAAAGTGTTAGTGATGTTACAACGTCATAGGTGTTTTAATCATAAAAGACGTCTTTAAAGGTTCTCCTTGAAATATTCTCAGACATTGTTAACCAGGAAAAGGGAAATAAAACTAGATGGAGATTATTAGTTGCACAGAACCTATTTTCATTACAAGTATATTCAACTCAAAATTCACCAATGTACAATTTCGCGTCTGATTAGTGCACTAGCACTGCACTCAAAAGGCCATAAAGATTTAATGTGGGTTGTGGTGTGAGATTTCTTTGATGTACGAACGAAGTGCAAGAAAACTGGGAGCTATTTAGTGTAGTGTACATACTGTGCCTTTTTTCAGCGATTTTGAGATAACTCAAAAACTTTTTTATGATACTCGTACATCTAGACTTATTGTTTTCATGGCAGTCAATCCCCACCTTTTTAGCCTTTCTACACTGTAATTTTATGCATTATTATTATTATTCCCAGGAGATTATACAAAAAACACGGTTTTGCAATACCCACCCTGTGCAAATTGCGTCTTACTAGCTTTTAAACAATATTATTTGGAATTAAAACGGTCAAGAAACAACATCAAAAAATAATACTTTTTATAACAAAGTTATCGGTGTATGGTGAGGTTCGTCTTTTTTGAAGTCCTCACGAATCAATAAGATTTATATGGGCTCAAATTTTTACATATTCTGTTGTCAATAATAATGCTTGCATCCATAACTAGCTTTTGGTCGTGTGAGAGAGATTATAATCATGAGAATGCAAATTTTGTTTGTGCTAGAGCTTCTTTGTTTAGAACAAACTAATGAAAGGGATTTATGATTTCTACCAAGTGCACATTTGCACATCCTACCTGGCAGAGGTACGTAGAAAAATGATCATAAAGATAAAAGCAAAATATTACAAGTTTTCATTAATGCGCTTAATCCAGACTTCCTTATTGAGTTTATATTCCTCGTCAATCGCTTGAGACCAGTAAAAAATCAATCCATAGAATCTATTTTTTCCTAAAGTTATAGTTGTGGACCAATTTCAAACCAATTTTTTATTAATGAGTTTGGAGTTGACACTATTTGGCTGGACAAGTTAAAATGGAATTGTTTTCAGCATCCGAAACTAACTTGAATGAAGTAGAACACCAGTCACGTTAGTCACTGCTCCTAATAATTTAGCACGCAGTAGAAGATAGTATAAGCCATTAGTGAAGTAAGAACAGTTTTTAGTCATATTCATGCAAATAATCATACACATCCCTCGCATATAGTAACTGCAGTATTTTGTATTTGAGTTAAGAAGGCAATTGAAGTTGTTATCCGCATCTTAAACACTATCATCATATTGCTTGTGCATTATCAATCGGATATGGAATTTTCATCGATTTCAAAATGTAGATTCAAACGCTGTTAGTTAGAGCCAGCGAAATATCAAATGTAAAATGTCACTTACATGTCCATGTAGTGATGCACTAATGTACAATGCTAAGGAGTCAGGTCGAGGTAAAATCCAATATTGATCCCACCATCTCTTGACAATAAGGCTTACATAAAATCCGAGTACGAATGACATGGGGATGCTCTCAATCTGCTTGCTACAGTAAACCTTCACTTTTTCAAACGTTCTGCAATGACAAAATAAAGCATTACAGTACAGTCATCATTAGAAGCGGAAACAGGATGCCAATCTGGGTATTTTTGATTTATTGTGGCTACAGTGGTACACGCGGTCACTCACTCTGTCAATACTACATGTTGATCATTTTGTTATCTTTCTACACTGTAATCTGTAACTAGCTCTTTATAATGCATATGGGGAATGAAAGTGTGATTGAATGCATGACTTTCGAAATTAAATACTATCATTAAATTCCTCCGTTTCAGAGAGGTTTTTCATACCTATACCTACCTCAAGCTAAAATAACTGCATCATTGTACATACTACGTGCTAGGTCGTGTCAACCAACACTACTGCAACCAAAATCAAACTGCATCACATAAATAAAAGTCTGGCGAATGTAATCGTGAAGTGATGCTTGCATAGCTTAAAAAATTGGTACTTTGGTACAAAAAAAAAGCTTGTCTAGTTAACTCGATATTTTATTACGATTCTATAAAGAAAAGACATGCTGTGGCTTATTTCACCATTCCTAATAAAAACAGCTTTTATGCAACCATGATGTAATAGGCGAAAGTCAATCAATAATTCTTTGAGCATAATGCTGTCTGTGCCATTTGGTTAATCAGAGAAATGCAAAAAGGTGAAATAATTATTAGCTATTGGTTGATTAAAGATTGCATAGAATAACGTATCATTTGAAAACAATCATACATACACCAATCATTAATAGTTCATTATTATGAAAGTTTCAAAAGCTTTTTTTTCGAAGTTCCTGAGCATTCTCTTCAAGTTCATCATAGCATGAGTCTATTAAAAAGACTTGAAAAATCATGCAGCAATGTCCCATCTTTGACTCCATACAAATAGATCGTGCAGTCGATTCACAAACGAACTAACAACAGATGAATGAAAACTACTCGAGTTTTCAGAAATGCTACCACTGCTAGTATTGTACTATGGTCTTAAAATTGATTTCAACCACTTGAATAGTAAAAGTTTACAGAGATCCTGACTGATTTTTTGCATCGCAAAAACAGCACACGGTCAAATCCACACCGGTTGAATCCAGAATCCCTCGACAACATTAATGGGGCTAACCAACTATTCATTCGATCAACAACTCGATTGTTCGGTCCTTCTTGAGTTGTGCAGTGAACAATTTGAAAGGCAATGCTTGATTCTAGAATTCGTTCTGCATCAGGCATAAAAATGATAATGTCGGTTCATGCCACTTGACTAATATTATATATGCAAGCGCACAACAGGTTCCTCCCCATTATATTACGTTTTTATGTAACGTGAAAAAATATTGTATACACGAGAAGTTATAACAGGTAACTAACTAACTACTTGTGGTAAATTAATTATGTAATAATCGGAAGGGTTCGATTCACTATTTAAGTTATTCAAGCCAGTTGGAACCAAATTAGTATCACTGTGAGAGTGTACCACTTTGTTACAGATACATTTGTGATTTGCATGCACCCGGAACTATTTATTGTTTCTTCATGCATTGAGTGCAAAGGATTAGACACACGATTTTAACTGAAATCGACAGTGAAATTAGCCATGGTGATGACATGCCGATGAGTCAGTTTTATAGACATTGGGAACCCTTGCAAGTTAATAAGTAGGAGAGGATTGAGTTCAACTTCTCATATAAGTTATAAGTCTCATATAGTTTGTTGTTACTACTTACAACCATACCTTCTTTGTTCCGATGTCATAAGGTTCCTGTAGATTGCATTGATACAGCAGTACACAGCCAAGTAGGCTATTAGTTCTCTCCATATCAGCTTGTACACACTTCCTCGCCATCTATAAATATTATTATCAGAAAATTTAGTCAATAAAATCTTAATATCGATAATGTAAACGTACAAACAAAGACTGGACTGGTGTTGGTATTCAAAATTTCGCAAATATATGTATATGGCAAAAAATAGGCTAACACATAAAATATAAACTGTCAGTTGAGTTCAAGAACTCCTGGATCTCTTTGAATTGTGCTATGCAAACAAGCCTAATTTGCACAACGGACAATGAGTAGATAAAAACGTATGCATGGAGTAGAAAAATGGGTATGCACTGGTGATACAAAAAATCAGGCTTTAAAACTGTTAGCCTTTTAATTTTCCCAAGAAAGAAACAATAAATAAATAAGTAAATACTTGCCAGCAAGCGAGCAGTTACACACCCCAGGTATTTCACAGTTTGAGTTTTCAAGCAAGTGGTAAAGGTTAGTTCACTGTGTTTAGCAATATTTGCTCTAAGGAATGTTAGCAATGCATGCACACTATGCATGTCCATTCCATTCGGCTACCATTTAGCATACTAATCAGTAGTTTGACCTAGAATGCACTAAATTTTACTTGCTAATCAAATCCAATAACATAAAATAATGTGCGAGATTTTCGGTTCGTAAATTGAGATTGAGAGAAAAAGACAAATTTTATTGCACTTGAATCCATCTATGGTGCTGATTTACATGTTTTCAATCAAAGTGAGTGACAGGTGATTATATAAAATCGCCAGTTTTAGAGCCTACTCTCATTGGCATGTTACAATAAACTTTATGTTAAATTAGCGGCTGCAATGAACTGTAACAAAAAAGAAACTCTTCAAAGGAACATTCACATTGGTCATAGAACTGAAGATTACGACTATAAAAAAAACTTGATTACATACTCGTTTTGCCTTACTTCGTTGAATCTTTGATGAGCATTAGATTTTTACTAGGTCTACTACAAAACTCTTAACGGATAGAAAACAGATAGTTCCATGGGCAATTTTAACTAACTAAGCATCGCATTATTTTTTTTAAACGCGATGATTAAGAGCAAACGAGAACACTTAAAAAGTGATATACACACATTCAACTTCTATAAACAAGTAAGACAAGTGACAGCTACCTGAACGCGTCATTATTCATTAGTACAAATATTCAGCAGTGTGAAAATGATGAAACCAAGCACTTGCCTACCGCACAATGACAAACTGCTAATAAATTCAATTCTACAATATTAAACTGGCAATGATCATCATCAAGTATTTTAAAAACCAAGCACACAGACAGTATTCCGTCTTTACTTTTTGCATTCTAAAACAGCAGGTCGGAAACGTATGGACCACTTACTTAGTACGTAATGTTCCAATTAGTGACATTATTAGTCTGGTGTGTAAATGCACATTCCCTAATTGGCTTCAGTCTTTAATGAACTAACTCTACGACAGTTAGTAGTTGCATGGTATGCCACACTTGGATGTCACACATGTTGTGACAAGCTGTGTAACACATTGCACGTTAACTAATTGTTAACTGACTGGGAGCTTTACCACTACTGCAAGTCAGTAAATGCAATGATTATATGCATGGCTAGCGGAAGTTAATGAACTTAACTAAAAGACCTGTATGCTCACATTGTGTACAGATATTTGCATACTAGGTGTTTGTTTACTTAACCTAGACAAAAGGTGGAGAGACTGGAGTGCTCCCATGCATTCTAAACTGCATGGCACATCATGCACTATGCAACATCAAATATTTTCCTAAACGATGATGTGACTACTATTTTTATTGATGGATTATCTGATGATAGAGAATTCAAAAGCTATACTAAAAAGTTTTTAGGTTAATTTAATTTTTAACACACTGTCCAATTTCATAGAATAGTAATAAATAATACTCATAATTGGCATGATCTCATTAGTCTTGCTGTCTGGCAAAGAAAATAGTCTGGAAGAACTCATTTCGTATGCATCGACAAAATGACTCTTTAACACCTCGAAAATGATTTAAAAACTACCAGTTACACAATGGGTTATAATTCAAATTCACTGTAGATCAATTTACAGCATGCTGCCCTGGCGACTTCTGAATTAGGGCATCATCATACTAAACAGACTGACTCATGTCACTTTTCTAAGCAAAAAATGCATCATGAAACTTCCCATGAAGTAAAAAAATCATTTTTCTAGCAAAAAGGGAAAGGGAGGACTGTAACATTACAGTAAGGAATGCACTTTTGGTAAATCCATTCATTCATGAGAAAAATGCCGTAGCCATGAGCATATTTACTCAGCCATTGTTTAACTAGTTAGAAAGACGTCATGTGAATAACACGACGATGCACATATGCATCTAGGCGTTGCATTACTGGGAAGTCCCATGCTAGTCTAATTTATTTAGGTTGAAAGTTGGGAAAAAAGGATTTGATGAGGCAGCAATTGTCAAATGCATTGTATTGTATACAACTGACCAGACTCCGCTGAGCGACCTTTTTGTTAGGGCAGTAAACCTCTTTAAATTCTTAACAGGACTTCAATGCCAAAACTATAATCTGTTTATTCAAATGATGCGAACAACAGGTTGGTAGTGCATCTTAAATCATCACGTATTTCAATGGATATGAATAACCTGGTACATTGGGATTCCCATTACAACATAAAAATCATGATGAAAGACTAACCACTACGAACTGAGTTAACTAACTAATCAAAGCGACCAACTAAGCTTTCCCTTCTTCCATGACAAAAAATTGTCCCATCATATTTTAATTCAATTTTTTTCTTTGATCAAAGTTGCACTATTTGTATGCCATAACAAACTATCTGCAAGCATTATCAAATCTTTTGCTTCAAAAGTTATCAAAAGCCCCGTAAATAAATGTGTTAACTCAAAGGCCACATGGAACTAAATGCATTAGTCTTGTTACATACATTCAAAATTACGACCACATGTATAAATATTGCTGTTTTCAATGGAAGATTGTTCTTATGCTTGTTGTATTGTTGTTGAAACGGGCAAAAAATGTAATACATTTACTTGCATCATACAGTCTAAGACTAATACTAGAGCTAACTAACTAACTAGTAACTTAATAAATCCTTTATTTATGACCAAATACAAAGGTAGATTTGTCACTGGTCACTTGTTTTGTTTGCGAGCAATCATTTGAGAATACAAACCCTAAACAACAATAAACTAAACCTAAATTTTTTAAACAATTACCTGCCGAGGATTTTCCAGAAACAACCAAAACTGCTCCCATTTGCCACATCCGCTGTGTACGACACCGTCATTTTGAATAGCTTGAAATCACAGTCAATCAAAACACGTCCAAAACTCAAGGGCTTTCTAAATACCTAAGTAAGTAGCTAACTAACCTCCAAGGGAGGGAAAAATAACATCAATAAATCCTTGCCCTTCGTACTATTGAACTTGATGGGGGAAATAAAACCCAAGAATCTTAAAGTCACTCAATTGTCGGATATTGATTCCGTGATAACGGTTTTTTTTCAAAACAATGTATCTCACAATTGTCACAGCACAGACAAACCCTCACTGGCTAATAATTAGTAACAGCAGTTGGCTAGTTAGTTAAATCACTTTTCCATGGATATTTCGCTCACTCAGATTTTTATTGTTGTTATTACTTGAGATGAGTTGTAACAATGAGCTGAAAATAGTTCTTCATCGTATTCCCCGTCATAATGATTTGCTTATGACTTAATTGTTCAACACAAACTGATCCGATGTTGGTTTTCCAACCAAGTATGTAGTATGAGTATAATGCCAATGGCGTCTAATTTGCCAGTTGGGTTTCTAATCCTGGTAAATAGTTGTGGGAATCACTTTTGTCGTTTAACTAACACACACAATATTTCACTCACTGGCTATAAGCATTAATATATCCTGTACCCCAATGGCGTACTCATGTAGCAATGGAAAACGAAAACACAACAGTTAAGACGTTGAAGGAATTTTCTGCGATGTCTCTATTATCTACAAACACGCAGACCAGACAGTAGTTACTTTGGAGTTACGAGGATAGATTTGATTCTGATGGAAACAATAGTAGTATATATTTGAATTGTTGCTTATTGATCAATTCAGTTAGTTATAGTTAGT
>Ga0066648_10000970_pt1 | contig 17037 bp, 5 predicted proteins | sample CryGeyCG12114_NA_FD_59537 | JGI IMG/M metagenome (GOLD analysis project Ga0066648, IMG submission 59537) | Groundwater microbial communities from aquifer - Crystal Geyser CG19_WC_8/21/14_NA | ecosystem: Environmental > Aquatic > Deep subsurface > Groundwater | place: USA: Utah: Grand County... | reverse complement strand
GGTCCTATGCGTGCTTATAGTCGTAGTGCTATTTCCAATTTCGCAGGGCGCGTTTCTAGTCGCAGAACATGCAGCAGAAGAGATTATAGTCCTCCGCTAGTGTAGGGCGTAGCTACTTATACTAGTCTCTTAAGTAGCGTAGAAAGTACACCTTATTATAAGCTTTATGCTGCTCAACACACGGCCACAGATTGCACAGTATAGTTCTATTATTAGGGTTAGGTTTAGGCGGCGTCTAGTTAGGCCAATCGACATTTATCTAATAGCGCACCATTATATCGACACGCGCTGCTATTTGCGTTGCCCGTTTACTAATGTAGAAGGAATAGATAGTGCAGCCCTATATTTAAGGTTAAGCTAGACCTTAGGCGAGACTAAGTAAGCACAGCGCGTGCCCTAACGTGTTTAGGGTTAGCAGCAGCTTAGCGCATAGAATCTTATTTAAACAACATCTCATCGTGTTTAGGATAGCTAACAGACTCTCCAACACTACTCCCACATTTATCACAAACACTATCACAGTTATGCGCGTCTTCCTAGCAGAGGGGGGATTCTACACTATAAATTACTTAGTATATTCTCTCTTACTGTAGAATAATTGCGTTACGTCACGCCTACTATAATAGCTGTCACTATAGCCACCCTCACTAAACTCTTTTTCCTCTCGCAGTCAGCTCTCACGCGCTTCCTAGCAGCTTCAACGGCTAAGTAGTCTCCTTTTAGCTACAGCGTTGCCATCAATCTCCTACCTACTAATACGTCGATTAAGCAGTGTCTTACTTCTCTACTCTTCTTATATCTCTTTTCTCTCTACTACGCATATTAGCGGTTTAGCTAGAGGGTTTCAGGCACCATTAGAAGTCTATATCACTCGCTCTTCTCTACTTACCCTAGCCTAGCCTAAGTATATTAGTCAAGTCTACTATAACGTGTTACAGCATAACCTTTCCCATAGGTTCCTTTAGCTTCGCTATCGTCATACCATCGTCCTTCACTTTAATAGGATATAAGGCGCTACCCTAGTTCAGCTCTACTAGATAGGACTAGTGTTACTTTACTAAGGGCTTCGGGCTAGGGCGTATTACCATATCTTCTGCCTATGTCTTATGCACTACGTGTTTGTTAGTTATATACGCGGCTAGCTAGGATTAATAGATAGACTTACTGCAGCCAATAGCGTCCCTAGCCCTATTAGGGTCGCTGCGAAGTAGCTCCAAAAACGCGGCATTAAGCTAGGTGGCGTTAGTGTGCGCGCGGTGCTCCAGCCGCTGTTTAGGTACCTGCCTTATAGTATGTCTATACTTCCTTATCTTCTTCTTCTTCTTCTTCTACCTAGTGCAGCTCGTATAAAGACATACTAGTAGCAGCAAAGGCGATTATAAGCTAGGCTATAGGTAGGTAAGTAACAAAATTACCCTTCTTCTTCCTTACTAAGACGCTTAAGGTTATATTAGCAGTAAGTTTAGCGTAATGTGCTAGGACAGGCGGGACATTACTTCCTACCGCGTTAGTACGCGCGTAGTTCGTTTAGCGCCGCAAAACGAACTCGAACCCCACATACTCCTACTTACTAGCACCCTTCCCCTACACCTACTACAACCCCACTAGTCAGTTTAATAATATAGATTCGCAGGCCATTACAGACAAGAACCAGATAGATCTAGCCAATATGCATTGCACACCTTTACGTTCGCGTCTCTCTATCTTACGACTGCTAACTACCCCTCTAGATCAACCTTGCTATACTTTCGTTGCGGGGATGGGCTAATTACAGAAAAGACCTACTATCTTACACCTAGGCCAAGATACAGATCATACAGTATAAGTCCTTACATACTAGTGCACATATCACTATAGTCTAATACGAGTGTTAGCACGCATAGACGCCGACAGAGTAGCAGAGATACTGCTAGGCGGACGAGCAATAGAAGCAAGTCACCTCCCTAAAGACAACAATATATATAGTAGAGTGCCTATTGTGCTTATGCGAATCAGTATAGATAGCTAGCTAATATCATTATACAGATCGAGTTTTCGTTCCAGAATATTAGGAGGCGCTACAGCCAAGAAGGTAATAATATAGTGTTTATACATGCTTTTAGTATGCTTCTATTAAGCTTATGTCTCTACTACCCGCTAACCTTCCGCAGCATCTCTCACTACACCCCTCTAGCAAGGTAGTAAGGCTTTTAAGACCGCTCCATCCTACGCCAGCCCTAGTACTCTTATACGCCTCGTATCCTCTCCCCTATTTCAGCGCCGTCAGTTAGTTAGTAGTATCTCTACACATGCACGGCCAGCTAAAGCCGTTACTACACGCACTACTAACGGCTAGAAGCGTAGGTTATCAAGCAAGAAGACGATTAGTCGCAGCAGTGCTTAGGAGGCCAAGGATAGCAAGCCGACTAACACCCCATCTTCTCAGACTATACTATCGTCCTCTATAGGTATAGTAAACCCCTAGCTTTCACAGACCTAACTGCAGACTGTATACTAGTCATATACGCTTACATTAGCTTTGGCGTTGCGTAGGCGCCTAGCAAAGCTTATAACAAATTGACCAGCACCTAGGTAGCAGATTATGCCTCTTAGTCAGTCTTTTCCACTTACACTATAGTCCAACCAGCCTCTGCAACTCCTAAGATAGTGTTCTATATATCCTTATCTCTATATTCCTTATACTAGATCTTCTCATTACGGCTGTACAGCCTTTACTCTAGCCTCTACCGTGTACCTTTTCATAGTTCAATAATCTCACTTCCACTCTCCGCCTTTCAGTGACTCTATTACCATCGTCTATAATCCACTAACCTCGTTGCTAGGCTAGTATTATGCACAGACTAATGTCCAGCCGCGCTAACGCTTATTAACTTTATTTTACCCTGCCTCTCCACCACTACAGCCAGCACCTATTACGTTTCCCTAACTGCCTTAGATACATTCCACATCCCTTTTCCGCTTAGATACACATATTAAAACATTTCTAGACGCAACGTAAGCCCCTCCCTAATAGCGTAGTCTTCTCTGCTTAACTCCTTACCAGCGTTAGCTTTCTAGGAAGTTATAGACGCTGCGCAAAATACAAGTCCTACTAAACCTACCTCTCTACTCGCAGCGCTATTGAGGCTAATCAACATATTAGTACACGGCATTAAAGCGTGCGATTAACAAACACGTCTCCGAAAAGTCGCAGCAAAACACCATCTACATTATAGTCTGCATAAGCTGTAGGTAGCTTATGCAATCTAGTACAAGGTTAAAGCTAACTACGCTGTAGGCCTTAGCGACGATAGCGCAGAGGCGTTTCGCTTCGTTAAACGCATATAGCGCTACAGTACTACTCCAACACCAGCGGGGCCCTACTATAGAAGCTCCCATTAACGCCGTTATCGTAAGAGTAAGCACCATAGCAGCGCTTATCAAGGGGAGAATAGCAGTAAAGTAAGCTCTAACTCCAAGTCTAATACCAAGTCGCAGCTAGCGCTAGCGCGGGAGCCTAAGGGTAAATCCAAGTCTAGCTCTAAGTCCAGTTCTAGCTCTAAGTCCAGCTCTAGCTCTAAATCCAAGTCTAAGGCTAGGGCTAACTCTAACTCTGCCTTAAACTCCAATTCCAAATCTAATTCCAATACTAACACTAAATCTGCCTCTGCTAGCAGCGAAGATCTCTGCTCCCCCTTATCATTATCTAACAACGAAGCGGATACGCAACCACCACTAACGAATGCCTACGGCGCCACTCCATTAGTAGTTCGGAGCTAGACGAGCAAAAAAGTGCAGTAACCTAGGTCAAAGGCTACTAGCAAGACTAAGTCCGTTTCTTCTTGCTTAAATAGCATCGCAACTTATAAACGAAACTCAGGGCGCGTAAGAGAGGCTACTAGACAGACACAGCTCAAGACCTTAGGCGCTATCTCTCTAACAGCAGCTAGAGATTAGGATAAGGATAGTAAGGGCGGCAGCGTTAAGCCTAAGGGGACCGTCTACAGCAGCTATACCGCCTCCTCTAACTAACCTATTCAGAAGCAGGCTCCTTACTAAGCATTTATGTCTAAAGAGGAAGAGGGTCTGATTGTCAACGTAGAGGAGGACCCCATCAGCGCAGACGTTCCTATTTCCCCTCTAGCAGCTGCTACAGTATAGGCAAGTAATAACGCCGTAAAGGTAAAGTTAGAGGACGGTGTGCTAGCTATAGAACTAGCCCTAGTAAGTCAGACCTATGATCTCGCGATCTAGAAAGAAAAGGCCTTAGTACTAATCTACGCGCCCTAGCACGCCATGTAGATCTCCGCCTATAACTACATACCGCCTACTAAGAAAAAATAGACTCTTATAAGTTGCACAAGCCTTACTACTCTATTAAGCGCTAATATCTTTACACTGTAGGCCAAGGCTCCCTAGTTCAATCCCAACGCTTACAGCGTACCTAACGTCTACCTAAGCATACACAAATAAATAGAGGCGGAGGATACATACGCAGATCGCCTAACTACCACGCTGCCTAAGACCCCTACGCCTCCACAGAGCCCTATAGACAAGCTAGGAGTAGGACGCATAGATAGCGTAGACGACAACGAGGTCCAACTAGGGACTACGCTAGCTCTTCCTTTAGACTCATCTAATACTAGTCCAGTTAATAGCAGCACGACGCCTACACCGCGCGCCTTAAGGAGGAAGGAGGACCGTAAGGCTGCACGTGTAGCTAAAGGTGGCGTACCCTTTAAGCCTAAGCCTCTCTCCGCCTTCTACAGCAGAAAGCGCAAGCGTTACGCTTCTGCTAGCCTTAAGTCGGCTATAGCTTCGCCTCCTAAGCGCTAGCGAACGGGGAAGCTCATAACTTCCTATAAATAAGTCACTTTCATTACAGGGTAAGTAAGATACAAGCTTAACAGTATAGGGGTTGTAGAAGGAGAGCGCGTAGCGAGAGACGTCCGTGATACCTTAAGTTTGAGCAGGTAGCTAGATCACCCTTAAGCAGCAACCTAGGTAGATTAGACAGGCAAACTAGAACAGTACCTCCACAACTAGCCCTACTCTATTAGCCTCTTATATTCTATTAACGTTCTTTAAAGGCATATCTACTGTACCCTCCTTAGTAGAGTTAGACATTCAAGCACGCTAGAATAGCCTTTTCATTTGCCTTTACTATTCTCAGTCCAGTTAGACACCTTTTCTAGGGGTATACGCGCTCATTACCTAAATAATGCCACAGCTTAAGACTATGTAAAGCAAGCTCTCTCTCTCTCTCTCTCTCTCTCTCTCTCTCTCTCTATGTGTGTCCAAGTTATTAAAGAAGCATCGTTTAACGCTAATCCTACAAGTGCTCTTAGCGCGATTCTTTTCATTTAATAGCGCACGCAGAACAGCTATTACATAACTAGTTGCATTAAAACCTCCCTAAAAGCATACGCCACTTTTTATACAGCGCGTATAGAGTTTACTATTCCAGCAGCAACCATAGTAACTCCCAAGTACATAGTATACATCCTCATCCGCTTTTCGTTACTGCGCTCCCATTCACTAACCCTACTAAACAGCTGTTCTAATCCATTCGCGACTACTTCTCCAAGGCTAAGAGTCCCAACGCAGCAAATAAGCTTCTTATTGACGCTTTACATTATAGGTAAGCACTAGTTGTAGTTATATCTCCACAACTAACGTCCTACGTAGAGCTAGTAGACGCGCACAAGCAGCGCTACACCTTAATCGTCAACATCTACAAGAGTAGATCCTCAAGCACGATCACTTTAACTAAGTCCAGCCGCCACCAAGGCAGCAGCGAGCACTACACTTCGTCATCTCGCCCCTCATCGTCCCTACTCAGCTCCCCCATCTGCTTACGCACATCTAGCCGTCGCTAAAAAGCACAGCAAGCGCAGAGCGATAGGGCCACTCGCAGTAGTAATACTAGGAGCCTAAAGAGGGCCGCTGCAAGCAGTAAGCGTAAGGGTAAGGAGCTTAGAAGGCCTAGGAGCAAGAAGAGCAAGGTAGGGAGGAATAGCAAGACCGCTAGTACGACATTGTAGTAATACCAGAACGTTATAAGGTTTAGGTTGCTTAGTTGCTCAGCGGGTTACATCTAGCAGCTTAGAGGGCAGGGTATAGTCTACGTTTAGCACAGAGTAGGGAGGGGCTAGGGCTCATAAGAGGTTAGTCTTTCTTATTCTTAACGCAGTTTCTAGTCATGCTGGCATCAGCGATTATATCATATAAATGTCTAGCAAACACAATAACAAAATAAAGCTAATTCAGTTAAGAACTTCACGAGCACTGTGCATCTGCATCCTACTACCTTTTACAGCTTAGGCTTTGCTCATTAGTGCGTTATCATTATAATACGTTTGTTGCCTAGGGGGCTATTATTATGTTTAGATTACCGCTAGTAGGACTTAGCGCAAATTATACAAAGTCAAAATTTACCCTCTACCTTTATTACTGTCCTGTACCCACAACAACCGCTACCTATCTCAGCCTACTATCTACGCACTCGAGCCCTTAAGCACAAATAACTCCACACCCATTATTACAAACAGCTGTAATTAGCATAGAGGGCTCTAGCAAGAAACCGCGTGCCCTAGTACAGCAGAGTAACTCCAATTTTATACGTCTCACCAGCTCTTATTGTGTTAGTAGCCACATACTAACCTCCTATTCAGCTTCTCACTATATTCTCCAACATTATAGATGCGGCTATAAGCGAGTCCTAGGTAAGCGCGTTTGTTAATAAGGCGGAGGAGATCAGCATAGAGAGTAAGTGTTAGCAGTTTCTATATCATATACCCTGCTCATTATATGCTCAGAGATTACGCTAGCTTAGGACCTACGCCTCCAGGCCCTTAAGGCAGAGCAAGACACGCACGCAGGCCCCTCTAATAGGCGCGCCAACACGCGTAAGTCTAAGAGCAAGAAGAACATCAACAAGAGCCACAAGAGCTACTACTACACGTAGGAGCACTCCCCAAGCGATAATAAGGTTGCTATTAAGTCTAAGACTAGCAACGACGATGTGCCTATAGCTAACGCTAACGCCGATTCGCGTAAGGGTAAGGATAACATTACTACTAGCAGCGCCAGCGCTAAGAGCAGCTCTAAGGGTAAGGAGGGCGTAACTTCGTTGTCAGATTCTAAGCCCAAAATTAAGCCTACTAAGTCTAGTAAGCCCACTTTACGCAAGAGCAAGCTCGTAAGGGCGCCCAAGTCTAAGAAGCCTACTAAGACCAGCAAGACAGCTAAGACTAGCAAGACTAGCAAGACTAGCAAGACTAGTAAGATCAACAAGGCCGACGGGCGCTATAAGAAACGCAAGGCCGCTAATCGCAACTCTTCTACAGGCGAGGACAACTAGGAAGGTGCGCGCAAGAAGAGTCAAGCAGGTAAGAAGAAGGCCCTCATCGACCTCTTCTTCCAGCCCAACAGTTCGCCCTCTAAGTACCTCACCAAGAGCCTAAACACAGCCGCGCCCACTTAGGCAGCCGCTCATGCTTCGCCTAATAAGCTAGTTAAGAAGTTAAAGCAGGCTAGGAAGTAGTCGGCGTTTAGCCCACTACAGCCTTAGGTTACATGCAATAGCAGGCACCTACTCAGCATCATCCTAAGGCACAGAAGAATTAGTCACTAGCAGAGAGGCACAGGAGTTAGGGCAGCGTGCGTTATTTAGGTTAGCTTTCACCTAAGAGCATTTAAGCACAGGCAGCTGCGTAGCACCGTTAGAGTATTATAGTTAGCCATCACAGCCCGTTGTATCAACTAGAACCTTCACATAATCCTTATTCTCCCCCTTTGCATACGAGTGAGACGTAATAATAACGTAAAATGCATATGTTTAGCTGTCTATATAAATACCATATTTTTCCCTTTCCTCAAGCCATACCTAAAGCCCCACAGTTCCTCTCCACGCGCCTACTAGGCATCTAATTCGCGTACCATCATCACCATTACTTTCTCGCTCTAGTCCAGCCTATCTTCGTCGTCAGTATTAGTACAGGCGGCGTAACAGTAAGGACTACCGTCGCCCTCTTATTCCACGGCGGCGTCCGCATCCCCTATTCTATACCCATCTTCTCCTAGCGCTAGCGGATCGTCTAGTGTCCGTAGTATAGTAGTATTATAGTACGATTTCGCATGCGCGGATTATTAGTTATTATAGTGCTTGGCCTAGAGGGCGCTCACGCTGCGGTTGTAGACAGGGCGTAGAGGCTCCTCTTCCTCATCTTGCAGAGCGAGCGAGCAGTCTAGCACAACATCCTTAGCTTTTAGTGCTAGAGCCCAAGTCTTCTACTTAAGGTAGCGTTGTTGCGTGCTTAGTAAGATCGCTAATAGCAGGTCTTTTCGTTGTTAGGCCTACGCTATTCCTATAGGTAGTTTATAGGGTTAGCACGTAGTCGCACCTTACATAGAGCTCGCAGTGCCTACTTACCCTACTAGAGGAACAGTATCACAGTCTTAGGGTAACGCACAAATACTTTATAGACGTTAGCCTATTTCCCATTAGATTAGGTAGTAGTCGTGTAGCGGTGCAGCATCTACTTACGTCTACTAATTACTGCTAAGTTACCTAGTTACTCGTTAGCGCACGCAAAGCTACTAGGCTATAAAGTGGGCGTCAATCTACCTTATCAGCTGCAGTAGGCCGTTCCATAACGTTATAGGTCAATGGTGTAGTGCAGCCCTATAGCCTATAGGTAGTAATGCTTTTAAGTGTAGTTGCCGCTGCGCCCTTACCAGTACTAGTAGGACTAGCACCACTCATTTAGCGGCGCAAAACGAGTCCCTCGCTAGTGCCCTATACAGCAGTAGCACTATTAATACCGCCATTCGCAACATTACGCTCTCAAGTCTTACTTCTAGGCCTTTTCCTTAGATCTATTCGCCCTAGTGCCCTTTACAATACAGAGGCGTAAGCGTACATTACAACTGCTCTACCGCGAGGATACAGCGATGCTGCTCGCTTAGCCCTTATCTAACCCCTTAGTTGTGCGCAAGGATGCGCTTCTCTAGTACACCTTACAGATGTATAAGCGCGTCGTTATTATCTCTAGCGCTAGTATCTCTGCGTCAGCTAGTAGTATATCTACTTTATTAACTTTCTCCTTCTTATTAGCTTAAAGCCTTATTATTACTCTTATACTAATCCTTAAGTTACTCCTAGTCGATACCTTCACTAATACTTCTAGCATGCTCGCTAGCCTTAGAGGCTGCCGTCTGTTCAATTTTAGCGTCTATAAGACGCCCTAGCTCGCCAGCCTCAATTAATATATTACCACATACGTCCTAAAGATACGAGCCGCAGCGCCTACTACCTTCTATTACATAGTTCAGCAGCTAGCTAAGGAGAAGCGACTTCTACGCTACTATACCCAGAACATCAATAGCATCAAGATAGAGCCCAAGCTGCGCGCAATCAGACTAGTCTTCCCTATACTAGACTCGCTACCTTACCCCCCTACAATCGCTATACATAGCTCCTTATAGTTTATAATCTGCAGTAAGGTAGCCAATTATTAGCTAGATCTAGTTCCTAATAAGTTTATAGGCCTTAATAGCGTCCCATTATATTATCAGTGCGAGGCTTAGGTCGAAGAACGTGCTCAAGCTAGCTAGCGCCGCCTACAGCCTAGATTTCTCTATCCTTACATAACTTTCTATAGTTATAAGGAGTGGGATTCGTCGAGTGTGCGCAAGGTGGTCAAGTATAATATACTTACACGCCCTAACGCCCTTCTCGTTGCTAGCACTAGTCTCTCTGTCCCGTCTACGCGAAGCCTAGTGCAGGACATAATAGCTGCCGTCTATTAGCGGTCTAATCTCTTAACTACTAATATAAAGGGTGTTTCTATCTAGATCAACACCGAACCGCTCACTAATACCCTTCACTACGCCCTTTCCAAGAAGTTTACTCTAGAGGTGTAAGGCACCTACGACTCCCTTACTGCTTATACTGCAGTAACTTCGCTATCCGCCTCTAATAGTAGCATCTTAAGCAAACTAGGTGTAGCTAGTAGATAAAGCGCTTACAGTGGCGCTAGCAGGATAATTTAGCCTAGCTATAGTAACACTTAGGAAAAGGTAAACAGAGAGGGAGGTTAGATACTGCAAATGTAGTCCTGTTTTACGTTTCATAGATAATGTTACCTCTAAGTCCCCACGTCCTTTCACCTATGCTCTAAGCTAAGTAGCCAAACGCTCTTTTGCCCACGTTAGCGCACTGTCTAGTATAGCTGCGTTCTTTAATGCGCGCCCAAGGATCTTAGAGCAGGCAAAGATAGATAGATAGGCCTCTACCCTTACGCAGAGAGCCTTTCCAGGGTAACTAATCTATATGCCTCTAGATAGGTCAACTTTTCGCCTCCTATGCTTCACTACCTATATAAGTTTCCTAATACGGTGTAGGGACTGCAGCGTTAAGAGCCAGCTTAATAGAATCGTAGCGTTACCTGCCGTATAGTATAGGTCTGCGATAAATACCTAGCAGCCGTAGTAGTAAGTAAAGAGCTGCACAAGAAAAGCCGCAGAGCAAGGGAATAGACGTACCTACTAATTCTGCACTAGTACTAGGGTTGCGTAGAGATAGGTTTGTGTCTCACAAAAGCTAGCTATATTATCTGCACCTTCTATGCGCTATTAACCAAGTACTACCTAAAGCTGCCCCTTTTACTATACCCCCTCTACTGCAGCACTATTACACGAGGATCTATAGCTAAGGTCGCCCTTAACCCCTACCTTATGCGCTTTGCTGTTAAAGGCGACAACTTAACAGTATACTTACTATCCTAGCACATGCAGTGTGCAAATATACTCTAAAAGCACTTAGACGGGAGATGTAGTATAACACAAGCTAGGGATAGTAGCGCTTTCTATTACTGCACAGTAGTAGCGACGCGTAGTAGATAAAGGAGCCTCGCCTAGGGCGTAAATCTGCTCTATACAGTATAGGCAAAAGCTACTATAGGGGAGGTAGTTAAAACGCATACAGCAGTGCTGTGCTAGGCAACGTTCAGCAGGCAGAGCCGCTAGCACCTATATGTAGTCATTTGGCATTCGCAGGCCTATTAGCAGTATAATAGCTTACAGCAAGTACACGCAGTCTTCAAGCTAGGTAAGCTTAGCCGCTTCAGCTATCGCTCGCGTCTAGGCCACGGTTTTTAGTAGCAGCAATGCTGCCCCAGGATGCCATCCGTTACGCCCACTAGCCTCACAGCTTGCACACAAACACTCGCAGTTACTATTACTAAAGTAGTCTAGTCTATAGTTAATAGTTATCTCTTCGCCCAGTTAGATAGTGCGTGTAGTTTAAAGCACTATCTATTAGCATCTAACTAGACGTTAGGGCATCTTAATAAGTGCTCCGTTAGCTTGCTCGCAGTTATAGTTAACGCGCGAAATAGGACTAGCTATCTAGGCATCCCCCTAGTTCTAGAGAGCTACGATACTACGTAATAGGTTAGGGTCTAGCGGTATAATAGTCAGCGGAGCAAGGAGAATTCTGCGCAAGCCTTATATCGCGACGTTGTGTTAGATAGGTTGCATCGCAACTACAGCAAATTAGGGAGTAGTACCGTAGGCAACTATAGGCCTTAACGCAAAATCTGCATCTATGTCGAAGAGGTCCCTATATAAGCCTAAGAGATAGGCTAAGTCTTCTAGCGAGGCACGTAGGGCTACGGCAGCAGTACGATAGGCAACGAGACGCGCGATACTAGTTAGTATAGCCCCTAACGTGCGTATAGCCAAAATCTAGGCAGCGCGATCCTTTAGTGTAAGAATGCATTAGTCGTCCCTAAGGAGCTATCTCTTATTAGTACTTATGTCTCTGCGCATAATGGAAAGGCGCGTTTTAGCGTAAGCGCGCACGCACTAGAGGCAGCAGCACGGCGTCTACTAGCTAGAGGAGCGCAGTAAGGTAGGCATTGCCTATCCCTAGTTAATAGGAGGGAGGACGAGTCTTATAGTCGTGTTAGAGGCTATTAAGTCGCGATAATATGCGTCACTTGGCTATACATGGGCCTTACGCTAGGTTTATAGTACTATTAGTTACACACTAGCACGCGAAGACGTATTTAAAAGAGAATTATTTATGAGAGTTAAGGCATTAAAAAGGGCAGGTCTATAGATTAGGCTTTATTTTAGAAATATGTAGAGTATACTAGTTAATATAGCGCTTCTTTTATAGTTAGCAGCAGGCCATAGTTCACTCGCCGTTTCGTAGTCTACCTACGGCGGCCTATGTCTAGGCTGGGGCTCTGCGCATAGTCACCTAGTAGGAACTTATAGTTATCTATACCGTCTTATAAAGAGCCTCTTATAGCTTAAATTCTTTATTACACGTGCCTCAATATTATAGTACTGTTCACTATATTCCTCCTCTCGTAGTCTGCATATCGCTTTGCCCTCTCCTATCGCACTAGCGCTAGGCACTTAGGCGTTAGTAGGTGTATGTAGGAGGTTGAATCGTAGGCCGCGTAGCGAGAAAATTCCGTTATTAGATTTGTCTTCTAGGATTTCGTCTATTGTTAAAGGGGACAGTCTATCGTAGCGCAATTAGTCGTCTAAGCAGTTAATTATATGCTACATTTCCTCTTTATCTTCTTCTCCATCAGCGTTGGTAGCTGTGTCCTCAGTATTACCCTCTGCTATAGTCGTGTCCTCCACTAGGTGCTGCATCTCGTGCTAGACCTACGCCCTCGCCGCTTTCTTAAGGCAGACAATTACAGGATATCTCTTTTTCATAATCCTCTCTGCGTTAGAGAAGTTAGTCACGCGTATAAAGCGCAAGTTAATGTCGCGTTTAGCTAGGAAGTCGTCTAGAAGGACATCTCCAAAATAGCGCTATTAGCTCGTTAGGTCACCGCACACGTTAAGGAAAATATTAAGGAGGCGTTTAAGTTTTGCGTGGCCGATGTGTAAAAGCCTATAGTAGGCACATTAGTAGCGGGCCAAAAGCATTGCGATAGAGTATAGGGTTATCTTACTAACAGACCAACTTAGTTATAAGGAAAAGCAACGTCCATCCCATCTTCTTCTAAATGAGGTTTATAGTGTTCTAGTAGAAACAGAAGTTGTAGATAAGCATGCTAGTAGGGTTATTACCGTACGAGCTACTAGTATCTAGGGATGCTCTATTAGCAGTGCGCGCTGCGGAAGCACTTACAGTATTAAAGCGGCAGATAATAGTATCCGCTTAAGGCTTTCGGCCCTTTACTTTAAGATAGGCGAATAGTTTAAGAATCTCAGTGTACTTAGGGTCGCCATCCTTCTAGCCCTTCACCCATTCCTTATAGTTCTAGTATAGTAAGGCTAGTATAATATAAAGCTCCACGTTCTTAGTAGCATTAGGGCTGCTGAAGACGACAGACGCCAGCTAGAATCCTCGCACTATTAGCTCCTAGCGCGTCTTAGAGGTTAACACCGTATTAAGATCTGCGTTGCGCTGGGTATTCTCAGTAATATTTTCTATTAGCTAGACCACGCTGCTGTGTCCCTAGACGGCTTTACTTAGGTTCGCAAAGCTAGGGCGATTGTACGCGCTAAAGAGCATCTTAGTTATAAGCTGCATAGTCCCTATTATAAGCCCTGTGTCTCTGTTAGGGGTGCAGAAGGCGGCCTACGCCCTATACTAGAACTCAATTACGCGCTTAGCAACCTAGGCCTTATCGTAGAAGCCCGCTTCCTTAGGCGCTAGGGTAATGTCGATATAGGGCTAGGGGATATTAGTAGGCGGAAGCAGCTCTCGCACGGCTATCTGCAGATTAGTGCGACTACGACGCTGGACAAAAGCATACACTTTAGTAAGCGGCAGCTAACAGCATTTAATAAGCCTTAGCACTAACATCTTAACGTCTGCGACTAGTCAGTATACACGGCGGGGTACTAATAGGTAGGATGCATAGTGTTTCTTTTCTAAGGCGTACCTTTACCGCTACTAACCAGCTAAGGAGCTGGAGTTAAGGCTGCCGCCTTAATATACTCTATTACTTTTCCTACAGTAACTTGCGTAAACTCGTTAGTAATAGCCTCCTTTACTATTACATCTAAGCCTTACACAAGCTAGGGGATAACGCACGCAAGCACTCTCTTAAGGATGCTATTACAGCGCTCTGCAACAGACGTCGTTAGCTCCCTAACCTCTATCGCGTGCATTAGCTGTGCAATCACGCGCGTAAACTACCCTAGTAGTTAGCCCCTATAGATAGCGCCCTTACTATATACTACCTACGTATTACTCTACCTCTATGCCCTATGTTATTTATACGTAGCTAAGGTTAGGATTGTTAGCCTCATAGCGGCGTCGCTTCTTTAGGGATAAGTTAGACATGTTGCGATGTAGGGTAGAGTAAGTTTAGGCCACAGAAGGTATGTATAGCTTTAAGGCAGTTAGTAGGTAGCAGGTTTTAGTTTAAGTGCAGGTGTTATGTGTAGTATTGCTGCATATTAGGTTAGGAGAAGCATACTCTAGCCGCGTTAGGTATAGCGCCTTTAGACCCCTTAATATTAGATGATTGCTTTCGCTATATTTCCCTCTGCCCCTACACTAGGAGGCCCCCTAAGGCTCTTATGTGTTTTCTTCTTAGGCACTATTAAGTAGCTGTGCCTTAGGCCCTCGTCCGCTCCTCATCCTTAGGCACCTTAGTTCCTTATATATCTCTAGCTTTCCTATTACTAGGGGATAGGAAATATTTAGGAGGCGCTTCTGCTATCATCTCACCTAGGGCGACCTAGGGCATCTCCTAGGCCGCAGGCCACCTCTAATAACGTCTACGTTAGTCTTGCGGTGGTTCTGCTAGTAAGTTCCTTTTCCTCGTTGCTAGTAGACTACACCTACTACGGCGTAGCTGCTCCTAGCCGTCTCTCTACACAGGATTAGATAGCTACTTTCTAACTCCTAGTTCGCGTTCTCCTATTACTTATTATTGCTAGTCATACATATCGTTTGTCACTACGCGCGAGGCAGAGAGGCAGAAAGACTTACTGTTTATCTCTTTCCTATAAGCTTAAAGCACAATCCTAGTAGCTATAGCGGCCTATACCACTTTTTCTTTTTTCTATTTGCTCTTCTCAGCCCACCAATGCCTTAGGTTAGCATACCTCGTGTACTTTACGCTAACCTTCCTCTTCTTCCTAGAGGGCTGCTAAAGGCTTAGTGAGGTTAACTAACTATTGCACCCACTGCTGTTTAACTACGCCTGCTGCATACTGCTTCCTACTAGCTCATTTTCCGCCGTTACTACAGAATTGGTAGGGCTTAGTAGGACAGACCCCTATAGGAGCTACTTATTAGCACTGTGTTTTATCGTTGTGTAGGGCAACCTCTAGCGTAATTTTAGCAATAGCGTGTTTCTATAGAATTAAAATAACTTTACCGCTCTAGTTCCTCTACTACTAACCACCTTCTCGCATACCCACACACTTATATTACCTGTTAACTAGCTATCCTCCTCTAACACTCTCTAGCCTTCTAGCACTACTTACAGGGATTACATGTAAGTTTTACCTATCGCATTTAGGCCCTACATAATTTTTGACACCGCGCAGCATCTTCGTGATACTCTCCCTACCCTCTACTACTACGCATCGATATGGGTACCTCTAGGGCTCAGCTAGCCAACGCTACAGCAGTCACCGTTGTTAACAACAAAGTCGCTACTAGGGCAGCAGCCTTAGCTAACGATTTTGTTAAGCTCTCATATAAGGAGCATGTCTAAAAGCTGCGCAATACGCCTACTAAAGATAGAACCCTAGCAGCAACCTAGGCGACACTCTAGAAGGTAAGTGATACACGCAAACTAGTCGCATGCTTAGTGCGGTATAACTAACAGTTAATAGCGCACTAGTAAAATCTGCAAAGACATTAACCGCCTACTACCTAATTAGAGGGTAAGCGCGTGCGCTAATGTCATCGCTGTCCTCAAGAATTTCGTCACTAGCGTATACTAGGACACCCTACTCCACATTTAGGTTACGCGCTAATAGATTGCGTAGGCGTACACTCGCGGCATTACAGACGCTAAGCAGATTACTAAACCTACGCCCTCTACTAGTAGAGACACCTTAGAGCAGGCCCTACAGCAGGCTATATAGCTGTACGTCAACAATAATAGCGCTAAGGAGACATCTAAGGAGCTCATAAGGAAGATTAAGGAGAAGATGCCTAGTGGCATAAACGAGGCCCAGGCTGCCGCCGCAGCGCCCTTTTTTAAGTTTATTAGCCCCAGCCTTATCCGCAACGCTATCATCGCGCGCAAGAAGACAGACAATAGTTACATCCTTCGTAGCACGCGCTAGAAGGAGCAGGAGAAGAGGGCTAATAAAGCCTTTATTAACGACAGCGCGGATGCGTAGGGTAAGCTTAACTTCATCATCGCCCCCAGCTTAGGCGAAGCCTAGGTCACTAACCAACGCCAGCAAATACTCGAGTTTCTGCTCGCATCTAAGGGCTATACCAACAGTAACGGGCGCGTGCATAAGTTCACTAAGGACACCGCTATTAAGACTATTAACACTATATTCCAGCTCATCAGCGCTCTAGGCATCAACTAGGCGGTGCGCATATAGAACATAGCAAAGGACCTCCCTAACAAGGCTTACCACAACATTAGCAAGGTCTCTAGGCGCGCGGCTGTCTACTACGCTAAGGTGCCTAAGATTACTAACGTCTTCCACTACGTGTCCGAGATTGCAGAGCTGCCTACTCAGCTGCCTAAGCTCAACTGCAAGCTTACAGAGCCAGTGCTGCACGTTAAGATAGCTAAGCTTGCCCCGCTCATCTATGCTACTATCACGGCCTTCGTCAAAGCGCCTACTAGTCGCGTCGCTAAGGTAGTGTGCAGCTAGTTCACAGAGCATAGTCAGACCTACGAGACTACGCGTAAGGCCACTATCTATCGCTTCTTCTAGAACACGCTAGTGTTCCGTGACGCCGCGTCTAGCCATTAGTAGTTCGTTTTCTCGCAGCTCTATAACCAGCTCTACGAGTAGTCTCTAGCGCTCTTAATTATATACTATCCTAAGCTCTTTAAGAGGTAAGTTCTTCCTAGTATATAGTCT
>Ga0066648_10000969_pt1 | contig 17040 bp, 9 predicted proteins | sample CryGeyCG12114_NA_FD_59537 | JGI IMG/M metagenome (GOLD analysis project Ga0066648, IMG submission 59537) | Groundwater microbial communities from aquifer - Crystal Geyser CG19_WC_8/21/14_NA | ecosystem: Environmental > Aquatic > Deep subsurface > Groundwater | place: USA: Utah: Grand County... | reverse complement strand
GGCGAGCGTCGTTCGGGCGACTGTTCCGGCGATGGTGTTGCGGTTCGCACCTTCTTCGGTGTGGTACCGTTCCTCAAGTGAGCATTACGCGTTGTGACAGGCATGGTGAAGGCTATAATATCATAGTGCGAGCGGAGTGCAGGCGGCAGCGACCGTTTGTTTGCTACGCGGACACTGTGGCAGCAGAACTCGTTCGAATGCAGAAGAGAAAGTGGTCGAGGAAAATCACAACTTACGTCACTTTCGCCCTGCGAAGCGATCGTTTATCCTTCCCGATATTCTTCCGGTCAAAGCTAACCACATCCGGCTGGTGAAGGTGTGCCCGAGTTGACCCGAAGAGCAGGTCTTGGTCGCTAACATGTTTACTTCTTTCATGTGACTCTCCATCTCTCGTCATGGTCGCAGAAGAATGCCGTTAGGAGCTCTGCTTTGATCTTGTGCAGCATCGTTGTCACCTCTATCTTCTATCGCAGACCGCTGGACTACCATGCTCTTCAGCGCCTTGCAATCCTATGCACAAACTTGGAGGCATGTTCGACCTTCACCTTAAACTCAGACACGACATCAAAATGGCTTTCAGGGCCTGGCGCGGTCTTCTCTGGCGATCTCCTTCTCAACGTCCCTCAACTGTTCGTTGATCGGCCTATCATCAACAGTTTCCGGCCCAGCCTCGTTCCCGTCCTCACCATCGTCTCCACCCTCATCATCGGCGGCACCCTCAGCCTTCTTCTTTTCGTCCGATAGCGCAGCTTTCATGTCTTCACGAAACTGTCGACGTCTTCGTTCGGCTTTCTGCGCCTTGTATCTGATCTCTGCCTCTTTCTCCTCTTCTTTGCGCTTTCGCTCCTCGTATTGACCATCCATCCACTGTTTGAGATCCTTGACCGCACCCTCCGGATCTTTTTTATGCACGAGTAGATAATCCTGCAGATCAGCTGGACTGAAAGTTGCTTCTGGAATTTGTTCCGCAAACTTCGTCGCAAGGTCCTTGATGTTGGTCTCGGATGACTTCTCGGTGGGCGTGATTTTGGCATTGCCGAGTACGCCACCTGATTGAGGTAGATCAACATACATCCGTGAAAAGATCTCTTCAGCTTGTTGTTGGGAGGCATTGGTGAAGGCCACCTTGACGCTGATGCGGCCAGCTCGAACGAGCGCATCATCAAGCTCATGTGGTTTGTTGGTCGTCATGATCAGGATGTGTCCTTCTGGTGCTGCGACGCCGTCGATGGCATTGAGTAGACCTGATAGACTGACTCTGGTGGCTTGTTTGTTCGTGTCTTCATCATCCGAGTCGAGGTTTGGTTCTGTTTTTGTGGTGCTTGAGGCAGCTGCGACAGCGCCAGGTGGTAGACCTCGACGCATGCCTCTGCGGCCACCACCGCCAAACATGCCGCCCAAGCCTGAGCCTGCGGTGTCCGCGAAGGGCTTTTTGCGGGACAAGCCGGCGGTATCGATGTCTTCCAGCAGCAGAAGTGAAGGAGAAGGTAGCTGGTTCATGAGAGACATGAGATCGGAGTCCTGAAGTTCGTGATCTAAGAGAGTGAGGACATAGACATCCAGATTGAACTTCGACGCTAGAGCAAGACAGAAGGATGTTTTACCACAGCCCGGGGGACCATAAAATAGATAGCCTCTTCTGTAAGGTATGCCATGATCGCCATAAAAGTTCTGGGTCGACTCGTCCATGTATTCTGCGATATCTTTCAGCACGCTCTGCTTCTGCACTGGATCAAGAATGACAGTATCGAGGGCTCTCCTGGGCTTCGCAGTCAGTCGAGACCAGCTCAGCCTGCTGCTGTATCCTCCTGTGAAAGGTCTCCGGATTATAGTCATGGTTCTCTCCTTGTCCTTGTTCACCTGAAAGATCTCCTCGATCAGGTCTTTGATAGGCTGAGTTGCACGACCAAAACACGAGATGTTCAGGATCTCTGTTCGTTTGTATCGATTGCTGTAGTAGGTGTGGCCCTCGCCCAGAGTCCGCTTGGCGAAAAAGAGTCGTCGCTTGTGAATGAAGATTTGCATGCCCTGAGACTGCTCGTATTTGATCTTCGGATCTTCGGTGGGCTTGCGGGCCATCTCTTCCATGTCAGGGTCGTGTGCAAATCGTCGCCGTCGCCTGCCATCTTCTTGTGGACTGTTGGTGAAGGCATTGAGTGTGTGATCTGCTCGCAGTGTCTTCTTGTCTGAGACCCAGGCGACCAGATATTGGAAGAGATCCTCTTCGCTCGAGACGGTGACTGTAGATATCAAGAATTGAGCAAACCTTGACCATAATGCCTTGAGTCTATCGACTGGCCCAAAATACCATACTGCTAGTAGTGCTCCAAGTACCCGAATGATTCGTGGGTATCTCTGGAGAAAAGGTTGCGCGCCGGGGATGAAGTTTGTGATTATGTATTCTGGCAAGCTGCCGAGATCTGACCTGGCGGCCCTGGCGATGTCCATGTCGACTGTGAAGTGGATTAGACCGTTCCTTGAGACTTTGATCTGTTAGGAAGTGATGTGTTTGAGACCTTTGGTGGCCTTGCAACTCGCTCGCTAGTTGTTCCTTTACGTCTCAGCACAGTTGCCAAGCTGGAATGAATACACAACGTTGGGTTAGTAGCAGGCAACGACGATCGTATGACAGATACGAGAGTACGCGGTCATCGGCTTTCATGCTGAACGGAAGTTTGCCTGCCAGTGACGAAGAACAAAGCAACGCCTGCTTGCTTAATGGTTGCGAACAGTGAACTCAGGCTGCAGCTGCACGACGTGGACTTCAAAGTTAGGAGCGCAAAACGGCCTTGACAGAGTATCATAGCGAGGCTGAACAAACAGTTGACAGGTGTTAGGCAGACAGGCTCGGCTACCTTTGTACCGTCTTTGCCACCAATGCTTGGCTCATACGGAGATGGCAGTCTACAGTATTTCAGTGACACAGATAGTTTTAGCACTGCAGTCGGTGGCCGTCAAGGTCAAGATTGAGATTCTAGAAGCAATATACACGAAGACGAGGAGGAGTTCTTCATTTGTTGCCATGAAGCCCGGAGGTTAGTCCTTGCCAACGAACAAATGCACGCTCAACGGGGCAAATAGTACACGTGTTACAAGAAATAGCATCGAGAGATGACTCGCTTTGCTGTTTTGGTTTCGTGCAACTCTGTGTCCATGTTGACGTCAACGACGACACAGCGTGAATAGGCGATGCCAGTGCAAGATGTTGATGCAGCGGTAGGGTTACAGTAGGTGATGCCAAACAAACAACCGAGACAGCTTAGGGGCGGACTCACGTGGCTAGGCGGTTGTCACCTGTCAAAGTTCAAGCACCGCGTCATTTTTCCGAGCCGAAAAGTAAACATTGGGCAGGTTCTCCAAATCTGACCGCACAACACCAGCTGCCAGTGGAAGTCACAACAGTGCCCGCCGCTTCTCGAGTCGACAACATACTGTGCTCAGATAGCTCTCTCGTTGCGATTAGCTGAGGCCAGTCATGGCGCGGATTGCTCGAGACTCGACGCCAAAGCGTCGCTCAGCAAGACTCTCGAATCAACCACATGGAGTATGCCAGCTTTCTTCCATGAGGTCCATGGGCGCGATAGCTAACATCTTGCGTTTGCAGTCTACACGAAAGCCAGTATCGAACCTCCAGCTGGATGCTGTACTCGAGCGGGACGAGACGCCAGAGGCTCAACAGCCATCCATCGACAATGTTGTTGCTACACCCTCAACACGTAAGAGCCTCGACGAGCGAATGAGGCTGTTGTCAAATGTCACCACTCCAAAGACCGAGCCCAAGCCGGCCAATGATCAGATGCATCCAGCAACTATCCATCAGACGACCGCGAAGGCGCCAGACTCCGGCATGAAGCTAGGATTTGCAGATATTTCCACCACTGGTCGAGCTTCGCTTGCTAGCCTTCAGAACACTCCAAGTCGACCGCGTCAAAGCCTGGCGCGTACCAACATTTCTCCCTCGTTCCAGTTCAAATTCAGTCACGAGTCGAACATGACAGAGGAAGGCCGAAAGCTGATGGACAGTATCCGGGAGGACGCCGTGAGGATAAAGGAGCAGTTGCGTGCGGAGAAAGAAGCTGAGGCACAGCGAGAGGACACGTTTGTCGACGCTACCGGAAGAAAGATCGCAAAGCCAACTGCAAAAGCTAGCAGATTCAGCGACGTGCACATGGCGCAGTTCAAGAAGATGGACTCGATCGCAAACCATCCTTCGTCCTACCGAGCGAGAGCGGGCTTCGCCAGGCCAACCGAACAATCTTTAAAGCGCTCCTCCTCTAGAGCTGATCTAGACGAGCTCGACCGGCCAAGAACAGCTGGCAAGAGCCCGTCTGCAAGAATACCACCACCGGTCATTGGCCGTCCTACATCGATAAGCCCATTCAAGTCCATTCAACAATCTCCACGCGAAGCAGAAGCTCCGGCTAAGCGGTTGCGGAGAATTGGCGATGAAGACATATCATCGAGCAGGCCTACAACACTCCCACAACCTGTGTCTAGCAGACTTTTGTCTCCCACCAAAGCATCAGCTGCCCGAATTGCAGACGCTACATCAACGCCGAACAAGCAATCTGCCCTACCCCGGGCAAATAGCGTAAAATTGATGCGATCAGTCTCACGGCCTGATACTGGAGCGCCCATTTCGCCATCAAAATTGCCACAAGCTCAATTGAACAAACCACTTCCTGCTATACCCGCAGAGATTGCCGCTGCATCTCCAGCCAAGCAGGGCCTAACTCGGTCCACATCCACCAAGAGTCTGGCACCCATGCTCGCACCAGAGGAGGCTCCCAAGTCTAGAATCCCCACCATGGCGAGTCTGAGATCGATCCTCCGCTCACCCAAGAAGTCCTCACAACCAGAAACAAATACTCCAAAACACAAGTCTACCATTCCAATGCCTGCTAGCTCTCAGAAAAAGGTTGACTTTACACCCTCCGTCAAATCACGCTACGCCACAAAGTTGGCTGAGGCAAGTCCATCACCCGCCAAGATTGACAGGTCAAACGCCACCGCTCAAGACTCGTGGCAGCCTGCCATTCCCTACAACTCTTACGCGTTCGTGGTTAATGACCCTGAAGCCGAAGAAGCCTGGTCCGATGATGAGGACGATGCCGGCGGTGTACCGGTCACATATCCTACTCTACCCACACTGAGCCCACGACCAGTCTCCAGGTCGGGACGAAGCGTTGGCCCAACCACAGCTGCAGTCGATCACACAATAGATGCATTCACTAGCCAAGCCCGAGAACATGGACGGAGAGAAAGCAAGGAGTTCAAGAGTATCTTCACTACTTTGCACCCGAGGCCTGGTTCCGTCGCAAGCAGCGTTGGCTCAAGCCTCACCTCAGTGAACACTCAAGTGAACCGAACAAACCCCATCGTCAATGCATCACGAATAGCCTCCGCTTCCTCTACCGTCTCCACATCACCACGGAAGTCGCAAGCATCACCCTCCACAATACGTCGTGTACGTGCATCGGAGCCAGCAGTCGCGGTGCCCGTACTTCCCTTCACAGATATCCCGAACGCCAACGTCTCAGCCATACCTCACGGCCTCCCAGGCAAGAAACGCCGCCACGACGCAGACTTCGCTAACGACAAATACGGTCGAGACGACGATGCAAAGGAGAACCGCCGCATCACACATATCCCATCACTGCCTGGCGCATGGGAGGATTCGACAGTCGAGAAAGACGAACAGGTGCTAGACGAAGGCGAGAAACGTGCTGGGAAGCGAGCCCGACATGATGCGCCGGCTTTCTCCCCTCAGAAACAGGACAATGAGAAGGAGAAGAGCCCGGTCAAGAGAAGACAGACAGATGCACGAGAAGTTGCTGCGAAAACTGCTAGGGATAGGAAGAAGAGTATGGGTGGGATCTCGCTGAGCCGGCTGAATGCACTGGCCAGTCCTAAGAAACGTGCTTGAAGAGCTCACTTTATCAGAAGGAGGCTCTTGATGTGAACAAGCCAGCTTTACGGTTTGCGATGGTGCTCGGGTCTGGATAAGTCATGATGTTTTGGCATTTGGGCGCTTGAGTGTGCGCGGTATTAGGCATGGACGCAGGTCGGTGGTACAGGTTTGGAGTGTTCTTGTCAATCATGTTTTGGTGTTGGTCAGACAATGACTTATGCTGTGCTAAGCAGCAGTGAGTGAGTGAGGAATTCTGTATATCGCTTCCGCCTAACGCGACAAAAGCTGGCGCTGGCATGCCTCAAGGGCTACTACCGTTGATGAAGATTAATGACATTTGTATTCATTCATGGTACAGAACTCGTAATATCTTCTCTGTGAACTCATGACTCCCCACATTTCGTGCAGCCACGAACGAGGACCGCAAATGCTGATGGACATCACTCGATCTCCGCCGTGAGTGTCTAATCATAGCACTTTGTATGATCTTAAGTACGCTTCGGCCTTGTGCTTGCTTTGCTAAATGCTCCACTTGATGTTGTAGACTTGGAAACATACCACCCACCGGCTATTCGGTTTTGAGAATCGACAGCCGTCCTTGGTGGGTTAGCTGTCTAAAAGATCAAGCACTTCAAAGAGGCTTCGATTCTCTACTGGATCCTCAGCGGCTGATGAGCTCGAGATATAGATGGCCTGGGGGTGGGCTTCTGTGCCGAGTGAGGCCGTATGCTCTGGATAGGTGTGGCCGAATGCTGCCGGTGAGGAGGAGGACTCTGCGTGGGCCACAGGACCCTCAGCCGTTGGTGCTTTTAAACTGTAGTTTCTTCGGTGCGACGCTGAGGTTCAGTGCTGCGTGGTATTCGTTGTTTGTTCTTGATGGCCGGAAAGAAAACGGCTTGTTGGATTCAAGCAAAGGGGCAAGTCGTGTGACATGGTCTACCAAGCAAGATCGGCTTCACGCTTGTGGACTTGGTCTCATAAACTGCCACTACCGGAGCGCTCTGATATTGAGATGTTGGAGCTGGTGTAGTTCCTGCACTTGGTCGTCGTGATGACTTTGTCGCCATCCGCTCCTCGAAACGTACTGCTAGAAGGGTGGGTAGTGATGGGTCCATTTTGGCCCCTTTGCAAGAGCTGAACAAGTATTCGAGTGCGAATTTGACTGTAGGGTTGTGAAGAGCTACACACGTGCTTGGAAAGGAATTGGAATTAAAGAACGAAGGGTGAATTGGGTCTTATTACAACTTATGTTGACCAGACCATAGGGCACGGCAAGAAACACGGTTACCGCCGATAGTGTCCGGCTTATTTTCGTGCAAATGGAAGGGTCAAGCAGCAGTACAGTGGGAGAGGTACACTGTTCTGATCGTTTGTGTTATCGCGGCCTCGTAGGTCTGTACATTGTCTATCATGCGGGTTCCCTTCTCGAGGTCTCGATTCCCTTCTCTTTCACCTAGACGAGATGCGCTCGGACTGTTCACACCCCGCTGTCGCTTGTCAATCTCGTCATGTTGATGTGTTGTTCCGTTCGGACCTTGATTCCAGATACACACTGTTGACACTATCGATGAAGCATCGCGCATGCCGATGTGCGGGAAGTATTCAGGTATCACTTCGACGCGGCCGGAGTCATGAAGTACTCCATATAGACCTTCTAGCGAGGCAGCTCAGGGGCCTTGCCTACCATTTCTGGCTTCGGCGCTATACTCTATATGGACTTTCCAAGGCCCACTATGCGCCGGGGCCCAGCGTCGCAACTTGGAGTTTCAGATCCACGAGCACATCGAGAACCTCTTCTCTTCGCATCCACTCTATCTTGATCCTACACCTTTTCATCTGTGCCAGTAAGACCTTGGTTCTCGGGGTAAGCAGGCAGGTCTACAAAGCACTGTGTAGGCTTGATATCTGCCGCGCCGAATCTCGACCAACGCCTGGCCTCCTTTCCTAGTTTCCGAACCACTCGGTCTTGAAGCGACAACAACAAATAATCAACTTGTCCGTTCTCAACACAATACTGATCAATTAGTGATTGATATCTTTCTCTCTTTGCCACGTTGTGCCCACTAGCCTGCACAATGGCGCCATCGTTTTCGTGGTCGACATTTCTCACTTCCTTTCTCGCATTCGTTACACTTGCTGCCGCATACCGACCAGTCCAGCATTGCAAACAGCTGGGCGACAATGGCCACTACTCAGCATGCACTTCTCTCACACAACACTACAATCAAACTACAGGCGAGTCAGACCTTTACGTTCGCTACCACTGGTACAAATACCAGGAGTCAAAGAACGGCTGGCACGCGTTTGGTCTCGGCAATAGGATGGCCGGAGCACTCATGTTCATCATGTATGGTGATCCGACCGCTGCTACCCCAGGTATGACACTTTCGATTCGCAGTGCTGATGGTCACCATCCTCCGCTACTAATTCACGACATCGACAAATTCAACACGCCTGCCGCTGATGGACGCATTCCTGAAGTCAACATCGTCACCAGCAAGTTTGAGCCCTACAGCGGGCCGTACGAGCAACCAGAATTACATTTGAAACCGACACACGTTGGTATCGCGGAGTTCATTGTCCGCGGTCACTCAAAGTGGGTCGGTACAACAGTCAGTAACACGAGCACAGCCCAACCAATGATCTGGTCTAGCAAGTATGATCAAGACTTCGATGGCGACTACAGTATCGATCGATCGGTCGAGATGCACGCTTTCGGTCTGGGCTTCGGATTCATCTTTGCAGATCTTTTCAACTCGGCAACCCCTGTGCCTATGTTTGGTGCCATCAATGAGCAAGCAGGCCACAAAGGCCTGATTGAAATAGGGGAACCAGCACCACCAACAGCAGCAGAACTCTCGGCGGGCGATTTCGCAATTCAGAACGCGCGCCTCGACGTCACGAACGCTGACTTGGGTACCGGGTCCGATGATGGCAAGCACAACCCTTTCAGTGATCACAACACTACACCATCAACGATGCCTGAATCGACTGAGAGTGAACAGAAAGGTGACAACAAGGAGACCATCCCCGTCGCCGTGCCCGGAACTACAACACCAGATGCACAGTCGAGGCCGACCTACACGATCAAGGGGAAGACCATCCGAGACTGGCTCTGGCATGTCCATGGCCTTCTAATGTCGCTCACTTTCTTCCTTGGCTACCCGCTTGGCATCTACTTGCTCCGGTCGCAGAAGCAGATAACCGAGGGCACGTCATTCAACCACCATTGGACTGTCCAAGTATTGGCTACTGTCACCTTCTCACTGGGGTGCTTCCTTGGCTATGTCCAGTCTCGCAGCATTTCGCTCACTCACCAGTACGTCGGCATTTTCATCGCTTTCTGCATTGGTGCACAAATGCTCCTTGGCTGGCGGCATCACGTGAAGTTTTTGCAGTTCAAGCGCAAGACAATTATGAGCAAGATCCATGTTGGCCTAGGCCGCGTCATTATGCCACTAGGCTTTATCAACATCTTGGCGGGCATGCGACTGAGGCAGTACGGTTGGTTCACCATGCTTTTAGTGTTCATTCTTATTGTCATTGAAGTCGTATTTGGAGCTGTGTATCTGAGAGGCGCTCACGTGCGACGAGCCAAAATGGGACCTGCTGCTGTTGCTGAAGAGCTCAAAGCACAGGGTCCTGGTAAGGAGGACAACGCAGAGGAATACTTCCAGCTTGCTGACGAAGATGAACTGAGTGATACTGATGAAGAAGGTCCGGTCTACAAGAAAAGGGAGCAAAAGAGAGTGGAGAACGAAAGGCTGGCGAAGTTGGATCGGGTCTAAGGAGTCTGAATTGTGCAAGGGCCGGAACGGAGATGCTAAGCAGTTTTCTGTAAAGCGCACTATGCTGATAAAGTGTGGACTCACACTGCCAGTTTTGCGTTGGCGGACAGCCTCTTCCCTGGGAAAGGCGCAATCTAATGTTTCGACAAGGCGTCCATGTTGACGTGGTTATACTGTGCATACGGATGATCCGGAGCACAGCTCATGGGATACGCGCGCAGCGCCGGACGCATGGCATATATGTAGATACCTCTCATAAGAGAAAATAATTCTTATCAAATCGAGAGTGTATCCCAACGTGACATCGCCGAATGCTTGAATGAGTTCATCCTCGCCGCCAGAAGCAATAGACGACGATCACGTGACACTTGGCTAGACCCTGTCAAATCGATTACCGAGATTTTGGATGGACCGCGGGTCGTGATTCATGCCACCCTCTCACGGCCGGCCGAACCACGGCGATTGAATCCGGAATCTTCACATTACCTTCTATCCCTGGTACAGTGCAAAGTGAGGCAATAAGTTAACTTCCACAAAGCACAGTGTTTCAATGCCAACAGACAATACTTCTGTCATTGAACGCTCGTTTGCCTTACAGTCACTTGTTGGGGCAGACGTTTAGGCCTTGGCTGATTTGACCGGGTCTTATCGCGCTCATATCAACAACCAATATGGCCGCCAGACAAGCACGTCAGCAGAAGGCGATGACAACAATGATAGCCAACAAGCAGAAGACGGAGGGGTCCTGTGCGCGCGACCAGACGTGTGGGTGTCAAAACAGCAGAAAACCTTTCCGTCAATCGCAGCCGCTGCTCCACCTGGATGAATGTGATGATCCTGATTGTATCGACTTCGAGCAACTACAGGAATTACAGAAATCGATCGATAACTTCACTGACTACGCGCATTACGAAAAATGTTGTGACGGGGCACATGCTATGGGCCAAGAGTGCAACGGAAAGACGTTGAAATGCTGCGAAGTGTCAAGCACCGCAGATGACGAGTGCGAAGATTGTATTGACGATTGCGACGAATGTCACGAAGAGCATGAACTCGCTCAAATCAACGAGTTTGACACCTTATCGGATGTAGGCTCGCCGGTCAAGTGCGACGATGAGTGCGAAAGGTGTGAGGAAGAATGCGAAGAGAATGGCCACGAGCGGAAGGATTGCCCTCAGGACCACCACACCAGTTGGGATAGTTGCATTTCGACCTGTGGTATATGCGTTGACCCTACGCCGCTGCCACTTCTTGGACCGGAGGCCGAAATGCAGCTTTACGATCTCAACTCATACATGCCGCATATCAGGCCTTGCGACGAGAGGTGCACCCCGCCGCCTCTCCTCGAAGAATTGCCTAAGCTGAACTTGCCTGACCCCCCGCAACCGGCCTTCGATATGGATCTAGATCACTGGCAGACATTTCAACAAGCACATCATTGCGCACCTGACCCCTGCCTCATTGACCACCAAATGAACCAGTTCCAGCTACCACAACACGTAGACCCTCAATTCGGCTTCTCCTTCGGCTGCGACCCAACTATACCTGGAAATCAATATCCTTGGCAGAGCCATGACGAATTGCTTCAGACCTGCAATGTGCAAGCGTTCAGTTCGCTCGATCTCAACGGCATAGCAGCTAATGTCAACGATTTCACACCAGTCAACTTCTCGATCCCAGAACAGAGCACTAACCCAGGACAAGTCTTGAACGATATCAATGCTCTCAACTCTAAGCAAACACAGCCCAAGCCATCATCACCACTTGCAAAGACCGGAAAGTCCTGTCAATGGCTGATGCCTTGCGGCTCGGTATGCGGTCAGCCCTTCGCTCGCACGGACGACCTCAAAAAACATGTCAAGAACAGTCATCTCGCTCTCAAGGGCACAGTGACCTGCCGGTGGGGCTCAGCGTGCACCGCAACCTTTGCAACAGAAGCCGCTTTAACAGGGCACATATCCAAGAAGCACCTTGCGCCCCTATACGCCGCAGGTATAAGCTCATCCACAACCTCGAATGCCGACTCAAAATCACCGACGGCCAGCTCCGAGAGCACACAGGCTGAAGAACTGCCGTGGAAATGTACCTTCCCCGGCTGCCCTAAGTCCTTCCAGTACAAGCAAGTTCGCGATGATCATGTCGCTAGCCATACTGGTTCGAATCGCGCGCATTGTCCAATCTGTCATCAATGGTTAAACGCTGAAGGAAGCAACTTTCGGAGGCATTTAGCGAGTCACCGGCCGGAGAATGAGCACATGAAGTGAGTTCTTTTGATACTAGTTGCGCCGCCACAGACTAACTAACCGGTGTATAGGTGCAAGCATCAACATCTGGGCTGCAGGTAAGCCAAACCCGCCTCTTTCTGGACCTGGATCACTGACAAACGGCTTAGGAGGAAGTTTCCTAGGCTCGATAATCTTCGCCGGCACGAAGCATGCTGCAAGTACGGGAAAAAGGCTGCTGCTGCTGAAGCTGATGGTCACGCTTACCACGCTCATGGTCATCACCACCACCATCATCAGCACCATCATGCGGGGCATGCCAAGTGAACGACAGAGCGAGTCATGGCAAACTAGGCATCAATTGCCTCAAGTGACCACCTTCAGCGGCCTATGAGGCTCCACGATAGCATCACGCAACATTCAGCCCGTTCGTGTTCTTCTGCAGGGGCCGAGTATCTTCGGTGACACCTGAGGGCATCCGGAAGTCCTCTAGGGGTCAGCAGTACTCATGAACGAGATGGCGGTTGTATAACAAGCACATGCCAATATCAGCCTACACGAGCTGCTCTCGTACATATACGAAATCCCATTATGTATCCAACTAAGCTAAGTACATACTGTCAGCAAATTCCCGTCTTGCCATCGCTTGTAGGCTTTACATGTTGGCACAGGTCTTCACGCAGGATGCTGGAGGCAGATGCTCGTTGAACCAATAAGCACGTTTCTTTACCTTCTCGCCTTACTTTGTCGTGGTCACCGTCAGCTCAAATTTCTCTTTTGCGAGAGTATGAAGTGATTTCCACGCTTACCGCAAGGCTTAGTTCGAGGTCGCACCTTCCTCCTTCTGAAAAGGAAGTGGCAAGTACGATCCGTTTCTTATCCATCACGCCCCGCAATCTCCTTCCATTGTCTGCTGCTCGTGCTTTTTGCTTTGCTTCAACAGTCATTGTTCCTGGCGATGGCGTCCCCAAGTGCTCGAATGACCAAGCAGCTTTCTCGCACAGCTACCGGTAAACGAAAGCCTTTTTGAGATCACGACGACGACAGCGATGAGATGAACACATGTTTAGCCCCGGCGAAGAAGAAGACACCTGCAGCCCCAGAGAGGAAGGGCCAGAGTCGAGTTCTCAACCCCTGTGTCACTGCTCAACCCCGTGACCTTGAATGAAGTCTTCTTAGAGCGCTTCGAGACAAAGATCAAGAACTTCAACTCGAGAATATTCGGCTTCGGCAACAGCTGTTTGCAGCAACGGCAACGGCAACAGCAGGAACAGGAGCAGGCGATGCAAGAACGGCAGAGGATGTTGCAACAGCAGTAGGAGATGAGGAAAAGATAAGTTGATATTTCTCGGATGGCGTTTCATGTCTTTCCTTCATGTCTTTCCTTCATGTCTCCCACTAACCGCTGCAGACATCGATACGAGACGAACCTGATTCGACGGCACGCGTGGATTCGCTCACTGAAAAATACCGGGAGAAAAACCCTCATCAACATTTACGTTGCTTGATCAGGGATCTTCTCGCTAACAACGCTGTTGTGTTCGAACAATGTCGAGCACAAGCGTACTGGGACTCTGGGAGCTCGATTGCCTCCTTGGGCAGGCTGGAAGGACAAAAGAGCTGTTGACAAAGCACCTCCAAGACCCCTTCGAAGCTGGAGTGTCGATCTGGGGCAATGAATGTCTTGTACGAGGAGTGCCGTACGTCAAGGATCGTCGATCCCCCCGCGACACGCTTTGTGTGGGTTTCATGTGTGAAGACTGCAAAGAGCAGCATCAGTTTTGGTTCCAGAGGGCCAGGTTTTCGGCCGCATTCATCGGCGCGTTTCTCAAGAAGAACCACCAAGCTGGTGAAGTTGTTGTTGAACCAAGCCCGGAGGATGTGCTTGAGGTTCTCTTGTCCAGTCTCGACTTGTCCCACCTATGCGGAAACTCTGCCTGCAGCGACCCCTTTCATGTCTGTCTCGAGAGCAGATTTACGAATATCGATCGGAACAACTGCCTCCTCCTTCGGAAACTCAAGAAAAATGCAGACCATGTTGCGGCTTGCCCTCATTGGCCACGATGCATGCCGGACCGCAAGTGGAAAGATACCCAGGATTGGCGGAACGTGCGTGTGAGTTCTTTGGCTGGAATGACAGAACTTCCAAAGCTTGTATGGACATAAGGGACTTCAAGGCCTATCTTGGACCTTGGGGACCCTGGGAAGCCAAAATACCGGTGGCAAGCAAAGAAAAGTGAGGTGAACAAGCTGAAGCAAGCAAAGGGAAAGAAGAGCTCAAAGGATGAGGATGAGGATGAGACAGAGTCTGGGATGGCTGACGAGCAGAGCGAATCCTGCGAATCCTGCGAGTTCAGCAATTTCAGCGATTTCAGCAATGTATCTAGTTAGGCTTAATGCTGCTGGTATACCTCCTTGTCCTCAACTTCGTCAAAGTACAAGTTTGACTTCTTTAGCCATGCGTTACCAACCTGCCGAGCTAGAGTATGATATGTTTTCCCCTGATTCCCATCCTTGTTCTTAAGGCTCTGGGCCCTATCATCGATCTCTTCTTGCTTCTTATCTGCCGCATTCAGCAAGCGCATGAGGTACGCCTTGAGGGTCTCTGATTCCCGGTCGCTTATCGCTTGGTACCCTTATCGCGTCTCACGTGGCTTGCTTCTAGAAGGGGCAAGGGGCCAGGAATTTCAAATTAATGCAGAAGGCATATGACAGTCTCAAGCGGCGATGCCTCGAAGTGTCCTTTTCTTTGTTGGAGTACGCTAACCACCGTTGCCCTCCGCCAATCTACTCATTCTTTGTCAGCCGTCGATCACTGAGATCATCACGCTTCTGTACCTGAGACTAGCGCCAATCGGACTGATTTTCCCTTTCCCTTTCCCCAAGCCTCGAGACACGTTTCCGAGACTGAGGACACGGTTTCAGACCTTTCATAACAGCATTCCAGAGCGTTGACGCGTGGATGCCTGATTCATTTGGGGAGAATTTCATTCCGCCGTTCGCTCCTTCTCACAGATCCGTGAATTCCGCCGATTCTGTATTACCATTACATCAAAGACCGCAATCACTCCTTAGCAACCAAAACATAGAACTAGCAGCTCTAGCACGTACCAACGCGAACGAAGAACCACACCCCGAAGATTTCGAGTTAGACAGCGACGGTTTCTCCGATTGGTCAGACCAGCAAGGCAGAGAAGGAGAGGCAGAAGCAGAAGCAGGAGCAGGAGCAGGAACATCACGATCCCAGATGCGGAGGAGTGCGCGAAAGCAGAAGAGCAACAAATCCTTGTCCATAAAAACCAACCTTCAGAATGGCAATGGTAATGGCCATTTGACCAACGGCAACGGACACGCTGGACATCCCAACGGCGATATGCTCGAGCACAGGAAGAAGCGGGCGCCTGGCGAGGATGAGCTCAAGGCAGCATATGTCGCAGGCGAGGGTTTCACTCTGGACCATGATCCTCCGCCTATGACACCACAGACACCAGGCATGGTAGAGACCAGCTTCTCCGACCTACCGCGCCAAGACAAGAGGAACTTCCTGCTGCTATGCCTCCTCTACTTCCTCCAGGGCATCCCCATGGGCCTAGCCTCCGGCTCTGTGCCCTTCCTCCTCAAAAAGTACCTCTCCTACGGTCAGATAGGCGTCTTCTCCCTGGCCATATACCCTTACAGCCTCAAACTACTATGGTCACCCATTGTCGACGCTGTCTGGTCACAGCGCTTCGGACGGCGCAAAAGCTGGATTACTCCGATTCAGACCATAAGTGGTTTCTCCATGGTCTACCTCGGCGGCCACATCAATGAAATGATGGAAGCAGCAGGCAAAGGGGTTGACAGCGGCGTTTGGAACTTCACAGGCTGGTGGTTTCTCCTCGTCTTCCTGTGCGCAACCCAAGATATCGCGGTTGACGGATGGGCCATCTCCCTGCTATCCATTCAGAACATCTCCTACGCTAGCACGGCGCAAACCGTCGGTCTGACAGCTGGATCTTTCCTTTCCCATACCGTCTTCCTGGCCCTGCAGGCCCCGGAGTTCCCCAATACCTGGTTCCGCAAGATTCCTCAAGATTACGGTCTGGTCACATTGGGAGGCTACATGAAGTTCTGGGGTTACTTTTACCTCGTAGTCACTTTAGGTCTCGCCATCCTCAAGAAAGAGGAGAAGAACAATTCGCGAGACTCCATTCGTGAAGTGTATGAGTCGATGTGGGCCGTGCTTAAGCTGAAGAACATCATAACAATAGTCATCATCCATCTCATCGCAAAACTAGGTTTCGTCACAAACGAGGCAGTCACGAATCTCAAACTACTGGATAAAGGATTTGGCCAGGCAAACCTCGCACTCGTGGTCTTGATCGACTTTCCCTTCGAGATTGGTCTAGGATACTACGCTGGTCAATGGAGCACGAAATACACGCCTCTTCGTTTATGGTGCTGGGCCTTTGTGGCTCGTCTGGCAGCGGCGGTGTTCGCGCAGTTCACGGTCATGATTTATCCGGTCGACGTGGGTCAAGCAGTTCCCTTCTGGTACCTGCTTACCGTGATCGTGAGTCACGTGTACAGTACATTCATGAGCACAATCATGTTCGTCGCGGTCTCAGCCTTCCATGCACGGATCGCGGATCCCGCAATTGGGGGCACCTACATGACACTTCTGGCCACAGTCTCCAATCTAGGTGGGACTTTCCCAAAGTTCTTCATTCTCAAGGCGGTCGATATGTTCACTAGTGCGACATGTATCCCTCCTTCCACTGCGGAACTAACGAAGTTGCCGCTAGCAAAATTCGAAACAGCTGTGACGGAAGCGTTCAGCTGTGCACTGGAGGCAGACAAACACCGGTGTCTAGATGGAGGCGGGACATGCGTGATGCAAAGAGATGGGTATTACATTACCAACATTTTGTTTGTCGTTATTGGAGCTGTCACGTTCTGGATGTACATTGAAAAGAAAGCTTTAGCGCTGCAAGCGCTTCCATTGCGGGCCTGGAGGGTGACTCCGGAAGGGTATAGCAGGGTTGCAAGCTAGATAGCACAAGCTCTATGGATGAGGCGAACAGAAGTGTATGACTATATGCGATTAGAAGACGTTTATTGGCAAGATGTCAATCTGTAT
>Ga0066648_10000968_pt1 | contig 17076 bp, 11 predicted proteins | sample CryGeyCG12114_NA_FD_59537 | JGI IMG/M metagenome (GOLD analysis project Ga0066648, IMG submission 59537) | Groundwater microbial communities from aquifer - Crystal Geyser CG19_WC_8/21/14_NA | ecosystem: Environmental > Aquatic > Deep subsurface > Groundwater | place: USA: Utah: Grand County... | reverse complement strand
AGGTTCGACAATGGCAATGGTCGGTGCATGCTTCAGCATAGCTTTCACCTTTGGTCCTGCCCTAGGAGCATGGCTTGCCAGCATTACTACCTTCTCAGCAAACCCCTTTGCCACTGCTGCCGGCTTCTCCCTCTTGCTGGTCCTGGTAGAAACCGTCTACCTGTACTTCCGGCTGCCGGAAACGAAGCCCGCAGGTGAAGCTAGAGACAGGAAGGGTAAGACAAGCGTTGTGGAAGCAAAGAGCCATACGAATGCGCCGTATCTGTTGAACGCTGTCCACTTCCTTTTCCTTCTGCCCTTTTCTGGCATGGAATTCTCTTTACCATTTCTGATCACCTCAATCCTCTACCCCGACCACCCATCTCCTTCCAAACTGAATGGTCGTCTACTCGGCTTTGTGGGGTTGATTGCATCCATCCTACAAGGTGCCGTTGTCCGACGCATGGCAGCTCTCACAGTCGTCAAGACTGGTGTGGTCAGCTGTACGATTGCATTCTTCCTCCTCTCGAAAGTCCAATCAACAGGACAGCTCTATGCGGCGGGGACGCTGTTAGCGATTACATCGGCTACGGTCGTTACAGGACTGAACAGCTTGGGAAGTTTCGAGGCGAAAGCATCAAATCGAGGAGAAGTGCTTGGAGCGTTGAGAAGCTGGGGTCAATTTGGAAGAGCACTGGGGCCACTTGTGTTTTGCTCCATGTTCTGGTGGTTGGGACGTGAGACAGCGTACCAGATTGGTGGCACTTGCATGCTTGGTGTAGTTGCGGTCGTGTTTGGCGGTTTGAAGGCACCGGTCATTGCGAAGCAGGTCACATGAGACCAAAAAGTGATATGTTGGAAAGAAAATGACAGATTCAAGTGCTTCTATCGACTCTTGTCTGGCTGTGCTGGAAATACCAATGTAAGAATAGCACCTGACGCGTACACTGTCCCAATCGTCCAGAACGAATGATGGAACAACTGCCAATTTGTCAACACGGCGACCGAAGCCATTGTGGTCTTCCGCCAGTCTTCCATGGTTAGAGGGAGTGCCAAAGCCAACTACAGCACTATAATCGAGAAGATTGTGAGTGAGATGGCTTCCAGGATAGCAAAAGCTGCGCACACTGCCTCGTCGGTTGTGGTGATCATTCTGGTGAATACGTCTAGCGGCAGAGCTGTTCTTATGGAGAGAACGAAGAAGGGAGTTCATCCTCATGGGTCATACCGTCCAGTGTACACAACGGACTCCGTTAGCCACTCACAAACAGCGAGCACAGAGCGATGGCATCTTGTTTGAACCATCAGACAAAGGATACTGGTTCAAACACTCAAGCTGTTCAATCACGATGCTGGAAATGCCGGGCAAGGCCTGCACAGCAGTTAGTATACACCCGAGTAATGTGCATTTAAGAGGACTTTGGCAAGCGATTCTGTCTGTGAGATGTAGCTTGCTTGATGTGCGGAGCGGCTAATCCGCACGAGAGGCGCGAGATTACAGTGGCACAGATACGAGTCCGCCAAGACTCTGATGCCTGACAGAAGAGGCGTTTTCCAAAGTTCCCAATCTGCTGAATTCAAGGCGGAGGACTTGGCGACGCGAATGATGGGAGCTTTGGAGACCAATGGCGCCACTATGTGGCGGTGCTTGTGTGGTAGCCTGAGAGCTGTAGGCTTGATCCGCGCGTGTGGCCGTCTCTACAAGTACTGTGGACTAGTCGTATGTGAAACGTAGAGTACTAAGTTATGGTAGAGGAACCTACATCCGCTTATCTCGTGCAGCCCACCCACCGGCTCGCCTCCTAGCGCCCGCCAAGTTTTAAGATGTGCCCTTGATTGCATGGGATCAGCCGACCAGTGGTTTGCAGCACGTTGGTGTATAGTTGGTGCATAATCTGCTGATAGCCATGGCTGATGACTTTTCGCGTACCCAAATTCTCCTTGGATTGCGCATTGTAATTTCGAGAGCAGACCGCAGCCACATCAACGGTCTTCTTCTCTATCTCCAACAGAGATGACCACGAAAACATGAAATCCACTGCATGTCGGCAGACCAAACTCTAATTAAACCATGAAGTTTGCGAAAGAACTCGAAGATGACCTGGTGCCAGAATGGCGGGCCAAGTACATCAACTACAAGCAGGGGAAGAAGAAGATCAAGGCTATATCGAAAGCCCTACGCAATGCCAACCGAACCCCTCGGATTACAGGTCGACCTCAACTATCCCACGCCGACTCAACCGCGAGCATACCTTATACTCACTATGACTTCAACTCGCGAACTGATCGGAAGGCCCAATATGGGGCAGGTGCAAACGGCCAGCAGGATGGTCCTGCGAGCCGTGTTGCGCTCAGAAATCTAGCAGCCGCGCGCAAGATGAGCACTACCATGTTCAGCACCTCTCCACCCTTGCACGATCTCATGGAGACTCGGCCAGACTCAAGTAGCGAAGGGTCGGATGAGTCAGACGAGGAGCGGACACCGCTTAAGAGGATGGCCTCCGGCTCGTCCCAAGAGAACACTCCTGCCAGCTATGGCAGCTTCAGCCCTACAGATAAAGGAGGCCCAGACTCCATACCTACCACGCCTAAGACGCCTGGCCGCATGCCGAAGCTGTCTCTGCCTGATCCTGCCCTCGACCCTGGCCGAGAACGCACCCAATCTACCGATGGCGTGCCCGAGCGATCGATATCCGAGAGACCTGGTCAGGTGCCGCAGCTGAAAGATATGGAGAGACCGGATAACGTCAAGCGCAATTCTGTGCCCATGATAAAGCGAATCGCTCAGAGGAAAATGAACCAGCGCACACAAAACTCACAACAGTCACCAAACACCACTCCCGCCAAGCCTAGTGCTAGCGATCGCGTCCGCAAGATCTTTCGTCCTCGGCAAATCGACTCGCCCGATGTCAGCCAAGTACAGCGCCAAGCGTACAACGACTTAGATGCTCGCCAGGACGATTTCTTCAACTTTCTAGATAAAGAGCTCGACAAGGTCGAAAGATTCTATCAGATGAAAGAGGACGAAGCACAATCTAGGCTCGACGTGCTTCGCGCCCAACTACATGAACATCGTGATCAGAGAGCGCGAGACATGAAATTAGAAAGACAGGGACGTGAACACCTCATCAGACAGGACGACATGTTAACTGACTACCTAGCGGAAACACCGCTGCCAAACATGCCAAAGAAGGAAGCCAATGACGCGACAGAGAACGGTGGTTTGATGAGAGGTGTCTTCAAGCACGGCTTCAAGCATGAGCCGAAGATTGGTAAGACGAGCAAGGCGATGGAGAACCTTGCCTCGCCGCCAGTGTCTCCTCAAACCCGCGCAACTGATAGCAAGAAAGACTACGTAAAGAAGAGGAAGCCAGCCAAGGGCAACGAAACAGTTCCTCACCGGTTCGCCAAACGTCGCCTGAAATTAGCACTCCAGGAATTTTACAGAGGCTTGGAACTCCTGAAGTCCTACGCTTTGCTCAATCGCACAGGCTTTAGAAAGATCAACAAGAAGTACGACAAAGCAGTAAACGCTCGCCCACCCCTACGCTATCTCAACGAAAAAGTCAGTGAGGCACATTTTGTCAAAAGCACTGTGGTCGATGAATTCCTCGTGGCAGTGGAAGACTTGTACGCAAGATATTTCGAGAGAGGAAACCGCAAGGTCGCTGTCAGTAGACTTCGGTCGAAACTAAAATCCGGCGACCACTCTGCTTCGACTTTCAGAAATGGGTTGTGGCTTGCAGCTGGCACTTGTTTCGGTATCGCCGGTATCTACAACGGTTTCGGGATCCTCTTCAACAGCTCTCCTGAGATGAACGAGGTCACCTCTTATCTCTTACAGATGTATGCGGGGTATTTCCTCTCATTACTATTGTTCTTGTTGTTTGTTTTGGACTGCAAGATCTGGACTATGTCCCGCATCAACTACATCTTCGTTTTCGAGTACGATACGAGACACACTCTAGACTGGCGGCAACTCGCAGAGATACCCTGCTTCTTCCTTTTCCTTGAGGGTCTCATTGTCTGGATCAACTTCGAACTAGGAGAGGGTCACAAACTGTATCACTATTGGCCGGTTGTTCTCATTGCCCTGACCTTGATAATTATGACACTACCATTCAAAGTGCTATACTATCATGCACGGAAATGGTGGGGTTACAGCAACTTCCGACTCTTGTTCGCGGGACTCTTCCCCGTTGAGTGGAGAGACTTCTTCTTGGGCGACATGTACACGAGTCAGACCTACGCCATGTCACAGCTCGAGGTCTTCTTCTGTGTATACAGATTCAACTGGAACAATCCTGCTCAATGCAATTCGAATCACAGCAAACTGCTTGGTTTCTTCACGTGCTTGCCGGCCGTCTGGCGCTTCCTTCAATGCATCCGACGTTACAAGGATTCAGGCAACTGGTTTCCTCATCTTGCCAACTGCGCCAAGTACACCGGCAATATTATGTACTACATGACGCTGTCGCTATACCGCCTCAACATCCGCACCGACAATGCACGCACCTACAGAACCGTCTTCATTGTCTTCGCCTGCCTCAACGGCATCTACTGCTCCCTGTGGGATATCTTCATGGACTGGTCCCTTGGCAACCTCTATGCTAAGCACAAGGGTCTACGCCACCACCTCGCCTATCGCCGCAAATGGGTCTACTACGCGGCCATTGTCTTCGACGTTACCCTCCGGCACCAATGGATCCTTTACGCCATCTTTACCGAGGATCTGCAGCATAGCTCTGCTGTTAGTTTTTTCGTCAGTCTTTCCGAAGTCCTCCGCCGAGGCGTCTGGGCACTCTTCCGCGTCGAGAACGAGCACACTAACAACGTCCTCAAATTTCGTGCATCACGGGATATCCCTCTTCCTTATCAGCTACCGAAGAAGGACGCAGAAACTGGGACGCCCGAGCAAGACCACGAGACGGTCCGGCGACGGAAGCAAACCGACACGAAAAAGACGCCGGACAGAACCCAGGGTACAGCGACAGGAACAGACTATGACCTTGAGCGGCAGACGACAACAAGCTCTAGCTCCACAACGCGCAGTCGATTGACTCACACACCCGCACTCCGAGCGCTGCAGCGAGTGGGTACAGTCATCGCCGCTGCACATAGCCAAGACTTTACGAAGAAGAAGCGGCCTGAGGTCGTTGGGGACTCACCGGGCGACGAAACGATGATGAAGGGCGACGACCATGGTAGTAGTGATGAGGACGATGATGACCCTAGACACGAGATTGAGGGATCTGTGGTTGGTGATGAGGAGCAGGATAAAAATGGAGAAGAGGAATACGAAGAGGAGAGAGCGAAGAAGGGAGCGGAGAATGATGGCAATGGCGGCGAAGGAAGTTCGAGTGATAGCCAGGAACATGAACGTCCTGGCGATATTGAGGTACGCGATGAAGAGGATATAGATGAGGTGAGGAGGATTGCTGGTTCGCAGTCTCCTGAGTTTGGGCTTCGAGGTGCTGGAAGCTCCTCGAAGAAAAAGGACGTATGAGTACGTCAAGCCTATACCTCAGCGTTGAAGTGTCCCTGTGTCAAGACAACCGACATTACGGTGCATTCTATGATATCTTAATTATGAATCAATATCCTTAACAGAATAGAACATTGTCCTTTTACAGTAGCGGCTTGCTCCCTACTCTTCAAGTTTGCCGATGTTGGATCACATGAATGAACAATCGCACGTCCTGAAGCTTTGGTACAGTGCTGGAGAACAAGTTCCCAGTGGTATCTCTCAGCACAGATTGTTGCCAGCGTTGCACAGTCGGGCCGTGTGTTAGAGCGTTACATGTATCGTGAAAGATGTGTGACAAAACAAAAGACCGACAAGTTACATTCCGTGTGGCACGTACTAGTACAAGTTCTCGACCATGTTCTTCAACCCATCAACCATGCGCTGCTCCTGCTCACTCTTACCCTCCTTATCAGACAAGCCACCGGTGGCCCGCTGCAGGATAGTGGGCAACTCGTCCTTGCCGACGCCCTTCTCAGTCAACGTCGTCTTGAAGCCCAACTCATCAACGAGCTGCAAGATCCTGTCCCCGACCACCTCGGCATCCCTGACATCATCACCGCTCCGCTTCTCGCCCGGAAGCACGTCCAGAATCCTCGCCACGGCAGCCGCGTCCTTCGCGTCCCCCTTGGCCTTCAGCTTGACCACATGGCCCAGCGTCAGACAACTCGTGATGCCATGCGGGATGCCGTACGGACTGCCCAGCGCATAGCCCATGGTGTGGCTCAGCCCCAGCCCGCCCTTCATGTTGCCGCCGAGAAAGCCCAGACTGGCGTACGCGGCCAGGTACAGGCGCATGATGACCTGCTCGTCGGTCGGGTCGGCCTTGTACTTGGGCAGGAACTCGAACAGCTCGCGGATGGCGACGAGCCCCATCCACTGCGCGGGCATCAGCGCCGCGGTGGCGTGGTACTGCATCTCGACGGCGTGGTCGAGCGCGCGCACGCCCGTGCTCGCGAACAGGTGCGCCGGCGTCTCCAGCGCGAACTTGGAGTCGTACAGCACGTAGCTCGGGTAGACGCTCGGGTGGCCGATGCCCGTCTTGACGCCGTCCGCGCGCGTGTAGCCCGCGAACGCCGTGCATTCGGCCGCGCTCAGCGTCGTCGGGATCGCGATGTGCGTCAGGAAGTGGCCGGATTTCTCATGCACGCGGTAGCTGATGGCTTTGGCGCTGTCGATGGGCGAGCCGCCGCCGACGGAGATGATGGTGTCGATCGACGCGTCCGCCTGCACTTTGTCCGTGGCTTCGTCGAGTTGGGCGACCGGCGCGTGCTGCTTGATGTTGGCGAACGTGCCCGCGTGGTGGTTGGGCGTGAGCAGGTCTTCGAGCTGTTTGATTAAAGGGGTTTTGGTCGCGAGCGAATTGCCCGTTATTATGAAGGCTTTGGACTTTGCGCTGGGGAGGCACGAGACCAGGTTTTCGTGGACGGTGTTGGGGCCGTAGTACAGGCCTTTGAGCGCGTTGGGTTTGTAGAGGCCTTGTAGCGGGGATAGGGAGGACTCCATGGCGGTTGATTTGGGACGACGGGTTTGTGTTGTGTTGGTGGGTGCGAGGAGTTTGGTTAGGGACGATAGGCGACGAGTTTGTTTGGAGAGTGATTGCATGTTCTTTTTATTTGTCTATGTGATTTGGAGAGATTTTTCTACTTATGCTAGTATCATCATGAACTTACGTTGGCCTATGATGGAGGTATGATGGAGGTATGATGATGACGAGGTGAGTTACGGGTTGTGGTGCGACTGGGATGTGTGGAGAAGATGTGCTCACTCAGCTTACTTGTACTGTCGTTTTGGGGAGCTGTGATTTCGAGACTTCATAGGTACTTCCGCAATTGTCGTCTACATCCCCAATCTCACCTACGAAGACTGTTCAACAACACAGCCCACACCATACCGTTGTGCAGAATAGTTTTGGTCTTCGTATGAGAGTTGATACCATAAAGTATTGACTAGAAAGAGCTACCAAGCACTGCGGCTTGCCTTCCTAGACGACTCAAGTCCTAGGATTCCTCCAAGACTATTGCCTTCTTGCCATTTCATTCATAGCACCTGTTGTGGCACGTCCGCCCTCGTTGTCTTTCGTCTTTCCGTAATGTTGATCTGAGCCTGGCCTGTTTCCGCTCATCTCGCCCACGCTAGCAGTGTCCTCACTTGGACGTTCAGGGTTGATGGTTACACCTTGTCGCCCACCTTCTCGGGTAGCTTCCGGTGGTGCCCTGAATTCCTTCAACATCTTGTAATCGACAGTATCCAAGGCCTTTTTGTCTGTCGCGTGCAGATGTACCTGTGGCACTCCCTCCTTCTCTAGCTTGCCGTCCTTGAAGGCTTCATATGCCTCCTTCCACCGCGAAGCACACAGACACCATTTCATGTCTGGCTTCACACCCGCAGATTCGAGGTTGTTGCCTCTGCTGTTGGTGAATTTGAGGAAGGCAGGGGTCATGGTGGATGCGATCGAGTGGTTGCCTTTGTCTTCCTCGGTGACTCGACAGTATCCATCGCGGAAGAAGCCCGTGGGCGGGTCCATCGAGAATTGAGCAAGACGACCTCCAGCGACTGCGAAGAACATCAATTAGCTATGCTCAGCAAGCTTCATTATTGTTTCTGCCACTCAGAAAGGGTCTTGACAGTAGAGTTGACCACAGCACACAAGCCCCATCTTCTCTAACGGAGCAGTACTGTGCTGGGACGGATCGAGGGCAAGGACTTACCATTGTCGTGTTTCAGCATCTGCTTGCTCGACTCCTGTGGCTTGACGTGTCCTGCCATCTTGCTGATCTCTGGTGATGCTTCTTTCGAGCTTTCGTCGCTAGTACACTCTTACAGTCTTGACAAGATGAACGAAGATGAGCTCAACCAATTAGCAAAGTTTTGGATAGATGTCGGCGTGTGAATTGTCGACGGTAAGTAGCATCAATGCACGAACAACAGAAGAAACATTTCCAAGCATTGAGCTCGAAGCTCAATCCTCGTCTGTGGACATCGATTCCGTCGACTGCGGTAACTATGCCTTCTTTGCACAGGCCATGACGCTTCTTTACATCACCATTTTTTGCAAGTGAGCTCCGTGCAACGAGTCGTGGAGCTTGTCCAGCTGGCGCTAATGCAAGGTACCGATCCTGGGGTCGGTGGGATGTGGTCCGTGAGAGCGTTGTGCTTGTTGCTTGACCTATCCGTCCGGAGTACACCTTCATAATGAAGCCCGTATAGCAGAAGCGAAGCACCACCAATGACACGGAGTAAGTAAAACTCAGGCCGGTTGTGGAAGTGAGTTCGAAGCTGAGTAAGCTGATGTCATGGCCTGCTAGAAGCAACCGTTTACCATGCCGTAGGTGGACTACTATCTGACTCCCTAGCTCTTCATCTTCGAGGTTCAAAGGACAGCGCCAATTACACTCGATGGCATTCTCTATAGTTTCATGAATCCCTAGACCACCTCTCACTCAACCAAAACTAAAAATCCCGTAACTGCCTCTTTGGCGCCTACGTGGAGAGTGAGAGCTTCTTCGTCATTGTGGCTCATGATGGATAGAGAAAGACACGAACGCCACAATGACGCAACACCTGTGGCTGAACCAGTCATCCCTCATCAAATCGTCGGTGCCTTGCTCACTGCGCAATCCATAGTTCCGTAGTAGTGCTTAGATTTACATGTCTGTACCTCCTCACAGCGCGATCAAGCCCGGCACACTGGTTTCTATAGTCCTCAAGCAGGATCAAAGAACAGGCCGTCAAGTCCAAGGCTCCGTGTCCCAAGTCCTCACTCGAGGAAACCACCCGCGCGGGGTCAAAGTACGACTGTCCGACGGACGAATCGGTAGAGTTCAGCAATTAGCTGGCCAGAGTACGCCGGCACAACCTCGAACAAGCTTCCTGCCCACGAAGAAAGTCCACAACATGGCCGACCAGAACCCATGGGCGACAGAGGAGGATCAGCGCACGGGATATAGCCAGTCGCAGCAATCTCAGCAACAGTCGTACCAGTCAGGAGGATATCCGCAGGCACAGTACTACGGCGAACATCAATCGCACGAGGAATCCTACCAGCCTCCACCGGGGCCCCCTCCACACCAGCAGCAGGGCTTCGGCCAGCAACCAAGCTTCCGCTCGGGACAGCAATACTACGAGCAGCCCTCGGCGGTCCAACAGCCAGACTACAATGCGTGGTCCGACGCAACAGGAAACCCGCCTCTGCCTGCCCGTCACCCAGCTCGCACCGCCGAGGTCGTCCCAGATCAAAGCATACGACGTACCGGCACAGACGACGTATTCGCACAGCAGGAAGATAGAGGTGAACAGTATGAGCATATGCAGGCCTACGAGGCTACAGCTGCTCAGTCAGATGACGACAAGAACAGAGCGCAGCTGGAGAAGGAGTTCCCGGATATCGATGGCAGTTTGATCGCCGCTCTGTACTCGGACACGAAAGATCTCAGTGCCACGAGGGAGATGTTGCAAGAGCTTGGGAGACAGTAGAGTGGTCCAGGGGCACGAACTCTAGCGCAACACTTTGAACGAAGAGAGTCGAGATCGGGGCAGGGGCGGGACGTATCTCAGAAGAGGGACTGGGCTGCTGCTTCGGCATTGGTCTTTGTCAGAGACACGTACAATAACATTCGCGACAAAAGACGTCGACGGACCAAGCAAATATGAGCATAGCGTGCAGGGCGGGCGATGTCCATTAATAGATCCTGATTCTATCTATACTTCATCGCTCTTCACAAACTGCCTCGCCACCTTAGATTTCAGCCTGATCCTCGGTCCAAACCAAATCAGTAAAATGGGCCCGAGCGAGAGCAAAATGCCCAGACCCCCGAGCAAACTACTAGCCGCCTGGAACCCCATCCCGCGAAACATCTGCACCGTCACAAGCGGGAAGCTGCCCCCCAGGAAATTCCGACACACGCCGCTCGCCGCCAGCGCGGAGCTAGCGTATGTCTGGTACACGTCAGCGGTATAGTTGAACGTCGCCAGGAAGATGGAGAAGATGCCCATCGTGACGAGCACCAGCGCGACCGTGGGCACGATCCAGTGGATCGAGCTGTAACACGTCCACCCGAACCAGAACATGCCGATCGGCATGAGCAGGGCCTCAGCGCACGTGAACCACAGTCGGCCCTCGGGGTTCGCGGTGAAGCGTGCGCCGAATCTGCGCACGGCCCATTTGTCCTGGTGGATGAATAGGATGGTGCTGAGGATGGCGCCGATGCAGGGCGCTGTGAAGACCGCGCCGGTCTGTTCAAGGGTGAAGTTGTGGTTTGTCTCGTAGACGAGCGGGATGGCGCCGAATTGGAGGTACAGCACGGCCCAGGAAAAGGAGATCCAGAGGCTGAAGCAGATGACGACGGGTTCAGTGAAGAGGAGCTGGGCTGGTCTAGTGAGGGAGAGTTTGATCATCTGCAGGATGGAGGCGCGTTGTTCTTCGGCGAGGACCTTGTAGCGGATGCGCTGGGTGTGGAGTGCTTGCGTCTTCTCGCGCGAAGAGGTTACGGTTCCGGGGAGTTCCATGCCGATGGCACCCAGTGATTCGAGCTTGTCGTACCATTTGTTCAGGACTTTGGCTTTACGCGATAGTAAAATTGGACCGCGTGTCTCTTTGAAGAAGATCGTGATGAGAGTAATGAACATGCCTGAAGTTATGACTTGGAGGTAGAATACCCATCGCCAAAGTAGGTGCTGTGCGACGAAGCCTGAGACGAGCGGGCCAAGCCCAGTCCCGAAGAGTGTTGCTCCAGTGAAGAGCACCATAGGAGTGTTTCGCTCCGAAGACACCCAGATGTCAGCCAGGATGCCGCCAACCATGGTGGAGAAAGTTGAACCTCCAAGACCACCAAAGAAGCGCGCAACTAGCATGCCACTATACGTGTTGGTCAGGGAGCATGCTAACTGCATGGCGACAAAGAGGATACCAGTAGCAATGAAGACTGGTCGCCGACCGTTGATTTCTGAAAACGGTGCGAGGAACATGGGGCCTATCCCGAAGCCGGCGGTGAATACGGTGATACCGACATTGTAGGCAACACGAGAGATCCCCCATAACTCTGTTAGTTGCTCCGCCGGCGCAGCATAAGCCCCAGCCGAGTAAGCAGCGGTCATGTTAGTGGCACATGACACCCATGTCATCAAGTTCTTCCGGCTCTTTGACCAAGTGTAGGGGTTGTCGTACTTCTTCAGGTGTGGACACGGTGGATAGTCTTTGACTGTGTTGTCCGGAAATACGGGCCTTGTAGCGATCTCAGTGTCAAAGTTGAGATAAACATACTCGATATCCTCTATGTTCGGACTTGACGTCCCAGAGGCTGATGACACTGGTGCTGGGGACGGCTTGAATGGCTGAGCCTCACAGTCGTCCGTTGTTTGTGGTGCAACGTCCAGGTCTTGATATGCTTTGGCATCGATCTGTGGCTGATCATAGCTGATATGCCCACCACTTGACATGATCTAGGTGGGCTGTCCAAGCGACATCACTGTGACCGTAAAAGATGTCGGAACGACAAGCTTTCAGGTATGCTGGCAAGGCCTTTGGAAACGGGGGAAGCCTCTGACGACCAACCTCGGACCGATGAGAGTTTGGATTGGTCTTTTGGGACGGTGTTCTCCGCACTTATCTCCGCACTCTCGGGCGACTTGCCGAGCGAGCTTGCACGCCGTTGCGCTAGACAAGGTCTATCTGGCAAACCCCTGAATTGATTGCTGTCTTTGTGCAAGTACAGAGCACGTGTAGCTCGCTCTGCGTGCTGAATGTTCCTACTACATCCCTCACCAGACTTAAGGGTTAGCTGATCAGACCTCGAGCGTTGTTGAAGTATGCTTCTCAGCACTCCTCTTGACCACCGGCAGTGTGTTGTAGACGGAAGGTCATAGCCCGTGTTCGCTCGTAGAACATCTCGATAGAGACCTATTTAGAGAATTGCTCGGCATCGACACACGCCTCCAGGGTTTCCACTGGCACATGACCGCAAGGTCACTGTCGAGCGAAGACGGTCTTGCGTGCGGATTGGTTGGAACGGGGTGCCTCACCCTCAACTCATTATGGATGCTGTTCTGAGGATGGCTGACTAATGCACTCGGCACCCAACAAGTGCACGTAGAACAGCGTGTTCGTGGCGCGCTCTTCCTCGACCACGGCATGGGCTTGTAGATAACAGCAACAACTGGCAGACTGGCGGCTCCTTGGTTAGCCTGCCGCTGTGATCCCGCCACAATGATCCTCTCGACACCAATGCATCCTTTGCTGTAGTGTGTTGGCACCTGTAGCTTCCAGTGCCCATGTAGAGTCAATGAGGAGCTGAGCGACTTGCAGTTGTTCTAGCATTGACGAGTTGTATCGTTCGGAGATTCTTGAGAGGAGCCGATGGGCAGTTTGCTTGTACGTGTACTGAGAACAAAGATGTCCTAGGTCTAGAAAAGAGATCCTACTGTAAACACATTAGACAACATGAATACCACCTATGGACAACACATCCGCTATCGCAAACCGTTAGACATAGTTCGGGCGCTGAATTATGAGTGACACATGCTACCCAGGGGCTGTCGAAGATTAATTCGTCAGTCAGATGGTATCACTATCCAGGACAAAAACAAGCATCGTCCCTGCCCTCTTGAAGAGCAGCGTGAATCGGTCGTTTTGTACTGCTTCGTGTTAACGGAACGGGCACACCTTCGAGTGCTTGCTGTCTCATCATTTTGCAGAACGGTGGCACATAGATTTGGCGGCGGCAGTGGAGCGGCTCTGTAACCAATGCAGGAGGGTCCAAATTTGGGGCCTAAGGCTTGAAGCGGCTCTGGCAGAAGGCATGTGCAGGCATGTTTGGAGCAGGAGAAGGCAGAAAACCACATGTCAAGCAAAGCACATGTTTCGAGCAGCAGTGGAAATCAGGAACTCGGAGTCGGGTCAGTGAGATGGACCCCCTTTCACTGGCTTCAATTTGCTAGGCCCAGGAGGTACCCACTGGACTGAGCGTCGACAAATCGGGGAGCTTGCCTGGGTGCCACAAGCGCGTGCCGAAGAAAGAGCACGACTCTTTCAGCGATGCATGTGACTGAGCGAAGACGATGTCATGCTGTATTGCTCGGGCTCTGTCACCCACACCCACATGCATCTTCAGCGCAATCGTCGTTTGGAACTCGGGACTTTTTCGATATCCCGGACAACGTCTTTGCTTGCACGTGTTCCACCAGCTCTACTACCACTACACTCGACGCTTTCTTCCCCCATTGCCAGCGATTGCCAGCGATTGCCAGCTCGATTTCACCTCGTCAAGGACCGCATTGCGCGCACACGGCCACGGAAGCGTCTGCTGCATGCTCAGGGCGCTGGTGAAGCACCATGTAACGAGCTGACACCACTATACACAGCCACTCCTTATCTCGACTACAACAAGTCTTCCTTGCGCGAGGCTTCCTGCAGAGACTAGCGCTCTGCCTGTCTGGATCATGAATTCGCAGCACCACTCACCGCCGTATACCAGACCTCCACCATTCTCACCACCACACGCTCAACCGAGGTTTACAGAAATGACCAAGCCAGACGCCATGGAGGTGGAAACCACGAATGACAGATCGCAGCGCGCAGCTAGTGTGCTGTCGGGTTTGTCAGCAGACGACCTTGAAGCGGCTGAAACGCTCAAGAGTCTGCAAAGAGGTACTTGTGACGGCCGATGTGAAAGCAGCCTAGCTAACCGCCGCTCAGACATCCACTCCCCCCGGCTGCAGCATGCACCCCCCAGCCATATTCAGACGACGAGCTCATTCAATGGTACCCAGACCGAGCCTCTTCTGTCCCTCATTACGTCGCAGTATCCACTGGCTGCTTCGGTCATCAACGGCTCTATATCAGTATATAAGACTGCCCAGCAATTTACTCCTGGCGGCGAATGGACCGAGAAGAACGTGGGCCTCCCGTTGGCGAGGACCACTGCCAGAATATCCGGTGTCGAGAGCGGCATACGATGGGCGTTGCAGCAAAAGAAAGACGGTAGGAACGGTCAGCCTTCAACTCCAGATATCGAAAAGACATACCTCGAAATCACACCAGACGGCGTCTTACGTCAGCCTGGCTCCATTCCTGGAGAGACTCTTCCACCTTACAACGATGGTGACCGGTCTCCACCGTATTCCGAACAGCAGCAAGTCGTGCTCTTGAGAGAGCAACAGCCCGGTCTGGGATGGCGTCAACAATTGGTCATCACCACCAGCGGTCTCGGTGTTGCCATGAGCGAGGACAGCATACGAAGCCTGCAATACTGCTTAGGTTTTCTCAGGTGGGCCAATGAAAGCCTCGGTGGCGCCGTTCAAAAGTTGAAGGATCTCTTGCAACAATGGGAAGGAAGATCGTCGCAGGACTCACATTCACCAGCCATGTCTACCTCCGCCGAAGACGACCGAGCCATCAGTGCCAGAATAGCTGCGGTCAAGCAAGAAGTGCTAACCACATTGAAGCAGGTGGTGAATATTGTTTCAACCTACGCTGGAGGTGCATTGCCTGAGAATGCGCGAAGACTGGTACATCAGCATCTTGTCACTCTGCCACAGAGATTTACAATCGCCTCCAGACGTGCTAGTGACGAGGAGAGTCAAGATGCAGCCACTAACAACGCCAACAGAGCATTAGTCTTGGCGCAAGAAGGCCTTGACATGATGAATCAAGTCAGCCGAGTCGTCAACGACACTCTCGTCAGTGCTGAGAACTGGTGCGAGAAACTGGGCCGACGGCGAAGACAGCCGGAACAACAGTTGACGCCTCAATTCGACGAAAAGATCGATGACCACGAGAGAAGTGTGACTGTGGGACGAGATGCCGACATCAAGATGGAAATGTAAAACTAGCAAGCACATATCTGATGATTTATTCACGACTTACGATTGTGTTGATATTACTACAGGCTGAGCGATCAGTTTGCTGGAGGCAAAAGCAAGACCCTGGCAGGTGCATGACACCATGTTGAGATTATTGATGTGTTGATAGTTTCTGCCGAGTGCTATTAGGCACTCCGAATTTGAACATCTCATAACCCTAGCCCACGAGGTAACTCTAGTGGCTACACGAACTTTCCCAAACGCTTGCCAGCTCTATCATGATTCACATCCCTGTTCCGTCAAGAATTGTACTGCGATTCTAGATCTGCCGGCCGCCTCCTTCGGAAGCGAAGCGGCAACAACTTCGAACAAAGCCTCTTCACTTTTGACCAACATCTCATCGTCGTCCCTGTCGAACACTGCTCATTCTCATATGAGTCGAGCTCCAGATATCGATTCAAAAGGTCCATCTCAACCTCGCTGCTGACTTCAGAGACCCCGGCATACATAGATCCATAGCCTGATCCGCCCGCATTCTCCTGCCCGTCCCAATGCGAACCCATCAAGCGCGGCAGCAGCTCCAGCATCTCGACCTCATCTCGACTCAGTCTGCCCCGTTCGACCTTGCGCTGCAGGTACCTCCGCCGATCTACCTGTATGTCGTCTACCGACCACAACCTGTCCATGGCGGCCAAGTCGGCGCGGCTGATCGGTAGTGAGGTTGATCTGACGAGCGTACATGGTGGCATGGTATCTCACTGGTAAGGAGGACGTCAGGTTAAGTAGGAAAGCTCTGGAAGTAGCTGTGAAGCACCACGGCCTCGAGTCTAAGTTACTCCTGATGATCTGAAGGTGACTTTGATTCGTGGGCACTACGCCGAGTTCCCCATCTTCTTCTCGAGGTCATGAAGTTCCTGTTCTGCACGAGTTTTGGGGACAGATTCGATCGTCATGTAATCATGTCGCAGACACAGCGGCACACTGAGCTTTTATACGAGTTCGCAATGGCAGGTCCTCAGAAGGTCCTCAGGGGGCACAGGTCCTCATCTCGACTCTCGCAACGTCTGGTATCCTAGGGTAATAAGCATGAGCGATGTTACTCTTAGTTCCGGCATCGCGCGACTACGAAGCAAGTCAAAGCAGGCCTTTCGCCCTGCCTCCCGTGCTTAGACCCCCTCCTTACGAAGCGGACTGAACCTATATATCGACGTCTCCGCTGCGACTTCCCCCCGTTCCCCATGGTCAAATTAAGCTCAGCACCAACCAGCCGTACCAGGCTGTGGTGACTCTCGACTGATCCGCTTGAGCAGGTATACTTCATTCCCTTTAGCTGTGACGTCCACGCACTAGCTCGTCATGTTCATGCCACGTCATTTCCCTCCTGTAGCCACAGATCTCATACTTTAACCCGTACTGCACAAGCAATTACCAACGCGATTCGACATGTTCTCTCAAGACTGCTCGCCGTCGGACCTGGCGGAGAACGCAGGCGTGTTTCCTGCTCCGCCTGAGATCCCGTGTCGTGTTGGCGCCAGACACCCAACCACCTACCCAAAACAGTAAGCCCAATGCCCGCGCGGGCACGCAACAGCCAGCCGGACAGACGCGCAACCCGTTCTTCTCCTCCTTCCTCCTCGGAATACTTTAATCGCCATGGAGGACCGTCTGGGTCACGTATGTATGTATGTATGTACATCCGCCCACGGCCGCCGCGTGATACATACATACATACATACATACATACATACATACATACATACATACATACATACATA
>Ga0066648_10000959_pt1 | contig 17122 bp, 18 predicted proteins | sample CryGeyCG12114_NA_FD_59537 | JGI IMG/M metagenome (GOLD analysis project Ga0066648, IMG submission 59537) | Groundwater microbial communities from aquifer - Crystal Geyser CG19_WC_8/21/14_NA | ecosystem: Environmental > Aquatic > Deep subsurface > Groundwater | place: USA: Utah: Grand County... | reverse complement strand
CAAGGTCACCCGCTGCGCCATCTACACCCGCAAGAGTACCGAGGAGGGCCTCGAGCAGGAGTTCAACAGCCTCGATGCGCAGCAGGAGGCGTGTGCCGCCTACATCCTTAGCCAGCGGCACGAAGGATGGGTCCAGAACCCCGAGCGCTACGATGATGGCGGCTACTCCGGCGGCAACATGGAGCGGCCTGGCCTCAAGCGGCTGATGGCCGACATTGCCGCCGGCAAGGTGGACGTGATCGTGGTCTACAAGGTCGACCGGCTCACCCGAGCCCTCACCGACTTTGCCCGGATCGTGGAGGTGCTGGATGCAGGAGGAGCGTCCTTCGTGTCGGTCACGCAGGCCTTGAACAGCACTACCAGCATGGGCCGACTGACCCTAAACGTGCTTCTCTCATTTGCTCAGTTCGAGCGGGAGGTCACGGGCGAGCGGATCCGCGACAAGATTGCCGCCTCCAAGAAGAAGGGCATGTTCATGGGCGGTCCTGTGCCGATCGGCTATGAGGTGCAAGACCGTAAGCTCGTTATCAACGAGGGTGAGGCCGCCACCGTTCGGCGCATCTTCACCCGCTACCTCGCCCTGGGCTCCGGCCGTGAGCTGATCGAGGAGTTAAGGGCTGACGGCTACCGCACGAAGGTACGGAATCAGGGCAGCCGAACCGTTGGCGGCATCCCGTTCGAGCGTGGCGTGCTCTTCCACATCCTCGGCAACCCGATCTACATCGGCAAGGTCGTCCACAAGGGCGTGGAGCATGAGGGTGAGCACCCGCCCCTAATCGATCCTGAGCTCTGGGCCAAAGTTCAGCAGCGCATTGCTGACAATCGGGTAACCCGCGGAAGGGCACGGAACGGCAGCCCGACCAGCTTGCTGGCAGGTGTCCTCAGGGACGGTCACGGCCGACGCATGACGCCGAGCCATGCGGTGAAGAAGGGCAAGCGCTACCGCTACTACATCACCCATGCAGCCGAGCTGAGAGCGGGCGAGCCGCAGGCCTGGCGCATGCCGGCAGCTGACCTCGAGGCTGCGGTGGTTGGCCGATTGACGCAGTACCTGCGCGACCATCGTGAGCTTGCCACCCTCGCTGGCACCTCGCCGACGGCCTCTAACCTGCGGGCCCTCCTGCATCGGGCCGATCACATAGCTTCAAATCTGCAGGTCACCGCGGGGCAGCGGGCGCTACTGGGCCGGCTGCTGCTGAGGGTCACTGTCGACGAGTCCCGCCTGACCTTGCGGATCGATGCGGCTCAGCTGGCCGCTCTCGTTGAGGTGCCCCCGCCACCCAGCGACAAGCCTCTTGAGCTTGTCACTTCCGCATCGAAGGTGCGGCAGGGCACGGCCACGAAGCTGGTGCTATATGACGGTGCTGCGGGCCAACCGAGGCGTGACAACAACCTGGTTGCTTTGCTTGCTGAAGCGCGGGTTGCACGTGCGGCGGTGCTGGCAGCTCCCGACAAGTCCATCCGAGTGCTTGCCGGAGAGCAGGGCCGACGCCGTCATCGCCTGACCAAACTAGTCCGGCTTTCATGGCTATCTCCGAAGATCGAGGCTGCCATCACCGAGGGTCGGATGCCACATGATCTCACACCAAGGCGGCTGCTTGAGGACGAGCTCTCTCTGAATTGGTTCAGCCAAGAGGAAGCGCTGGACGGTAGCTAAGCAGCCGTTTTGAACGCCGGATTTTGGCAGAGGAACGCGGGCTTCGCTTGAGTATCGTTTTGGAACCGAAGTTCGTTCTGTGGTCAAACCCCGGAAACGTACTCAGCTTTGATTACCACCGCCCTTGCTTTCTTCAAACCTGTAAGCAGACCTTCGTTCAGTTTGCCCGTTGACCTAGATTGGTGGAAAATCGTCAGTCCGCTTTCGATCGGCTATCGTCGAAACCAGCTGTCCGTTGAGCTATAGGCGAGGGCTAAGCGGCCACTTCCCGTCATCAGAACCAGCTCGGCCGTTTTCAGGCGAATGCATCGCGTAAGCGGCCACCGCCTGCGCGTCGCACGCTTACAATACGCGGCCAATCAAGTCCGCTGGGTTGACCTATCATCGAACGCTCGTTCAGATGAGGGAGGTGGCGCCCCAAGCGGGAGTAGGCACTGGAGGATTATGCCGAAGATCAGACAGATCACGATAAAGAATTTCCGTTCTATTATCGAACTCACCATGGACACGACCGACCTCACGGTGATCGTTGGCGATAACGACTGCGGCAAATCCAACGTTCTTCGCGCGCTGAACCTGTTCTTCAATCGGCAGACCAATCCGGAAACGCCCTTTAACTTCTCCGATGACTACAATCGCTTCGCCGAGGCAAAGGCGAAACGCGCGCCGGAGATCGAGGTGCGGATCGATCTTGAGCTACCCACCGCATATCGCAAGAATAACGGTGACCTCATCCGGTGGCGCAAGCAGTGGCGGGCCGACGGCCTTCAGGCGGAAGACGACTATTGGGGCATTCGTCTCGCGAAAAAGAAGCGCGGCAAGGGCTTCACCGAAACTGTCGTCGATCTCGAGGGTCGCTCGCGGGTCCCCGCCCTGCTGTCCCGCATACAGTTCGAATATGTACCAGCGGTCAGAAGCGCTGACTTCTTCAGGACGCTAAGGCCGCATCTTCCAAGTCATAGCGAATGCCTCAGAGCAGACGGTTAGGCAGAGCAGTGGGCAGCTTGAGGAGGTTATTTCCGACGCTGTCTCCGGCCTGCTCACCGACATAGGGACAGAGCTCAAGGACGCGTCGCGCCTCAGCCTCCCCAACGACTTGACGCCGCTCTTCCAGAGCCTGGATTTCCTCGCCGGAGAGAAGTCGATATCGCTCGACAGCCGTGGTGATGGAATCAAGGCTCGCTACATTCCTCTTATACTTAAGTTCATCGCGGAGCGAAGCCGTGAGGCCAGCGGCATTTCGCCTACCTTCATCTGGGCTTACGAAGAGCCCGAAAATAATCTCGAGTTCCGCCGAGCGCAGGCGCTGGCGGATGCGTTTCACAAGCTTGCAGAAGGCGAGCTCTCGCAGGTCCTCCTCACGACCCACTCTCCAGTCTTCTATAACATGCACCAAGAAGACAGCGGCCGCGGCTTGTGCTGCGCCTATCATCTGACCAATGACGGGCCAACCGCCGGCACCGAGGCGAGGTCGGCTTCAGAGGCGAGCGTCTCACTTGATGAATCGATGGGCGCAATGGCCATCATCGCGCCGCACATCAAGGCGGCTCAGATCGCGCTGGCAGAGGCGAGTTCGCAGGCGGCGGATCTTCGAACGAAGCTTGAGCAGTTCAACCAAGCGAACCTTCCGACTATCTTCGTCGAGGGCCCGACGGACTACACCGTGTTTATCGGCTGCTCCAGCTATTCCGCGCCGAACAGGCAGAGCTAGTCTTCTTGGCTGAGCCGCCACCGCGCGCCGGTGCCAACTATGTCACCAATATGCTGCGCTCGTGGGAGTTTCGGACAAAGCACCTGCCGGTTTCTCAGCGCCGAAGCGCGGTCGGAATCGTGGACAACGACGTGGAGGGTGAAGGTGCGCACGCGCGTTTCAGAAACGAAGACGTGAGCTGGAAACATGTTTCACTCATCAAACTCGGTCAGCCCGCTCACCTAAACTCGGCCTGCGAACTTGGCATCACCGTGCCAATCTGCCTCGAGGAGCTGTGGCCGCCCGCCGTTTGGCAGCACGCGGAGCAGCAGGGCTGGCTTAGGCTTCGATCGAAGAGAGGCCTCATAGGTGAAAAGCTGCTTCAGCGGCTGACTGAAGATGACGAGCGTCTGAGCGAGCTCATCGACGATGCATGGCGACCTTATCTCGAACGGCGGGTCAACGATGACCAGGCCAGTACCGCCAAGACCAATTGCACAACCTATGTCGCTAATCTTCCGCGTGCCCAGATCGAGCCACTCGCTGTGGAACATCTAAAGATACTTGACGAGGCCATTGGCAAACTGGGTATCTGATGTGGAGCGGGCCCGCGAGCGATAGCGCCTCCTCTGCCTGGCAAAAGTCCGCTTCACCACCTCGCCCTTCAACGACTGGGCCTCACCGGCAAGAGTGTTGGCAAACGCATCGTCAGGAGCGAAACCCCGGAGCGCTTTGGGCAATAACCTGTCGACCCGAACAATTTAACGTCACGGCTGCTGGCGGTGGCAAGCAGACTGTCTGCTTCCGGGTGAGCGCCGACGAATAGCCGACGCTCGTTCATGCGGAGCTGGCGCCGGCTTCCCACACGTCCCGGGCGCTCCCGCGGCCTTCACCCGACCGGTAAGCGGACGTTCCTTCAGCTAAGTAGCTGATGCCGGCTTTCGGACCATCACGGGCATCCCGCGCCTCGGTTGGCGTGAGCACCGGCTATAAGGTTGCATAACCGTTCTTCGAAGCGCTGCGGGACCGTTGTCCGTTTCTAACTCGCTCGCGAGCAAGAAGATGATCGCAAGAGCCCCAACTCGGACCTTTCATTTGTCCCCGCCGTTCCAAGCAGCGTCCGTCAACCAAAAGTGGTGAGTTGGATTGCTCACAGATAAGTTCCTGCTCAAACGTCGGCGCGACCGGCTGTCGGCGGAGGCGCTTGGCGCCTTGGAGGACGCGCTGACGGACGTGCGGGTGGTGTCAGCACGGCAGAAGCTCGTCGAGGAAGACGAGACAGTCACTCAAAGCACTTACCTCGTGCACGGCTTCCTATGCAGGTATGTCGATGGCCGCGGCGGCCAGCGGCAGCTCGTCGCCGTTCACATCCCGGGCGACTTTGTCGATCTCCATAGCTTTCCGTTGGAACGGATTGATCACCAAGTCGCCACCATGACCGATGTAACCATCGCATCCATCAGACACGACGCGCTCGATGTTTGATGGCGCGGCACCCCCCGCTGGTTCGCTCGCTGTGGTTTAGCACCATGCTTGATGCTGCGATCTCACGGGAGTGGATCTTCAGGCTCGGCAATCTGCCGGCGCTCGGTCGGGTCGCTCACTTCTTCTGCGAGCTGGGAACTCGGCTTTCGATCGTCGATCTCGGCGAGGGCTCAACGTTCGCATTGCCGCTCACGCAGGCGGACGTGGCGGATGCCTGCGGGCTCAGTTCGGAACATGTAAACCGGGTCCTGCGCCAACTCCGCGAAGCGCAGGTGCTGCTGTTTGCCGATGGGCGCCTGACCATGCAGGACTGGGACAAAGCGAAGGCGATCGCGCAGTTCGACCAGGGCTACCTGTACGTCGACGGCGTGAACGACTGATATCTATCAAGCTCCTCGTCCGGAACAGAATTCCGCCGTTTTCGCTTACCTTCCCGACACTCACCGGGAGCTGGCTTCTGCAATGGCTCGTCTAGTTCACGACGTTCCGGGAAAAGCAACCACCGAGAGCGGCGTCGTGCTGCTCGACGGCCCGGAGGGAACCGCCCTCTCACTCACGCCTGCTGCCGCCGAGGAGACGGGCCGCCAATTGATCCGGGCAGCGGAGAAAGCCCGACATGTGCAACTCGTCAAGAAAGGCGAGCCTCAACAATCAGCTCACCAACCGTAAAGGACAACAGGAATGGCAACAGGACCAGGCAACGATCGTGATCGGCAGACGCACGGCACGTCGCGCATCGACGAAGTCGGCGGCGCGCCCAAGAAGAAGACCAATTGGCTGCCATGGATCCTTGGAGCGCTTGCCATTCTCGCGCTGATCTTCCTGTTGAGCCGCTGCAATCGCGACGAGCGCCGCGCGGAGCCGGCGCCGGTTGAGACCAACACGGTTAACACGGCAACCGCCACGCCGGACGTGTCAGGCGAGATCGCCGCAGCCGGCACGGCCGCTGCAGCGGGAGCCGCTACCGGAAACATCCTCAACGACATGCGGACCTATCTCGCCTCGGGTGAGCAGGCGGGCCGTCGCTTCTCGTTCGACGACATCCAGTTCGCGACCGGCTCGGCCGATGTCCCCGCCGCGGCGCAGTCAACCATCTCGGGCCTGGGCCAGCTGCTCCAGTCCAATCCGAAGGCGCGCGTGCGGGTCGAGGGTTATGCCGATGCCCGTGGCGCTGCTGCGGCCAATCGCGACCTTGGTGCGGGCCGCGCTCAGGCGATCAAAGCAGCGCTGACTGGGGCTGGGGTCGCCGCCAATCGCGTCGAGACGGGCACGGGGGGCGAGAGCAATCCGGTCGACACCAACGCCACCTCCGGCGGGCGGTCCGACAACCGCCGCACCGACGTCGTCGTAACCGCCAAGTAAGCGTCTGCGACGCTGAAGGACTAACAAGGAGAACAGAAATGCCGACATTTACCGCCATGTTTGAAAAGCGCGAAGACGCCGAGCGCATCCAGGCCGACCTCGAACGTCTCGGCATCATCGATACGGACGGCATGAACGTCCACGACAAGAACAGTCAGGGTTACAGCAACGATCAGTATTCCAGTGCCGACAACCGAAGCTTCTGGGGCTCAAACGGCTCGCGTATTCCCGACGAGGACCGCCACACCTATGAGGAGGGCGTGCGCCGCGGCCATTATGTTCTAACCGTCAACACCGACGAAGAGCGCGCCGATGAGGTGCATCGGCTGCTCGAGAACTCCGATGCGTGCGATGTCGACGAGAAGGCGTCGTCGTGGCGCAAGGAAGGTTGGACTGCTCCGGCGGCCGGCCTGACCGGTGCTGCCACAGCTAGCGGCATGGCTCGCGACACTGGCGACACTCGCCACCTTAACGAGGAGCGGATCCCCATCATTGAGGAAGAGCTTAAGGTCGGAAAGCGCGAAGTCTCGCGCGGCGGCGTTCGGGTGCGCTCGTACGTCGAGGAAGCGCCCGTCAACGAGCAGGTTCAGCTGCGCGAGGAGCATGTCAACGTCGAGCGCCGTCCCGTCGATCGGGCGCTTGGCGCTGCCGACCTCAATGGAGACCCGTTCCAGGAGCGCAGCGTCGAGCTGACCGAAACCGCTGAGGAGGCGGTGGTCGCCAAAGACGCTCGCGTCGTCGAGGAAGTCGTCGTCAGCAAGAACGTCGAGGAGCGTGAGCAGAAGATCTCCGACACCGTTCGTCACACGAAGGTGGACGTTGAGCAGCTTGGCGAGAACACACGTGACAACAAGGACGACGGTTTCATCGCACGTCGTTGAGGAGCATAGCACCGGAGCGACCGAAGGTTTGCTCCGGCAGCTAAGCCGCTGCTTCTGATCAGCTTTGAACGGGTTGTGTGAGTTCCCTCGGCAACTCCTCTGGGCTCCATGAGGGTGAGCGGAGCTGATCAGAGCATCGTTCAGAGAGGAGGCTGCGGACCCCAGATCCGCAGCCTCCTTGGCTTCTAAAGATCGAGCTAATCGGGAAGGCCTGCAAGTTCGATTTGCCCCTACTGCCTTAATTGACCGTAATCGGCGTGCGCGGCGTGCGCGTGCCCGCGACAACATCGAGATATCTGCTTAGTACCTTGAGCAGACGTAGGCAGGGCTAACGCGCTTGCCGGTCATTCTGCCTGCTTCGGATTGGCAGCCTAGTTGAATGATTGTCCGGAACAGCGGCTTGGCGCTCAGAAGCCGACGAGCAGCAATCGGCCAACTGCAGACGTCCTGAACAAGATAGTGGTGGGCTGGCGCACCAGCCCACCTTCTCGCTCACACCTCGGTTGCCTCTGCCAACGCCAGAGCGTCTTCTACTTCGACGCCGAGGTAACGGACGGTCGTCTCTATCTTGGTATGGCCCAAGAGGATCTGCACGGCGCGCAGATTGCCAGTCTGCTTGTAATCAACGCCGCCTTCGTGCGGCGAAGCGAGTGGGTGCCGTAGTCCTCGCATCGAAGTCCAATGGCGGTCACCCATTCGTCGACCAGGCGGGCATACTGTCGAGTGCTTAGATGCGCGAGCCTGTCCATTCGACTGGGGAAAACATACTCTTCCAGAGAACCGCCTCGCCGCTCAAGCCACTGCAGTAGGCTTGTGCGGGCCGGCTCTAGAAGTTCGAACTGCACAGGCGGCCAGTCTTTCGTTGCACGATGATCGCCCGCTGACGGATGCGAGCTCCGCTGACGATTTCCTCGATCTTGACCTTCACGAGATCGCAACCGCGTAGCTTGCTGTCGATCGCCAGGTCGAAGAGCGCACGATCGCGAAGTCGATGCTCCTGCTCTAGAAAGAAGCGCACGGCCCATACCTGCTTCGGTGGGAGTGGCCGCTTGGCACCGAGCTTACGGCCGACAATCCACGCAGGACGGCTTCCTGACCGGGATCAAAGATTGCATGTCCCATGCTTCATCTCCTCAGGCCAACAGCGGCCGAGAAAGAAAACGTGCGAAGCGGCAGGGCTTGGTGGGAAGCGGAACGGCTGCTTTCGGGTAGTGAGAGGCGGATAGCAGACGCTCGCTTGACCTAGGGTTAGAACAAGACTGTCGCTCTGCTGAAGGAAAATCGACCGGTCTACAACGTCTGAACATCAAGAACGCCTGCCGAAGCGCGTCGCCTAGGTTGTCGGACTTCGTGCGTGTGATACGGGAGATCATTGCTTCAGGAGTAACGCCCTTGCGCCGTTCGCATCTTCTCCTTGCCTCCAGTCTCATCTTGTCCTCGACTGTGGCGGGTGCCGAGGAGGGCATGTGGACCTTCGACAATTTTCCCATCGCCGCTGCCAGCCGAGATCTCGGCGTATCGATCGACCAGCGGTGGCTCGACCAAGTTCGTCTCGCGTCGGTCCGTCTGGGCGGCGCCTCAGGCGGTCTGGTGTCCCTCGAGGGGCTGATCCTGACTAACGAGCATGTCGCGTCCCGCTGCGTCGAGGACCTGTCCACGCCCGAACGCAACTATGTCCAAACTGGCTTCACGCCACAGTCGCGGGCGGAAGAGCGCAAGTGCCCAGGCATGGTCGCCGAGATCCTGACCGACATTGGCGATGTGACCGCGCGAATGCAGGCTGCTGGCGCGGGCCTCAGCGGAGAAGCCTTCACCAAGGCCCGCGACGCCGAGGCCGGCAGGATCGAGACCGAAGCTTGCGGATCCGACAAGACGCGCCGCTGCCAGGTGGTTACGCTTTATCGCGGCGGGCAGTTCAAGCTCTACACCTACCGCCGCTATGCCGACGTCCGGCTTGCCTTCGCGCCTGAGCACCGCGCCTCGGCCTTTGGCGGCGACCTCAACAATTTTAGCTTTCCCCGCTTCGCCGTCGATGCCGCCTTTGTACGGATCTATGAAAACGACCGCCCAGTAAAAACCCCGGGCTACCTGCGCTGGAACCCGGCCCCGCCGCAGGAGAACCAGCCGGTGTTCCTGTCGGGCAGTCCGGGCGCGACCCAGCGGCTGCTGACGCAGGCGCAACTGCGCACCGTGCAGGACGTCACCCTGCCGCTTGAGCAGCTGATCAACAGCGAGCTTCGCGGCCGGCTGCTGCGCTTTTCCCACGAGAATCAGCGCAACGCCTTTGTCGCCGGCCAAGCGATTTCTTCGATCGAGAATGTCTACAAGCGCGGCTTCGGGCGGCAGCAGTCGTTGATCGATCAGCGCTTCATGGCCCGCCGTGCGGATGCCGAGGCGGACTTCCGTCGGCGGGTGCAGTCCGACCCCGCGCTTCGCCAGGCGATAGGCGATCCATGGACCGACCTTGCCGATCTGCAGGAGGAAGTCGTTCGCCTTTATCCCGGTTATTACATGCTGGAGACCCGCGCCGGCGGTGGTTCGCAGCTGTTCAACTGGGCGAGGGACCTCGTGCGCGGCGCGCAGGAGCGGCCCAGGGCCAACGCCGAGCGCCTGCCGGAATATGGCGACGCACGGCTGCCGCAGGTCGAGAACGGGCTGCTCGCCGCGCGTCCGACCTACCCATCTCTCGACGAGGTCCAGCTCGCTTGGTGGCTATCCAAGGCTCGCGAGATCCTGACCGTCGACGATCCTCGGATCGCGCAGCTGCTCGGCAAGGAATCGCCCGAGCAGCTGGCCTCTCGGCTGGCGGGCGGGACCAAGCTTGGCGACCCAGTAGTGCGCAAGGCCTTGTGGGAAGGCGGGCTCCCCGCCGTTCAGGCCTCAAACGACCCGCTGATCCAGTTCCTGCTCAAGATCCAGGATGTTACCCGCGTCACGCGCACCGAATATGAAGGCAAGGTCCAGGCGCCGACCGACCGCGCCAGCGAAGCGCTTGCGAAGGCCCGCTTCGCGGTGTTCGGGACCAGCCTCTACCCCGACGCGACCGGAACCTTGCGTCTGACCTACGGCCGCGTGCGCGGCTGGACCCGGCTGGGCCAGAAGATCCCCTATGCGACGACCTTTGGCGGCTTGTGGCAACGCGCCACCGGCGCCGAGCCGTTTGCTGTCGCCCCGCGCCTGCTGGCGGCGAAGGACAAGATTCCGGCCAGCACCATCCTTGATGTCGCGGCGTCGACCGACACGATCGGCGGGTCGTCCGGCTCGCCGGCGATAAATGGGAAGGGCGAGATCATCGGAGCGAACTTCGATTCGACCGTACTGACCCAGCGCAATGCCTATGGCTATGACCCAGAACTCAACCGGAGCGTGCTCGTGACGACCTCAGCTGTGACCGCAGCGCTCCGCCACGCCTACGGGCAGAGCCACCTGCTTCGGGAACTTGGCGTCCGGTAGCGTAACGCTGCCTGCTACAACAATTGTCTCGCCCTGTGCTTCTCATTTGGCAGAGATGGTACAAGAGGATCCTTAAGCGTCGTGAGCGATGGCACCTCAGCACCACTCTGACGAAGAGGCGAATGTCTGCTTTGCGGTCTTCTTTCCGACGAGCCAACATTCCTTCAGCCACTTGCTGACGCTCAGGCCAGCTTGGCCCCAAACGTCTGCTCGTGGTGGAAAGCAGAACCACCGCTTTTGGACGGCCGACAGGCGGAAGCGGACGCTCGTTCATACCGCCCGCTTAGCCGCTATGCGCCCATCTCGGTCATCCCAAGCTAACTGGTCAGCACCCGAAAGCGTCCAGTGTTCAGCCGCTAATGTTCCGCGAGCTGAAAAGCGTCGTTTGATTCATGCCGGGCCAGCGGACAGGGCCGTCCGGCTGGTGTGGGCCGAGCGACCGCACGTCTGCCTCCAAATTGGTACTCATGTCATCCTTGTCGCATCATGGTTTTGGACATCGGAGCCATGACGGTGGCATTTGCTGGAATATCAGTCAGGACGACAGCGTTCGGCCCTATCTTCACGTCATCGCCAATTCTGACTTTCCCCACGATCATCGCACCTGCTCCGATATCCACTCGATTGCCAAGAATCGGCGCACTGTCTTGAAATGCATTCGGGCTAGCCATCCGATCGACGCCGCCGATGCCTAAAGTTACACCCTGACGGATCAAGCAATCGTCGCCGATTGTAGCGTATCGGTGAATGACAATGCCATTCTGGTGACCGATGTGCAGCCGACGGCCAAAGACGCTTTCCGAGGAAAGTTCGATCCCGTATCTGTTGCGGATCCTCCGCAACATGAAACGGCCAACCCACATAAAGCCGAGCCGAAGTAGGGGATTGTCCAACCCGCGTGCCCAAGCGGCCAGTCTGTAGGTCGCAATCGCTCGGAAACCGGGCAGCGTCCAGTCTCGCTTATGCACGTTGAAGTCCTCGGCAAGCAGCGACCGAAGGCCGTGCTCGGAAATCAATTCGTTCACTTTGCGGGGTGGTAAGATAACCTGAACTCCTATTGGGCTGGCTTAGTTAAGAAGTGCTTCCGGCGTCCACGGTCATGACCGTGCCAGTGACTGAATCACCACCCGAACCAAGTAGAAATGAAATCACGCCGGCTGCGTCCTGAGGCTTGGCTAAGCGCTGCAATGGGCTCCGCCGAAGTATGGTTTCGAGCTTATCTCCGTGTAGATTTGAGGTCATTTCGGTGGCCATGAAACCCGGAGCTACGCAGTTCACTGTTATGTTAAAACGACCGATCTCTCGGGCGAGCGATCTGGTAAAACCTTCCATTGCCGCTTTAGACGCCGCGTAGGCTGAAAGTCCCGAAAAGCCGGTGTTAGCGATAATAGAGGAGATGTTGACGATGCGCCCCTCCTTCTTTCGCATCATCAGGCGAGCGACGTACTTCGTCAGGATGACTGGCCCTAAGACATTGATGCGGAGAGTGCGTTCGATGTCGGAGTTGTGCATTGTGCCCAGGACACCATCAAGGCCGATGGCTGCATTGTTCACTAGTCCATATAACGGCCCGTAATCCTGATTGATCGCACGAACGAAGCCATGCAACCCGTCGATGTCGGCAAGATCGAAAGGCACAAATGCAAAGCTTGCATGATGGTCGGTCAGGAGTTCTCGAATCGCATCGGTCTCTGTTCGGCCAGTGCCGATCACAAACCATCCGTCCCCGATCAGTCTTTGAGCCGTCGCTAAGCCCAGTCCTCGAGTAGCGCCTGTAACTAAAACATTCCTCACGTGAATTTCCTGCTCAATTTGCCCGTTGAACTCGTCTCGAAGCTGGTGACAATCTTGTACGATGCGGGTGCTTGCCACGGGCGCAGTGCTGCGCGACATTGAGCCCGAAGATCCGAGATGATTGACGCAGGTGCTGCAGCATCGGGAGTTAGCAGGACCTCACATGCAACAAGCTGGCCTGTGATGGGGCTGCCCTTTCCGAAGACCCTCGCCGACGTCACTTGCGGATGAGAAAGCAGGACCTGCTCAACTTCCTCTGGGAGAACCTTATTCCCCCCAACGTTGATTGCACCGTTTGCGCGACCTCGAAAGATGAAGCGGTCCCCGAGACGCTCGACAGCATCGCCAGTGTCGATAAAGCCGTCCTTGCGAGCAAAGCCTTCCTCACTTCCTACATATTTTGCGGACACCGCCGGATTGTGCACCCATAGCCGTCCGTCGATCACCTGAAGCGCAATCTCACTTGGTGGTTTAACGAGATAGGACTGCGGAAATCCCGCCTTTCCATCTACGACGGAGAAGGCCACTCCAGCCTCAGTCGATGCGTAGATGTGGGTGATCTTCGCTTTCGGGTAATGCTTCGCAAGGACGGCCAAGATGGCGTCGTCAGCAATCTCGCCACCGAGTGTGACTTGCTTTAGCTGGAGTGAGGACGCTTTTCCCGTCATCAGCATCTTCCGCCACATCGTAGGTGTTGCGGAGAGTGCTGAGCAGTCATGTCGGATAAGTTCTTCGATTTGACCTTCGAGCGCCAGGGTGGTGTCCCGCAGGATTACTCCTCCACCGGCCAAGGTTCCTTGCAGGAAGACTTGAAGGCCAGCGAAGCGGAAGAGGTCATAAACCAGTCCCCATCGTAGCTTGCTGACCCGCTCGCCAGCCGTTCGAGTGGTACGAACCAGCGAAGAAAAGCGGTGTGCAACGAGCTTGGGTGTTCCTGTTGTGCCGGAAGTAGCAAGTGTCCATTCCGTGTCTTCCTGACCACGCGTCGAAATGCCGCGTTTGGAAGAAGACGGTTTGTCTCTCCACAGTACGACTTTCGACTTGGTGTTGGGCCGGACGCCCAGATCTGTAACGATTGTCTCACCTCCAAAACGTGCAAGCAGCTCGTTTGTGACACTGAGGGAGGTATCAGCGGGCAGTATGGCTAAGCGCTGCGCAACGCCGTCCAGGGCGACGAGAGCGCAGGCCAATTTCAAGGGAGATGCGATCTGAAGTGCAATAGCCCCGCGGCGCTGCTCAGCAGTAAGCGGAAGCGCGTCAGAACACGCGAGCAAGGTTGCAGCATCGTACACGCTGTCGCTGGAGTAAAGCAGCGGCGTGCTGGGAGGGATGCCCTCCTCAATTCGATCAGCGAGGCTGGTTCTGTTCATAGAACCTCACGAACTCTCCGAGGGTCGTCGGGTAGAAAGGATCTTCCACAAGCGAGAAAGGGTCGAAATCAAGCTCATCCTCCAAGCGAGAGACCAGGATGGCAAATCCTAGCGAGTCCAGACCACTCTGAAGGAGCACCGTTTCGTCATTCAGAGGTTGCTTTAGGGTGCCGCCATTCTCTTCGATGGTAGACAAGATAGCGTTTGTGATTGCTGACCGAATGACTGTCATTTCTCTCGCTTCTTCGACGCTGAATGGTGATTTCTTGCAGGCTAAGCACACGTTCCGCTCAGTGTGGGACAGCCCCCATTTCGAATCCGGTTTTGTCGTGGAGCGCATAGCGATCGACTAAGTCGGCGCTGGCGCGATTGTAGCCGACCACCTCGACGCTGCGACCGGCTTGCCGCAGCTGCGCCACGACCTTGTCGAGCGCACCTACCGCCGAGATATCCCAAAAGTGGGCACCAGTCATGTCGATGACCACGTTGAGCGCGGTCTCCTCAACAGCGAAGGCGCGAGTGAAGCGCTCCGCCGAGGCGAAGAAGATCTGGCCTAAGACGCGGTAAGTTGATGTTTGCCCGCTTGGCTCAGGCACCCGCTCCACGGTGAACATCCCTTGAACTTTGCCGGCAAAGAAGATGCTTGAGAGCAGCACGCCGGCGAAAACACCCAGTGCCAGGTCACGCGTGGCGACGACGACAACGACGGTCGTCACCATGACCACTGACGATTGCCATGGATGCTGACGCAGATTTGAAATTGAGTTCCAGCTGAAGGTGCCGATGGAAACCATGATCATCACTGCGACTAGAGCCGGCATTGGGATCTGCCCAACGAATGGTCCGAGCACCGCCAGCAAGAACAGCAGAAACGCTCCAGCTGTGAACGTTGATAGCCGCCCTCGGCCGCCCGAGGTGACGTTGATCACCGATTGGCCGATCATAGCGCAACCGCCCATACCTCCGACGAACGCCGCCGCGATGTTGGCGGTACCCTGGCCCGCACACTCGCGCCGCTTGTCGCTTTCGGTGTTGGTCATGTCGTCAACGATTTGCGCAGTCAGCAGACTCTCCAACAGTCCCACCGCGGCCATGATTAGGGAGTAAGGGGCGATGATCTGCAGCGTGGTCCAGTCCAACGGCACGTCCGGTAACACAAATGACGGCAATCCTTGTGGCAGCGAGCCCATGTCGCTGACGCTGTTCACGGGCCCGTCGAAGGCAATGGAAATCGCTGATAGAACCAGGATCGCAACCAAGGGCGACGGCACCGCCTTGGTCACGCGTGGCATTAGGTAGATGATTGTCAGTCCGCCAGCGACCATCGCGTAGGCCTGCCAGTTCACGTTGGTGAGCTGCGGCAACTGCGCCATGAAGATGAGGATGGCGAGTGCGTTCACAAAGCCCGTTATCACGGAGCGGGACACGAATTGCATAAAGAGGTTCAACCGCAGGAAGCCCGCGACTATTTGGAACAGACCCATCAGGATCGTGGCAGCAAACAGATATTGAACTCCGTGCTCACGGACGAGAGGCGTAACCAGCACAGCTACCGCCGCAGTCGCGGCTGAGATCATTCCGGGTCTACCGCCGACGATGGAGACCACGATCGCGATTGCAACCGAAGCATAGAGCCCCACGCGCGGATCGACCCCGGCGATGATGGAGAAGCCGATTGCTTCCGGAATGAGGGCAAGCGCAACGACAATACCCGCGAGAATGTCGGCGCGAGGGTTCGAGAGCCAGTCACGCTTGAGCGCGGTGAAAGGTAGCATTTGGGGCCAAATCGATCAGCAGCGCGTCATGCGCCTGTTGTCCCGGGGATGGGCGCCGGGCTGAGCCACCCGAAGCTTGCGGGTCCGTCGAAGCCAGCCTCAGATGCCTCGGTCGCTCAGGTTTTGCAACCCAAGTAGCGCTGGCGTCCACACCCAAAGTGGGAGAAGTCCGGTTCAGGGCAAGGGGAGCTTCCTAGCAGAGTAACGGATCCAAGCCGTGGATGATCTAAGTGGGTAAGCACTTGTTGGTGGATTAACTTGCTCAGGATGGACTCAATTGTTGCGACAAGAGCGAGAGAGCTTTTGCGAACCACGCCCAAGCTAACTAAGCGCCCCGATGCGATGCACCTTGCGTCTGCCATGATCTGGAACATTCCGCTGCTCCACACTTACGACGGCAATGACCTATTGCACCTCAATGGCAAGGTTGATTGCGATGACGGAACGGCGATGACGATCTCGGTTCCATCAGATCCTACAGCCGGAGGGCTTCTCACCCATGTCGACGCCTAAAAACCAGCTCGACAAGCTCAAGGGAGCCGCTCGCGAGCTAGAGTGCGACGATGACGAAGCCCGCTTTGACGAGCGCGTTAAAAAGCTGGAGAAGCATAAGCCGGAGGCGCCAGAAAGCCGATGAACAAGGTCATCGAAGAATTAAGCGGCTCTTGCCACTGCCGAGCGGTCCAATTTCGAGTGAAGCTTACTGATGGGCTCCACACGGCTCGCCGATGTACGTGCTCATTTTGCCGGATGCGCGGCGCTGTTGCCGTCTCTGCTGATCTTGGTGGGATAAGCGTACTTTCAGGTGGTGACCGACTTAGCGCCTATACGTTCAATACGGGTGTAGCGAAGCACTACTTCTGCTCTGTCTGCGGCATATACACGCATCATCAAAGGCGCTCGAACCGCATCAATACGGCGTGAACGTCGCGTGCTTGGACGGGGTCAGCCCCTTTGACTCTGAAGAGGTTCCCGTTCTCGACGGGGCGAGCCATCCGACAGATACTGGCGCCGCACCTCGCATAGCCGGCCTTCTTCGTTTCACGCCTTCCGACTGAAGCGCGCCTGTCGCGGCAATGGGTTGTCAGCTACGTAATCGCCTTTTAATTGTTCGCGGCCATGAACGAGCGACCGCTTGGCTGCAGGCCACCATGGCGACCGGACATGCTGCATCGGCCACCTGCAGACATCAGCCACACAAGAACGAATGGCTGATTGCGGGGAGCGGCTAAGCGCGCCTGAGTGTCCGCCATTGGGTCTTCTCGGCCGCAGCCTGCCTCGATGAACGAGCGTCCAATATCGGGCAGCAGGCATCCGGGCCTGAATGTCAGCCGGTGGGTCTTTCCGGACGCGAGATCTTTCTAATTAAAATGCTCGGTAGAGGCGGTCCCACAATCGAACGTGGAGGCGACATTGTCAGCTTTCGTGCTCTTGTCGGAACGTGCTCAGAGACCGCAGGCTTGATCCTACGGCAACGCGAATAAATTCGGCGTCTCTCGGCTGCCGCTCAGAACAGCGAAGTAGGAGATGTGCCGTGAAGACGGGCACTTGGAAGCGTACCGCTTAACAAAGAAAGCCAGACGCGCAGAGACTTCGAAGAGAGTGGTGCCGCTTACAGGACTCGAACCTGTGACCCCCTCATTACGAATGAGGTG
>Ga0066648_10000957_pt1 | contig 17143 bp, 10 predicted proteins | sample CryGeyCG12114_NA_FD_59537 | JGI IMG/M metagenome (GOLD analysis project Ga0066648, IMG submission 59537) | Groundwater microbial communities from aquifer - Crystal Geyser CG19_WC_8/21/14_NA | ecosystem: Environmental > Aquatic > Deep subsurface > Groundwater | place: USA: Utah: Grand County... | reverse complement strand
TTGGTGGAGGAGACGGCACTGGTGGAGGCTTTGAAGCAGGGGAAGATTGCAGGGGCGGGGTTGGATGTGTTTGATGTTGAGCCGTTGGGGGCGGATAGTGTTTGGAGGGACCGAGGGTGGGGAAGGAGGGTGGTGTTGAGCCCCCATATGGGATATGTGGAGGAGAGTACGATGAAAGGGTGGTATGAGCAGCAGGCGGACAACGTGAGGCGGTATCTGACTGGGGAGGAGCTGACTGGCTTGATGACGGCGGGGAAGTAATCCGTAACAATTAGTGTGCACGAGGGGGTATACAATGGAGCGCGGTATATTCGTGCACAACCTTATGGATCGCCTGTCTTCATCAGGGCTGGCTCGAACCCTGGGCGGACCTTGCCGAAGAGGACGACATCACCGTACTTTCCATCTTTGAAGGCCTTCAGTTTCTGCACGCCCTCGAATTCGAAGCCACTCTTCCTCAGAACCTTCTGGCTTCCTTCATTCCAGCTATACGCATCTCCTTCCACTCGCACTATCCAATCAAACGTGCCGAAGACCCACCTGCTGAACTCTGTCGCAATTTGCGTCGCAATACCACGACCCCAGAACTCTTCACCCAGCCAGTAGCCAAGACTGACACTGCAGGGCGTTCCGGTTGAATTGTATTCCAAACCGCAGGTGCCGATTGGCTTGTCGAGGTGGCAGATGGCATAATTGGTAGGTAACATAGACTCTTCACGCCGTGCTTTGAAAGCCTCTTTAGCCTCCGAGGGCCCAATGTCGATTGGCGAAATAGTTGACAGCCAGTGAGCTTGATCGTTGCAGTGCTTGATCCACTGTTGAGAGTCTTCTAGTCTATAAGGGTGGGGAAAACGGTCTGTTAGGTTCAACCAGATCTTGCGGTTGTTGGCGTGATGTGACAATTCTTCTGCGTCGCTCTCACGCATTCTGCGTACTGTAATGTTGTCTTTGAGCGTGAGGATCGTGTCTGACATGCTGGAGGGCTCGTTTGAGTGGTTGTAAACACGTCCTTCAGGCTCCCCAATGTAGGATTGTAAAGTCTAGATTGGCGTTCGCTACCGACGCGGTTGGTCTAAATAGAGACAGGTCCTCTCCACGGGATAGGCTCCCCTATCACGATGTCAGTGAGCGTGAGTCATCCGCTCTGGTCGGTTCGCATCTCAAGGTTACATTGTGCCAAGCATGAGCGGTACTAATGAAGTGCTTACTTAGTGCCTGACAGCCTTCGTTGCTTTTATGCCAGGATTTTTCAAGAAATGGTCACCTACATAGGTTCGTACACTTTGTGGACCGGCTGGCATTGGAAAGGCAAGACCAGACGTCTTACGACCCAATACTGGGTGTCAAACCGAGCTCGATTCAGACATCATTGTTCATCTTATTATCGCAAGCTAAGTGTAAAGCGGTACCACTAACACCAAGCCATGAGCCAATGTGATACCCGGTTCGATGACGGCCTGTGTATTTCTGGCGTGTGCCTGTCCACCGTTGTGCGAATTTGCAGGCTTTGAACATGGCGTGACTGATGCAATTGCCGATAATGAGAGTATCAATATGTGACAAGGGGAGGGCCGGTAACGAGAACGATGAGCACAGGTCCTTCTTTTTGCCAACTTCAGCAATTAGTTGGCGCTCACTTTGGCATCCGCTGTGTACAGATCGTATTAGCAATTGAGCTGTGATGGTGGCCCTGTTCGGGTGGTCGCCCTGAAGTTCATGGATGAAGCAGCAAGTGTGCATGAGCAGTACGCGGCTGCAGGCTCGAGAATTGTTGCAGTATCCATGGCATATCTTTTGCTGACCGCCGTGCGCACATGAAGTGCATCAAACCAGTAGCGATATGTCGATGATGCAGACCAGTGCCTGCCGTGCTCAGAGTCTAGTACATCAACCTCACGGCTTGACGATAAATGGCAGTCGCTGCTTAGTAGATTACAGTCACGACAACCGCCTATTAGGGGCCCCAGAGCTGCCTGCGCCCTCTATGTGCCTGAGGATGGGTTAGGGGCTCGTGTTGACCTCAGTAATTGAGTGAAAAGGACTTCCTTTGTCGAGGAGTTCGCGCTTAAGCTTTGACTGTGGAGTGATGGGCATGCCGAAGCGGCTGCCCCAGTGCTCAGGGCATGTCGCATTATTCGTCAGAATTGCGCGTCTCGATGAGCGTGTTTCAACGCCTCAGCTCGAATCCTTGCGCGGCGTGTCCACTTCTACGGCTGTACATCCCTACTCGCGGATCTGAGGCGCAATCGTGGTACTTTATCGCAGCTGCCGTTTTTCTGCCTCAGTCGCATCCCTGGATACGTTTCACGAAAAGGGTTGTTTCGAGTCCTTTTCCTCAAGCCTGCATCCAACAACGCTCACGTCCACCATCTCTGCGATATTGTAGCCAATCGGCTCTGTCACTCATTTACATCAGCAAAAGCTCGTTTAGCTTCAACAGTCACAGCAGCCGAGTCTTCCTGTTGCCGACAGCGCTTGCCACCAACCACGCCAACACGACGATTACGGGAGGAAGAAGGAGACTGGATAGATTTACCTTGCGACAGCCTTCCAACCTGATTGAGGAGTGCGTGGCTCCCAGGCCTCGCATTGCCCAACATGCCCGAGATTGAAGAGAAATACATAGGCCTGGCCCTGGCCATTTGCTCGACAATAGGAATTGGCGCCAGCTTCATCATAACCAAGAAGGGCTTGAACGACGCAGCTGAAAAGCATGGCTTCGAAGGAGACGGATTTGCCTACCTGAAAACGCCCTTGTGGTGGGCAGGCATTGTGTCGCTGGTCTTGGGAGAAATCGCCAACTTTGCGGCATATGCATTTGCGCCAGCGATCCTGGTCACGCCATTAGGTGCACTGTCCGTGCTGATAGGAGCGGTGCTCGGTGCATATTTCCTCGACGAGCAGTTGGGAGTCTTGGGGAAGCTAGGCTGCGCAACATGCCTGCTAGGTGCTATCATCATCGTGCTGCATGCGCCTCCAGACGAGCCTGTCGAGACCGTCGATAAGATCCTCGACTATGCCATTCAGCCAGGTCAGCATGATCAAGAATCTCCCGACGAGCAACGCTAACACATTCGCAGGCTTCCTCCTTTATTGCGCTATAGCCGTCACAATCACTTTCCTCATGATCTACAAAGTCGGGCCTGCCTATGGAAAGAAGAATCCGCTGGTCTACATATCTGTCTGCTCTACGACTGGGTCAATATCGGTCATGTCCATCAAGGCATTTGGCATTGCTCTCAAATTGACTTTCAAGGGGAACAACCAGTTCTCGCACCCATCAACTTACGCGTTCATGATCGTGTCTGGGATATGTATCTTGACACAGATGAATTACCTCAACAAGGCTCTGAGTCAATTCCCGACCTCCATCGTCAATCCGTTATACTATGTCACTTTCACAACAGCCACATTATGCGCCTCCTTCATCCTGTTCAAAGGCTTCAATACGACCGATGCGGTCAACACACTCTCGCTTCTATGCGGCTTTCTCGTCATCTTCTCAGGAGTCTATCTGCTGAACTTGTCGAGAGCTGACCCCGATGGCCATCGACTGATCGTCGGCAAAGGCGAGGACTTTGAAGGGATTCCAACAGATGGCGTCACAGTCATACAGACGCGGAGAAGTATGCAAGCGCGGAGAAGTTTCGATCACCACCGGCGAAGTAGTAGTCTTACTTTCAGCCCGGGCGGGATCCGACACTCGGGAAGAGAGAGCGAAGGCTTGATGCACAATTATGATGTCGAAAACAATGCGTTCGGACTGTCGGACTTGGTCGAGGACCCAGACGAAACCGGCGATGTGGATGGTAGTGTTAGCCCAAAGGACGCGGATAGAATGAAGGTGTACCATGAGCGGCCGCATAAGAAGAGTATGGACAGATGAGACAAACATCCTGTATTTGTAACGATGTTTATGCATAGCCACGGCGGGATGAGCAAGGGTCACGATGAACAAAACCCGATTAAGACTTTTGGACGGGCATTTAGTGGAGCTTTACAGGTTACTACGCATCCAACTCTACATGGTCGTGGATGTAGCAACAGTTGGCTATGGCAATTTAAGACCAGTTTTCAGGCTTCTAGCAGAACCATATCCTCCTGCAGGACCACCGGTTTGAGCGGCACAAGCAAGCTCCAGCTCGTGTGCACCTAACCGGTGCTACGGCGAGCCTTAGAGGCAAAAAGTGCTTGAGGACTGCCTACGTTGCTTGTCCGGCGGTGATCGGCATAACACGTGCGCACCTGCAGCAAAGAGAAAGCCAACTTTTGAGTTGACGTGGAAGCATGTGCCCACATCGATTGGAAGCCGCCATCGTGCCACTACTTTGAGCGGTCTCGGTCTGTAGCTCAATACGATGCCCAACTTGCTGGCTCTCATCAGAATTCGAGAACAAGAAGCACACAGTCGCCAGCATGTCTACGGCTTCGGGTAGACGCGTCGAGGAGGCGCCGGATCGAACAAACAGTTTCAAGGCGCCAGACACCTCAGCACCATCAGAAAAGGGTACGTACCGTTCAAACCAATGTGTTTGGAGCAGTCCAGAAACCCTCGCAAAACCAATATCGTTACTGAATCCAGTGTGAGACACGCACAAATCAGGCAATGTGCAGCTCTGTGCTGTATCTGCCACTTCTGTTCCCCTTAACGCGTCCCTGCTTTAGCTGCAGTATTCTACAGAGATGCCTTTATCTGCCTGTCTTGCCTACCTCCTTCCTCCAAGCATAGTCCTCAACGCTGATGTTCCGTAATTTCAGAAGTCAAGATTTTCGATGAGCCAGAGCACATAGATCCACCCAGCTATGCTGATGAACCATCGCCCACACTCGTCGCTCAAAGCCCAAGACTTCATCGTGCAAGTATTTCTGGCAGGAAGATGACTGGCCGAAGCGAAAGGCCGCCACTCAAAAGTCAACCGTCCGACAAGTCCCTGACCGCGCAAATGTCTAGCTTCAACGTAGGGAGTCCGGAGAAAGGTACTAAGCAAGCAGACGATGATGACGATCAAGCGTTGCTGAACCAGGTCATGCAATGGCTTCAAGCAGAGAAAAGCAAACGCTCTGGTCGACAACCGGACGCCGACGTCAACACTCAAAACCAAGAAGGCAACCGTAATGCTGACTCTTCTCTTGATCAACTCGAGCGCATCTTAAGCAAGTTTGCCGGAAGCTCAGCAGGAGGGTCGATGCGTGCTGCCGGTCGGAAAACGATGCAACTCGGTGGCAGACGTGGCTCGCTGGCCAGAACATTGATGAAAGGTCAGAAGAGTTCTTACAATTCCGAGACCGACAATGCAGATGCTGTTGCAGTCGTGCCACACATTGAAGCCTCGCTGGATAATACGAAGACGATGTCTTATTCTGGCGGAGCCGCCGATATGACCACCGACGATGCAGACAAATCTAAGGAACAAGGGTATTGGGAGGTGTTCAAGCAGGATATCCTGCGTCTCACACACACGCTTGGCCTTCGAGGTTGGCGAAGGTTGCCAATCGAATATGGCAATGCCGTTACAGTTGAACGTCTGAGTGGCGCTTTGACAAACGCTGTGTACGTGGTGAAGCCGCCCAAGGACTACACTCTCATGCAGAGAAACGATGACCAAGGAAACATAATCCCGATCAAGAAGCAGCCGAAGGAGTTATTACTGCGGATCTACGGGCCGAATGTCGAGCATCTCATTGACCGTGAGAACGAGCTGATGATTCTCCGAAGGCTCGCGGCGAAGAACATCGGCCCGAAACTGCTTGGCTATTTTGACAACGGCAGATTCGAGGAATTCCTTCACGCAAAGACCCTCGAACCTCAGGACATTCGTGATAGCTCTACCTCTAAACAGATCGCGAAACGATTCAGAGAACTCCACGATGGCATAGATCTCCTCGAATCGGAGCGGAGGGGTGGACCCTTCACGTTTGCCAATTGGGACAAGTGGGTTGACCGTGTGGAGAAAGTCATCACATTCTTGGATCAGCAAGTCCACGATGAGCAGGAGGGAAAAGCACCGGCCAAGCCACGTTATACACGACAAGGCTTGATTTGTGGTGTGGAATGGAAGTTCTTCCGCGAGGCGTACGAAAAGTATAGGACAACGCTCATCGAGCAATCTGGAGGAGAGTCTGGAGTGCGTGAACGTCTGGTCTTCGCTCACAACGATGCTCAATATGGCAACCTCATGATGCTGCAACCCGAGGACAAGTCACCACTGATGGAACCCACCAACCAACACAGACGACTGGTGGTCATTGACTTTGAATATGCGAATGCCAACACTCGAGGGCTGGAATTTGCCAATCATTTCACCGAATGGTGCTACAACTACCACCACCCAGATCGATCGTTCGCATGCAATGCAAACATGTATCCGACCCCTGAAGAGCAGTATCGATTCGTTCGAGCATATGTCATGCATCGTTCGCAATATGCTGCGTCAGCTTCTTCGACTCCTAACCTTGAAGCTCGGGAGAAGACGAGTATTCCCGATTTCATGCTTGATGCTCGAGCTCCTGGGGGTGGTCAAGGCTTCGACTATGAGGCTGAAGAACGAGCAAGAGAGAAGAAGCAGGAGCAGGAGATCGAGCAGTTGCTTCAAGAGACGAGAGCATGGCGAATTGCCAACTCGGCACAATGGGTCGCGTGGGGTATTGTGCAAGCCAAGGTGCCCGAGCTTGATGAGCCGCCAAAGAAATCGACAGCAGGAGCCATGCTCGACAAAGTCAAGTCGGTTATCACACCATGGTCTGATCCGCTTGACGAGGAAGTCAAGGAGAGACAGGAGGAAGCCAAGCACGATAGACCTGAAGGACGTGCGCAGGAAGAAGCACATCAGGAGGGTGAAGAGGAGGAAGAGGAGGAAGAGGAAGACTTCAACTATTTGGCGTATGCGCAAGAACGAGCTATGTTCTTCTGGGGAGATTGTGTCTTGAACGGTATTGTCCAAGAAGAGGACTTGCCAGAGGCGATGCGGCCACACATCAAGTACGTAAAATACTAACAGTGAAACTGGCGCTAGTGATAAAGTGAAGGTGCGAGCGGCGTCGCAGCCCAGAGCATGTATACCCTGGAAAGAATAACAATTACAAGTTTGCTAGACAAGGTATTCAACCACTTCGCTACGACATCGAACTTGCCCGCACTTGTGACAAGTCAGACATTGTCCAACTCGTCGCCTCTTGTTCTGACAATGCGACCTGAAAACCAGAAGAAGGTTGCTGCCCATTATGGCGTGCTCTGTGGCCTGCGCTCAGATGCAGATTCTGACCCAGACGACTCAACATCCTCTGAACCTTCACCAAAGCAGGAGCCTGCCACACCACCGATGCCACCTTCGGAGAAGTCGACAATTTGGCCACGTCCAGAGTCGCTCACCCTCCCCTTCGAGAACCGCGAGCGCGAGTCCCGTCTCGTCACAGAGGAAGAATTCGACCGTATAATCAAACAAGACGAACTCGACAACCCATTGCCTCCTCTACCTGCAGGTCTCAATCGCGGTGCATCAGGTCTGGGCCTGAGGCGGTCGATATCAACAGCGAGAAATACCAGAATGTCAATCATGTCTCAACGAGCACGACCGATGTCGGCTGATGTCAGTAGAATGGTGCCAACCCCAGGTGGGCAGCGTAGTCAGGGTACAGAGCCATTTCCTCCTCTGGCCCGTGATCCTACGCTGACGGCTCTGCCTCGAGCGCCTACGAGGAACGACTTGATGGGTGAGCGGGAGTATTTGCAATCAGCCGTCTCTGCTAACCACAGTGCGAATAGTCTACCCGACTGAGCCAGAGACAAGTCAGACAACCTGCCTACCGGGCTCCAAGCATTCAGCTCAAAAGTCATCTAAAACAACCAATCCCTCTCATCCACGAAGAGAAAAGCATGAAGTCCTCCAAGATCAGCACCAGACCCAGAAGAAAGGCCACAAGCGACACTTCTCAGCTGCAGACATGGTCGACTCCGTGAAGAAGCGCATGAAACGCCAAAACCCGCACGACACCGGATACGAGCAGGCTAGAGCAGCCATCAGCAGCCCTTTCCCCGCAGCACCCACGAAAACAAGACAATACGAGAGCCACACTCCCATCGATCCCAGCAACAGCACCACCAACAAGCCCAGAACCTCCAGCCAAAGCACAGACCCCTCCCAAAGCCAAGCACTCAATCCATCCGACAACCTCAAGAGATCCCTCCTCAAGCGAACGTGGTCCAGAACCAAACACGCCGCCAAACTCTCCATCTCCTCCCCTCCGCCCGGCTCAAACCCCAAAATCTCAGACCACCTAGCAAGTCCACCCCTCACCCACGACTACGGCCGCGACACGCCCACGCCTGCCCCCTCCACGCTGACAACAGCCACAACCGACACCTCAGCCTACTACGCCTCGGCCGAACCTTCGCCGCGCCCCTTCACGCCAACACCCAGCAATGGCAGTGGCCCGCTAGAGCAGAGCTCTTATGAGTACATCTCCGGCCCGGCTCCGCGCCGCAGTCTCCTGACGAAACTCGGGGCGCCGCCGAGCCGCAACGAGCTGAGCACGATGGTGGCCCGCCAGCAGAATCGGATCGTGGACTTGACGTTGCAGAATAATGTGCTTGTGAGTCAGATTGAGTTGTTGAGGACTGAAGTCCAGGAAATGAAAATGCACAACGGCTGTGACCGCAATGACCGCGGCCGTGGCAGTGGCAATGGCGTTGATGGGAGCAGTGCATATCATCGTTCGGGGTCGCAGAGCGCCGATGAACCACCTCCGTCCGGTTTTACGTCCCGCGCCGAAGATTCCCAACGAGTACGTCGACATGGTGCGGATCGACTGCTGAGTCAGAATGAGGTTCGAGAGCTCGGTGCTGGTGTCACTGGACAGACACCTAGACAGGGTCGTCGACGACGAGGGTCTTTTGATCCGGATGGGTGGCGGCGGATCGTGGGTGTGAGGAAAGAGCAGGGACAGGGGCAGGACGTCGACGTCGATATGGACATGGATGTGGATGTAGATAACAGGGGCGAGAGGGATGCGGAAATGGGCAACGACGACAAGAGGAAGACTTGGATGACGTGTGATTCTTGAGGTTGCGGTTATAGCGAGCCACAGGAGGTATATTTCTCGTTGTGTGGCACGAGAGGAAGTATCGGTGGTCTTGCTCGATGTCGATAGCTAGCCGTTGGTGTTGAAACTTCCATGATCATCGGCAAAAACTTGGACAGCGCTGTTCGCTTTGAAGATTGACTCATCGAAGACCGCGAGGTCTTACGAGGCTTGTGTCGCTTACTCTCTCTCTCTCTCGTGACTACTGCCTCGTGCCAGCCTAGCTAGGTACAGGCTTGCTAAGAGCGGCTAGTTTGATGCACTTTACTAGCTAGTATGATAACCGTTCTGTCTGAATAGCTAACATTTGTGTTTGACAACTGTACAGGCCGAGCTTCACGCCTACTACGATTGCCGTTAACATGAGGCCAGATGAGGGAGTGTGCGACGGCGACTTATCGTCGTCCCGTATCTACCGCACGTACTGGGTTCCTTTGCGAAAATATGCGTGTAGCACCAGTCTCGACGAGATTCAAAATTGTCTCAAAGACAAGTATCAGGTCTCGAGGCCGAGGAATGCTGGAACTGGTAGTCACACATCACAGGTAATAGCTGCTGTGTCTCCAAACCCTGATACAGTTGAGCAGAGATCTTACAACAACCCATCGGGACGAATTTCAGAAACGGGTACCTACAAGCAACGTCGCTCCTGCTCCGTCTCCCTATTACGTCAAGTCAATCACAGAAGGACCCTGTCCCACCAAAGGCTTTTCTCGGTGAACAGTGTGGTCCGAAAGTATATAGCAGCCATTAAACAGGCGTAGCGTCAGCATGATGTGGATCGATGTGCTATGCTCAGACTTATCGGGTGTTGCAAAACTTGGACGCCTCCTCGATCTGGTGTGTTCTTGCTACGGCCATGGTTCACGCACCATTCTACCGCTTCAGCCAACTTTGGAAAGTTTCTCAGCAGATCGACTGTAAACACTGGGCCGACCAAGGTAGCCCTGTCTACGATCAGACCCCAGAGACTCAACGTAAGCGATTCGTCCAATATCCTGGTTTGCAGACCGAAGCTTGCATTCATGCCGCTTCGGCCGAAGACTGGCACATTTCGACATGCTCCGCTCCTGTCAGAAGTATCCCCATGGAGTTTGAGGACCCATGAAGGCCAAAGAATGTCCGGAGACGGTTTCGGTACCAGGTAGCGGCAGCTCAACCATTGGATCAGACGTCTGGTCCTAGTCGTGCATCGCTTAGGGCTCTTGTACCATGCAGCAAACTGGAGGAAAGACAGATCGCCGGCTTCGTACAGAGCAAGACGGATGGCTTGGGCATAGACTTCGACCAGAGGTTTAGTGTAATCTGTAACAATGAACGAAGCTGTTTCTTCGCGAAGCAGGCCAAGCATGCCATAGACTTTGTCGTGGGCTTTGGTGCAGCCGGCTCTGTGCGTTCGCCTCAGCTGGTTCCAAAGCGGTCGGCCGGCGGGTCGATACATATCGGACGCGCTCTCAATCCCCGGAGTCCCCAATCCTTCACAACAGCGTGCGTAACTTTCTATGTACCATCCAGCGTGCCGCAAAAACCACCTTCTCGGCACCGATCAGAAAGGAGCCAACATGGATCGTCGAGTCTTTCGCGAATCCTATCTCTTGTATGACCCCACAGCCTGCCGAACCACGGAGCAGAGTAGAATGCTTGCAAGGCCGGCCAGTCAGTCATAATCCCGCAAGGACGCATCAGAGTACTCGGAAGCCAGGCGACCCATCAGGTCCGTACAGATGAGCGTAAAGATGCTTCCCGCCACATGTGGCCTGCAGACACTGCTCGTAGATCTTCTCAATGGAGGTCATCGCATCGGCCGCCGTGGATCGCTGGACAGGTCCCAGCCATAATCAGAACTGAAGCCGCCTTGGAGAGTATCCCTCGTTCATCATGGCAACTCAGTGGCTTTCCTCCAGAAAGATTGTTCTGGCCAATGCAGACTGAATCAATCCACAACGGGCAGGAGGAGAAGACTTTTTGAGAGATTCTGAATTGCAACGGCGGCGGCCAGAGGAAAATCGTTCAATGTTTTGATTGTCGATGACAACAATTGGGCGCACGTTTTCTTGCTGGTGCCCCGGCAAGCAAGACACGGCAACAACAAAACGCTCAGTCGGCACAGCTTCAAGGGAGATTATGCGTCGATTGGCATGTCAGAGGGGCTGTGGTCACTCACATTGCGATCTCGATCGATCGATCCGGAGCACTCTGATTTTCCTACGCAGTCGACTGGATCATACGATAGTCATAGCCACTCGCCACATCGCTTTTGAGAGCGAGCTCGAGACGGAAGAGAGTGCATCTGGATCTCGGCTCGACGGTCGATGTTCGTCCACGCGTTCGTTAGACTGAGGACGTCGGTGGGTTGAACTCCTCGCGGAGAAACACATGCAACGTACGACTGGCGAGCTTCGTATCTTCATGCTTCGCTTGTAACTGCCTCTTCTGAGCGCAGAGTCTTGGTACCAACCAATTATCGCGTTGTCGTTGGCTGAAGGCACAAGTTGCATCTGCGCTCTCTCGACTCCTAGGGAAGACAGCGCTAGGTACGCTAAGCCCACGTTATGCAAGTAGACGTTCTCTGTCATGACAACGCCTGACCCTAGAAGATCTCTGAGCGTTTGAGTGACTGACAACAATATCAGTTGTCATCTTACCTCTCCTCCTCTTACTAGCTTCTCTGACTGCCTGCTAGCTAGCCAGGCAGAATAGTGAGGAATCTACACGATTCGGGTAACTAGCGATCATATCTGTACTTGCATCGGTTAGTAGTGCGACCTCGTAGCTGATCCCGTTTGCGTCAAGACGTTAGCCACCTCAAGAGCTTCCGGCGAGGCTTGCTCTATCGAAGATTACTCATCGTCAGCCAAGATGCAAGATCACGACAAAAGCGTTCGTTGTTGCTGTGAGAGTGGATCGCTGACGCACGCGGGTCGGCGAGTCGTTGCCAACTCTTCGTGGACACGCACTCTTGCTTGTCCCTCTTCAGCTAGACATAATTGAATGAATCAATATTACCACAATAACGAGTTACCACATAAAGTCTTTCGACAGTTGTAGAGTACAATGTGGTCTCACCACCACCGGCCACGAAGTGGAGCCGCCATCAAAACGTAACGCCCGTTGGACATTACAGCTAGGCCATGAGTCCTCACCACCTAATATCCTCGCTAACGCCCTAATGCCCCGTCACCAAGCCCTAGTACCCCACCAGACTAACATGCCCATCACCAACCCCAGCAACAGCAAGAAGCATCTTGTGCGGATGGTAAGCAGTGGCCACAATGGCATTTCTCTTCCACCCACCACCAGCACCAACGGCTCCAGCGGCAGCAGATGCAACTCCTCCGGCCTTGGACCAGACGCCGCTACTCAGCGGCTCGAACACGCCTAAAGCGTCACCGTGCGTGTTAAAAGATCTGACTTCATGCCTGTCGGTGCCCACGGCGAAGACCGGCGCATGCTCGTGCAAGCTCAGACTGCGGAGCGTTGGGACTCGGGATGTCGCGTTGTCGTAGTACCCGCCGTCCGGATTCTGCGTGCTCCGGTGATATTGTCCATGTCCGGGACCGCCCGTGGCATGTATCGTCGTGATAGCGTCGTCCATACGGATATCCCAGAGCTTGACTTCTCCGTTCCTCGAGCCCGAGATCAACTCGCGGACACCGCCTCTCTGCATGTGGACGTTGGTGACCCATTGTCTGTGCTCGCGCCAGGCTTTCACCATTGACGTGCGAGGGTTGAGCCGTTGGTCGAAGACACGGACCACACCGTCGCCGAAACCTGCCGTGAATATCTGTCCGGCTAATTGGTCAGATGTGAGACTAGTGACACAGGACGAGGAGCGGGCTGGGATGTCGCTGACGCAGACTTCGGTGGCTGCATTCCAGACCTTGATCACCCGTACATCGCCCGCGACGAGGGCTTTCCCTTGACCTTGTTGCCAGTCGAAGACTAGCCCAGCATTCTTGTTGCTGGGTACTAGCTCGGTGAGTGCCCGGAACGCTGTCACGCAATTGGTCTCTCGCTGATCTGCATAGTTTCTGTACACTTTCAATATGCCGTCGGACGAGCCTACCATGAGCAGCGGATTGTCATCTTCATTCATGAACTTCGTATCGTTGATCCTAGAACCCTCAGGGTTACCGTTGCTAAACCGGCTCAAGATCTCATTCCGCTGGAAATCCCAAACACTGATCGTATCGCGGTCATCAGCAACGACGAGGTGAGAGTCGAACTGGTGAAATGTCATACGCATGGGCTGGGTTCCGTTGTTGAGGAACGCTTCCAGTCTTGTCCATTTCGACGATGCAGCAACTGATTTGAGTGGCTGGTTGTCAGCTATTATGCGTTCGTTACGCGTGCGCCGATAAAGCCGAGAGTTGTAGTCTGCTGAGCCGGGCTCGTCGGGATCATTGGGGCGCATCTGCGGTTCGCGGAAATACTCGGTGCTCCATTGAAGTAGTGTGCTTTTGAGGGGGAGGGTTGGACGTGAAGACTGATCGTGGGCTACGGAGCCGGCGGATGGTGGAAGGGTTGCGGAATGGTAGTGACTGTGTTGTGGTTGGCTCACGTCTGGCGGGCGCGACCATTCTGCCGGAAGCCGGCCACGAGGGGTATTCGCTGGCAGCTTTGACTGTGGCGATGTGTCTTGCTGGGCAAGGTTCGTCGAGCTTGGGCCAGCGCCCACCAAATTTCGTAGGGACGACGCTGTCCGTTTGATACTGAGCGAGATATAGCTCTGCTGCTTCTGCAGTTGAGCTGGTGGGGTGTTCGGTCGACTTGCGGCCAACGATCTGATCGACTCGAGCGATGGCACTTTCTTCAAGTCACTCTGCTGCTTTTTCGACGATTTCAGCAGGTCGTCAATGACGTGGGTCGCGAGCTCAGCCATGGGTGAGGACATCAAGGCTTCGTGAACGTGGTCCACGATAGCCGCGGCCAACCAAGCTACTTCCTGATGCGGGTCCACCGACAACATCAGCACTTGCGCCCAAGCAGATCCATAGATTGTGTTCGCCGAGTAAGAGCTGGAAACTCCGTCGATCCCGTTCACCATTCCACCAGTGTCCGGGTGTCGATCCTTCTCTTCCAGCAGCTGTTCATAAGCAGCGACTATGAACTTGTTCTCGTACCTCTTCACGAAGGCTGACCAAAAGATGGCGAGCTCTTTCCTGACTAGGGCGCTACCGTCACTCGTCATCAAGATCATGGACTGAGCAATGCCCTCCTCGATCGCCTCAACCTGATCCGTCAAGTCTGGCATTCCCAGGAAATTTGTCGAAGCATGCAGCATTGACGCTCTCACTTCCGGAACTGGATCACACCACAAGTCAGTGACTCTCAGATGAGCACCGACCCTGATGCCCGCCCACTTGGCCTCGCTAAAGTCGTGCCAGAGCATACTGAGACACAGGGCTGACCACTGTCTCAGGAGCGGGTTCTCCGGCTCAGCCATGTTCGTGATGCAGGAGTTCATCAGCTCGCTCGTTAGGCAGACGGTCTGGCCATGAGGATAATTCTTGCAGAAAGTGGCAATAATGAAAGCGCACATTGCGCGATGCTCACTGGCATTGCCGACGGGGATATCGCTGTTGGGGCTCATAATACTGATGAAATACTGTACCCCGTTATCCTTCAGCAGGTCGCTCTGGACCGTGTAGTCCACTGCCATGATACGGGCCCAGATGAAGACCATGACAGGCTTGAGCTCGATGGAGGCGGCTTGAAGTAGCTTCACCACATAAGGGAAGATGCCGATACTGAGGGCGAGGTGGACGGCCCAGGGCCCAAGATCGAGGAATTTGCTGAGAAGGATCAGGGCTCGGAGACGGTGGACCTGACTGAGAAGCACTTGCAGCACGATGGGCAGCTGGCTGGGTTCTTCGTCTTCGGTGGGCCCCGAGTTGAGATAGACCTCGAAAGCGGTCAGCTGCTGGGCGAAGAAATCCGAGTGCTGATATTCGTATTGGATCTCTCCTTTCTCCTGGCGCATAAGCATTGGCATCTGCCGAATGACCATCTCCAGGGCCAGATCCCAACTCTGCCACAATGCGTGCTGATGGGTATCTGGCAACTTTGGCGAGGATATGGGATGACAATGGTTCGCTCTCATAATCCTCTCGGCCAGCAAGAAGTTTCTAAACAGCGCAGCTACCATGAGGTCCTGGCGAAACAACTTCTTGAACAAGTTCCGAGGCAGTTTGTTCCAGGCGATAGTGTCGGTAATGGCGGTGAAGATCCAATTCAGCTCTCCTAGCGGGCTGCGCCTGTCTTGCAGTCTGCCAGGGACGGGAATTTTGGCATCGTCGATGCTGACGGGGCAGCCAAGGGGGTTCTGCAGGACGAACCAGCGCAGGGCGATATCGATGGGCGTGGTGAGACAGCAGGTGAACAAGTCGGCTGGCAGATCTGGATTGGTAGGGAGCATCTCGTTTCGCTCGCAAGCAGCGAGCTGAATGCAGTCGCTGTAGTTTTGGCGGGGGGCATTGGGATCTCGTTCCTTCAGCTCTTCGTTCTCCTTCTCGTGCTTCTCGATGGTGTGTTCGAAGTTGTGCAAGATGTTGCCCGCATGCGATACGTCGTAGACGAACAGACTGGGGCCGGCTAGCCAGCTCTGCAGGTCGTAGATGCCGATGGGGATGTACTGGGTGTAGTTCTTGTTGAAGACCCACAGCTCACCCGAGGCAGTGGGCAAGGGAACGCCGTGGCCGTTATAATGAAACAGTACCCTCTCGTCGCGAGCGTTTCTCCTCAGGGAGACGCAGAACCTCTTGGTCTCCTCGATGCTGGGGTCTAGGTACTGCTTGTAGCGTGTCCTGAGACTCAGACTCTCATACTGCTCTTGTAGTCTCTTCCCAATCTGTTCCATGACTTTGCTTCCGCCGAGGTTGGCGGTGGGATCGGTCCAGGCTTCGAGTTTGGCGGTGGGGTTGGTCTTGATGACATCGGGGGGGTCGACGCCGATGTTCAAGCAGATGGCGAGGGCAGCGGAGACGGTCTTCATGCGATCGCGCATGCGCCAGTCTCGACTGGGGAAGTGGGAGGCTTCGTTGGACTGGGAACCATTGTTCTCGTGACGCTTGTCGGTGAAGTAGATGTAGAAGTTGGAGTTGAGGCTGGCGAGGAATTCTGAGGAGGCATACTCGTTGTCCCAGCCATGGCGCAGCTGCTGTTGTGCCTGCGGCTCATCTTCCTGTTCTACTCTGGCGCCTTTTCTATCCTGTGGACCCAAGTCGCTCTTGGTTCGAGGCAGAGCAGGGGGTCTCCGTGAGCTGTGGCCGTTCCTGTCTGGATATGCTACTGGTCGATTGGGGTCGCCTGGCGCGGGGGCGTAATGGCCGAAGCGGTCGTTGTAGTGGGCAGTCAGCTCGGTGCGGCCTCGGTGTGGTGGTGCTCGATTCCTGGTGAAGTAGTCTTCGTCGTCGTAGAGGTTGTGGGCAACATGGCCGTTGGGCTGGCCGTTGGACTGGCCTGGCGCCTGGTTCGAGTGATTGGCATGTCGGTTGTCACCATTGGCATTGACCATGCCATTGACGGTGGGCATACTTCTCTCCACGTGCGCTGCCTCATCTGATCAGACTCGCATCCCGCACGAGCCTAGACGCGCCGCAGCCACAGCTACGAGTACAACACAGCGCGACGAGTGCAGTCGAAGGCGCGCAGAAGAGGACCAGGAGACCAGGAAACCAGTGTTCGAGGCTGATCAGGCTCGACTGAGCTTGTGATGGACACCGCGTGCGCTCATTGGCGCTTACCACTGACCTTCTTGAGCACGAGGTCGAGGCTGAAGCACCAAAAAGTGTTTCGGCCTGTGAGCCTGACGTAGCCGAAGGTAACCCGTCCGCCCTGCACCTGCACCTGTAAACCCACATGATCGACCAGGCCCATCGATTTGCGGCCTAGCTCCATTCGACCAGACTGCACCCAATCAGCCTGTCCTCCTCGAGTCAGCCAATGGGCTATCGACCGTTGAACATCGAGGCACACACACACAGACACACACTGGCACACACACAGACACACACTGGCACACACATAGACACACACTGGCACACACATAGACACACACTGGCAC
>Ga0066648_10000956_pt1 | contig 17171 bp, 18 predicted proteins | sample CryGeyCG12114_NA_FD_59537 | JGI IMG/M metagenome (GOLD analysis project Ga0066648, IMG submission 59537) | Groundwater microbial communities from aquifer - Crystal Geyser CG19_WC_8/21/14_NA | ecosystem: Environmental > Aquatic > Deep subsurface > Groundwater | place: USA: Utah: Grand County... | reverse complement strand
GTTGCGCTACGTGAGCCAGCTTAGGAAAGATACCCCATTTGAGATCTAGCAAGGAGAGAAAAAGTCGTGCAACGAGACGTGGCTTTTTGTGACTTCCTTGCGTCTGTACTAACTGCGAACGCTGTGAGCTGACTTGTTGTTTTGCATATTGCTGCTACAGGCGCATTTACTAATCAACCTCTCGCACAAATACTTCCCCTTCTCTTGGCGAAGAGAGTTGCGTTCAAAAGAACGGTTGCAGCGCAAGGGGATGGCTATCGCTTGGACTTAGCATACTCTGACTTGCCAACATATTTACATGTGTGATCAAGGACACCTTGCTTCTGAATCTCACGCCTCACAGCAATCCTAATATCTGTGGCCTGCTTCAGGTCGTGCCCCAAAGCTTGACAATGACGATCCGGAAAGCAATGGTAGGCTGCTGAACTTCAACGCTCGACGCTCCAAGCGTGGAGAGTCCCCGCAACAGCCACAACCTGTCGTCTGGTTTGAAGGCAAGTATGCCTGACACCGCTGCGGACTCAAGACAAGGTCTGAGAGTGTCATATGATTGCCGCAGGACATGAGTAATGCTGCTCATCCGAGAAGGAAGTGGCTTGAGCAGGACGAGATTGGGGCAAAGAGGGGGCGGTTCAGTCATCGAGCAGAAGTCGCAAGACATATCGACGATGACAGCACAGCTTGCACACAAGGAGGTAAACAGTGTGGTAGGGCAACACCAGACGATTGATGCATGGCACCAGACGGGCTGACACGTCTGGGAGTAAGGGTACCGATGCTCAACGCCCCAAAAAGCATCAGGATAGATCTAGAACTCATGATACCCGACACCCAACATCTGCACTTGTCCACGCTTTGAAGTTCACTTGGGATTGGTAAGCTCACAGGCGGAAGTCGTCGAGCATGAGTATATAGTGTATATAATAGACGGCTATCTGTACCACAGAAACTCGTCCTTAAAATCAAACACTGAAATCAATGAGAAAAGATGTGGTGATGCCGTGAGTCACGTTCACGGAGGCACAAGTCACTGGAATAAATTCTCAAGAAATATAGATCGGTGTTCCGACTACCTAAACATAATCGATTTCACTACTCAACACCGAGATGTCTCATTCCCACTCTCACCTTTGTTACTCAGAGGTCGCTGGTGCCCCGATCTAAGCTTAAGTACGTAGCGGGCCACGTCACCTCAGCTTTCCATCACCACTGCCATACCTTTCAGGTCGATTCCCAACTGCAAGAAAGCCCTTGTTCGTAGTGATTTATCCCTGCTACTTTGTAGTGTATTCGCTCCTCTTACAAACATGGTCAAACCGTTTGCTGAAGGCTATGCTGCAGGGAAGCAAGCAGTGCTACGCTTTCTTCCAGCACTGCTTCATTGCCGGCAAGTGTGAAACTTCTTGGGCTTCGCATCAAGATGTGCCGGGTAGGTCCTGGGGGCCTGCAGTGTACTGATGGTTGCAGGTTTCATAGTAAACTCCCACAGTATACAATAGTATGAATCGGCAGCTCGTGTACATGTAGAATAGAGTGCAAATGGCTGCTTCACGTCGCGTGTAGCAGAAAATGACTGGTCCCGCTCGCCACACCACAAGTGCTCACATCCATACAACCCGATATGCTAAGAGGCTCGCACGAGCGGGTCGATACCAACCAGCGTAGGCTTTGTCCAGGAGACACGAGGAATATATGTTGTAAGTTTGGCATCTGCTCTCAACAAGCTCAGAAATGAGTCTTAACAATCAATCACTTCAGTTGAATCTGAAGTTTCGGGGATATGGTCTAGTGGTATGACGCTTCTTTAGCATAGAAGAGGTTCGGCGTTCGATTCGCCGTTTCTCCACATCTCTTTTTGACGTTTTTTGACCTTTCTCTGTTGCGTTTTTGTCTTTTTCGTGGCTTTGGACTCGACCGCCCTGGTAGGGAAAAAAAGGTCGAATGTGGATGTGGATCCGGCAGAAGCAAGCACGAGACTGAGCGGGGTTCGGGCGAGGCTGAGTAGAGCCAGAACAAGGCTGTCGTTCTGCCGTAACTTGAACTTGATTCAGATGTTTGAAGAGGCATTGTTGAAACCAAATGTCCAGCGCTGCTGGAAATCCATTAAATTGAAGAGCTGTTGCGGGAATCCGTCGAATCAATACCGCCGGCCACCCGGACTGCTGTGACTATCATGCTCGAAACCAGGCGACGAGACGATGCTGCCTCTCGTCGAGGTGCTGCTGTGTTATACTGCAACCTTGCTGTCACGTACCACTTCCTTCCATTATTCCCTTCCGTTCGCGCGATTTTGCCAGATAATGCACCTGCCAACCTCCTACCTAGCTGACGATGCCACTCTTTACATCGTTGACGTGCTGAACCAATAATTGGCCCATAAATGTTCATAGTCCTCGACCACACCACCAACAAGATCCAATACCGGCCTGCCCTTCAGGCTATCAACAACTTTCATCACAGCTCCCTTCGTGACATTCTCGTAGAAAGCCCCTCTCATGCCCCACCAGGCCATGTTCCACCCTCGCTTGGTAAACTCCTCCCTTTCCAGCGCAGACAGACCACTCTTGGTACCACCAGGGACTTTATTAGCTAGCTCTTGCTTAGCCAGCTGTCGTGCGAAGTACTCTATGCTGAGACCTATAAGCCAAGGTGACCAGGCTTTCTTCCATTTTGTGCCTTCATAGCCGTACGTTCTCGCAACTCTCTGCATAAGGCCTGCATAGATTACTGGACGGAGAATATAGAGAACCTCAGCCGTTTGACCACGGATGGAAGTAAGCCTATGAATCAGTTGTTGAACGGGTTTGATATCGTCAGGTGTAATGACGTGCTCGAGAAGATAGTTCGATACAGCTTCTGGTGAAGGAAGTGTGGGCATGGTGAAGCCTGTCCGAGGCATTGAAAATGGATCGGAGGGGTTGTTATGGATGGGTATCTTGTCCGAATCTGACATTGGGGGAGTTGGTATTCCTGCTTCTCCAAATGCATCTTTGGGTTCAAATGGCATGGGATCGAGGACTTTCATGTCTTCTTCCGAGAACTCTTGAACAGGCTCTTCTTGTTGAGCAAGGTCTTCTCGAAGGGGGAGGGGTGGTGTTACGACAGGTCGGGAATTGGTCAGACGGAGGAGGATAAGTCGGAGGAGGGCTTTGAAGGATTCCAAAAGCACGATACAACGCCAGCGGCCGCGTTGGCCGCCTTGACGACGGGCTGTCATCTCCCAGAGGAGTTCTGTATACTGTACCACCTTGAGCACGGTGGCAATCCGGTTATAGAAGGATGAGGAGTCCTGCCAGAACATGGTGTACCTGGCATGGTGGGAAGGTTTGGGCTGAGCAGCTTTCTGCGAGGGTGTTTTTGAGAGCGAAAGAGACTGGGACTTCTTCTTCAGCAAGTGGTCGTGGTAGATTGACAGTATCTGAACGAAAGTATGCACTGATTCGGAAGCCAGCTCTGAATCATTGAGTCGCGCACCGGGCAAGAGATAGGTCAACGATCGTAATGTACTCTCTACCTGTCCCACTGAATGGGCGTTGGATGCCACATACTCGGCGTAGATATCTGGCAGATTTCTGGCTTTCTGTGGCAGTTCTGATGTCGCTGCAGCGGCCGATCGCAGCGTCGCGTTGGCGGAGCGCCAGATAGATGAAGCAGCCATCGCTGCCGACGCGTCAAGGAGACCAAGTGAAGCACAAAGTATGTACTCTTGTTGTTATGGTGTCCTCCTGCGCGTAGGTAGAGCGTGATGTCTGTTATCCGGTCGAGAGGATGACCACATGAGCGGGAGGAGATAGGGACGTGATGACTTACTCAGACTGCGCTTGTCATGTCATTGGTGGGCTGAAATTAGCATGGGGCTGGCAGCCGAGGCAGACGACGCACCCATATTATCCAGCGTTTGCTCAATTCCGTTTCTCCCAAGGAGTTTTGCTTCACACCATACCTACGCAGTGACGCTGTGACACGAGTGAGGCCGTAAGCTGCAGGAGGTGGAAGGCGTGGTCTAGAACGCTCAACATGGTAGGTGCGAGTTCCAAAAGTCGCAATAGAAAGAGGAAGGGACGACCACCTTGAGCGATCATTTTTGGCCAGTTGCTAATGGTCCCTACCCGCTATTCATCAGTCATCATCTATCATCATTGTTTCCCAGTCGCTGGTTGCTTCAGTCACTAGCCGGTTTGCGCACGCTCTGCGACCCTACCTAGCATCTGACGCCTTTTCGAAAGAAACACCAACAGCAGTTGTTTCCTGTCCCAATCTTTTGTCAGAAGTTATCGTTCCTATCGTCCCTATCATCCCCGTGCACAGCATCTTTATCAGCCTAGTTTCACGATGTCAACCTCGACGAAAACTACAGAGTCGCGATATCCTGCGAGGTCCAGGGTAGCCCCAGAGCGTGCGCCAGTAGACCCAGATCAGCCGACAAGCGTGACTTCGAGAGATATGGTCAATGTTGGGCAACCTCGCAAAACCAGACACCAGCAGCAGCAGCAACCTAGGCGGATACCAGCCCTCACTACTTCAAGAACTTTCGGCGAGAAGTCACCGATCGTCCACGCCGACATACAATCATTTCTAGCGAAGTGTATGGCTATATCTCAGTGGGAGGGCTACACGGAAAAGGAGAAATTTATGATCATCGAAAGTTTACCTCAAACGAGGAGGCCACTAAGAGGCGTGCCCTATGCGGAAGATACCAGTCGCGAAGCAGGAGGCAATAGTAGTGGCAAAACGATCGACGAGGCACATACAAGCTCGAGGCAACACCGGGACCAGGACTGGGCTTCCTACATGGCACCCCCACTCGAACCGACATTCTGCTTAGACGACCCTTATCTGAAACGCTCGATAGCTCGTTTCAAGCGGGAGCTGTCGGATGGCTACTACACCAAAGTATGGCAGGATAAGGCTAAACGGGCTCACGAGGAGAGAATGGAAGGAAAATTCGATGAATATTTGGCGGAGCATGCTGAAGAGATGTTCGTTGAGGAAGAAGGCGAGGCTGAGGAAGCTGGCGCGCATGAGCTGGGTCTAGAGAGCGAAGACGGCGAGTATCTCGAGGGCGGCGCCAGGATGGGGAGGAAGGCAAAAGCTAGACGTGACAGATGAGAATGAGGTCTTGGAGAAAGTGGCAAGCGCCTTCTGGCCCGAGCAAGCACCTCTACGCTTCTACTTGTTTATGCCTAGCATACCGTGTTTGTTGGAAGTGAGCACCACGCTACCACTGTCGCACATCTCGCGAAAGAAGTCGTTGACTCCGCAAAGCACAAAGCAATATGTCCCTCGCTCGGCAAGGTCCGACCTTAGAGCGTCAAAGCTAGACTCGATGAAGTCTCTCATCGAGGTCGTCGTCGCTACCTACCATCCATTCGAATGCCAAGTTTATTCTGCGAGCCCGTGTCTGTGATGTTGCCCCGATACCTATGCATCACGAACTGCCTGCTGGTAGTTCTACGGCGTATGGCTATGGAAGTTCGACGTGTCGTCCGGAAACGTTCGAGAGGTTTGTTATGAGGGTCCAGCGCTAGTACCTCGGAAGGTCCACTTAACAGAAATTGGCGTGGATCTGGCTTGCAATGTCGTGAACACCTCAATAACAAATAGCACCCATTCTTGCGAGCAAGTCCGGTGCTTCCGTCGTGCTCGAATCTCGTACGACCCGTGAGCCATCGCCATTGATGAGTTCCAACAGTGAGGCTGTGGCTACACAACGAAATTGTGCTAGTGACCAGAGGCAGACCGCCACGTATCTGTGGGTCTGTTTCTGATGCTGCCCGATGCGTTAGCCCATGGACGTGCATCCTTAGCACATTCTCGTCGGTGAACATGAAGAACATTCGTTCCTCCCTTTTGCTTGCTGTTGCTATGTACTGAAGTGTCCCTTGACCGGTACGAAGATAGCTGTTGTGAGAGCATGAACACAGTCGAAATGGTTCAACCGCAAGACCATTCTTCGGGTACGGAACGAGCCGACGAGCTGGTCACTAAGAAGCATAACAGATCTAGCAGTTCGGACCAGGCGAAGCCCCGTCCCGGCTTCTCAAACGATGTAGTTCAGTCTGTTGAATATGCACCTGCACCAACCTCGCCTAACAAACACACGAAAGGGGCTTCTAACAGACCATCGACCAAACGACGAAAATCATCTACCTCTTCCAACAAGCATAAGTCTCGACCAACATACAGCAGAAAGTACTCGACTCCTCCCTCGCGACCATTGTCTCCGGCTGGCTATCCACACTTGTTCGAACCAGACATGGTCATACCAGAGATTGACCTAAATGCAACCAGTCTAGGTAGCCACTTTCCCAACCACCAGGAGCAGACGCTACAAGTCGATACCGCACCTCAGGAGCCCGACCTCTGGTCAGAGCCGGATCCGGACACTGATTACTTCTCCACTATCGAAGGTCCCGGGCCACGGCATATAAGAGGCAAATCGAGACGACAGTTGAGCCAGAACGCCAGCCAGGTTATTTCATTGAATACTCTGATGGCTGGAAGTGGTAATGCAAACGCTTTGCAACAGATCAATGAAGATGTTGAGGCAGACTTCCTGTTGCCGCCGACGCCTGGCGCATTTGTGCCGTAATCAGGTGCAACAGTTGACGGCGTTCGTGTCACTCACAGTCGCCAGAGTCGAGAGTAGACATGCTGTGAACTTGGTGAAAACCGATTCACAATCTGGGACAGCCGTACTAACGTCAGCCAAGATACATTTGGTATACTCGGTATGAGGACGATTACTGCGAAAAGTCACTGTCACGACCTAGCATTTTCATAAAGGGCTGGGTCTTCTTGGAGGGCTGGATCTTTTCCACTGTGAGGAGAGCAGAATGCATCGATACTTTCAAGGAACTTACGCGTGCTCGATGTGGACCACTTCTGCGATGGTACTATGCCAGCACATGATCGGTACATTTTGAAACCACCAAGGAACAGACAACGGAGCCATCGAATCTATATCTACAAACATATCAGGAGATTGTGATATTAGAAGGCACGGAATAGAAGAGTCGACAAGGTGGAAGTGAAGGATCCACGATGACTAGAGAGCACGAAGTGGGGGGTGGACACCCATCCGTCGAAGGCGAGGACATTAATAATTGCATCACGAGCCTCATCGACCTGGCGAACGGCGTCAACCATAGCCTGCACACACACACACGCACGCACGCACACACACGCACACACACGCACACACACGCACACACACGAAGACAGAACCCCTGGATCGATGGTTCCCAGCGTGCCTCTTCCAGAAGCAGAAAGCGGCTTCGAAGACTGCTGTCACCGTGCCGGGGTGTGAAGATGTGACTATAATGAGTACGGCTTGTTCTGAAGACCTCAAAGTGTGCTGTCCGCAACCTGAAAACATGGAGACTGGTATGTGTTTGGGGACCTGTGGTATGTCGGATCTGGTCGTAACGACGATGTGAGGTTCACAGACGTCGGTGCTGTCTTGTTCTTATCACGGCCGGGAGGCAGAAATGGACATGACGGAAAGGAAACCAGACCGATTGTTGCTACAGTTCAAAAACAACGCTTGAGTTGTATTGCCGTACATTTGTCCCGCTGCAGTCTCGAGCCCGGGCCGCACCAGATAGCGCCAACGCGCGCACCCAGATACACTACACTACACTAGTCTCTAACGGTGCATCAACGCGCTTCTAACCACATCGAGCCTTAGTTTCCTCTTCACGTCTACCCGACTCCGAAGCTTGTGCGCGTCATGCTCCCTTTACACGTTTAGCACTCTGAGCTTTCAGTCTGTGTAATTTGGCCGTGCATGTACGAACGTGCAATTGCATGAAGGATGAGTCGGGCAAATTCCACTTCTTGTCGCGTGTGGCTTGCTGCAACGGAGACATGTTCGACTTCGACATCGAAGCCATGAGTAGTATATAGTCAAGAGGAAGTCCCTCGTCTCAATCCGTGCCTGCCATGTTGCTAATCTGCTAGTCTTGCACATGAAAGAACACATTGCAGCCTAGACGGTACTGAACACTGATACAGCAGCAGAGCACTTGTGACAATGACTAATAGCCTCCCCAAGACGATGCGGGCGTGGCAATACGCAACCGTCACCAACGGCCTCGAAAACAGTCTCAAACTCAACACATCCGCTCAGGTGCCAAGCCCAAAACAAAACCAACACCTCGTCAAGATTTCCTCCGTGGCTCTCAACCCAGTGGACTACAAACCGGCTGAGATCTCGCTCTTCAGACGCTTCGTGATACCCAATCCCGCGACACCGGGTATTGACTTTGCGGGCACGATCATCACGCCCGCGCCGGGCAGTAATCTGAAGACCGGTGACACAGTCTTCGGCGTTGGCGTGAGCCCGTTTGCGGGCGGATGTCTAGCTGAGTATGCCGTCGTGGGCACGGATGCAACGGTGCGGATGCCAGAAGGATTGAGCATGGAGCAAGCAAGTACGATCGGAGTGGCGGGCTTGACGGCGTACCAGTCTATCGTCCCTCATATTCCGAAGTCTGGCGGGTGCCGAGTCTTCATCAATGGTGGAAGCGGCGGGACGGGTGTGTTCGGCATCCAGATCGCAAAGACACTCAATTGCGAGGTGATCACGACGTGTAGTGGCCGGAACGTCGAACTGTGTCGAAGTCTCGGTGCGGATGAGGTCGTCGATTACACGAAAAGCAAGGACCTGGCTGATGCCCTTGCGAAGACGACGAACGATAGTAGGCGAAAAGTCGATCACATCGTGGACAATGTTGGTAGTAATCCCAGGCTGTATTATCAAGCGCACGAATACTCGGGACCAAACGCAAGATTCATTACCATAGCTGGAGATGCTAGCCTGCGCGCCGTGCTCGAAAACCTGAAGATGAGATTGTGGCCAGGCTGGCTAGGAGGTGGGAAGAGGAAGATAGTGAGTTTCTTCGCGAAAACAGATGTGAGTGAATTGGACCGGATTGCCAAGTGGATGGCTGAAGGGAGGGTGAAGCCGGTAGTGGATGAGAGGTTTGCTTTCGAGGAAGTGCCAAAGGCGTTTGAGAAACTCAAGACGGGGAGAGCAAGAGGAAAGATTGTTGTGGCTGTGCAGGGAGAGAAACAAACTAAGTATTGACATCTGTGTGTTGCACTATTGAAGCGCTTTTACCATTCTGTTTTGGGCGCTCGTCCTTGTTTGTCTTCGCGCGTGTTCGTGCTGCTGACTCGCATCGACTGGTACAAGGCTTCCAGCGCGCCACGAGGTGAAACGTCTGCCACCATACGAGATATCCCCGTCACAAGATTTCAGCAATGCTGCTCATGATAAGCCTTGCAACTGTGTTCCAAATCTCAAGAACGACTCAAACATAGGGAAGAACGACATTGAAATGTATGCGTGAAAAGGTGCCTGACATGAGGCCTAGCGCGTCCTGCACCGCTATAGCTAGCGTGATGGAGACCTAGTACGACGCGTTGCATCCACTTTACGCGTCTCCAGCCTCCAACGACCGAACATATCTCTCGGGACTACAAGAGCGACCTCGTGGGCCACAATCCTCGCTCCCACTGTAGGAGAGAAAAATCCCTCCAGAGTTGCCCTTGACGACGTGCTGACGTGATACCGTGACCTGAGACCTGAATCAGCCGGCTAGAAGAAAGCTAGGAAGGGCCTAGCAACCATGTCACAATCACAAGAAGTCGAGACTCAGCCGGTGGCCACAGAGTACATCCCACCATCGGTATCAGAACATCTCCCAGATCTCCATGCTGGCAGCTCATACGCTCACTATAGCCCATTACCAGTGAACGTGGCGCCAAACTCTCCAGAATCACAAGGTACACCCGTGGTCCTCGGCGTGGACGAAGCAGGCCGCGGCCCTGTCATCGGCCCGATGGTCTACGGCATAGCTTACCTGCCCATCGAGCTCCAACACAGTCTACTCGCAGAAACGCACCGATTCGATGATTCGAAAGTCTTGACGCCGTTGGTCCGCGCCAAGCTGATGCGCACGCTGTGTACGTCAGGGATGGACCTCTTCCAGAACGTCGGGTGGGCCATTAAATCTCTGAGTGCACAGGATATCTCGGCCGGGATGATGAGGTATGGTGGGTCGTATAATCTCAACGCACAAGCTATGGATGCGACTATCGAGGTCATTCGCGGCGTGATTGCACGAGGCGTCAACGTCCAAGAGATCTTCGTCGACACGATTGGCCAGCCTGCTGTTTACCAGAGGAAATTACAGGCGATCTTCCCGACGTGTAAGGTGGTTGTCGAGAAGAAGGCTGATAGTTTGTTCCCCGTGGTCAGTGCGGCGAGTGTGGTTGCGAAGGTGACGAGGGATGTGAGTTGTGAAGTGCTCTATCAAGGGGTCAAGACGGGCAAGATCGCAGCGCAGACAGATGCTATGGATCTCGATGGGGTAGCCGAGGTCGAGGATTTTGTTATCGGGTGGGGTTCGGGCTACCCGTCTGATGCGAAATGTGTAACGTGGCTGAAGGGGAACATTGACGAGACATTTGGCTGGGGAAGCGAATGCCGCTTCTCGTGGGGCACGGCAAAAGATCTGCTAGATGACAAGAACAAGGCGATGCAAGTTGAATGGGCGGATGAAGATAAGGAAAATAACAAGCTCAGCCAATATTTTGGTGGTGGTACGGTAGGCATGAAAGGGGAGGAACAAGAGCTCAGGGCATGGTTCGGGAGTGGGGTCAAGGAGATCTTTTGAGGAACACCCATTTTCATGAACATATATATCCTTTTCTGCGCGAGTACAATGCAATAAACTTTGCCAGAGGCACAGGAAGTCGGCTCAAGTTCCATGATGCCATACGTGCATTTTCCCAAGTAGCTGGAGCGCATGCGGAGCAACCAGAAGACTAACGCTGAGCAGCGTTGAAAAGCGAGATGACGAACAGTAAGATTGCTCCAACCTTAACTCCACCGCCAGCGCTATACATATACCGTAGGAAATTCCAGCAGAGAACACACTCTACAACTTCGACTTGACCACACCGGGCACGTGATCGAGGTTGCCTGGCCCATCATAGATGTCTCGCTCGGCTGCCCTGGTGTTGATGTGCTGCATCCCAAGCTGTTCGACGCGCTCAGCGCCCAGCAGCCGCATACACGTTGCCGTCTCATCTCTCAGTATCTCCAGCACTCTTTCCACACCTTCGATACCACCAGCAGCAAGGCCGTAAAGTGCACCGCGACCAATGCCGACAGCCTTGGCACCCAGACATAGAGCTTTGACCACGTCGGTGCCACGTTTGATGCCGCCGTCGATGATTACGTCGATCTTGCTGAAGACCTCGGGACAATATTTTCTGATCTCCAATAACGTGTGCACGCTCGGCGGCGCAGTGTCGACGGCTCGTCCGCCATGGTTCGAAAGAATGATACCCTTCACTTGTGGCGCGTGCTGAGCTGCAATGTATGCGTCCTCGTGCGTCTGCAGGCCCTTGAGAATAATAGGCTTCTTCGTGTTTTTGGTTAGCCACGGCAACGTCTCTTGCCAGGTCAGACTTGGGTCAGTCCCGAAGAAGAGACTCTGTCCGATGCCACCGCCTCCCTGAAGCTTGCTTCCACCCGCATCTTTAATCACAGAGTCGTGATCTTCCTCAATATTCTTGGATCGCTCGTCCTCCTCGCGTTTGCCTGGTACTGGTGCGTCCAGAGTCAAGCAGATGAATTTGATTGCATCAAGCTTGTTGATACGTGCAAGGTAATCTTCGGACTTCTTCCGCTCAGTCTGCACATACAATTGCCAGCCAAAGACCTGGTCAGGCCCTGCATCTTTCACGATCTGTTCCGGAGTCTGGGAGGCGTTGTTGGAGATGATCTGCATTGTGCCGAAGTTCTTGCAAGCCTGTGCAATGCCCCATTCGCCGTCTGGATGGGCTAGACGCGCCATGGCCGCTGGACTTACGTATATTGGTAGTGAGAGCTTGTTCCCGAGGAAGGTTGTTGTTTGGTCGCAGTTCCTGCAGTCTACAAAAACTCGTGGCCTTAGAAGGATGGAACGGTAGACTGTGTTGTTGAGGTGTTTGGAAGCGTAGTCATCTGCTGCGGAGTAGTAGTATGCCCATCCTTTCCTGCTCAACTTCTTTGTTGCAGCAGCTTCGATCTCATCTAGGTTCAGCAGGTTTGAGATGGGCACCGGTCTGTCTTCACCAGCCTCTGGGCCGACGTTCTGTGCTGGCTTTACTGGTTCTGGCAGAGACTTGGGGTCGATTGGGCCTAGACATTTTGAGGGTGCCAGGTTCTCTTCGAGGGTTCCTGGTGGATGAACTGGATCGTATTCTTCTGTTGCATCTTTGCCGGCTAGCTTTAGTATGATGTTGGCGCCACCTGGATGCTCAGGCAAGAACTCGGTCACATCCCAGACGGAGCCGTACAGGATAACCCAGCAACTGTCGCGAGTGTTGTGCTGTGCCACCTCGTCGGCGTGTATTAACCTCTCTTCTGACATGATGTGGGTATTGCTACAAGAGACTGGAGAAAGATGAAAAGGAATCAACTCGTGTCCGTCAGTTTTGAAGGTTCTACTTTGCTGTCGACCTTGCCGTTTTGTGCTTGCTGCCTCTTTCTCAAAACGGTAACCATCGGCGAAGCATGCACCGAACCTTATTCATCGCTACTGCGATTGGCTCACAACGCCTCGGACCATGATGTAGCCCGGGCTTGGAGCGGAGTACTCTCCGGTCTTGGACCCCAGGGTTCTCCATGAACTGGCCTAGCACTGACATCTCACTGCACTGATTATGGCAACAATTTTCTTCACAGATTTTGATGTGCACCATCCAAACGCCGGCAGCATCTGACTATGAGACGACTCGCGCTCCGGGCTTATTATGTTGGTCTTTGACAGCATCAGCCGTAGGAAGCATTCTAGTTTCTAGGTAGTAGTTTGCCTCGGTGAAGGGACGAATAAATCCCCCCATTTTGTGAACTCCACTCTCCAGATAATGCTGCTCACGCGCCTCGAATACAGGTCCAGCGACAACGCGTGCTCTCATTGTTCCGATAACATACCGCGTCATGCGAGGCGATTTCCTGAAGACATTCAACGGAGTGACCGACCCACCTTGCACGTACTAAGCTATTAGAACGGGACAATTGGTCTGCAGATTGTGCAACGTCAGACAGAGGCTCAAGATGTTTGGTGTAAGTCGGCGAGCAGTCCACCACCTGTCACCTGCTGCAGCGTCGTGCTGTTGTTGTGGTCGAGTGCCGACTAACGCTTGACTGAAGTCCCGCCATCCAGAAGACCATCTCCGGCTACGCCTCCACCGTGCCCGCTCCATCCAACTTACCAACGATGAGCTCGTCGAAATTCGCGCCGCCCAACGAACCTTCGAGGGCGCATACGTCCGCACGTCCCTCAGCCAGTTCTCCTTCGCTCTCATCATCCTCAAGATCTTCACCGCCGAGTTCTATAGCATAGGAGCAATGTTCGCAGTTTATGGAGCGGGAGTATTACTAGTATCCGCGTACCGGCGACAGCAGGGAAACAAACAGTTCTTTAGTGAAGTTGGTGAGGATGGGCTTGGAAGAAAGAAATTTCGAACGAGTGGGAACGTCGTCATCGTGCTTACAGCACTGAGTCTCGCTGCCTACGTTACATTAATAGTGCTAACGCTGAAGCTGGAGAGTAGAGGTTGAGACCGCCCAGACGGAAGCAATGACGTGGACAAGAGATGTGCCACCACTACGAGCAGGTCGAAGCCATGGGTAGTGAAGCATAACATATGGCGTTGTTGGAAATTGCAGACTATTCGCAGCAAGTCACCCTGCTGCATACAGGACCGTACCAGGCTCGTTCAGATCTTCAGCGGCCGTTCCTGCCAGCCAGACTTGGCTGCGGAAGATCTGTCAAAGAGATTTGCAGATAGGTAGACAGCTGGTGAAGGGGCTCTCTGTGTCGAGCGGAGGACAGACAGACTATGTCGTCAAAAGGGGATGTCTACAAGGGGGAAACCAATAATCGAGCCTCTTTGACTAGTTCCTCCATAGTGAAGCGGTGAGAAGGGGCGTAGTGTGGTCGATGCAGCGTATCATTATGCGCCACGTTGTTCAAATTACATATTGCTCCGATCCCATGTGCAAGCCAGTCCCAGTATCCTCCCAATAGACTTCTCAGATCTTCGTTCATGCATGGTCCTGAGTGCTGAATGTGATGTCTTGCTCAATCGTGGGAATGTACTTGTCTCCCAGAGCGTGAACTGCTTCGATGGCCGATTCCGACGCCTTGGCTGCGAAGCCTTTGAAGAGATCTGCCTAGTGTTAGTCTTTGCCTCTGAAGTGCCATGATCTGCTCGAGAAATCCGTACTGTATTCATGTGTTACCACGCCACCAGCATCCTTAATCGCCTTCATGGCATCATCGACCACTGACTGAGGAGTGTTCGGGTCTTCAAAGCTAACGACGATAGCCTTCTGAGGGGCAGCCGCAAGTGCCAGTGAGAGCAACAAGGCAAAGAGGAAGGTGAACAGTGTAAAACGCATGTTGCGGATGTTGTGCAAGAATATTCGTGGTCTTGGTAAATGGATGGTGTGATGTAGACGTGAAAGTACGATCGAAGTGAAGTTCAGTCGGCGTCCCTGAAGTCCCTCAGCAAGTGACGGTTATGACGCCAGAAGCGGAAGGCCCATGACCGTGCCTTCCGCAGGCAGCACAAACGGTGGGCCAGACCCGTCGTCCTGCCGGCTTGGCGATTGGCAAGCGCAGTTTCTCCATCGTGACTCGCGACTTCCTCATCGTCCATCACAACCACTTCATCATCCTCTCCCGCAACTACGACTTTGACGTCTTGCAGTATCCGCTTCCTACCGCCCACAGCTCGATCTAACACTGTCTCGCACCACTCCAGTCAATTCCTTACTTATACGGCGCGTCTCGGACAAAGAACTCTGCTGAGAATAGACCAACGAAACTGCCAGCCTGGATCAGGTGGAGATCTTGAGACTTCATTGTCTAGTGATTCGGAAGCGTCTGTTGCTCAGCTTGTCGTTCCTCGAGACAAGTGTTCTGACATCGCTGAAGAATATCACTTAGCGACATTGCACTGAGGGGAGAAAATTAGATAGCAAAAGATACCAGACACTTTCTTCTCTTGCCCTGATACCCTGATGCTTTCAGCTCGTCAGAACAGGATCGTGTCGAAACAACTCTGACCTGCAGATCTGCTCTGCTGCCAGCCAGTCAGGGCGTCGCAATCTGTGCTTGTCACAAACCCAAGAACGTTGCTGAGTGATCAACACCTGAACCTTTCGCGAAGTCATCACCTTCTGCTATCTGCTTCGTGTGTTTTCAGTCTGTCAATATGTCTCTGCCGTCAGATGAAGTTGCAGCAAATTACAAAGATGCTCTAGAAGATCTCATCACCAACGAAAGACACCAGATTGCGTTCCTTACAGGAATTGCCCAGGAAAACATTGAACATGCTCAAGCAATCGCCACTGCGCTGACTACACATATCAAAAAGGTAAGCAAGTCACATCAGCCCCCGATGTCTTACTGACTCTCTACGAGGCCCCGCCAGCGAGGAAATTGCCAGCGCTGTACGTGCTTGACTCGTTGGTGAAGAACATTGGCACACCTTATACAGTATACTTTGGGGCAAATCTTCACGAAACGTTCATGCTCGCATACTCGCAGGTGGACCAAGCTGTTAGACCCAAGCTTGAAGTGATGCTTAGTACCTGGCGTAAGCCTGTTCCAGGTTCTATGCAAACCACACCTGTTTTCCCTCTCAATGCTACTCAATCGATCGTCGATGCTTTGGCTCGCTACAAGGGCGCGACTGCCCAGCGACCATCACAGGCGGCAATTCGACCTCCAAGCGTTGTTCAGGCTCAAGCAATGCAGTACAGATCGACGCCACCTCCTCCGCAGCCAGCTGTACAGTACCAACAGCCGCCGCCGATACATTTCCAGCAACAGACGCCTACTCCGCAACCTCAATACCAGCCGCCTCAGTATTACCAACCACCACCTCAGCCTACGCCTACTCCTCAATATCCGACATATCCACCACAGAGCCACACTCCCGTACAGCAGCCTTTTTCATCCCTGTCATTCCCACACCAAAATGGTCAGCTGCCAGTGCGGCCTGGTATCGATGTTCGGAAATTACACGGTGATATAGACGATCTGACCACGGATGCCAAGATAGACTGTATGACTCATCCCATGGACCAGGCAAAATCAAAGAAGCTCGAAACGCTGCAAAGTCTGAAGGCGTTCCTCGACAGTGGTAACCTGGGCGACCAAGACCTGCGGGATGTTCGAGATACGATTACGAGGGAGATGGAGAAGCGGAATGCCGAGAAACTGGCGGCACAGCACATACAGCAAGCACCGACTCCGCAACCACAGTATCAGCCACCGTCACAATGGCAACCTCCAACTTCCTACCAGCAGCAAGCCCAATGGCCACCTGTGCCACAACCAACGCAACAGTATCAGCAACCAGCCCCGCAGACACCGTCTTTCCTGGGTCAAACGAACCTAGCGGACCTACTCCGACATGCGCAAAACAAATCAATGCCCCAAAATGCACCCACACCGGTCCCATCATATGTCCAGCCTGCAGTGAGCACGCCGACTCTATCTGCCGCCGTGCCAGCTCCAACCAACGGCACTATGTCGCTGCTTGACCAATTACGATCCTCAGGCATATTATCAAAGGTAGCGACGCCTCTGCCAGGGACGACACCCCCAGTCGTGTATGCTCACCCAAATGTTGATGAGGTGCCGTTCACGTCGGTCTCGATCAAAATCCCACGGCCCCACCTTGTCCTGAAGTTCATCAACGAGAAACCCAACCAGTGCAGTACTTGTGGCCGGCGCTTCACTTCGGATGATACGGGAAAAGCCAAAAAGGAAAAGCACCTGGACTGGCACTTCAAGACAAAGACTCGATCTCTTGAAGCTGAACAGAGAGGACAGAATCGGAGCTGGTATGTCGATGAGCACGAGTGGATCATCAGTAAGGAGTATGAGGATGACCTAGGAACGGAGGATGCAGCAGCAGCAGCTACCAACGGCTCGGCTCCGGCTAATGCAGTGAAGAAAGAGACGGATTACGTGCGTACGCCTAGTGACCCCGCGTATCGTAATGCACTGTGCCCCATAGACCAGGAACCTTTCAAGAGCGAATGGTCAGGCGAGATACAAGACTTCATATGGCGCGATGCGGTGAAAGTA
>Ga0066648_10000953_pt1 | contig 17187 bp, 13 predicted proteins | sample CryGeyCG12114_NA_FD_59537 | JGI IMG/M metagenome (GOLD analysis project Ga0066648, IMG submission 59537) | Groundwater microbial communities from aquifer - Crystal Geyser CG19_WC_8/21/14_NA | ecosystem: Environmental > Aquatic > Deep subsurface > Groundwater | place: USA: Utah: Grand County... | reverse complement strand
CCTTTCCCACGCCTACCGCAAACTTGGCCGCATCATCCAACAATGCGGCGACTACCACGCGGCCCAGGGTACGGGCGAGGCCACCACTCTAGGCGATGCTCTATCCTACCACTCCGCCGACGCCTTCATCGTCAAAGAGACCCTCACGAACCGCCACATTCTGCTTCGCGAACTCGTACAAGCCGAGCAAACCCGCAAGAGCAAGGAGAGCGCCGCCAATAGACTGAAACAAAGCAGCAGTATCAAGAGGGACAAAGTCGAGGACGCCATTACACAGCTCGACGAGGCAGCCCAGGCCGAAGCCTATCTGAGAGCCAAGTGTCAGAGAGTCACGCAGAATCTACTGGTGGAAAAGAGGAGATGGGTTGATAGAACCTCGAACGACACTCTGAACGCCATCAGAGACTATGTGTTGAGACAGATCGAAACAGAACGCCGCACGCTCGCGATATTAGAAACCGTCCGACCAGATATCCGAAACATAGACGCAAGTGGTGGGCTGTCAAGGCTGGGACGAGAACACCATCCGAATGTCCGCCGAGTCAGCATGGCCTCCAGTCAGACAGCTAAGGGTGACGCGTGGTCAGGAGTGCAGAGGTCTAGAGAAGCCCTCTCACGATCCGTGAGCGGCAGCTTTGTTGCCGGTATACCAGAGACTGAGGAGACGGGCACGAACGGAAGTGGTGCCGATCCTGCTACTGGCAGGCCGAGGTCTGGCACCGGTAGTGCTAGCCTTGCTAGCGTCAAAGAGGACGAGGACAATGATCGTGTCGATGCCAGAAACGCTGCGTCGAGGTTAGCACAGAGCACGTTCTAGGAGTTGTAAGCAGCTGTGAACAACAAACCTCATCACCCAGGACTGAGACTACCTTGTGTAGGCAAGAAGAGCCCCGTCATCGTGGCAGTCCACGAGCTACCACGCAAATACTGCTCTTCAGACTCTCGTAACCGCGTGAATGATAGATGTGCAACCGGGTCCCTACTGTAGCTACACCCCTCACCGCTGCCAGCAAAGCCAGATCCCTCCCATGCAGATCTGAAGCACCCGTCTCTCCGTCTGATTGCATACCTTACCCGCCAACCTCTCAGCCTTCAAGTGCTTATCCCGCTGAGCCTTGCGCGTTACTTGACATGCCAATCTCGACGCTGACTGAAGCTACAGTAACTCGAGCCGGGCGCGTCCCTGTAGTGGCGACAGCTGCCGGTTGGCAATGGCATAGCACGGCACGGCACGGCAAGGTGAGCTGGGAGGTCAACGTCGGTGGAAAGTAGATGGTAGGACCTACCTACCTACCTACCTACCTAGGGCTAGGTACCTATCTTCTGCTACATAGCGACTCGACTATTGGCTGGGGCTAGTAGTGTCTAGTATCTAGCAGTACTTATTATTGGGCGGTCTGACGCAGCATGTGTACATCTGTGCACGCAGGGCATATATACGAGAAAGAAGAGCGCAAACGTTGTGAGCCAACTGTGTATGAGGTAATGACATGTCGATCTAATCTAATAACAAACGGCCGAGTAGCGGCCCGGTCAGGGGGCCAGCGCAATGTCCAGGGAGAAATGAAGAGAACATGCAGCTCTGTTTCCCTCCCGTCCTCTAGACTGCTTCGCCTGAACGCCGACGCTCGAATACAAATAGGGTGCCACATGGACGGAGCGAATGTGCTCCGTGCGGCTCTCAGACGGTTTTCAGGGTGGATGTCAGACCCTACACAGCACAGCCGATCGATAAGCGCCGCTCACGCGTCGTGACTTTCGACAAGCTCGTACCGCTCCTTCTTCCCCTCCATACCCAGCTTCCTCCACAGCGAGGGGCCCTTCCTCGGTGAGAATCGTGGCGAGCGACTCGAGCCCCTGCTAGGGGCAAGCTTGGGCGAGCCGGTGGGACCGACGACGACGTAGCCTCTACGTTTCTGTCCGAGTAGCAGTATCCTGCCATAGACCCACCACATGGCCAGTCCAGCGGACAGCACGATAACGGTGCCGGCGGCAGTAAGCAACATCCAGTTCTTGCCCATCCAGAAGATCAGCCTAGCATCGGATCCGTGCCAGCTGTTTCCCTTGTACTCCTCGAAGAAGGACCAGGTGTGTCCGCTGTACTCGTCTGGCATTAGGACGCGGACTCGTCCTTTCCAGTCCGCAGCTATGCTGGCACCGTCGACCAAGTTCTGGGATTGTGCCTGCAGGTCTGCATGCTCGCCCATCCATTTCTTCCATATCACTGAGAGGAAGAGCGGACCGGTGGAAGCCATGATTGTGATGTAGGGAAGAAACCATTTCCTGTTTGCGCCCTGGAGAGACTCGACCACACGTAGGAAGAAGGGGTGTTGAGGGATGGCGCCCATCACATCGTTCGAGATACCAGTTGGCACCGTCCTCCGTACGAAGGCATTGTAGCTGAGCAGAGGGTCGAGACGTCGCTTGCAGCCATCGTCAAGGTCGATATAGACACCGCCATAGTGTGCTAGGACGAAGTATCGGATGGAATCGGCACGCTGAATCGGATGCTGGTAGTTGCGAAAGGTGGCTGCGAACCATGGGTATTCAGTCTCAATGAACTCGAGACTCTTCGCGTCTGTCCACAGCTTGTATTCATAGTCTTTGTGCAGATCGAGGCATGCTTGCTGAGCCGGGAGCCAATGGGCAGGAATGGATTCGTTGATATATGTTTGGTGGATGATCTTAGGTATCAACTGGGGCCGATTGTTGAGAAGGGTCGAGTTCGGGGCGGGCAATTCTGACTTCTGAATGGCATCTGTACTAGCGTCTTCGAGGAGCAGGGCGATAAGAGTCGAGACCTCGTGGAGGAGAAAGGTAAGGAGGACGATGGTTATGAGGAGGAAAACCAAGACTGAGCGGCGCATCTTGATTTGTAGTGGTGAGCGAGACTGAACACCTGCACGTGGGATACCGAGGGTGACAGTGAACAGTAAGAGTCGCAGTCGCAGGCGTGGTCGCCTATTTCGTGGTCGGTTTGTGTGGTAGCATGCGGCAGATGGATCAGCGTTTGATCTTCCTCAGCTGCGTAGATGTGCCCTAGAGATCGTTGACGAGCAGCTGCTTGTGGTAAGCGCAGAGCTTTTCGTCCGTGCTCGGGCCTGTTCGTGGTCTCCTCAGATCTGCTTGTGTAGTGTTGTTCAAGCACAGAAAGCTCAAAGAACAGGTATCTTCGAGTGTGCGAGCTCTAGCGAATGCAGAGACCTGGTTGAGAGTTGGGTCTGGGTGGGCTATAGACCCCTTCTTGTTGATTTCAGGAGCGCCGATGTTCAGGCGTGGGGTCGATCCGGCAGCCTAAGTTGCTCAGGGCCGATGTGGAGGTCACAATTTCGGGGCTGGTCGAGTAGCGTCGGTCGTGAGTGGAAGCAATGAAGCGTGAGCAAGATGAAAATGCTGGTGTCTGCAAGATCAAGAGTCGAGTAACGAGATATCTACCTGTCTACGAGTTGAGAGGGGTGTGAAGATGGCGGTCTGAGGGGCTGATGGTGCCATCGTCTTGGTCTTTGGCCTTTGACCTGCATTGCATGTTTCTAAGCACATGTTGCCCTCGGCACCGACATTCTGGCCACTGAACTCTGGTTCGAAGGCACGATCGCCAGGCAAGGCCCCCAACAGAGTCCACCAGGCACCAAGTCCCAAGTCCCGACTGCAGTAGCGAGAGTGGCAGTGCTACGATGGGGCCAGTCGCAGCTCGTCTTCTGCTGGGTTCTTCCGAGCACTTTCCTGATCGTTCTTACTCTCGCTTTCGCCTTCAACGATCGACTCTCACAGCATTGCAACGCCTCCGCTTTCGCCTTAGTGTCGAGCAACGTCACTTTGCTTACGCGCTGGCGTGCAACTGCGGGTGTAGCAACGTGACTGGGCCGGTCTGCCGTACTCTCTGATTAGTCGTGTGCCGATGGGCTTGTCACTGCAAACACGCCCCGTCTTGTAAAATCTGTCACTGCAAACATGCCAATGGACAGTCTGCCAAAGAGACACGATTTTGCGGCAATTTCGTGCCCTTTCCCCAGAGCTACTCGTACTCGTGTTCGTATCCACTGTTGACTGCGCTCTAGGCACCAGGATACTTGTAGGAGCAACGGCTTACTCGGATGAGGGACGACAACAGCAACATTGATTTGATCCTTCTGTCGATATATACACTTCGCGACCTGGCCGGCCGCTACTTTACATCATCTTTTCCGCGTCCAAAACACCAAAAACACAAGTATCCATCAGACTGTACTCCAGTCTACTGCCAGTGTGACACTCCCAGAAATGCCTATGCACAGCTACTACCAAAAGCCATCCCCAAATATGCCTAGATGAGAAAGGTATGTGCACTATGCTTCCGTTTTTATGCCTCTTCCGTCCTTTGTGTCCATCCGTACCATTATCCGTTCCCGTGTCTTCGTGTTTTTCGCATTACTGGGCCATGGCCGTTGACCCTCTTCTTCCTGTCGATATCTCCTAGTCGTCAGGCAAGGAGAAAACAAACCCTCTCTTCTCCATTGTCGGCGTCTTGCCATTGTCCTCCAACATATCGATGTGCGTGGGGGATATGTTCTTGTCGTCCTCAAGGCCGAACTCAGTAGGGTTGGAATCAAAATTCACCTTAGCAAGCATCCTTGCCAGCGAGTCTGCTGTGCTCGGTCTCGTACGACTGTCTTTTTCACTTTTGCTGTCGAGCTCTTCCCAACTTAGACCACTGACGAGCTGGTAGTTGCGAAGCAAATATTGTTGCAATCGTGCAACCTGAGTATTCCACTGCTCCTCCAGTGCCACCAACGTCTCGTTGTAGTCCGATTGCGTAAAGGAACTGTTGGATTGTGCGCTGAGTGTGCTGCTCTGCCGCCTGTGTCGCTTGACCGATGGCGCTTTCTGTGCAACTGCGTGGAAAGACTTCATGAGCGTACCGGTCCGAGGAGACTTAGGCTCGTCACACTGGTTCAGTGCTTCAAATTCCTCCCTGACCTTCTCCATAGACCTGGCCCGATCTGCGTCCTGAGCTGGCATGAAGAGCAGCGTCTTATTCTTCTTAAGCGAGCCGACTAAAACAGTAAAGCTCTGGAGGTTGATGTCGTTGTGCTCGCAGTGTATCTCTGCTAAACAAGAATTCTTCTCAATTACCCCCGCAAGTGTGTTCGCACCTTGCAGTCCAAGGTTCTGATGTTCAATCCGCAGCAACTTCAACGCATTGTTCTTCTCCAGACCAAGTAGAGCAACGTTCAAGCCAATGCCAAATCTTGCAACATCAAGATGAGCGACATCGCCACTAATATCTAGCTCCTCCAGTGTGTGGTTCTTTGCGAACATGTCTTTGAGCGCTTCGCAGGTTTCCATGCTGGCGTCATATGGCAGCGACGCCTGAGAAATATCTAGGCTTCGAATCGTGGTGTTTTTGGCCAGAGCAGCCACCAGTTCCCGAAATTGATACTCCTTGTCAAAATCAACCATACGCATCGTGATCGATGCGGGACCGTAGTCCTCCGCGATGCATTTGCAAAGCAACGAGCTGCCAACGCCGAGTCTGTTCTCACTGGCACTGACATGCATGTTTCGAGCAACGCCTGGTTCACGTGTCATGGATTGGAAGAAGACGCCAAGGTCTTTGCCTGTCAGCCCGCACTGATTGATAGACAGTTCTCGCAGAAGGTCAGACTTGGGGCTTGCTAAGTATGCCGAGATCGTGTCCACACTCTGCTCGTTCAACGTCGTACCATTCAACTGCAAAGACTCGAGTCGCCAGCTTAGCAGAATCTCTGGGGCAATCAGCGGTTCTGGACCTGCCGTCTTCTGTACGCGTGTCAGGTTCAGTCGCCTGAGCCTGGAGAGAGCACCGATAGCTCTTTGGAACAGCTCTGGGCTGAACCGACCTTGCGTCCCTGATATATCGATGACTTCCATGGTGTTATCGTGGATACCGATCGTTGACAGGAGCACATCTACATCGTGAACAGACAGACCGCACTCGCCTATCTCCAGCGCACGCAGATGACATTGTCGTTCCGATGCAGCATCAACTAGAAAATCGATATCATGCTCTGACAGACGGATACCATTCAAGGTAAACCAGTCGACATTAGTAGCAGACTTCTTGCACAGAGTGGTGAGTGCTTCAGGAATTCCAGAGCTCTGACCAGCCTTGATCGCTGGTAGGGAGTGAGAAAAGTCGAAGCGGCGCAGTCTTCTGCTCTTGAGCGCCAAAGCCCGCACTTCTTGCTGCAATGCGGACAAGTTTGCGTGTTCGGGAACTTCAACAAAGACTCCCGACCTCGTGCAAAGGCCGTCTTCTGACTCCCCGAAAGGATCATAAACATTCCGTAATGTGCACAGGTTGATGTTGGCAAAGGAGATAGAAGTGAACGATTCGTTGTATCGAAGTGCTCTAAAGACTGCTAGCAGTTCCATCGCAGTGTAGGACGGGCCGACATCTGGGGGCAGGAGTCGAAAGCATGGCGCATCTTCACATTCGTAATCGACCGAGTAGTAAATTCGTGATGTATCGGCATTGAATGCGGCACAAAATGCGATTAATGTGCGGTCGAAACAATCGTTGTCCTCGGGTGGGAACGTAGGCGGCGCCATCTCATCTTCTAGTCCCTGTGGCACATCGAAAACAAACGGCTGGACTGTCCATTCTGGTCGAAGATACTCCGAGGCATACCTCAACCACAGTGCAATCTGTCTTGACTCGTACGACGCTAGCGATGCTAGATACGGTTGGCGCAAAGGTGTGCGGAAATATAGGTCGAACCCGTCGTCACCAGAGCGCAGCTTGATCGAGGTCAGGGTTACAATCCCAAAGGAAGAAGGTGGCGTATCGAGATCTGAGAGTGAGGTCGAAGAAGATCTGGCGGAGGCCTTCGGAAGAGCTATCAAGTGTACTTTGTTTATACCTATGACCAGATAGCTCACACTCGAATTGCTCTTGGAGAGTTCATCATTCGGTCCGCGGGTGCCAGCTGGTCGCACAGGAGAGCGTTGCACGACTTTGAAGACCCGAAAGTGCAGAGGGTCGTAGTCTTCCTCTTTCTCAAGCGCCCGAGCTAGATAGTCCAGCGTCCTCTGCGCATATTTTCGCGTGCATTGGGCCCTCCTGATCACCGCATTTTCCCGGATAGCCACCACCCATGCCTCTGCCTCCCTTGGGCCGTTGAAATTAAGCTGAAGCGACGAAGCCCTCTTGCCTAGCTCGTCCATATACGAGAGTTCCACTGTGAAGTATGGTCGACCATCCTCGATCTTGTACACACCAATCACATCATCTAAAGGCACACCCTGGGTGATATCCGAGTAGGGACCGGTCTGCATATCTGTGTATGATCCGATAGAGCTCATGGCGTTGCGCGGCAGCGAATTCTTGCCCGCATGCGGTATTGTCGGGAACATCTCGGATGCTTTCGCCTGGCTCTTGAACCGAATCAGATGTGACTCTGTGAGCACGACATATTGCGTTCTCTTCCTAAACATGGACGTGCCAGTCACTTGCACTTCGACAGCACGCTTGACCTGGTCTCCAAAGAGCCCTCTCCCCAGCGAGTCTGCATCGCCCTGGAGTGAGGAAGACTTCGAGTCACTCTTGGTCAGCGTCTTGTCGTCTTCTTCCAGTGAATGCGAGGATCGCAACGAGCCAAAGACTGAATTGCGATTTGCCCTTGACAAGAGCTTCGGGCGTATTCTAGGGCTTGCGCCATCTGGTATGGAACTCTCGGTGGGACTGTACTCGACAGGGCTCGGTGTGAAGGAAGGAGCTGAATATTCATCGGATGTCTGAGACTTTGGGTGGAAGATGCGCAAGCTTCTTCTTCTTAAGGTCCTCTTATCTGCCATGGTTTCCAGGCCGCTGGGGCGAGATTGCGGACGGTGATCGATCCCTGGTCAGCATAGTAGTTCTACCGTTGCTTTAAGATTGTCGCCGAAAACACGAACTGAGGGCGGGTCTGCGCGGTAAATAATCGTGTCATCGCTGACACCGCGGTTATGATCTGGTGGTTGTTACATAGAATCCTAGCATTATCGACAAGCACCCCAATTTAGCACGCAAACAATCCCAACCCATGCAAGGTGGACGACAATGCAGCTACGGGTAGATTGTTCGCCTGTAGTTGTGCATCAGTTTCAGGTGGAGATGCCACGCCAGTGGATTGGGCCAAAGTTCGACTTCTACCAGGGTATTCACCAGCTGACGTCTGCCACTGCGCCAGAATGGACTGCAGGCAGATTCATGGACGGCCAGTGGGAGGATGATGTGGGGCAGGGTTCCGAGACAGGCGAGTAGATGACAGGAACAAAGCTCAACGCGACAGCAAGAATGCTGGCTCTACAAGGTCTCGCTAACTCCGAGCTCGTCTGCGCAAATAGATGATGGGAGGACCTCTGTTCATGGCGGCACGTTTGTGAGATGCAGGGCAGCGGCTTCCTCGAACGATTGCAGGCACATGCATGATTGAAACAGCCATTCAGGTCGCAATTGCCGCTAAACACTTCGTGGCTGCTACGCCTGTCGGAGGCATCGCCGCCAGCCACCTGTAGCTTGAACCAACGCCCGAGCATGACTTCACGACAGCCCCAAGCGCTTGCTCGACGGGTCCAGCGGCTCTTAGATTTTCTTTGAATTGCGCCAATCACGCTTCACGAATCCTAGCTCATCGTCGATTCAGCCATGCACCGGCAACGACATAATGTAGGGGTACATACTTGTGTTCAACGAGGTTCGAAAATTCTCACGTCTACGTTTCCGGCGTGACCGTTCGTTCCGAAGGTCTGGTTTTACCAATGTATCACAGCACAGAAGATGAAATACATGCTGTGCTGCACGATTAATGGTACAGAATTAGATTGATGTACAGATTTGTCCAGATCTTAGTCTTTCGCGACCACTTGTGAATCAGGAGACTGAAGATCATTGTTCCAGGTTGTACAACATGACCTTCTCACGTTGAGAATCCAGCGCATCCTGCTCTTCACGCCACACCCTGCCAGACTCGCTCATTATGCGTAGTTTGTCGGTGAAGTAGTTCCTAGCTTTGGCTTCGAGATTGAATTGCAGATCGGCTGCCCGTCGGTTGCGACTCGCATTGTATAGTGGTCTGCTTTTACTGTCGGCAACCCGGTCAAGCTTATACCGGATGACCCAACGATCTTCTGTGGAAATGCCATTGGGTCGGGCAACACTTGCGCCGTTGACTTCGTTGTATATGTGCAGAAGCCAGCTGATAACTGGCCTCTCCTGCGTGTCAGCTGGCGTCTTCAGATCGTCTTCAACTGTCGTCTCGCTCAGGACGTCGTCCAAGAACGCTATGTCAGCAGCATTCGATTCCAAAGTCGAAGACGACATTTTCTCTTTGATAGTCTTTCCCGCTGGTTCAGAGGCTTTGGGGTCGATGCCCGCAGACATCTTCTTCTCGTATTCCTCGACTTTGTCCTTGCCAGACTTTTGGACCTTGTCGATCTCCTCATCAGTCATGGGTTCGGCGAAGACTCGCATGTAACCATTTGGCTCAGTCTTGCTGGATTCTCTCGTCTCAAACATGATCCTCAGCGACTGCTCCGGATATTCTTTCGTGGCTTCGTCAAAGATTTCGTTCATGAGCTTGAGTGTTGCGCGGAACTCACGGTCCCCAAGAACTCGGTCGGGTTGGCCATGAAGTGCCATATCTAGCTCCTCGAGCGATACATACTGGAAGCCGAAAATCCGTGCAATGTTGTGGTATGCAACAAATATACCATCCATTCGGCCCATTCTGACCTGCAACGAGTACTTCAGGAAGGCGGATCGAATCATGTCGTAGTATTCGCGGTCGAAAGACTCCCACATGCCGAAACGGTCTTTGATCTGATAGCCCATGCCAACCTCGTGCTCCTTCATGATCATTCTGATGCCTGCGACTGCCCTAGTCTTCAAGTCGAACATTCCAGTGCCAGGCAATCGGGGGTCGTAGGCGTCAAGTTGGGATCTCAGCAAGAAGTTCTCCACAGTTGAATAATGGTATGCTTCAGGTTCTGCATCGATTGCCGGAGCCTGCTCGCCCGCTTTCGGCTTCCGATATTTCTCGAAGTCTTCTTTCTCCAGCGTCAACAGCTTCTCCATGGACTTGCCTTGCATCATCAGAATGTTGGGCGTGTCGTACTCCTTGTCTGCATCTATAGCATAAGTACCATTTTTCCACCTGAGGTATATGCTACTGGGTGTTCTCGTGATTTGTGTAAATGACTTGAGCCCACTGATTTTCTGACTCAATATCGATGGATCTATAGGTCTCCAAGCGGAGAGCAAGAAGTGGAAATGTGACATGGCTGCGGACATGCTCGAAGTTGACCCGGTATAGCGCTTTTTGTGCTTCTGGGAAATGTCGTGCAGAATCTGGTCCTGCGAAGACGTGATGTATGGGTTCAAAGCATCAAAATTGAACTCGGTGACGGGCATGATTTTCTCCAGATACGGATCGAAGTTGTAGACGCGGGATCGCGGATCTTGCAGATGGTATACACCGGGGTTGAAGAGCACTCGCGACAAGTCGAAGCTCAGCTTAGGCACGCTCGGCATGTCCTCTGTCTCGACGGCGCGTTGTGGGATGCGGGCAGGCTCAATGCTCTTGGCGTCAGAGGGTGCTCTCAGTGGTATTGGTACAGCCTCATCAGAGGAGGCTCTCCGTACACGAGCAGGTGCCACATCGGAGGATGTCTTTCGCGTGCGAGGAGCATCCTTCACAGGGCCTGGCTTCACGAGCTCTTTTCTAATCAGTGTCGAAGCCACTTTTGCGACGCGGGGAGCCTTGGTTTTCTCTTCGACCTTGCGCACTCTGCGCAGTCTCCTTTCCCTCTTCAACTTTGACTCGGCTGAGACTTTTTCGGCATCCTCTTTCGCGACGTCAGTGACTTGCGAGGGCTTAGCAGCGCCCGAGCCCTTCCCTACGGGAAGGATTCCCAATTTGTTCATTACGGTGATGGTGGCATCGTCCGTGACAGTAGCGTGGGTAGGCCTTCTGTGCTTACTGATCATCGATAGCTCCTTCGAGACCTCATTGTACGGCCTGCCATTATACACTTGTCCGATGATCTGGAGGAAAGGACTTGCTGGAGCGTCCGCTTCGGTTTTGAGCGCTGCCAGTATTTTTTCGATGGGAACGTCCTTGGGGTCGCTTTCCGCTTCGGACACGGCCGATAACCCATTCTTCAGGCGTGTTCGGAGGCCGTGTAGCTGTCCCAACTTGCTGATCTGGTTAATATTGAGTTTGACTGGCTCTGCCGTACTGCTCGTATTCGTCCTCGATTGGATCGTGGTGGCTGATGGCTGTTCGGCACCATGCTTGCGTATAGACTGTGAGACTGGAGAGATGCCAACGGGAGCAGTGGTGGTGATTCTGCGACTTTGCGTCAAAAGATCCTGCTTGTAACTCGTAGAAACATTGCTTCTGCTAGTGCAAGCAGTGGGAGCAGTTCTGAGGAGACACGGAAGACAAACATATGTTTGGCTGGATGTCGAGGGGCGCATTAGTCCTGGCGGAGGTGGCTCTGTAATACAAGCGACTGCTGAACTTGGCTGATAGAAGCAATCAATGCTGCGTGAAGCGACTGTGATGTTGACATTATTTTGCGACCGCAGGCTCGAATCTACAAGTACTACTAATACTACGACATGATGATCCACACAGATTTTTGGAGCTAAGGAGAGACTGTATCATGCTCTGATTGGCTACACTGAGGTACCCCCTATTCCTTATTCGGCCTCCTCTTGATACGTTCAGCAGCAGTCTGTTCACAGCCAGGTTCGCTGGTTGGATGGCAATGGACTACATTCGGAAGAGATCTCATCTCATGGGCATTCTCGATCTTGCAGTGGCTGGACGCTATCGGCCTCGTGGTGCCTCTCAAAACTCTGCGACTCGGAGCCTCTGGAGATTAACGCGCCTATGCTGACCACGCATCCAGGTTGGAAAGAACGCAACCCTGATCCTCCCCTCGAGCAACTAGCTTGCCGATCTTGTAGACCTGCTCGCCTTGCGCCTCCAGTATCCTCACGACCTCGCCATGTGCGATATCCGACACGACCAAGACCATCCCTATACCGTTATTGAATGTTCTGCTCATCTCCTCGACCTTGACCTTTCCGGCGTCCTGCAGCCACTTGAACACAGCAGGCCGCTTCCAAGTCTTTACATCAATCTCTGCCGACAAGTGCTTCGGAAGCATCCGTGGCACATTCTCAATCAATCCTCCACCTGTGATGTGCGACATGCCTTTGACGTAATCTCTCTTAACCACTTCCAGCAGCGGTTTGACATAGATCCGCGTCGGCGTCAGAATAGATGCGCCGACGTTCGAATCTCGGTCCCATGGTGCAATCTCGTCCCAGCCCAAGTGCTTACGCTCAATGATCTTCCTCACCAATGAGAAGCCGTTGGAATGCAGCCCGTTGGATCCGAGGCCAATCAAGATGTCTCCCTCCTGCATACTCTCAAGGTCAGGTAGCACCTTTTTGCCAGCTCCGGTGTCGACCCACCCGACTGCAGTACCAACGGCATCGTACTCGGTACCAGCAAGTAGACCTGGCATCTCAGCTGTTTCCCCTCCCACAAGCGTGCATCCAGACTGCACACAACCGTCTGCGACTCCCTTGATAAAGTCAACAGCGGTGTCCACGTCTAAGATGCTGGTCGTGTATGTGTCCACGAAGACCAATGGTTCGGCACCCTGCACGATCAGGTCATTGACCGACATTGCCACCAAGTCAATTCCGACTGTGTCGTGGACGTTGGTAGCAAAGGCGACTTTGAGCTTGGTGCCTATACCATCGCAGCATGTGATAATAGTGGGAAACCCGGCCTTCAGACTTGACATGTCGAATCCTCCGCCGAAGCCTCCGATCTCACCGTCAGCACCCGACCGCACAGTCCTCTTAACATGCTGCTTGATTCGCTGCACCAAAGAGTTACCTGCGTCTATCGAGACTCCAGCAGCTGCGTACGTTAGTGGCGCATCGCTCTCCCTTCTTTGTCGATTCTTGGCATCGAACGCTCGATGAGCGATGTCCTTTCGAAACTGCATCCCTTCAAACTTGATCGTGTCGATGCCTTTATAAGCCTTGGCCACAGCCTCTTCCAGATTGGCGCCAGTTGCTGTGGCTGCGATCACTCTTCCGCCTACCGACCAAAGTCCCTTGCCGTCTCTGATTGTGCCAGCGTGGAAGATGTATGTGTCAGCACTCGGCTTCGAGAGGTGTATCTGTCTGTTCTTTGCGTATGATCCAGGGTAACCCTCAGCACAAGCCACCACAGTAGCAGAAGCTCCCGACTTGATTTTGAGTGAAACACCGTCCAGCCAGCCTTCGGCGCAAGCCAGCATCACTTTGGCGAGATCGGTGTCGTCACCGAGAAGAGGCAAGAGCGTCTGTGTTTCTGGGTCGCCACCTCGAACATTGTATTCAAGCACTTTCGGACCGTTCTTCGTAATCATCAACCCGGTAAACAGGATACCTCTGAAGGGCATCCCTTCGATCCGCATGGCGTCGATAGTCGGCTGCACAATATCTCTATCGATCTCGACAATCATTTCAGGAGTAGCAAGGTGCGTTGGAGCATAAGCGCCCATTCCTCCAGTGTTTGGCCCCAGGTCTCCGTCAAGCGCTCTCTTATGATCTTGAGCGGGTGGGAGGGATCGAATGACATGGCCGTCGCAGAAAGTAAGCACACTCAACTCGTCACCCTGAAGAAACTCCTCAACCACGACTTCGTCTCCAGCCTCCTTGAATTCCTTCTTGACCATGATTGACTCTAAAGCATCATATGCTTCCTGCTTCGTCTGCGGAATTATGACACCCTTGCCAGCGGCCAAACCAGACGCCTTGATCACGACATCATGTTTGACGTGTTCCACATACTTTCGAGCTTCTGCATGATCTGTAAAGTTTCTGTAAGCCGCCGTTGGTATCTCGTGGCGTTGCATGAAGTCCTTCGAGAAGGTCTTTGAGCCCTCCATCCGGGCGGCCTTCTTGCTTGGCCCAAACACTGGTATGCCAACACTGCGGAAGAAGCCTTCGATACCATCCACCAAAGGGGCTTCAGGACCAACCACGACAAGATTGATGCCGACCTTTCTGGCGTAACTGACTAGTTCTGGAAAGTTGTCTTTCGACACCCCAATAGCAGCGTTCACGATCTTGTCGCCGTCCGTACCTCCATTCCCGGGTGCGACATGAACAACATCGACGCTCGGCGAGGATGCCAGCCGCCAAGCGAATGCATGTTCTCGCCCTCCCGAACCTACCACAAGAATTCGAAGGTGTCCTTCCATTGTCGCAGATTGTCGTGCCTTTGGGCACTAATGCAAGTTGTAGCAACAGGCAATACTCAATATCTGTTCAGAAGAGCAAAAGTGTGTGATCGCATTGGCCGGTGAGTTGTGAATTTTATTGCACTGACGAGACACTCTCACAAAGGACCACGCGTAGACTCGTAGAGTAGAGTATTACTTTTTGGCACTAAAGCCTGGTAAATTACATCTATCTGATCTCAACAGACCCCATTCTGAAGCCCGTTCGAAATCAGATACGTGCTCTGAGATATTTTCTGCTTCAACCAATAAAATGGCGTACCCCAGACATCCCTTCCCAAAGAGGCAGAAAATTTCTTTGCCAAGTCCTAGTTAGGAGGGCACCCTCGCCGACGCCAGTCTTGTTCTGAAGGTGATTTCATAGCTTGACGCGTCTCACACAGTAATATACACAATATACAATCGACACTTTCCGGCTCGGGACAGGTAGGTCGTACGAAGGACAACCTCAGACATTCAGACCAGATCTTCAACAAACTAGAAGTGGGGGCACACCAGCAAGCCATCCCAGCTGAAGAACGAGGCTAGCGAAGACCACACGACTCTACACGCCTTATACCACACCACCCCTCGAGGCAAACCATCAAGATGCACGTCATCAGTCAGCCTCCCTCCCCCAACCCCATCAACGACCCGCCACGAAGCTAACCCATCCCCAGAGGTCCCCTGCTCCTCCGCCAACATCGGCCCAGGCTTCGATGTAATAGGGCTCGCCCTCTCAATGTACCTCGAACTCACCGTCACCACCAAGCCCAACGAACAACCCACGTCCTCCAACCCACTCAACTGCACAGTCACCTACTCCGGCGTCGGCGCAGACGGCATCGACCTCAACCCGTCCCAGAACCTGCTCACCCGCACAGCGCTCTACGTCCTCCGGTGCCACAACCAACGCGCCTTCCCGCCCGGCACGCACGTGCACATCAGCAACCCCATCCCGCTCGGCCGCGGCCTCGGCAGTTCCGGCGCCGCGGTCGTCGCCGGCGTGACGCTCGCCAACGTCTGCGGCAACCTGCAGCTGCCCAAATCCCGCCTGCTGGACTTCGCGCTCATGGTCGAGCGCCACCCGGACAACGTCGCGGCCGCGCTCTACGGCGGCTTCGTGGGCACGTACCTCAACGAGCTGAATCCAGAGGACATGGCGCGGGTGGAGGTGCCGCTGGCCGAGGTCCTGCCCCAGCCGGCCGGCGGCGAGGACACAGGCCTGACGCCGCCTATCCCACCGATGGACATCGGGCACTTTAGACGGTTTGACTGGAGCAAGGAGTTGAAGGCCGTAGCTATCATTCCCCACTTTGAGGTGTCGACGGCAAAGGCGAGGGAGGTGTTGCCGCAGCAGTACACGAGGAAAGACATGGTATGTTGCTCCACTGAATACGTTGGAAGACAATGCTGACTATGCCACCAGATCTTCAATCTGCAGAGGTTGGCCTTACTGACTACAGTGCTGTCCGATTCGCCTCCTAACCCAGATCTGATATACTCGGCCATGCAGGACAAGATACATCAGCCGTATCGTTCTACGCTCATACCCGGCCTCACCGAGATACTACAGTCGGTCACCCCATCGAGCCACAAAGGACTTTGCGGAATATGCTTGTCGGGCGCCGGACCTACAATACTGGCATTGGCCACGGAGCATTTCGACAAGATCGCTGAGACTATAGTAGATAGGTTCAAGCAGGAGGGTATCACTTGTGAGTGGAAAGTGCTTGAGCCGGCAGAAGATGGCACCACCGTAGTTGAAGTACCAGACAGCTAGAAATGCCAGTCAACGATACCAGAGAACATTTCTACGAACCTACTAGTAGGCCTACTACTGATCACGGTGGAGAACAGGACAAATGCTTCATTTCATCGCTTGACAGTCATGCTTATCTGCTTCATACATTATCAACTTGAGCCCAGGCTCGTGATCCCAGCACAACCTCTACTCTCAAGTCGAGCTTCAGACATCGCATCATTGCATGCCATCTATAATCTTGAGCCCAAAATCCCCAGGCAGACGCTTCCTGCTCCGACCCATCGCAAAAAGTCCAGGCTAGGAACGGCTGTTTGTGGTTTGTTGGGCGAAGGAGTTCTTGGTGCATCGCTTAGAAGCACTTTCTGTGGACGATCGATGGTCCAGACTCGTCGTACTCTTGCTTCGAGATCCACATCTGCTGGAAGGTCGAAAGCGAGGCCAAGATGGAACCACCAATCCAGACAGAGTACTTTCGCTCGGGAGGTGCGATGATCTTGACCTTCATCGAGGATGGTGCAAGAGCAGTGATTTCCTTCTGCATACGGTCCGAGATACCTGGGTACATGGTAGTACCACCAGACTAGAGAATGGTTAGCAAATTTCCACTTGCGAAAGCATATATGAGCAAGCTTACCATGACGATGTTGCCGTAAAGATCCTTTCGGACGTCGACGTCACACTTCATGATCGAGTTGAAGGTGGTGACGTGGATTCCACCGGATTCGAGACCCAGGACAGATGGCTGGAACAGAGCCTCTGGTGCTCTGAATCGCTCGTTGCCGATCGTAATGACCTGACCGTCGGGCAGCTCGTATGACTTCTCCAAGCTGGACGACTGCGCAGCGGTCTGGATCTCCTGCTCGAAGTCAAGGGCGACGTAGCAAAGCTTCTCCTTGATGTCTCTGACGATTTCACGCTCAGCGGTGGTCGAGAAAGTGTAACCTCGCTCAGCCAGGATCTTCATGAGGTAGTCGGTCAAATCTCGACCAGCCATGTCGACACGGGAGATGGCGTGGGGAAGAGCGAAACCTTCGTAGATGGGGACGACGTGGGTGACACCGTCACCGGAGTCGAGCACGATACCAGTGGTTCGACCTGAGGCGTACAGCGACAGAACGGCCTGGATG
>Ga0066648_10000952_pt1 | contig 17189 bp, 16 predicted proteins | sample CryGeyCG12114_NA_FD_59537 | JGI IMG/M metagenome (GOLD analysis project Ga0066648, IMG submission 59537) | Groundwater microbial communities from aquifer - Crystal Geyser CG19_WC_8/21/14_NA | ecosystem: Environmental > Aquatic > Deep subsurface > Groundwater | place: USA: Utah: Grand County... | reverse complement strand
GGGCGGACTCGCTGCGCTCGGCGGGTGACAGCCGCAGCCGCGGGCAGATCATGGCCGACACCCTTGTCGAGCGAGTCACCGGCCAGGTGACCGCGGATGCGGTCGCCGTGGAGGTGCAGCTGGTGATGACCGACCAGGTTCTGCTGCCCCGGCCGGAAGCTCAGTCGCCAGGGTGGGTGCCGGCGGACCGCGCCGGTGGAACCACCGGCGCCCAGAACCCGGGGGACTCGCCGGCCTGGGTGACCGGCTACGGACCGGTGCCGGCGCCGCTAGCGCGGTCCTGGGTCCGTGACAGTCCGGCCCAGGTGTGGCTGCGTCGCCTCTACACCGCTCCGGGCACCGGCAAGCTGGTTGCGATGGACTCGCGGCGGCGGACCTTCACCGGGCTGCTGCGTGAGTTCGTCGTCGCTCGTGACCGGGTCTGTCGCACCCCGTGGTGCGACGCCCCGATCCGGCACGTGGACCACATCGTCCGCGCCGCGGACGGGGGACCGACCAGTGCCGGCAACGGGCAGGGGCTGTGCGCCGCCTGCAACCTCGCCCGCGAGGCGCCGGGCTGGACCACCACCGGCACGAGTGCCAGCGTCGCGACCACCACCCCCACCGGCGCCCAGGTCACCAGCAGCCCACCGGTTCACGCGCCACCACCACCACCACCACACCCGGCACCGCCGCCGCGGCTCGACCCGCTCGGCGCGTGGTCACGCGTCGACTACCAGCTCACCCAGCTGGTCCTCACCGCCTGAGCGGACGGGGGAGTGGGGAACGCTCGAGGAGTGGGTCCCGGCCGCGTCGGTGCCCCCCGCGAAGACAAGAACGGCCCACAGCTCCAAGGGAGGAGCAGGGGCCGTCCTTGTCAGCGCTGCGGCGCAGGCTGGGTCACCACTCCTTGGTGTTCGTCCCCACCATGGTGACGCGCCACTCCTTGGTTGCCTGCGCGGCGGTCCCGGCGTGACCGTGGGCGCTGTTGGTCGCCCCCGCTGCGCCGGTGAGCGCGGCGCCGACGACCATGGTCACGGCGATGCCGGCGAAGATCTTGCGAGCTGTGTTGGTCAAAGTGGGCCTCCCAGGCTGCGTTTGAAACTGAACTGTCGTTCTCAGTTTCGGAGCGGGGGGCCGGCCACTTGAGTGTCGCAGGGCAAAAGTTTTCGACACAACGTTGCCGGTGCCATCCGCTGCGCATCCGCCGCGTCGGGTTGGGTACGCCGCCGGCACCATCACAGGACTGGCAGGAGATCCGACACCGGTGCAGCCGATTCCCGAGTCCGAAGAGGTCCTCAACTCGCTGCTCCTGGCCGGAGACGGGACTCTGTCCACGATGCTGCCCGCCATGGGTCGAGACGCTCAGGCGATCGTCCCGGAGTGCGTCGGGTTGAGCCTGGCGCTGCTGGAAGACGGCCTGACGTTCACCCTGGTCGCCAGCAGCACGGAGTTCGCCGGCCTCGACGCCATCCAGTACCTCGACGGAGGCCCCTGCGTGAAGGCCGCCCTCGACGACGAGGTGCAGGACGCCGAGATGGCCCAGTCGGAGGTCGAGGAGCGCTGGCAGATGTACGCCAGGACCAGTGCGGCAGCCGGTGTGGCCAGCAGCCTCACCCTGCCCATCGAGAGAGGTGGCCGTGTCGTTGGCACCGTCAACCTCTACGCAGCGACTGCCGGCGCCTTCCACGGGCACGTTCACGCGCTTGCCGAGGCGCTCGGCGCCTCCGCCGAGCATGCGATCAGCAACGCGGACCTGTCCTTCAGCACCAGGCTGGCCGCCGTTGAGGCCCCCGCGCGTCTCGCTGAGCAGGCTGCCATCGACATCGCCCTCGGGATGATCGCAGAGGCACAGGAGGTGAGCATCACGACGGCGCGCGAACGACTACGGACCGCCGCTGCCCGAGCGGGGATCACCGAGGCACAGGCCGCCCGTGCAGTGCGCGGGATCCTTCGACCCGGCGCCTAGGAGTAGGCATGTGGCTCTCGGAGTCGCACCACCTCGCGCGACAGGCCGTCGCTCCTCGACGTGAACCCGTCACACCAGGTCGGTGAGCAAGGTCGCTCGGGGAAGCAGCGAACGCGCCGAGGGTCCGGCGCTCCACGACGACCGGTTCGTGTCGATGAGATCGAGTGCTTCGAGCTGATCGGACAGGCGGTGGAGTTCGCGCTCAACGTCGTGAGTGGTGATCGGTTGGCCGCCGCGCTGCCAGCCGTGGCCCAGTAGATCGAATGCCTCGATGGCGAGCCGCGGCACCACCATCGGGCCGTGGGCCTCGAGCAGGGCGACCGCGCGCTCGGCGACCATGGTCGAGAACTCCTGCGGGGCGAACCAGGAACGAAGCCGGCGTACGGTTTCGGTCTCGTTGCCAGCGGCCTTGGTGGTGCGCAGGACGCCGTTGGCAAGGCGGAGCAGGCCGACGTGACGCAGGAGGTCGTGGAGCACGGCCAGCGGGTAGAGGTCCTCCTCGATCGAGGCGGGCCGCCCCAGTGGGTACCAGCCCGGGCGGTGCTCCTGCACGGCGCGGACCACCGACCGCGGGAGTCGGCCACCAGGGGTGAGCTTGATGCCGCCGGCGAGCAGGTCGAGGACCAGCCGGACGCTCTCGGGCGCGACGCCGACCGCATCGCGAACCCGCCGCGAGGTGGTCTCCTGGTCGAACGGTCGCAGGCGGTCCCCGACCCAGGCGCTCATCGTCTCGTGGTCGGGATGGCGGTCATCCGCGAGCGCCTCGAGCAGCTCGTTGTAGCCGTGCGGGCCGCCGCAGTCCTCCGGGGGACAGGCGCCCTCGCCGCCGACGCATCCGGGCAGGTCGTTGCCGTGACCGATCACCTCGATGTCGTGCTCCCACCCGTCGCCGAAGTCATAGGCGTAGACGAAGCTTCTCGGCAATAACGACAGGAGCACGTCGCGCTCATCGACCTCACGCTCCTCGTCGTCCCACTGCTGGAAGGGGACGGCGTAGGTGGTGTCGTCGGTGCGGAACTGGTGCAGGTGGGAGTCGGTCCAGCCGAGCGCGACCTGCAAGACCTCGTGCAGGTCGTCGAGGGTGATGGCGGCGGGTACGTCGATCACCCGCTCCACCGTGGGCTCCACCTCGCGCAGGGTGACCCGCAACCTGGTCGTCCTCATCGACGTTCTCCCCAGCCGGGTGCGCCGCAGCACTTCTTGTACTTTCGGCCGGAGCCACACCAGCACCGCTCGTTGCGTCCGGGTGGCCAAGGGATCGTCCGTGACGGGTCCCGCCCCAGGTCGGCGGCGTACCGCGCCCGCAGCTGGGCCGGATCGTCCTCGTCGGGTTCGTGATCGGTGACCCACTGATCGAGCTCGGCTGCGCGCAGGGGAGCGATCAACAGTCGAGCGGCCCCGGTCTCGCGCAGTTGGCGCAGCCGCCGGTCCATGCGCTGGCAGTAGACGGCATGGGGGATCGAGCCGCCGTGCTTGTCGTCCTGCACCAGGTCGCTGTTGGCCAGATCCGGCCAGTGTGTGGGCCAGTCGGGGTATTCGTCCGCGGGCAGCCAGGCCACCGCGAGCGGCATCATCCCGGTCGGCTTCCGGCGCTCGCTGGCCATCTGTCTCACCTGCTCTACGAGCCGGACCGTCTTGCCCGTCGGACCACTCGGCGTCACCGGCTCTGCGGTCTGCAGGTCGTCCTGGTCGCGACCCAACGCGGCCAGGCTCGCGGCGCGCAGGTCGCGGAGTTGTCCGAGGAGGCGTTCTGGGTCACCCGTACGAACGGCCAGCTCGAGCGCTCGGGTCAACCATGACAGCGCCGTTTCGTGCTCGCCGATCGCGCCGTACTCCAACCCTGCGTTGTTGTAGACCCAGACGTCCTCCGGGGTGTCGCGGGCGACGGCAGCCCAGATCGCCGCCGCCTCCTCGAACCGGCCGTGCCTGGTCAGGATCTCGGCGCGGCGGCAGCGCGGATCCGGTGCGCAGGAGTACCCCTGATCGGCGAGCACATCGGCGTGCCGCAGTGCGTCCTCGATCCGGCCGAGACGGTCACAGGTCTCGGCAAGCTCGCTGTGCAGCTCGAGCACGTCGAAGTAGTCGGCCGCTCGCGCGTCGCCCTGGCAGGCCGCGATCGCCCGCTCCAGCACCTCGGCGTAGGCCTCGGGTGGGCCGGAACGAGCCCGACTGATCTGCCCGTCGAGCTGATCCATCTCATCGGTTCGCACCGCGACATCATTCCGTGCGGTGCCCATGCCGGATCACGTGGGGCGTCGCTACCCGTGTGGCTCAGCAACCTCCTTCAGGCAGTGAACCGCTCTGCGAAGCATGCCGTGAAGAGGTCCGCACCTTTGCGCTGGATGACGATCACCACGGGGACAACGATCGCACTGCCTTCAGGCGATGGCAGCTGCCCCACGCCCGAGCGGGTGCCGAGGGGCAGCAGGATCCGCGGGACGGAGCCGGGTTCGTAGACCGCGACGGGCTGCTCGCCTCGAAGTTGCGACTGGATGTTCGCGATGACGGTCGGTGCCTGGTCTGCGCCCAGGTGGCCATCTTCGGGTCCGGGAGCTCGGCGATGTCGCCCAGCGCATAGACGTTCGGATGTCCCGGCACGTTCCAGTGCTCGTCGACCGGGACGGTCCGGCGGTCCGTGAGGTCGCCCAGGGCGCCGTCGCAGAGGAACCCGGTGTTGGGATGTGCCCCGAAACAGCGGAACCAGATGTCCGCGGCGATCTCCGCGCCGCTGCCGGTCCTCACGGTGAAGGCCGCTGCGGTGCCGTCCTGGACGGGAGGCAGGGATTCCAGCGCAGACCTCAGGCGAAGATCAATGCCGAGCTCCTCAAGCTGTCGATGGAGCTCGACGCGTACCTCGGGGAGGTATCCCGGCAGGATCTCGGCGGACGGGCCGAGGATCGTGACGTGCTTGTCGGGCCATGCCTCGCGGATCTCCCCAGCGAGCTCCAGGCCGACGGGTCCGGCGCCCAGGATAAGGACGCGCCGCACCTGCGCGAGCTGCTCGCCCGTCGCGCGCAGATCAGCCGCCGCATCAGCGGCGCTGGTCGTGAGCAGGTGTGGCCGTGCGGGGTAGGCATGCGGGGTAGGCATGCGTCGAGCCGGTCGCCAGCACGAGGTAGTCGGCATCGAGCCGTTCACCGCCGGCGAGGGTGACGCCCGAGGAGTCGGCCGACGTCACGCTGTCGCGGACGGCTCGGCCATGCGCGAGCAGGCGGCCGTAGCCGAAGAATGGTCGGTCGGCCCAATCGGCTCGCACCACCGCGCGCAGGGAGCTCGACACGTTCACGAACGCGTCCCGCGCATCGACGAGCGTGACCTCGGCCTCGCCGTCCAGAGCCGTCGCCACCATGATCCCGGCATATCCACCGCCGGCTACCACCACACTGCTCATCGCCATCCACGCCTCTCGAGTCTAAAGTTGACATAACAACTGTAAGCGACAAAGTTGCTGTGTCAACTCATCGTCTCTATGCTCTGCGGATGGCCGATCCAGGTTGCCTCACCCCGCAGGACTGGGCCTTCTGGGGTGCGTGGATGCGGGCGCAGCGGCTCCTGACTCGCGAGTTCGACCGGTCCTTGCAGCAGGCGTTGGGGCTGTCGAAGGCCGAGTTCAGCGTGCTGGTCACTCTCGACGCCGCTCCCGAGGGACGAATGCGGGTGGGTGAGCTCGCCGCGGCGCTGGACTGGGACAAGGGACGCGTCGCGCACCAGCTCACCCGCATGGAGGCGCGCGAGCTGCTCTCGCGCGAGGAGTCGGGTGCCTCGGGACGTCGGACCGGCGTCGGGTTGACGGACGCGGGACACAATGCAGCACGACGCGCCGTTCGCCTCCACTCCGAGAACGTTCAGCGGCTCGCGATCGACCGCCTCACCAGCTCGGAGCGAACCGCCATCGGCAACTGGAGCAAGCGGCTCATCGAAGCGATCGACGACGACTGACGGGGCGGCCATCCGGATGTCGGGCGGCGGCGAACGCTGCTTCCTCGGATGTGTAGCCCGGAAACAGGTCAGTAGCCTCGGAAAGGCCTCTGACCTTGGTCGAGTCGGTGTCACGACACGAACTGATGTCGCGAGCGCGAACTTCCCAAGCCTTGAGGCAGCACACATCCGACCGTTCGCACAGGACGGTGAGCACGCCGTCTCGAACGGGCTTCGATCGTCCCGCCGGTCGGGCTTCCTCCGGCATGGTCGGCGCTCCAATGCGCCTGTGCTCGCCAGAAGACTGGCATCGCCAGAACTGGCATCGTGACCATCAGTGTTAGCGATCACAGCAGGCGGGTCAACCGCACAAACGTCGCGACGGCACACCGCAGATCACTGCTGTGACTCGCTCAGGGAACCGGCCTAGCCTGCGATCCCCAGCGCGTGTGCGGAGGGCCGGCGCCAGCTAATCGGACTACCCCAAGTTAACCCAAACACCGCCAGGCGTAATGCCAGGATCGGCGATGTTCGCCATCCTCGTGCCCGTTCTCGCGGGGGAAACGCCGACGCGGAACTGTGATCTCGAGTCCTTGACACGGCGCGGTGGCTCCGTATTGTTATCGCTAACAGAATGTGACGAGCAGCACTTCTGGCGCCGACCGGAAGGCTTCACAGGGGCGCGTTCAATGTGAGCGCGCACGCGAGCGAGGGAGGTGGCTGCCGTGCCCAACGCTCTCCGCGACGCCGTCGCCGCCGGCCGTACTGCCATGGGCATCGAGTTCGGGTCGACGCGGATCAAGGCATGCCTGGTCGGGCCCGACCTGGCCCCCATCGCCACCGGCTCGTACGCATGGGAGAACCAGTACGCCGACGGCTTCTGGACCTACGGCCTGGACGAACTCTGGACCGGCGCGCAGGCAGCCGTCGACGCCCTGCTCGTCGACGTCGAGCAACAGGTCGGCATCCGACCGACCACCGTCGGCGCCATCGGCGTCTCCGCGATGATGCACGGCTACCTCGCATTCGGCACCCACGACGACCTGCTCGTGCCGTTCCGCACCTTGCGCAACAGCACGACCCAGGCCGCGGCGACTCAACTCACCGATCGGCTCGGCTTCAACATCCCGCTGCGCTGGTCCGTCGCCCACTACGTCCAGGCGATGCTCGACCACGAGCCGCACGTCGCGCAGGTGCGCCACCTGACCACGCTGGCCGGCTACGTGCACTGGCGCCTGACCGGACAGCAAGTCCTCGGCGTGGGTGACGCCAGCGGGATGTTCCCGATCGACCGGGCCACAGGCACCTACGACACCGACAAGATCGCCGCCCTCGACGGGCTCCTCCGCCAGCACCGGGCCGAGGACGGCACCAAAGCCAGCGACAGCTTCGTGGACCTCCTCCCGTGCGTACTGCCCGCCGGCCGAGGCGCCGGCCACCTCACCGAGGAGGGCGCCCGACTGCTCGACCCGACCGGGACGCTGCAGGATGGCATCCCCCTCTGCCCGCCCGAGGGCGATGCCGGTACCGGCATGGTCGCGACCAACGCGGTGACGCCACGGACCGGCAACGTCAGCGTCGGCACCAGCATCTTCGCGATGGTGGTGCTCGAGAGCGCCCTTCGCAGGGTCCACCCTGAGATCGACGTCGTCGCCACGCCGGCTGGTGACCCGGTGGCGATGGTCCACTGCAACAACGGTGCGAACGAGATCGACGCATGGGCCCGGCTCTTCTTCCAGTTCGCCGTCGCAAGCGGGCTCCCGCTCGCCGAGGACGAGGTCTTCGCCGTCCTGCTCAGGAAGGCCCTCGAGGCCGACGCGGGTGCCGGTGGCCTGCTGGCCTACAACAATCTCTCCGGTGAGCCCGTGACTGGCCTGAGCGAGGGACGGCCGCTCGTGGTTCGTTCCCCGGGCAGCCCGCTCACCCTCGCCAACTTCATGCGCGCCCAGGTCTACGGCGCCTTCGCCGCCCTACGCCTCGGCATGGACATGTTGGCCGCCGAGGAGGTCGGCGTCGACACCCTGGTCGCGCACGGCGGGCTGTTCCGTACCGAAGGGGTCGCACAGCGATTCCTGGCGGCCGCACTCGGCACGCCGATCGCCGTCGGGCACGCCGCGGGGGAGGGCGGCGCATGGGGCGGCGCCCTCCTAGCCGCCTACCTCCAGGCCGCGCACACCCACGACTTGTCGACCTTCCTCGACACGCGGGTCTTCGCCGACGCGGCGCAGCAGATCGCGCACCCACATCCGGACGACGAGGCTGGCTTCGCGGACTACCTCGAGCGCTACCAGTCGGGCCTCGCCATCCAACGAGCCGCGGTGAGTGCACTGCCGCCACAGACGTCGGCCGAGCCTGAGGAGACCCTGCCATGACGATCAAGAAGGCGCTGGTCGACGCGCGAGCGCGGGTCGCCGCGCTCCACGCCGAGCTGCCGCGCTACGAGCTGGTCGTCTGGACGGCCGGCAACGTCTCCGAACGCGTCCGTGCCGAGGATGGCAACGATCTGTTCGTGATCAAGCCCTCCGGTGTGGGGTACGACGAGCTGTCCCCCGAGGCGATGGTGGTCTGCGACCTGGCCGGCAACGTCGTCGAGGGCGAGCGGGCGCCGTCGTCGGACACCGCAGCGCATGCGTACGTCTACCAGCACATGCGCGAGGTCGGCGGCGTCGTGCACACCCACTCCACCTATGCGACCGCCTGGTCGGCGCGGGGCGAGGAGATCCCCTGCGTGCTGACCATGATGGCCGACGAGTTCGGAGGGGCGATCCCGGTCGGCCCGTTCGCCGTCATCGGCGACGACTCGATTGGGCGCGGCATCGTCGAGACCCTGAGCGAGTCGCGGTCGTCGGCCGTGCTGATGCGCAACCACGGCCCGTTCACGATCGGCCGCGACGGCAGGTCCGCGGTGAAGGCCGCGGTGATGCTCGAAGAGGTGGCCCGGACGGTCCACATCTCGCGCCAGCTCGGCGAGCCGCTCGTCATCGATGCGGCCGCCATCGATTCGCTGTACGCGCGCTACCAGTACGTCTACGGCCAGTCGCCCGACCAGGACCAGGAGGCATGAGAGTGGACAACCCGTTCGAAGGCAAGGAGATCTGGTTCCTGACGGGGAGCCAGAGTCTGTACGGCGAGGATGTCCTCGCCCAGGTCGCCGAGCAGTCCAAGGGTGTCGTGGCCGCGCTCGATCGGTCGAGCAACGTTCCGGTCCGCGTCGTGTGGAAACCGATCCTCAAGGACTCCGAGGCGATCCGCCGTGCCTTCCTCGACGCCGCGGCCAGCGACGGGTGCCTTGGCGTGATTGCCTGGATGCACACGTTCAGCCCGGCCAAGATGTGGATCCGCGGCCTCGACGTGCTCTCTACGCCGCTGCTGCAGCTGCACACGCAGGCCAATGTCGAGCTGCCCTGGTCGTCCATCGACATGGATTTCATGAACCTCAATCAGGCTGCGCACGGCGACCGCGAGTTCGGCTACATCCTCAGTCGGATGAACGTCCCGCGGAAGGTCGTCGTGGGTCACGCCGGCGACCCTCGCGTCCAGCGTCAGATCGGCGCCTGGGTCCGAGCCGCGGCCGGTCACGACGAGATGCGTTCGCTGCGGGTGGCCCGCTTCGGCGACAACATGCGCAACGTCGCGGTCACCGAGGGCGACAAGACCGAGGCCGAGGTGCGCTTCGGCGTCTCGGTCAACACCTGGGGCGTCAACGACCTGGTGGCGGCGGTAGACACCGCTTCGGACGCCGAGGTCGATCTGCTGGTGAAGGAGTACGGCGAGCTCTACGATTTCGCACCCGAGCTCCAGGTCGGGGCCGAGCGACACGAGTCGCTGCGGTACGGCGCGCGCATCGAGCTGGGGCTGCGCTCGTTTCTGACCGCGGGTGCTTTCGGCGCCTTCACCACCAACTTCGAAGACCTCGGTGGGCTGCGCCAGCTTCCCGGCCTGGCCGTCCAGCGGTTGATGGCCGACGGCTACGGTTTCGGCGCCGAGGGCGACTGGAAGACAGCCGTCCTGGTCCGCGTCTCCAAGGTGATGGGTCACGGCCTGCCCGGCGGCGCGTCCCTGATGGAGGACTACACCTACGACCTCACGCCCGGCTCGGAGCTGATCCTCGGCGCCCACATGCTCGAAGTCTGCCCGACGCTGACGACGAAGCGCCCGCGGCTGGCGATCCACCCGCTCGGCATCGGCGGCAGGGAGGATCCGGTCCGGCTGATCTTCGAGGCCGACCCAGGCACCGGCCTGGTCGTGGCGATGAGCGACATGCGCGACCGTTTCCGCCTGGTGGCCAACACGGTCGACGTGGTCGCCGCGCCGCACGAGCTGCCCAGGCTGCCGGTCGCACACGCGGTCTGGTCTCCCCAGCCCGACTTCGCGACCTCGGCCGCGGCGTGGCTGCAAGCCGGCGCAGCGCACCACACGGTGATGACGACGGCCCTCGATCTGGAGGTGTTCGAGGACCTCGCCCGGATGGCTGACGTCGAGCTCCTCGCCATCGATGAGAACACCACGGCCCGCGACTTCGAGCGGGAGCTGCGCTGGAACGCCGCGTACCACCGGCTCGCCCAAGGTCTCTGAACACGTCCACAACCGTCGCGCCGCACACGTCGTCGCACGTACCAAGGAGGAAAACAGTGAAGTTTCCCGCTCAGAAGGTCGCCCTGATGGGTGTCGCCGCCGGCCTCGCCGTCGCGCTGACCGCGTGTGGCGGCGGCGGCGGCCGCGGCGGCAGCAACAGCACCGGCGGTTCCGGCTCGTCCGACGGCGGGAAGGGCTCGCTGGTCGGCATCGAGATGCCGACCAAGGTCGACCAGCGCTGGATCCAGGACGGGCACAACGTCGTCAAGTATCTCCAGGCCGCCGGCTACAAAACCGACCTCGAGTACGGCAACAACGACATCCCGACCCAGGCCCAGCAGATCGAGACCATGATCACCAAGGGCGCGAAGGTCATCATCATCGCCTCGATCGACGGCGGCGCCCTGGGCCAGCAGCTCGACGACGCGAAGGCGGCCGGCGTCAAGGTCATCGCCTACGACCGGCTTCTGACCGGTGACGCGAACGTCGACTACTACGCCACCTTCGACAACTTCAAGGTCGGCGTGATGCAGGCCAACTCCCTGCTTACCGGCCTCGGCTACCTCGACGCGAACGGCAAGAAGACCGGCAAGAAGGGGCCGTGGCACGTCGAGCTCTTCGCGGGTAGCCCCGACGACAACAACGCCACCTTCTTCTACAACGGCGCCATGAGCGTGCTCAAGCCCCTCATCGCCGACGGCACCGTGGTCGTCACCAGCGGCCAGACCGCGTTCAACCAGATTGCGATCCAGGGCTGGGACCCCGCGACCGCCAAGAAGCGGATGGACGACCTGCTGGCCAAGAGCTACTCGAGCAACAAGACGAAGCTCGACGGCGTCCTCTCGCCGTACGACGGCCTCTCCGACGGCATCATCGCCGCACTCGAGTCCGGCGGCTACAAGCCCAGCTCCGCCGACTGGCCGAAGATCACCGGCCAGGACGCCGAGGTCGCCAGTGTCAAGCAGATCATCGCCGGGTCGCAGTACTCAACGATCTTCAAGGACACGCGCAAGCTGGCCCAGGAGGCGGTCAAGATGACCGAGGCGCTCCTGAAGGGCGAGAAGCCCGAGGTCAATGACACCAAGAGCTACGACAACGGCAAGAAGGTCGTCCCGACCTTCCTGCTGCAGCCGGTCGTCGTCACCAAGGACAACTACCAGAAGGTCCTCATCGACGGCGGCTACTACACCCCCAGCGACCTGAAGTAGCCAACCCGCTTGGCCCTGGGTGCCGCCGGCGATCCCGCCGGCACCCAGGGCCCGAGGAGTACAGATGACTGACGACGCCATTCTCGAGATGCGTCGCATCACCAAGGAGTTCCCTGGCGTCAAGGCACTCTCGGGCGTCGACCTCGTCGTGCGACGAGGGGAGGTGCACGCGATCTGTGGCGAGAACGGCGCCGGCAAGTCGACCTTGATGAACGTGCTTTCCGGGGTCTACCCGCACGGCAGCTACGAGGGCGACATCGTCTTCGACGGCGACGTCTGCTCGTTCGGCAAGATCTCCGACTCCGAGCGCGCCGGCATCGTGATCATCCACCAGGAGCTGGCCCTCAGCCCGTATCTCACCCTGGCTGAGAACATCTTCCTGGGCAACGAGCGCGCCAAGAGCGGCTGGATCAGCTGGACGCGCACCGAGAACGAGGCCGCCGCCCACCTGCGCCGCGTCGGGCTGCACGACAACCCCGATACCGCAGCCATCGACGTCGGTGTCGGCAAGCAGCAACTGGTCGAGATCGCCAAGGCGCTCGCGAAGGACGTACGCCTGCTGATCCTCGACGAGCCCACGGCGGCGCTCAACGACGACGACTCGGCCCACCTGCTCGACCTGATCCTCGACCTGAAGGACGAGGGCGTGACGTGCATCCTGATCTCACACAAGCTCAACGAGATCAAGAAGGTCGCCGACCGGGTCACGATCATCCGCGACGGGCGCACCATCGAAACGCTGGATCACGCCGAGATCACCGAGGATCGGATCATCCGCGGGATGGTCGGGCGCGATCTCACCAGTCGATTTCCCGACCGTACGGCGCAGGTCGGCGAGGAGCTGCTCCGCATCGCGGACTGGACCGTTCACCACCCGCTCCACCGGAGCCGGGTCGTGGTCGACCACGCGAACGTCAAGGTCCACGCCGGTGAGGTAGTCGGCATCGCCGGCCTGATGGGTGCCGGTCGCACGGAGCTCGCGATGAGCGTGTTCGGCCGCAGCTGGGGGACCAACATCTCAGGGACGGTCTACAAGCGCGGCGAGCCGATCGATGTCCGCACGGTTCAAGCAGCCGTACGCCATGGCCTGGCCTACGCCACCGAGGACCGCAAGCAGTACGGCCTCAACCTCATCGATGACATCGCCCGCAACATCTCCGCGGCCGGGCTCGGCAAGCTCTCCCGTGGCGGCTGGGTCGACCAGAACCGCGAGCACGTCGTGGCCGAGCGGTACCGCCAGCAGCTGCGGATCAAGACGCCGTCGGTCTCCGCCATCGTCGGCAAGCTTTCCGGCGGCAATCAGCAGAAGGTGGTGCTCTCCAAGTGGATGTACACCGATCCCGATGTGCTGATCCTCGACGAGCCCACGCGCGGCATCGACGTCGGTGCCAAGTACGAGATCTACACGATCATCAACGCACTGGCCGAGCAGGGCAAGGGAATCATCGTGATCTCCTCCGAGCTCCCGGAGCTGCTCGGCATCTGCGACCGGATCTACACCCTGTCGGAGGGTGTCATCACCGCTGACGTGCCGCGGGCGGAGGCATCCCCCGAGCGGCTCATGCAGTACATGACGAAGGTTAGAGAAGAGGATCACCTATGAGCGCGACCACGAGCGCCCCCGCGTCGCAGCAGGGCGCCCCGACACCCCCCGAGGGTGCTTTGCAGGCCACGCTGGCCTACCTGACCGGACAGCTGCGCCAGCTCGGACTCTTCATTGCGCTGATCTCGATCGTGATCGTCATGCAGTTCTGGACCGGCGGGGTGACCATGAGCCCGCGGAACGTGTCCAACCTGGTCATCCAGAACAGCTACATCCTGATCCTGGCGATCGGCATGGTGATGGTGATCATCGCCGGCCACATCGACCTCTCGGTCGGCTCGGTCGTCGCGGTGATCGGCGCCCTGGCCGGGGTGTTCAACAACAAGATGGGCCTGCCGTGGCTGCCCACCATCATCCTGTGCCTTGCAGCCGGAGCTCTGATCGGTGCCTGGCAGGGCTTCTGGATCGCCTACTTCAAGATACCGGCGTTCATCGTGACCCTGGGCGGCATGCTCGCCTTCCGCGGCCTGGCGCAGATCCTGCTCCACAACACGCAGATCTCGCCGTTCGACGAGACCTTCCGCAAGATCGGCTCCGGCTTCCTGCCCGACCTGGGTGGTGGTACGTCCTACATGGAGCCGCTCACCATCATCCTGGCCATCATCTGTGTCGTGGCGCTCGTCGTGCTGGGCTTCGCCGCCCGGCGCGGGCGTTCCCGCAACGGCCTGAGCGTCGAGCCGTTCGTGTGGTTCCTTGGAAAGACGGTCTTCGTCTCGGCGCTCATCCTGGTCGTCGCCTGGCGCCTGGCCCTCTACCGCGGCACGCCGATCGTGCTGGTCATCCTCGGCATCCTCGTCATCGGGTACTCCGCGGTGATGGCCAACACCGTCTTCGGGCGCCAGATCTACGCCATCGGCGGCAACCTCCGCGCAGCCGAGCTGAGTGGTGTCAACGCCCGGCGTACGAGCTTCCTGCTTTTCGTGAACATGGGCGTGCTCGCCGCGCTCGCCGGCCTGGTCTTCACCGCCCAGCTCAACCTCGCCGGCCCCAGTGCCGGCGACGGCTTCGAGCTGGATGCGATCGCGGCCGTCTTCATCGGCGGGGCGGCGGTCACCGGAGGCATCGGCACGGTGGGCGGCGCCATCGTCGGTGGTCTGATCATCGGCATCCTGAATAACGGCATGACAATCCTCGGCGTCGGCACTGAGTGGCAGCAGTTCATCAAGGGACTCGTCCTTCTCGGCGCAGTCGCCTTCGACGTCTTCAACAAGCGTCGCGTCAACCGCAGCGGAAGCTGAGGACGCGACACACTCGGAGCCCGTGGCTCACTGCCCGCCACGCGCTCGAACGCTTGTTGTGCCGAGCTTCGCGCTGCTGGTTCTTGTATGAGGTCGCCGCATGGTCATGTCTCCGTAGACCTCTCGGCGGTGAGCAGAAGTGCGTCGAAATTGCCAACACCGTGGCTCGTCTTCCGTGCCTCAAACCCGGCTAGATCGCCTCGCCTGTTCGGGAGCGGTGCTCGGTCCCTAGCATTTCGCAAGAGAGGATCGCGCGTGCGTCCAACGATCACTCAATGTTCCGCTCCGCCGGTCCGATGAGCGGGCACACCGACCGGCCCAGGCCGATCGTCCTCCAGCGCGGCGGCTACCGCGCAGAGGTCGACAGGGAGGGCGCCGCGCTGCGCCGCCCGGCCTTCCATGGTCGGCCGCTCCTGCTGCCACCGGACCCGTACGAAGTGGGATTGCCGGCGTACGCGGGCCTTGTCCTGGCTCCCTGGCCCAGTGAGGGCCTGATCTCCTTGACGCCCGGGGTGCCGAGACGAGCATGGGCTGGTAGGTGAGCGCTACGTGAGGCGATCCCCGACCGTGCGCACCACACAGCGCCAGACCGCTACGCTCGGCTCTCGCAGGAGGTCCGCCGAACCATACTGGGCCCCGTGGAGGAGAGGAGCGGCGTGACGCCGACCCGCAACTCTCCGCGCCCGCCCGTGATGACCGATGTTGCGCGGCTCGCCGGCGTCTCCCATCAGACCGTCTCGCGAGTGATCAACGACCACCCCAACGTCCGTAGCGACACCCGCGCCCGGGTGAGGGCCGCGATGAGCGAGCTCGGGTACCGCCCCAACAGTGCGGCACGCGCCCTGGTGACCGGCCGCTCACGGCTAGTGGGCGTCGTCACCCAGAACACGGCGCTCTACGGACCGGCGTCCATGCTCTCCGCGCTCGAGCGCGCCCTCGACCGGCAGGGCCTTGCTGTCGGGATCGCGAGCGTCGCGGCCCTCGAGCGGCGCTCCATCGCCGGAGCCGTGTCGCGCTTACTCGATCAGCGCGTGGGAGGGATCGTGCTGCTGGCGCCGGTGGTCTCAGCCAACGAGGCGATCGACGACCTGCCTGACGACCTTCCACTGGTAGCCGTCGACGGCGACCCGGCCCGTCCCCATCAGGTCGTCACTGTCGACCAAGAGCTGGGAGCGCGCCTGGCGACTCAGCACCTCCTCGACCTGGGCCATCGGACCGTCTGGCATGTGTCGGGCCCACCCGAGTGGTTCGACAGCGAACACCGAATCCGGGGATGGCGGACAGCGTTGGAGGCAGCGGGAGCCGCCGTCCCGCCGATGATGAGAGCCGACTGGTCGCTCGAAGCCGGGCAGGCTGCGGGTGAGGTGCTCGCGCACATTCCCGGGGCCACGGCCGTCTTCGCCGCCAACGACCACCTCGCCCTCGGGATGCTCAAGGCGTTGCGCGACGCCGGTCGCCGCGTGCCCGAGGATCTCAGCATCGTTGGCTTCGACGACATCCCTGAGGCGGCGTACCTCGATCCCGCGCTGACGACGGTCCGGCCCGACTTCGACGCAGTGGCTCAAGGCGCCGTCGCAATGCTGCTCAAGCAGATGAGCGACCAGTCCGGCCCTGTAGCGACATTCGAGCCGGTGCCACCGCGGCTCATCGTGCGGGCCAGCGCAACCGCGCCTCGAGCTTGAGAGCGTGTCTTTGAACCACCAGACGCTGAGGGCCACAGGCGGCGCTGCTTCTCAGGCAGCGGGTGGCGGCGTCTCCAGGGCCACCATTCGATTTTTCGCGGAACGCGTCAGGGGTGGCTCGCGTCTTGGGTCGAGCGAGAGGTCGGTGCCGGTTGACGCCCGCTCGAGCAGCCCGTCCTCCTGCAAACCTTTGTCGAGGTCCCGCAAAAGTTACCTGAGACGACCGGCAGCGGTCGGTCATCAGGCTGCAACGTCACTCCTATACTTCCTCCGCGTCAAGGTCCCCGGATTCATGGCCAACAAGAACGGACACGTCGTCGCCCGAGTCCAAGAACGCTTCGTCGCGCCGGCCGAAGCGGACCACGCCGCCATCGTCGGGCTCGTCCGCGACCGGCTCCGCCCACAGCCCGAGCCGGCGACAGCACCGCCCGGCGCGGCCCGCACTCGTGGTGAACTGCACACCGCGATCGTCCGTCAGCCCGAACGCCGGGTCGGCGGCAAGGGCGGCGTCGGCATCTGACGCCGAACCTGACCCGAAGGAGCTGACCATGGCCACGTCGAGACTCGACCGCGCACCCCACCAGTACCTCACCCTGCCGGAAGCAGCGGCGTACCTCGGGCAGTCGGTGAAGACCCTCCGGCGGCGCATCTCGGTCGCGACACTGCCGGCGTATCGGTTCGGCCCGCGCAGCATCCGGGTGCGCCTCGCCGACCTGGACGCGACAGGACATCGCGTCCCCAGCGCTGCCCCTTGACGCCAAACCCGCGAAGCGCCCGGCTCAGGCCCCCGTAGGCCGGTTGGGCGCTTCGTACGGCTGCGCTTGGTCAACCCCAGGCAGTGGTCGTCGTCGCGTATGGCCACTGATGACCGCCCATGGGACTGCCTGTGATTGCCTATGGAACGGAAAGCAGAACGGCCCCTCGTCAGCGTTTCCGCTGGTCAAAGGCCCTTTTCGTGCTGGTGGGCGATACTGGGTTTGAACCAGTGACCTCTTCCGTGTCAAGGAAGCGCGCTAC
>Ga0066648_10000950_pt1 | contig 17189 bp, 28 predicted proteins | sample CryGeyCG12114_NA_FD_59537 | JGI IMG/M metagenome (GOLD analysis project Ga0066648, IMG submission 59537) | Groundwater microbial communities from aquifer - Crystal Geyser CG19_WC_8/21/14_NA | ecosystem: Environmental > Aquatic > Deep subsurface > Groundwater | place: USA: Utah: Grand County... | reverse complement strand
TTCCCTTTTTTGTCAATTTCTGCAATATCATGATGTAAATTATGTTCCCAAGGGTTTCGGAATATTTTGTTTAATTACTCCTTATTATCATTTTTTTACAGACGTTAATGAATGTCTGAGAGACGATGCCTGTGGACAAGGAGCTTTGTGTTCAAATACAGCCGGAAATTATACTTGCACTTGCCCACAAGGATACGACGGCAATCCATACGAAAGAGTAAGAATCCCAATTACATTTTAGTTACAGAAATCAAGACGCTAGCATGTCTATCAATAGTTAAGCAATTAATCGAAAACAATTTTTCACCTTTAACGAAATTATATTTTATTCATAGCTTATTATTGTAGCTTGCTATGCAAGGATTTCCCATTGTTAACCATTTGTCTGGACTAGATGGAAAAGTGAAATGTCCCCCACTGTATAATATCTATATGTTCCATTTAATTCTTCACACCTTTTGATTCCACGAAAATGTAGTCGTTTTTATCATGTGCAGGATTGATGAATTAAGAATTGAGTAGGGTTATTCCCGAGTTCCCAAACACTCATTAGCTTGCGTATGAAAGTATCATCATCATCTTCACTCTATGAGTAGTTAGTTACTTAATATGATATTTCTTTCGCTCTTACAAATAAATTATTCCCGTTGGTTTTGAAGACTCACACCTAGTCAGTGGTTTCTTGACTTTAACATGTGTAATCTCTTTTGGTGTTCATTAGTGTCTTGACATCAATGAGTGCGAACAGAGAGGCGCTTGTGGCACAGGAGCACGTTGCATTAATGAGAGGGGAAGCCACAGATGTGAATGTCCGCCTGGATACACGGGCAATCCTGCCGAAGGATGTGTTGACATTGATGAGTGTGCCGAAGCAAACACCTGCGGGGAAAGTAAGTCTTGTTTCATTTATTCTTAACTAACTATATACTTTGTTTTTTACCTGTAGCTTTGAGAGAGAGAACAAGTTTAAATTACCCAGTTGATAAATGTCTATAATGTAGTAAAGTATTTATAACAATTAGAATGATTGGAGTTGAAGAAACATAATGATGTACATTAATGATTGCATGTAAAGTACACATCGAATGGATCCACATTCCGAAATGTTTCCCTAGATTGTAATGAACAGGATTAATGGAATTTGTCAAGAGTTCAAAAGAGTAGCTACTTGTATTCTTGTGGTAAAAAATCCCTTATTTTTTTGCTTGCAGATGCTGTCTGTTCTAATCTACCTGGTAGCTTTTCTTGCTCATGTGCTGAAGGATTTCTTGGAGATGCGTACAAAAAATGCAGTGGTAAGATATCGATGATGTTTTTTGGCTTTTAATATGATTATTAAATTGTAATGAGTTATTAGGATTATGTTTTTTTATGCTTTTGCTGTTTTTATTTATGTGAAATAGATATTGATGAATGTGCTGGACCTGAAAAAGTTTGTGGTCTACATGCGATTTGTGAGAACAAATCTCCAGGATTCAATTGTCAATGTCCGCAAGGCTACGTTGGGAAGCCAGATGCTAGTGTTGCATGCGAACAGGTTTGTTTTATATGCGCTTATCAGTTAATGCACACTTTGATTCTGTTTTGTTTGCATGTCAATCACTCTTGCACGCACATTGAAATTCTTGCTAGTTTAGATTGTTAGTACAAATGTGTTGATGAATAGGTGGACGTGAGAACTCTTTGTCAAACCAACTTTGACTGCGTTAATAATGCGGAGTGCAAGGACGGCCAATGCTCATGTAGAGATGGATTCCGTGCAAACGGAGCGGAATGTGTGGATGTTAATGAATGCGAGACTCAAATTTGTGGACCAAATGCAATCTGTGGAAATACTCCTGGAGGCTATCGTTGTGATTGTGAACCTGGATTTGTTGGGGCACCGCCTATGAAGCAATGCAAAGGTGTGTTACCATATATTTTTTGCTTTTTGTCCTCTCAGCCTACATTATTCATTCAGTTTTTGTAACAGTTTCGTTCATTCACATAACTATTCATCACTGACCCGTCATAACATTTCTAACAACTACAACACGAACAACCCTGTATTACATAACATGGAATACAAAAACAATATGACACAAGCTTAATACCCTACACACACACACACGTTTATTTGATTATGAATACAGATCGTAATGAGTGTCTAAGTCCACCATTCCCATGTGGGAAGAATTCAAAATGTATTAACCTGCCAGGAACATATCGCTGTGAATGCCCTTACCCACTAACTGGAAATCCATTTCACATTTGCATGCGTGAGTACTACACAAATACACATCAATAACACACTAATGCACATCATGAATACATTGCACAACATGTAAATAAACAAAGTAGATAACAAGCCAAGATTATTCTAGACCAACGGCTATCACGGTACACATTATCCAAAAAGGTATTGTTAGTGAAAATCACTATGCGTTTCAGTCACATACCTATCAATCATTGTTGAAGGTGTAACTCCAATCAGACAGCAGAGACAACCACATATTTATTAAATCACCATTTGAATTGAAACTAGAAGTGCAGATAAATTGCACCTAAAATGTTACATAAAAAATATAACGACATATTCAAATTTAATGAGAGCAATAATAATATTGTAGACTATGAGTCGGCAAAAAATGAATACAAATTGCGCAACTTACTTTTCGTTCCTATCAATCAAACCCTTAGCGTAAGTGGAGCGTTTGAAAAATAAGAATGATGATATGATACCCTATAGTATAGTAGTAATAATAATAACAATCATCATGACTTTAATGTAGTAACAGAGCCTCGCCTATTTTATACAATATACATACTAACTATCTAGTACATTTTCAGATTTTTGCTCAATATTCAATAATAAAAGTGATCTCTTCAAGTAGCTTAGAATAAAAGATGACAGTGAAGTTGCAATATACACGTTTGTAACGGATGAATATATTATGATAATGGAGTGGAAGGCATGAGTTACAGAGATGTACTAATTGATTTCTTCATGGATTCTCGCGTAGCCCCATGTGAAGGTGTGAAGTGTGGACATCATGCTCATTGCAAACCAGATGGGCCTGAGGCCTACTGTGAATGTGAACCTGGTTGGTCTTTCAATCCCACCAATATCACAGCAGGGTGCATGGGTAAGCTATTTGCGTTACTATGGATGCTTTTTTCCCCTTGCCTAAACATCAAGACGTTAGTAGCAAGGAAGCGTTTAAATACATTTTTAGCATGACTCTAACGTTAATTAATTCACGCATCTTTGCCATCTCTACTGTGTCACTAACGGAATTTTTCCACATGAAAACATTGTAGATATCAATGAATGCGACAAAGCCCATGGTCCTTATGGAATGTGCGGTGAGAAATCTATTTGTTCGAATTCAGAAGGCTCCTTCACATGCGCCTGTCCACCCGGTTTCACTGGAAATCCCTCTCAGGCTTGTAATGGTAAGTCTCCAGATTAGAGGTCTCGCTAAAAATTGTTTTTTTCAATTACTGCAATTAAGTAATCATTATACGACGTTTCAAGGAGTTCCGGTAAAAAATAAGTGCGTTGTATAATTCTTTTCAGACATTGATGAGTGTAAACGTGCGAATGCATGTGGTGCTGGGGCAACTTGCTTCAATGTGCCTGGAACGCACAAATGCTTATGTCCAGAAGGGAGTGTGCCAGACCCTGACCCATATACGAAATGCACAGAAGTTATTAAATGTTCGGAAGATGATGAGTGTCCTGGAAACGCATTCTGCGACTTATCTGCTCGCCAATGCTTGTGCCCTGAGCCCAATGTTGGTGGAGATTGCAGACGTAAGGAGAAGAATATTATCTCTGATTACTACTATCAGGCTGCTACAAATTATTTAGTTTCCCCCATTATCGGTCCTATCCCTAAATGAATGCATTTTTATGACGCCTGTAGATCCTTGTGATGAAATCCAATGTGGTGCTAATGCCGAGTGTATGTTGATCAATGGAGATGCCAAATGTTTGTGTAAAGCGGGTTTCACTGGCTCTAACAAGGGAGTGGATGGTTGTCTTGATGTTGACGAGTGTTCGAATTCTCCATGTGCCAAAGGCGCTGTTTGTAGGAACGAACCAGGAACTTTTGTTTGCGAATGTCCTACAGGTATGGAGCCATTGTCCTCTTCCCCAAGAGCCCCGTACACTGAAGGATGCAAAAATCTTGTGGAACATGAATGCGATGAGTCCAGTCCTTGTCCTCCTGGAGAGCAATGTATCAAGAATGGAAAGAATCAAAATGTATGCACTTGCTTGTTGGGTTTCGTGCGTGATGTGGAGAGTGGTCGTTGTCGAGACATTGACGAATGCTTTGAGGATCAAGGTCAATCGCCGTGTGGGATTTCTGCAATTTGTAAAAATCTCCCTGGCAGCTATGAATGTCACTGTCCTCAAGGCTATCATGGAAACCCTTTCTTACTTTGCGAAGGTATTTTAATATTTCCGCTAGAAATTGCCTTGTGATTTCAATATTTATTTCTAAAAAAATTGTCTAATGTGAATTTTCAGAATGTAATACTGTTGAATGCAAATGCCAACCTCCATACAAAGTTGTGAATGGAAGCTGCGTGTTCGGAAATTGTTCTCCCACTGCACCCTGTCCATCTGGAGCTGATTGCATCACTGTGACTGGAGGTTTGAGTTATTGTGCTTGTCCTGCAGGCTATGCAACCAAATCAGATGGGTCTTGCACTGATGTTAATGAGTGCGAAGGAAGTCGCAGACCTTGTTCTCTTGGTGCGGAATGTTTGAATAAACCGGGATCTTACGAATGCTCTTGTCCACCTGGCTACCAAGGAGATCCGTACAATGGTGCTTGTTCAGCTGCACTTGTGCGATGTACTGGTGACAAAGACTGTGGTTCTAATGAAAAATGTGTTCAACCTGGTAAATGTGTTTGCCAACCCCCATTTTTCACTGACACCGAAGATGGAAACAAATGCAAGAGCCCATGTGAACGATTCCAATGTGGCATCAATGCTCAATGCTCTCCAACCGATCCACCGCAATGTCTCTGCGAGGCTGGCTACGAAGGAAATCCTCAAACTGCTTGCTTGGATGTCAATGAATGTGAAAGAAATCCTTGTGGCTCTCAAGCTATGTGTATAAACACCAAAGGTGGATATAAATGCTTGTGCCCTGCAGGGACTTCAGGAGATCCTTACATAGAAGGGTGTTCACGTAAGTTTTCATCAGTTAATAGAAGTGGATGAAAACAGTTTTTAAGTGAGATGTTACGTATATTTTTTTCATAATTGTAGGCAAGGGAGAAACCCCGGCTTCGCAATGTCGATCAGATAAGGACTGTCCTAACCCATTGACATGTGAAAGTGGAAAATGTATTAACCCTTGTGACTCATTGCCATGCGGAAGCAATGCTGTATGTGAACCTGAAGATCATGCTGCCTGGTGTCGATGTATTCCTGGCCATGTGAAAGGAGCTAATGATAAATGTGTATCTGTATGTGAAGGCATTGTCTGTGGTGAGAAAAATTAAGATCAATCAGAACGATTCAACGATGGCTTTCTTTTCTAGTCTTCAATCAGTTCATTGCTTATATTTGTAGGTGAAAATGCAAACTGTGTTCCCACTGCCGACGGTCCAACATGCAAGTGTAGCCAAGGATACATGGGAAATCCATTCCAAGGAGGTAAATGCTTGCCTGACGTGTGTTCAGTTTCGAATCCATGTGAAGAACCCCAAGTATGTATTCGTGGAAGGTGCAAAGAACGTTGTGACAATGCTACTTGTGGCGTTGGGGCAACATGCAACAGAAATACAAACAAATGCGTGTGTCTTCCCTTCCATGTTGGAAATCCGGACTTTCAGTGCGTTCCACGTAAGTTTTCGTAAAACCCTATTATTTGAATTCCCTTCGAATTGAATTTTAAACTGAGTTACCATGATTTCGTTGATAGCATCCACCCCTCCATCATGCTTTCCGGGCTGTGGACAAAATGCTCATTGTGAATATGGGCAGAAGAATCGATGTGTTTGTAACGAAGGAACTTCTGGTAATCCTTATGAAGTATGTGGTGCCCAAGAAAGAACTTGCAGTGGCACACAATGTGGAAAGGTAATTATTAGAAAACGAGTATTTGAGTTTTCATAAAAAGTCAGAATTTAACGTGGTTTAAATTGAATTTTGTTGTCTCATTAGAATGCTGAATGCCGAGAAGTTGGAGGACGAGTTGAATGTGTTTGCGAAAATGGATATGAAGGCAATGGATACGTCGGTTGTGAAGATGTGGACGAATGTCTTTCAGTTGGCGCGTGTGCTGCTAACTCTGTTTGCATCAATCTTCCAGGAAGATATGATTGCCGCTGCAGAGACGGCTTCATTGGAAATCCATTCCAACTTTGCTATAAACAACCCTCTAACTTGGTTGATTGTGAACGAATGGAATGTAAATGTGACGCACAGACAAGTTGTCCCCCTAGCTTTGTTTGCAAGCAAGGAGTATGCAAAAATGAGTGCAGTGGTGTTGTATGCGGTCAAAATTCTGGTGAGCATTGATTTCAATAACTTTTGCCAATTTTAATCGTTTGTGAATTCAGACAGACTGAGTAATATTATGTTTTTTTTAGTTTGTTCTCAGGGAAAATGTATCTGTCCTTCTGGCTTCTCTGGAGATCCCAAGCAAGGATGTCATCCTGAGAGCTGTTCCAATGATTTGGACTGCTTACCTCAAGAAATCTGCTTGGCTGTTACTTTCGGTGCAAGAAAATGTGTGGACGGTTGTACAAGGATTCAATGTGGTCCAAATGCTCTCTGTGTTACTCAAAATCATCGTTCTACTTGCATTTGCCAAGGTAAAATAATGAATATCTTTCTAATAATAACTAATCTTAATTGAGCATTTGTTTGCTTTACCCACAAAATCAACTGTTGTGCCAATTTATTTTAGACGGTTACAATGGAAATCCCACTGACTTGCGAGCTGGTTGCCAGCTCTCAGGAGTCGTCCAACACGAGTGTGGTAACGAAAAAGACTGTCCCGGGAGCAATATTTGTCAACCAGACATCAATGGCATTAGAAAATGTTTCGATCCTTGTTCAAGTATTGTTTGCCCTGATGACAACGAAATGTGCATTGCCCAAAATGGCCGACCACAATGCAGATGCCACGGTAAGTTATTCTAATTTCTAAATTGTAATGTACCTGCACTGCAGTGATGGTAAAAAATAATAATTATCCTCTCTTGCAACAGATGGCTACGTGCGAAATCCAGAAACATCACTGTGTGAGCAACCATCATTCCCCGACTGCACTACTGACAAAGAATGTTCTCCAACTGAAGCATGTAGACCCGATGGTCTAGGCGTTCTCCGTTGTCACCCAGTCTGTTCACCTGTAAATTGTCCAACATGTAACATCATCAGTTGCGCTCCAAATGCTCACTGTGTACCTGTAAACCACAGTCCTATATGTCAATGTTTGCCTGGTATGTACAAGTTCTTCATGATTTTAAATGCCGTGAAGTTGAAATATTTTTAATCACAAATAATTCATGAATGGCTTTCAGGATTTACCGGAGACTCAAATGATCGTAATGGATGTTTCTCCCTCACAAGAGATTCTTGCCGTTCCGATGGTGAATGCAATGAAAATGAAGTGTGCAAAAAAGTTGGCAGTAGGAATAAGTGCACATCTGTTTGTGAGGACATTGTTTGTGGACCTGGTAAGATCTACAGCTTCATTTTTTTAATCTAAAAATTTTTGGATTTTTTGTAATCATTGCGGTTTTGTATATTTCTCTAGGTGCTGTCTGCGTTTCAAACAATCATGCCGCCCAATGTCAATGTCCATCTGGAAAATACACTGGCGACCCTAACGATCCAAACCAAGGTTGTGTATCAGTCTCATGTGTCTACAATGAGGACTGTCCTCCTCATCAATTGTGCAATAGACTTGACCACACATGCTTGGATGTTTGTGACGAAGACAGTTGCGGAGAGAATGCAGTCTGCATTCCCGAAAATCATCAACCCCAATGCTTTTGCTCCAACGGATTCAAGCCTGATCCTCACCCTGACATCGCCTGTTCTCCGACTGTTGGAGGAAATAATTGCGATAGTCAGCCTTGTCATCCTTCTGCCATTTGTGAGAACACTGCTGACGGATTCATTTGTAAATGTGAACCTGGTCAAGTCGGAGACCCAGTGAATGCTGGATGCAAAACTAAGGGCAGTTGTTTCTCTGATGAAAATTGTCCACCTTCATCTATCTGCACCAATGGTCGATGTGTAAATCCTTGTGAAAACAAATGTGGAATCAATGCCGAATGTAGAGTATTTGGAAGGAACTCCACATGCTCCTGTTTGGATGGATTCGAAGGAAGTGCGGAAAAGGGTTGTGTTCGAGGCTCGGCCACTTGTACTGTGGATAGTGAATGTGCTGGTAGTCTATGTATTAGTAATCAATGCAAAGTGATTTGCAGATCCACCACCGATTGTGCTGATGGGGAGCGATGTGTCTCCAACATGTGCATGGTTCCTTGCATCGGTCACAGCCAATGTTCATCAGGTCAAGCTTGTGCTGGTGGATTCTGTGTGGCAGGATGTAGAAACAATGGAGATTGTCCACGTGAGCAAGCATGCATTAATCATCAATGCTTTGACCCATGTCAAGAAGAAGGAGTTTGCGGTGTGAACGCACTCTGTCGGACTATCTCTCATTCTGCCCAATGCTACTGTCCAGAAAATTTTGAAGGATATCCCAGCCCTATTGAGGGTTGTGTACGTAAGCCTACATACTGCGCTACTAGCGGAGATTGTACACCTGGTAATGTATGTGTAGGAGGCCAGTGCATGGTTTCTTGCGACATCGCTGCCCAATGTGCCCGTGGAGAAAGATGTCAGAAGCATTTGTGTGTCAAAGTATGTTACACTGACTCAAATTGTCAAGCTGGTGAAGTATGTGTTGAAGGTGGCTGCCAACCTGGATGTCGATCGGATTCGGATTGCAAGGCTACAGAAGTTTGCATTTCTAACAAATGTCGCTGTGGAGCAGGATTTGAGTCTGGACCAACTGGATGTCGCGATCTTAACGAATGTGATGACAAAACACGTTGTCATCCATCTGCCCTTTGTACCAACACGCCTGGATCTTTCAAATGCACTTGTGCTGATGGCATGTTTGGTGACCCGTACCAAGGGGGTTGTACTCCACCTAGTCAATGTCAAAAGGATTCAGATTGCCCTGGAAACTTAGCCTGTGTTGCCACTGCATTAGGAGCTAAGAAATGCACCGATCCTTGTAGTGACCATAGCTTGAGGTGTGGACAAAGGGCCAAATGCACTGTGGTTGGACATGCTGCTCAATGTGTGTGTCCATCATTCCACTTGGGAGATCCCTATGATAAACGAGTTGGTTGCTATCCAGTAGAATGCTTGGCCAATGAAGACTGTGTTGCAGACAAAGTATGTGATGTGGGATCAAATAAATGTGTCAACCCTTGCAACTCTGCTCAATGTGGACGAGGAGACTGCAAAGTGGAAAATCATCAAGCAATTTGTCAGTGTGCTCAGGGTTTTATTGTGAAAGATAACAGTTGTGTGGATGTAAATGAGTGTCAAGGAACTGGCCGTGCTAAGGAAAGTCCATGTCATCGATCAGGAATTTGTAAAAACACACTTGGAGGATTCACTTGCTCTTGTCCTGAAGGCATGGTTGGTGAACCTTTCAGAGGACAAAGTGGATGTCGCAAAGCGGAGGAATGCTTTTCTGATGCACAATGCCCCGATTCTGCTGTTTGCTCTCAAGGCAAATGTAGAGATGCTTGTGAAGGTTCTTGTGGAGTTAATGCTGGTACGAATTTAGTTTGAACATATTTTATGTATTTGTATTGCTATGAAATGATTTTTATTAAAGGTGTATTAAAATTACAATACTCTCATTAATTACTAATTGTAATTTTTCCAGTTAGTTAAGTATCAACTTGGAAAGTTGCTAGTCCAGCCTAGTTCAACTGTTAGTTACTGGAACTATACTGTCCAGCATCATTTTTTATTTTTCTCCTTCCTTTCACAGAATGTACCGCATCCCAGCACAGAGCATTATGTTCTTGTCCATTCCAAACCACTGGGGATCCTTTCAAAGAGTGCATCTTATTGCAATGTGTTGAGTCCAATGACTGTGGACCCAAAGAGGCTTGTGTGAACCACAAATGTGTGAATCCTTGTACTTTGGAAAATATTTGTGGACAGGTAATTTTGAATGAACAGCTAAGCTAACTAAGTGTTTTATTTATCAACTTTTTCGAAAATCCATGTATCGTTTGCTGTGTAGAATACGAACTGTACCGCCTCGAATCATCAAGCTCGCTGCTCTTGTTTGTCTGAATTTTCTGGAGATCCGTTATTGGGTTGCTTGCCCACGTTAAGATGTCGAGATAGTAACACATTGTGTCCATCTTCGTCGCAATGTACCAATGGAATTTGTTCACCAATTTGCTCAACAACTAGAGATTGTCTTCCGGATCAGATCTGTTTGGAAGAAGTTTGTCAGACCACTTGTAAATTGGATTCGGATTGTGCTTCATTCCAAATATGCCAAAGCTCTATTTGTAAGGAAACATCAAAATGTACCAACGACAATGATTGCTCTGCTGAAGAAGTTTGTAGGGAAAATAGATTTGGGCAACCAGAATGTCAACATGTCTGCGATCACTTGGCACTATGTGGAAGAAACGCTCAATGCTCTGCTGAGAAACATAAAGCGACATGCAAATGCCAAAAAGGTTAGACCTTTTTGACAACTTTTTAAGATAGCTAAATAATTAGTTTAATAATGTTTTCATCATCTTTGCATAGGATTTTTCGGAGATGCTAGCGATGATAGAATAGGATGTCAACCAATTGAATGCCAAAACCATAATGATTGCTCTAGTGACAAAGTTTGTGACAACTTCAAATGTCAAGTGGCATGCAGAGTGTCCAATCCTTGTGTTGAAAATGCCTTGTGTATTTCTGATAAGCATAGACAAGTTTGTCAGTGTTTGTCGGGATTCACTGGAGATCCAACAAAACTATGTGCACCAATTGATTTTTGTACTGAAAAACCATGCGGACCTGGTATGTGTGCTATTATAGTTTCCTTTCTCTGGAGTAAAAAATCAAAAATGTGATTGCCATAATTACGCTATTTATGTGTTATAGGGGCATTGTGTGACAATACTAAAGGGTCGTACAAATGTTTGTGCCCAATTGGAACTGTCGGAGATCCCTACAATCAAGGTTGTTTGCCTATCCCTGAATGCCAGTCTGACACTGATTGTCCTGAGGCCACTGAATGTATTCGAACCAATGGAGTCAATCAGTGCAAATCTGTTTGTGATTCTATCAAATGTGGTCCCAATGCTGGTAAGAAATGTTGTTTCAATTAGTTGTAAAAAAAAAGGTTTCAAAATGTTTTAATTTTAATAATTTTAACTGCTTACAGACTGTACTTTCCGAGATCATCAAGGATTTTGCCAATGCCGAAAGGGATATGAAGGCAATCCAAAGAACATTGCTGAAGGATGTGCTCCTCAGCCCAGTTCTTGCAAAACTACTGCCAACTGTCCCGCAAATACATACTGCGATGGAACCGAGTGTAAACCATCATGTCAAAAGGATGAACATTGTGGTCCTACAGAAGTTTGTGTTCGTAATCAATGTGCTAATCCTTGTGATGTTCCTAACGCGTGTGGCCTCAGTAAGTTTTCCCTATTTATCTCATAATGCCCCGTTAATAAGAAACTTACTGATAATGCTTTACCTCCACTTAATTAGATGCCATTTGTGAAGTATCTTATCATAGTAAAGTCTGCTCTTGTCCTGCAAAATTTACTGGAAAACCTGATATGGAATGTGTCCGAGGTAATTTTATTTTAATGAATTATAAAGCACTATGTACAACTATCGTCATTTTTGTCCCTTGGTGAACAATTTAACGTTTTTCAATTCTAGTTGCCGTCCCTTGTCAAAGTAATCAAGAATGTGCTTCAGGGTACACTTGCACTGAAGGGCTTTGTCTCCTTGGCTGTGAAACAGACACAGGCTGTGCAATGAATGAAAGATGCCTTCATAACAAGTGCTTATGTAAGTATACGAGAATTTGTTTTTGTTTCACTCTAGCTCACATAAAACAAAATCTTAATGTTTAAATATGCATTTAATAGTGACTTGTCGAGTTGATAACGACTGTTTCTTGAGCCATATATGCTTGAACAACATGTGTGTGATCGGCTGCCGAAGCAATAGTGACTGCAGTGGAAGTGAGTCTTGCATTGGACAACGTTGCACCGACTCTTGCAGTGAAGGAAGCTGTGGACCAAACAGTATTTGTCGGGTAGTAAATCATCAGCCCACATGTAGATGTCCTTCCGGAATGATTCCAAACCCAACTCCACTTGTTGGCTGTGTTCGTGAACCAACAGTGTGCACTGCAAACAGGGATTGTGGCGATGGTCTTTCCTGTGACGGTGGCACTTGCCGACCAATTTGCTCAACCAACAAGAATTGCTTCTCCAATGAGATCTGTGACAAAGGTTTATGCAAACCTATTTGTAGGCAAGATGGAGACTGCCGAAGTGGAGAAATCTGCGAAGGATTAACTTGCATGGTTGGATGTCGGTCTGATACATCTTGTCCTAATGAACATTCGTGTGCTGGCAACAAATGTGTCAGTCCATGTTCTGTACCTGGAGCTTGTGGTACGAATTCTATCTGCTCTGTGAGAAATCATGAAGCTGTTTGTCGATGTGAAGAAGGATTGATTGGAAACCCAGCTTCTGGGTGCAAGGCTCCCCAACTGCCTTGTAGTATCAAAGAACCTTGTCAAGCTGGACTTACGTGCATTGATAGTGTGTGCAGAACCACATGTCGAGAGTACGTTGTCTGATATAATAAATAGGTTCAAAGGTTTTAAAATTTCAACATGGCAATTATATTGTTGTTTTAGTGACTCCAATTGCTTGGCGGATGAGAGGTGTCTCGGTGGTGTGTGTAAACCTTTGTGCAGCAGCGATGATGATTGTGGAACTGGATTTATTTGTCAAGGCCGAATTTGTTTGGGAGGATGTCGAAGTGACTCTCACTGCCCAGATAATCAGACTTGTAGCAATAGAAAGTGTAGAGGTATGTTTCTTAGTCAACTGACACTAGTACTAGTAAGTTAAGCCAATTTTCGATGTACTGATGTGGATACTAACTAAATTGTCTTGGTAGATCCTTGTGCCGGAAACTTTGCTTGCGGAAAATGTTCCGTCTGTACCGTAAGAAATCATGCTGCTCATTGTAGCTGTGCTCCAGGAACTATCGGAAATCCTCTTGTAGCCTGTAGTTTATCAGCGGAAAGATGCTCTAGTAGAGGGTCTTGTTCTCCTGGATCAAAATGCGAATCTGGTTATTGTATCAAATCGTGTAGATCAAGCGGGGATTGCTCGTGTGATCAACAATGTCTCTCAGGATTTTGTCGTAATCAATGCAGTGTTGATGAAGGTTGCCCACAGGTTAGATTCCTAGACTATGGACTTTTAATTCTTTTCTGTATTGTTTAATAATGAAATTTTCAGACTGACAGAGGAGATTTATTTTTTAGGGACAAGTGTGTCAAAATGGACTGTGTGCAGCTGGCTGTCGTGTCAATGCTGACTGTGAGCCTGAATTTGCATGCATTTCTGGACAGTGTAATAACCCATGTTCACAGAATGTGTGCGGAATTAACGCATTGTGTAAGGTGTCTCAACATCGACCAATTTGCCTGTAAGTCAAATTTTTATTTTATAATATTTAGTAATTTGTTAAGTTTTTTGACTTGGTTGAAATTTAAATATTTTTTGCATATTTCAGCTGTCCCAATGGATTCCTCGGGGAACCTAGCAAAGAATGTAAAAAAGCAGAATGCTCCAGAGACAATGATTGTAATGCAGACCAAATGTGCATTCAAGGAAACTGTAAAAATCCTTGCTTGCAACCTCAGGCCTGTGGAATCAACGCACAATGTAGAGTTATTAATAGAAAAGCCCAGTGCTCTTGTCCAAATGGTTAGTTGACATTCCCAGATATTTTTATAATATTTATTCAGTGCTCTAAATACATTTTCATATATTCCCATAGGACATGTCGGTAATCCATCTGTCAAATGTGACCTTCGTAAGTTTACATTTCTAATTTGCTTCAATTTAAGTCTCTATTCGTTTACATTTTAAAAAACGATTTTATATTTTCCTAGAGCAAAATCAATGCTTGTCCAATCCTTGTGGAGCTAATTCCAAGTGTAGTGAAACCTTTTCTGGATACCGCTGTACCTGCCTCAGTGGATGCAGTGGAGATCCAAGCAGAGGATGTGTTTGCAAATCTACAAATGCATGTGCAAATGTTCGTTGTGGTTTGAATGCATTGTGCCAAGTTGATGTGTCTACTGGATCTGGATCTTGCGCTTGTCCTGCCAACTATCCTATTGGCAACCCATTGGTGGAATGTAAGTGTTAATTGACCTGACACACTGTTTTTCACAAAATTATAACCAATTGGTTTGCTTTGGTGTAAAGGCTCAATTGAGAGGACCACAGACGACTGTAGATCTGGTGGCTGTGGAAAAGGAGCTCAATGTGTCGTGGAAGCTGGACAACATATCTGCAGATGTCCATTGGGTACCAGTGGTAATCCTGAGGTGTTGTGCGCTGAAGGTAAGGAAGATCTGTTCATTTTTGCTTGCATAATGGTTTTGCATTATTCAGAAAAAGTGAGGTACCACTATTGAACCATGCGACATGTGTTACATAATGGGGATCGTAGCTCATCATATAATCATAGGAATCAGGAATTATTTATTTCCAAATGCTCTCTATTTTCATATGCACTTCTTTTACATCTTTTAAATGAGTATATAGTGTATATTGTGACGTGCAGTAGAAAATACGTTTTTGTGTTGTAAGAGCGCTTTTATTTCGTCCATATTGCCGTATTGTGTGAACCTGTAATTATGCTCTTTGCAAATCGGTTGTTGATTGTCTTATTCTTGTTTGTCTCCTATGGGAACTATAGAAAATCAGTGCAGGTCAAATGAAGAGTGTCCACATGAACAAGCATGTATAAGAGGGCAGTGTGTAGACCCTTGTAGAATTCGAGGTGTATGTGGTAAAAATGCGGTATGCCGCGTCATGTTTCACAAACCTTGGTGCTCTTGTCCACAATGCCATTTGGGAAAACCGACGGAGCTTTGTTCACCTGATCCAAACTGTGATGGACAAGGCAGACCAATGACGATTACTAAGCAGTGTCATTTCGATTCCAACTGCCCACAAAGTCTTGCATGTAATCAAGCCATTGGAGCTTGTGAGAACCCTTGCACATGGAAAACCAGACGAAACCGACCATTGGTATCCTGCTCTCCCAATCATAAATGCGAAGTGAAAAAACACAAGCCAATGTGCGTTTGCAAGACCAATCTAGTCATGAATGATCGATTTGAGCTCACATGCTCAACTGGAACTGAAAAAGAATGCATTTTGAACCAAGACTGTCCAGATAATTTGGCCTGTCAAGCAGGCGAATGCAGAAGTCCATGTTTCAATGAAAGATGTGAACCTGGGAAAACATGTCAAGTCATTAACCATAAGCCATACTGCTTCTGTAATGCATTGGAATGCAAAACGAGTGCAAGCATTTGTCTCAAGGATGCTGGCTGTCCTTCTCATTTGGCTTGTGTAGGATATAAATGTCAGGATCCATGTGAAAATTTACGGTGCGGCGAAGGCACCCCTTGTTATGTAGAGGATCACAAAGCAGCATGTAAATTTTGCCCTAATGGTTGGATTCCTGACTCCAAGTATGGATGCAAAGGTAAACAACACACTCCCTTTGAGCTCTGCTGGAAGTTGGTTTATTAAAACATGTGGCTTTGGTTGTTGTTACTACCATTCCTTTTTAGTTGTTTTTGTCACAATGTAATTGTAGTTATTTTCTACTCGTTGAATATAACCTCCTGGCCCTGATTTTAATTCCCGTAACATTATTTTTTGTCTCGTTTGTTGACATTGTTCACAACTTTCTCACATTTACACGATCTCTGCGAGTCGAACAGTAGCAACAACAAAATTTTACAAAACCATTTTACTACGGGCTCCTTTTTAAAGGGAAACAAAGAACTAAACCAAAGCCTGTGAAGGGAAATAATATTTTTATTACTTTCACTAATCACTGCGGAGTACTCCCCGAGTGCCTGGTATGACCTCACCTACTCATGTTTTAATCAAGACAGCTAAACTAAAAAAAGCTAATCAAAGAGGAGCCTTACTCAGATTGTTCCACAAGAAAACGCCGCATGGACAGATTTAATCACTACCACATCACTTATAATTTCACATTCAAGACATGCAACTTGTTGCCACCACGGGGTGTTACAAATACTAACTGTGGCTAATTCACTACCACTATTACTTGTAAATTTTCCAAAATTTTTTAAATCTCAGGAAAAAGGAATGCAAATTTCTTCACTTTAACTTACCGCTCACATTCCATTATATCATTGTTCTTTTTATCACTTTTTTCACGTGTTTTTTTAAAAACACTCCAATCTCCAATACACTAAAACGTACATGACATAGTGCACAAATTGTCTTCAAATATTCTATCCCCTCAGTTTCTGTTTTTAGTTGTAGCAGTAGTCACTTTAATTACTTCTCAAGGTCTATTTATAGTAGCAACACTTCTTTACTAGGTTGACCCATGCTCCTTGTAATTCAAATGGTGGTTTCCACGTATTTTTTTATTTGAATTACAAGCAACATGGGCCGACCTATAGTATAAAAGGGTTGTTATTATATGTAAGGACCCTGCGTTTACTGCTTGCTCTTGTGTACTAAAAATACTGTTTCACATTGTTCAGGTCGTCTTAGTTTGATACTTCGTTATAGTCTCATACTGCGAAGTCCATAGTCATTCTTTGAGGTTGCTATTTGTAAAAAGTAAAAACTAGATAAGATTCCTGATAGTTGTAATGCAGTCTCCTTCAACCAGATTGTAAATAAGGTATTGCTCGTAACCTACGTCCATTGCACCTAGAAGTATAATACCTAATGTCATTAAGCACCCATTCACATTTGTATCATATTTTTTCCCATGTTTTAGTTTGTCCATTAGTTGGTTAGTTAGACGCTTCATGTCACATACTATTTTGTTTTGATGCCTAC
>Ga0066648_10000949_pt1 | contig 17222 bp, 13 predicted proteins | sample CryGeyCG12114_NA_FD_59537 | JGI IMG/M metagenome (GOLD analysis project Ga0066648, IMG submission 59537) | Groundwater microbial communities from aquifer - Crystal Geyser CG19_WC_8/21/14_NA | ecosystem: Environmental > Aquatic > Deep subsurface > Groundwater | place: USA: Utah: Grand County... | reverse complement strand
TGAGGGGCGGAGTTTGCCACACATCGACCGCAAAGCATTTACATCGTACTACATCCGTAATACTGTATGTCTCCACCGTTGTAGGAGTGGTAGGTCAGGCTAACCTGTCCAGGACCGTTTCCATGAAGCCATCATAAATCTCTCGACTGGCAAAGTTGAGAACAACGTTAGACTTGGCGCGAACATCCACGGCAACGGTGACTATGAAGAAATCTTGCTTATCGAGAAGAATGCTCTCGGGGACGAAGGTGTCAAAGCAGAAATTGCCAAGCTCAGATTACCAGAAGGCAGCGTCATTTGTGCTGACCCATGGATCTACGGTACGATTGCTGATGACTTACTGCGCCTTACTAACATGACAAGGATCGGACGGTATCAATGATGATGAGCGTTACTACCAAGTCTTTCTCTACATGCGCGACCCCTCCAATGCATCCGAAGTTGATTCCTGTCACTACGCTTTTCCCCTGCCGATCTCACCTGTCCTAGAATGCAATACCTACAAGGTCATTCGTATCGACCTTTTGCCGACTGGCAAAGACAACACCATCAAGCCCACGTCAGCTTGGAAGCCAGTACCACCTAACGAATATATTTCCGAGCACCAAGACCTACGGAAGGATCTGAAACCGCTTCACGTGGTTCAACCCGAGGGCGCGTCATTTACTGTCAAGCCAATAGGCAACAACACCATGCAGACCATATCATGGCAGAAGTGGCAGTTCCACCTGCATTATAACGCTCGTGAAGGTCCTGTCCTCTTCAACGTCCAGTACGATGGGAGGCCCCTCTTTTACAGAGTTTCTCTATCAGATATGAACATTCCCTACGCGGATCCTCGTCAGCCTTTCCTCAGAAAATCTGCTTTCGACCTTGGCGATGTAGGTGCCGGTGTTTGTGCAAACAACCTTGCGCTAGGGTGTGATTGTTTAGGCAACATCCAGTACATTTCATCCACAATAGCGGATGACAAAGGCACATCGGTGCCCGTCGAGAATTGCGTCTGCATCCACGAGCAAGATGGGGGCATTGGCTGGAAGCATACCAACTACCGGACAGGCCGAGCGGCCGTGACCCGAAACAGAGAACTTGTCCTTCAGACCATCATCACAGTGAGCAACTATGAATACATCCTCGCCTACATCTTCAACCAGGTTGGCGAACTTACCTACGAAGTCCGCGCCACAGGCGTACTATCTACGCAACCAATAGATCACGAACTTTGCGGTGAGGACGGCGAAGGTGTTCCCTGGGGAACTGTCGTTCACCCAGGTGTTCTAGCCACACATCACCAGCATGTCTTCTCGCTCCGGATCGACCCAAACATCGGCTCTTTCACGGAAGGAAACCAACTCGTCTACTCCGAAGCCCACCCCATGCCAATCAACGAATTGAACCCCCACGGCACAGGCTACACCGCTACCGACACCCTCGTGACGCACTCGTCAGGTCTCGACCTAGCGCCGGACGCGAACCGTACTTTCAAAATCGTGAATCCCAACCAAAAGAACAAAATCAACGGCAAGCAGATCGGCTACAAGATCATGGCTCCTCCATTTCAGAAAATCTTGAGTGCCCCGGAATCGTTCAACTACAAACGCGCCGAGTTCTCCAGCAACAACATCTACGTCACCAAATACGCAGACCGCGAACTCTACGCGGGTGGCTGGTACACGAACCAATCCCGCGGTGGCACCGGTGTTCGGTCGTGGGCCGACAGGAAAGACGATGTGGCTGGCGGCAAGCACGGCGAAGATCTCGTCGTCTTCGTGCAGTTTGGAATCAACCATATCCCCAGAATCGAGGATTTCCCGGTCATGCCGTGTGAGAAGATCTCGGTACATTTGAAGCCGGTGAACTTCTTTGACAAGAATCCGGGTCTGGATGTGCCGCCGAGTGAGCAGGCGTTCAACAAGAGCACGAGGGCGGAGGAGGTGGTGCATCAGCAAGGGGGAAGTGTGGAGATGGAGGTTGGCAAGGGTGGCGAGTGTTGTGGAACGGCCAGTGTGAATGCTAAGTTGCAGAAGCTCGACATTTGAGCTTCTGTTTGCGAATGACCGAGACTCGAGCCCCTATTTGAAACGATAGTACCTCTTCCTGTCTGAACTCGAGCAGAGCACGCGCACCACTTCCGAAACCCGAAACCACGATGCGCCCTGATACGCAGTACTTTTTCTCCATTCGTAGCTTCAGAAACCAGGCGTGCAAGGAACAGGAGTCCTGCGTTAGCGCCACCCACCGATTCCAATCAAAGCAGATTTTCCAGAGTGAACATGTTCATGTTTTCTGCCACGCGATTTACATCCCGGTACCCTTTGCTCGACCAGCACATTCGCCGTGATTCCCAAGAAAAGATTCGTTGTTGTGTGTCGGCAACATATATGCTGTCACCGGGGAAGCTCTAGTCCAGGACACATGTGCGACCGCGTGGCCACCAAGGTCTGAGACTCTCAGGAGCTAACCGTCACGCACTCGATCCTCCGGATGCCATCTGAGCGATGAGAGGATACGGCTCGGACCTCTCCCAGCTCCAACTCGTCCTTGTGGCGCATGAACCCTGATAGCCACAGCAGCAGCAGCAGCAGCACCACCACCACCACCACCACAGCCCGCAGCTCCACGCACTTGCCTCTTACACCCTGAGCCCAGCAAATCCTCGTCCCCAGCACCCCTCACAAGCACGCTCAACCCTCATCCTCCGACGTCTCTGAATCCTGCGACCCCAACACCACCGACTCTCCGGATTCTGTTTCCCCAGCCGACTCCTCTGAATCCACTCTCGACTCAGGCCCGCTCAGCGCCTTGCTCTCGGCGTTTTCTCTCCAGACGCGACACCAGTCTTTCCGCTCGCGCTTGCTGTACTTCACATCTAGCCGCTTGAGCCAGATGTTGAAAGTGATGTTGCACCACGCCTTGCAGACGGACTCGATCTCGCATCTCACTCCGTTCGTGCGGGCGGCGCCGCGCTTGGGGTTGCAGCCACAGGCATACTTGAGGATCCGGGTGAGGACCTCGGGTGGCAGTTCGTGGATGTGCATTGCGGTTGAGGGGCGGTGTGCTTGAGGTCAGCAGGGAACCGAGTCGTCTTTCCCTGACTTTGGCCGCAGCGGCTTTTGGCGTGCTGCGAGAGTACTGGATCGGGGACGTTATGAGTAGGAGGAGTTCTCATCGATTGCGACTGTGCTGTCTTGATGGGAAGAAGTAGAATGCACGACTGAGGAAGAGGAAGAGGCATTTGAGGACAATCGGTGCAGGATCAACGAGAGATCGCTGCTGGCTTTGGCTTCGGTTACTGGCCTCACGAGCTGCTATCAGACCCATCACAGAAGCGTCGTGTCCATTTCATACTCATGCTTGAAAGCAGATAGGGGAGGTAGCGAGCTCGACGTCAGACTTCAAAAGTGCTTCAGTAACGTCTCGGTGTAGGACTTGCATCAGTGGTGGTACGATATTCTCGATTCTGGCTAATATGTTGCACTATGGGCAAGCGTAATGACAGCACAAGGTGATATCTGGCAGGCGAAAGACGGCACGGTCATTTGAGGTTGAGCCGACTTCGATTCAGTTGCAGAAGCGGATGTGTGGGAAGTTGACCTGAGACTTTGCTACATTGCTTCAATGTTAGCATGTATATGATCTCCGGTGCTCTCAGATCTCGGAGTCCTTAGAGACTTCACTTGCACGTTCGGTGGCGTTGTCCTCTTGGTCCTTGGTGACACATATGCATCGCTAGTATCTGCGACTCTTGAGCATATCATCTGAGACGTCGCTCACCGTTGCCCTTTGTTCTTCATGGGATCATAGGTCTCCATCATTATCTTTGACCTATTGCCTGTTTCACGTCTTCCGGCACAGTTGCCCACGCCTTCTGCACATCCATCTTCCTCCTCTCTATCTCTTCTTGTTTGCTGACATCCTGCTGCAATACAAGACTCTCAACCTCAAGCATGCCACTAACAGCCATCCAGAGAGGACTACCCCATCTTGTCCTAACTTGGTGAGCTGCAGCCTTCGCACATTTCACAGCTTGAACATTTTGTACTCCTCCACGGAAGAACTTATCCTGCATAAACGTAAGAGTAAGACTGATGATCTGATTGTTACCCATTTGCTTTGCTATGTTCAAAGCAGAGTTAAGGAGCTGTTTCGTCTGAATGGTAGTCGTGTTTGGTGCCGTGCATGAAAGGAGGGAGTAAGCGGCTGAGATGAGAGGTGACGAGGCGGAGCTGACATGTGTTGATATCGCGACCATCAGGGATTGCAGACGTTGGTGCTGTGGATGAAGAGTCGAGCGGAGGATAAGCGCCGAATTCATCGCCGCAAGAGTGCGAAGGTCTTGGTGCATGCGACTTTCCTGCTGGGTATGGGACTTGCTGATTGGCGAAGAGCTGGGTTGTTTTGGTTGAATGGCAAGCGGCTTGGATTGGAAGTAATGAAGCGCCCCGTCTAGCTTTCCCATGCCGTGCAGGATGCAGCCTTCGAGGTAGCAAACCATTGCTTCAAGCTCAGTATGTGCTGCGCCTTTGACTTGTTTGAGATGCATCCGAAGTGTTTTTGAGAGTTGTCCGGCCTTGTTCCACTGTCCATTCGAACAGAGCATAAAACCAGCCTCTATCTTGAGGTGTAGGCCTAGCAAATGTGCGCGATGTTTTAGCCGCTCATCCCTCGCACTGAGCATACGCTGCTGTTCAATGATCTCCTCGGTAGGGATAAGGTAGCCTTCGTTAATGAATCTCTCCGCTTTGCCTTTGAGGGTGTGATTCTGTTGCACAATCGATACACCCATTAACAGGAAGCCAATCGCCTCGAGCTCTTTCTTACCCATCCAGGATAGAGCAATGTAATACTTCCCATCTTGCTCGTGTACCAAGCCTCCCTCTTGGGTAGCAATTCCTTTTAGCGAACTTGGGTTGACACGGACCCACGTCAGCTCATCAGCCGTCCAATCTCTGTCAATAGACTTGCTATAAAGTGTGTCTTTCAGGTTCTTCCTCTTTTGCTCTACTTCACCTTCGTTAGCAGTATTCAAGCTCCAGAGCAGGTCGATGATGTCCATGAACACAGGCATTTGCAGATGTTGCTCAACGTCTGGGTTTAGTTGGAGACTCCTTGCTTTGGCCATGGCTTGTTGTGAATTAGATATGCTATCAAGAGTGTGCGTGCGGAGGTGGAGGAGTGACTCCAGGATTGCAGCGTAGGCGTATATCGCATGGTCGCTGTTCATCTTGGCAATGTGTTGGATTCGTTCAAGTTGATGCAATGCTCCGTGGTGGTTTGAGTGCTCCGCTGCTTCTGTACAGAAGAAGACAGCCTGGAGTCGGAACGAGTATTCCCAGGCAATATGTCGGTACGTCTCGATGTCTTGTATCATGCCTTGAAGGTGTTTCATAGCAGCTCGGGGCTTTGACCGAAATAGAATCTTCGACAGCAGGAGTTGCATGGCGTATTTAAGGTCGATGAACCTCATTCTTTCGCAAAGGTCGATCGATTTAGTGAGAACAGTTTCAGCTTCACCTAGGTTCTTCGTTTCGTCGTGCAGTACTTGTGCATACTTGAGGGAAAGCTGTGCTTCGCGTAGCGGAGTAAGCTTGAAGTTCTTCAGAGCTGCTTCCATACATCCAAGCGCTGTGGATACCAGACGATAGTAGTCCTTGCTTCTGTGCTCCAGCTTTCTCGAGGCTTCGATGTACTCATCGGCAAGATTCAACAGCAGGCTGGGGTATTGAGTTGAGAGTATTGTTGGTTCAACATCTGGCTCCATCTTTGGGGTTGTCGGTTTCGAGATATTGGGTTTGGTTTCCTTGAGAACATGAGGCCGAGGCGCAGAATGCTTTGGAGGCATCTGGGCCGGCGAAGGCACCTCCTGCTTCACCTGAATTGATGGTGGTGAATACGGTTTCTGGCTAGGCCGATGATTCTGATTTGGAGGTGGGGGTACAATCACCCGGGGCGGTGGAGGGGGTTGATACCTCTGCTGAACCTGCTGACTGTAGGCATACGCTTGTTGGTTCTGCTGTGCGAAGTATTGCTGATTCCACTGATTAGCTGGCGGCCCCTCGAAATGGTAGTACTGCTGTTGCTGTTGCTGCACAGGATAGTAAGTTGCCTGTGATTGCGATTGCGGTTGTGATGGTGAAGAAGCTGGGTGCTGCCGAGGGGGTAGTATCACTTGCACTCGGTTGGGAGTGGCGACATTTGGGGGTTGTGTTTGCTGGAATGATTGCTGGTAATTGGGCGGGAACGGCTGAGCCGCCTGATACTGATTGTAGTAAGGCATTTTGGGCAGTGGCGCGCCGGAGGGTACCTTCCTTGAGATAGAGTCGCGAGTCGCGTAAAGTTACTTGCATTCAAGCAGCAGCATAGACCTCGACGTCTTGACAGATAGTCCCAAGGCCACGCTGCTGAGATCAACAACCCTGCCAACCAACCTCATCTCATGCGTAACCTTGGTCGCTGTCACAAAACGCGTCCTATCGGTCCTGTCCCCACCAATCCGATACCCCCCTCTACTGCGAAATAGATTGGCGAATTACTGGAGTCCTCTACAGGGTACTGACACGAAGAAGGCAACCATATCACGACTCGGCGTGTGGCAGTGTGGTTGATGGTCCTTAACCAATGAGAGGAGTGTTTGCAGCCACTGCAGCCTTGATGCCTTGCGGGAACGAACCGCGTACCGGTCGTTATGAAGCCAAATTTCTCTTGCACAAATTGGATCTCGTCGGTGTTGGCGATGCCCACCGAGGTAGTGGGAGGCCAGTGATGTAGCAGCATGTGATTGCCGACGGACGTAAGTAGTTTGAAGTACTAAAGCGGCTCGTGAACAAAACATTGTTCTCTCGTAACCATGCTATAATTTTCCCGAGACCCTACACATAGCAATAATGACCAGCTCCAGCTCGAGCGACATCACGGCATCGGCGGTGGTAGGCACAGTCTTTGTAGGAGTGGCCGGCTTCCTGATCATCACGAACATGTCACGAATCTTGGGCAGAGCCACGACAAGCTTCTACTATGGCAAGAATTCGATACGGTTAAGGACCAAAGAAGGCGAAGAAACTTCTTTGGCCGGTTTGTGCAAATCTGTTCTACCATCGTGCCGGCTGAACCCATTCCTCTTCAACGGCCATCTGCAAACGATATGGACGGTGCTCAAGTCAAAGTCTAGCCCGATTTACTACAAACGATGGCTGTTCGAGCAAGAAGACCCAGCCTACCCGGGCACTTTTGCAGTGGACTTCGTGGTCAAGCCGTACGAACCTAAGGACACCATCCTGCCACGAACCACGAACTTTACCAACGACGATTTTCGCAATATCGGATCAGATGACTCGAAACCTATGCTCGTCTGTCTGCACGGTCTCAGTGGAGGCTCATACGAGTTGTATCTTCGCTCGGTTCTGGCACCGCTAGTGACAGAGGAAGGGGGTTGGGAGGCTTGTGTGGTGAATTCTCGTGGTTGCGCCAAGTCCAAGATTACCACACCGGTGCTCTTCAACGCCAGGTCCACTTGGGACCTGCGTCAGACGGTCCAATGGCTCAGGGAGACATTCCCCAATCGACCTCTGTACGGGGTCGGGTTCTCACTCGGCGCCAACATCTTGACGAATTACCTTGGTGAGGAAGGCGCGGACTGCCAGTTCAAAGCTGCCGTGGCTCTTTCCAACCCCTGGGCTCTAGACGTCAGCAACGCGGGACTGCAAAGCACATGGTTCAGGAGAAATGTATACTCACGAGCTATGGGTACAAACTTGAAGAAGCTGTACGGATACCACAAAGAGATGATCTTGAAGAATTCGGCCATCGACGCACAAGAAGTCGAGAAGGTGCAATTCCTTCACGAGTTCGATCGAGCCATCCAATGCCCGACGTGGGGATACCCGACGGAGCAAGCATATTATCGCGACGCGTCGTCGACCGACTCCGTCCTCGCGATCAGAGTGCCCTTCCTGGCGATCAGCGCCGAAGACGACCCGATCGTGTGGGATGCAGCCATCCCACGGCAGGAATTCCTGCAAACACCGTATGGGGTTCTGTGCACGACCAGCCTAGGGGGGCATCTCAGCTGGTTCAAGCGGGGCGGAGGAAGGTGGATGGCAGACGCGACGACGGCGTTCTTTCAGAAGATGGCGCGGGATGTTGACCAGGAGCATTACTCGAAGAAGCACCCATTGCCTGAGGGGGAGATCACCACGGCGAAGAGAGACGCAGTGAAGCCGTGGTTCGACCCGATGAGGAGGAGGATGCATGTTTCGGCATGATGCAAGCCAAGCAGGGATAGAAGTGTAGACATGTAGAGTGGCATGCAAGTCTCAAGCAAACGAGACGCTCTTCCTCTTTGGCCTGCCTTCGTGCGCCTGTCTGCCCTTGCCTCTGGGCGCCTCGGTGTCTTTCTCTTTCTGGCCGTCTGCCCTGCCACGCTTCCTGCCGCCGTCTTTGATCTCCTTCTTGGCCTTCTCCAGCTTCCCCCTCCTCTTCTCCTCCTTCACCTCGGCCTCTTTCCGCCTGGCGTCTCGGATCTCCTCCATCTGACGCTCCTTGGCCACCTTGCTCTCGATCTGGCCCTCCTTCTCGGCGTTGACCATAGCCAGGATGGTCATCATGCTCTCGGTGTCATCGACGAAGACCTTGTTCTTCTTCTTGCCGGTGCCGCCTGCTTTGTGGACCGTCTTCGCGTTGGCGGGCACGATGGAGTTCAGGACGGGCAGGTTCAGCTGCTTCTCGGTGTATGTGACGGCTTTCTTCTTGGGCTTCTGAGCTTGGGCGCCCGGCTTGGTCTTGATTTGCTTGGACATCTTGGCCGGCAGTTTGGTGCTGCCTTTGCGCGCCGTCTTGGAGGGACCACTCGTCGCGGACTTGCGCGCGAGGCGCTTTGCTGGTTTGACGGGCGCCATACTCACGGCAGGGAAGTCAGTGTGTTTGCGACAGGACCTGTGTGAATAGTTTGGCAGATATCACGCGTAAGGAGGGTGTAAATCAAGTCGCAAGATATCTAGGTATCTGCAGGCCATCAACCAAAAAAAGTTCCCCAAGCCCTGGAGCACATGCATCGCCCGCAGATTTCGGGGTGGAGTGACGTGCACGAAATTAGTGGGGACCACTGGCAAGCATGAATACGGTAGGTTAGCTAAGGTAGGTACCTAGGTAGTGATGAACTCAAGATCGACTGACTGACTGACCGAGCTTCAAAGCTTGAACTTCCAGCTCTCGCATTAGCTAGCCCACCCCCCTCTCCTCTCTCTCTCTCTCTCTCTCTCTCGCCCACCAACCACCGCCATGCCTCCCCCCTCCAATGTCACCAACATCGCACCCCCCGACGCAATCACGCCCATCGCCGCCCAAGGCTTCGCCAGCGGCGCCCTCCGCTTTGGCAGCATCTCCTTCCTCAGCCACTTCGCTCTCGTCCGCCTGAACCCCATCTACAGAGGTCTGACGGTACAATTCAAGGTTTTCATCCAGCTGTCGGCCATGACGCTGGGCGGCTGCATCTTCGCGGAGAAGAGGGTGAGCGAGTACAACGACATGGTGCGACGGCGGAACCGTGCCTTGGAGAGAAGCCAGCGCGCTTGGAGCGAGGAGCGCGAGCTGAGGGAGAGGATCGAGCAGGAGAACGCCGCCGGCTCCAGGGCTGCTATGCTTGCCAAGGGAGAGGGGAAGTGAGGGTAGCTCAGACGAGCTGGTGGCTGCTCTACTGGCCAACGCAGTGGTGGTGTATCGCTTCCCCAACTCACGATGACTGTTATTGCTCGGCCCAGCGTCGCCGAAGTCCAATCCAGCTCTGCACATCCAAGATCAGGACGAGATACCCTGATGGCACACGACAGTCGTCTACGTCCAGTTACAGGCCGAACGGAGCATATACCAAGAGTATGGACGACAGCAGCCAACATAGCTGTCTCAGCACACTATCTGCCCACAGGCACCTCAACTCACGAGCCAGCCCGATAGCTTCTGTCTTCTGCAACCTCCCAAACTCCAGACAAACCGCAGGCCCCTCTGTCAACACTTCAGCTCATGTCGTGGTTGCGGCTTGTCTTCCGCTACCTTGCTCCTGCTCGACGGCTACGTATGGCCTGCTCACCTGCAGCTACTCCATTCTAGTCCATGTTCTGTGTCATCGAGCATCGTTGCCATGACATCAATACCTGAGGGCTCACGCCACACCCGATTGAGCATCAGTGCGTGCAGTAGGGTTGCAGTCGATGACCAAAGCGTCGCCTACGCAGACCGCACGACCCCGCTCTATGAGTGAATCCAGCCAGGGTCCGCGATTAGATATCAGCGTTTTCAGGCTAAAGTCACGGTATAGGAGACTGTAAAGAGTGAGATCCAGCCCTCGCCAATACATGGGCAGCTACGCCGAAGAGCCGAATCAGCATTATGGTCAGTAGAGCGAGATACACGGCGGAGAACGAGCCGGGATCTGTGTTAGTACCCGACGACTGCAGTTTGAATTGCTCGGTCAGATTAGTCCGACCACAGGTGTGTGGCCACCACTCCTCACAGGGTAGATGGCCGTAACAGTAACCCACCGCAGATGAACATACAGACAGAACAAAGCATCCCTTTAGCTAAGCTGTATTCATACCATATCTCTACAAGCACACTCCCCACCCACTCACACCTCCAAAGTCTTGCCCTCCTCACTCGACCGCCTCATAAGCTCACACAACCGGATAACATCAGCCGCCACCCGCGGATCCACCGGCACCAACTTCTCATCCCGCGCATCCAACGCCTTCGCAAACTGCTCATAAAATGCCGTGTACCCCATGCTTTCCACCGGCTTGGCCGTCCTCGCCTCAATCTTGCCTCCCTCACCCACACTCGTCACCACCCCGTGCTTCGCCTCAGTCTCAACTCCATACCCCTCGTCTCCAGGCCTCAACCCGCTCTTGAGCTGGTCCTCCTGCACATCGAGCCCGGACTTCTTGAAACTGCCCTTGTCGCCTCTGACCCAGAACCGCAGCTGCGTCTCCTCGGCCGACACAACGGCCGCCTTGCACGTCGCCGTCATGCCCGCACCGCCCTCACCGTTGTAATGCAGCAGCGCCGTGAACGAGTCCTCCAGCCCGCTCGTGTTGTTCAGTCTCTGCGTGCCCACGAACCCCGTGATGCGCGCCGGCAGCCCGTAGATGCTGACCACCTGGTCCAGCAGATGTGTGCCGAGGTCGAACACGGCCGAGTACGACGCCGGGTCCGTCTTCCACGACTGCGCGGCCGGCATCTCGGGCCGGTGCCGGTCGAAGTGCGACTCGAACTCGACGATACGGCCGAGCGCGTTCTCGTCGACCAGCGCTTTGAGCGTGAGGAAGTCGGCGTCCCACCGCCGGTTCTGGTAGACGGTGAGCAGCACGTTGTTGTCGCGCGCGGCTTGGCAGAGCTGGTACGCTTCGGCTGACGTCGGCGTGAATGGTTTCTCGACCAGGACGTGTTTGCCGGCGCGCATGGCTTGCGTGGCGAGGTCCGAGTGGGAGTCCGGGGTTGTTGTTAGAACGACCATGTCGATGGATTTGTCGGCGAAGAGGTCGGAGGTCGAGTGGTAGATTTTGGCGTGGGGCCAGTCCTTGGAGGCGTCGTCGCTGGGCTTCGGGGTCCGTTGGACGATGGAGTGGAGGGCGAAACGGGAGGAGTCGTTGATGAAGGGGATGTGGAAGATCTTGGCAGAGAGCTGGTGAAGGGTTAGTCAAGGCTGGAGCGTAGAGTGTTGTTGACTGGGTCGTAGACGCTGATTATTTGGGGGATCCACACTGCCATGTACTATGCAGTGCTTCTCGGTGTCGAGACTTGGTCGGTGACCATTATGTGGCTGGACCGTGACGGATTGCTGAGGGACAGAGACTTACGCCGTAGCCTATCACGCCGACGTTGTAGGTTTTAGACATGATGGTCGAGGTGCTGGAGTGGCTGTGGTTTCGTGGTTGTTGAGTGAAGTCGTGATGGTCAGCAATATGGCAGATGGTTCTTCGGAGTCAAGGTTATCTCGAGGGGCTTAGGAGGCCTCAGGGCTGGCAAAAAACTTGAATATTTGTTGCTTTCTAAGGACAGATTTTTGAGGCTCAAGTCCAGCAGTACTACGTAGTAGTAGTCAATCCCTGGCCATTCGGATTTCTTTCCCCGCAAGTGGGGCATTTCCGTTGAAAATTGCCGTGTTTTGAAGGGACGTGCTGTTCATTTGGAGTAGTGCTTGCCGTTTCATGACAGAGTCGTGTCTGTTCGGCGGGCATTCATTGTAGCCTTGCACCTGAGAGTGTATGATGGTCGTAACAAGATACAGAACGCCGTCCACCAGGACGAGTCAGGCTAACTCATTGGTCGTATCTTGCTTGCTGTTCCTTGTCAGCGTCGAGGTTACCACGACACTTCGAACGGCGCCAACTGTGGTCCATTATGATGCCCCGGCCTTACAACAGGAGTGTCCGACAAAGTGCCGACGATACATGGCCGCACTGCATTCTGTGGCGCAACGAGGATGAGTCTGCTTCACCTCCTCAACCGCTCTTGACATTCTTCAGATCCGGACCAAAGACCTCGCCATCCTTCTCCAATCTCTCCCTTTCCAATCTTCTCTTCTTGTTTGCTTTCTCCACATCGCTATCCGTGCCTTCTCGCTTTTCAGCAGCCTTTGCTCGTGCGACTTGCACAATATCTAGCTTCTCTGGATCTTGACACTTCCTAAGCTTCTTTCCGATGCGACCCAGTTCGGTCTTTGTAGCCTTGTCATTATCCGGCGATTTGTAGGACTTGATGAGTTCCGCGCACTCGGCGACGGTATCCTTGAGTTTTTGCTTGATGGGTGCGACTGCTGTTCCCAGACGATCGAATAGGTAGTCAATGTACGAGATGGCAAGTTGCTCGTCCACAATGAGCACTGCAGCAAGCCACATCTGTGCGGGTGTATAAAGGAAATATGCATCTGTCATTTGGGTGTCGGCTACTAGGAGGCGCCGGGCCTTGTCACCGGCTGTATCGATCCTCTTTCTGACCTGGGCGGTGGGCACATCCTTGAAACACTTCAAGTTGGCAGAATGCAGTCGGATCTCAGCTACACCTCCTTCGAGACTCCTCGTCGGGTGCCTCACTTCCAGCGTAAAGCGCAAAGCCTGCATGATGAGGAATTCCGGTGCTTTAACATCGTCTTCCGTAACGCCAAGATTATGGCAGTATTTGTCGAGCTTGTAGAAGAAATGGTCTGCTTTCGTGGCCATCCAGAGAGCCGAGACCATGATGGACTTGGGATGATATGTCATGGGTGAGTTGTAGAGGTAAAACCTACGTAGATATTGGATAGCAGTGGCAATGACTTGTGAAGGAGGCGACGGTTCAAGGATGGATTTCATCTCAAGGATCTTCTCACATCCCCATTGTACAATGCGCTGTTCCTCCTCAACGGTGAGGGTGCTGATGTCCGGGTGAGGCATACCGTCTTCGCCGTCGCCATTGGAGGCTACGCTTTGCGCCCTATTGAAGGCCCTGCGCACTTTCTCTGAGGCGATACGATTGGTCTCTGTTCTTTGGTCGTGGAGCTGTCCTTGTGTGAAAGACCATAGTCTGTACTGGCTAGACGCTCTGTACCCATCGTCTTCAATCATCTTGGCTACGGTTGAGATGTAGATCTGGCAAAGTGAAGGTGAACTGCAAAGATAGGAGTTGAGTACCGTTGGGCTCGGCTGGAGCGTGCTCGTGCAGTTTTCAGGATCTGCTCACACAGCACGTTTTGCTGACAAGATGGTGTCAGCAATTAACACGAAGTTGTGCGACAATCATGAGACACGATTTCCCAGGTTAGCCATTTCGCAGCATCTCTCAGGTTACTGATCCCGTCGCTAAGAAACCGAACAAGTTGCAAGCGACTACACGATTCAAAAGACCCTGCCTTGAAGGCGGACGAAGTTGTCGATCAGGGATGCAACTCGTGTTGAGCAACGAATGTTATTTGCGCCTTGTTGCCTGAGCGAGTCCAGTAATTCAAGTTACCTAGCACTGATCGAGCAGCCACTACAAACCGGTACTTTATGTCCATCTTACAATCGAAACCCCTCATATGTCGGTCTGATACCAAGATCAACAAGTTGATGCATCGTACCAAGATTTGCTCGCCTTAAACGCAGCAAGAGCAAGTCAGTATGAACGCCGAGCACCTCCGCAAAAGTCCAACGATTGGCATCATGGCTCGCCAAAGAGCCTAGCAGTAATATCTCCGATGTACGCCTCCTCGAGTTCGTAGTAGTGGCCATCATTCCTGTCGATGCCCACAAAGTGGAAAGCCTCAACAACCCTTGGTACATCGAAGCCCATGTTGACAAACTGGTCGACGAGCTCCTTGTTGTAACCATCGTAGACGGCCAGATTGGCAGCTTCTTCTCGTTCCTTCTCTTGCCGTTCAGCCTCTTCGATGGATTCGGCTGTAGCACCTCCACTTCCCTCTCCTATCAGGTGCTTTGGAGCGCCAGCATATTTAACTGCCCAGTCTTTCGCTGTCCGGTTGAACTGTTCTGGGTTTTTAATCAATTCTCTCGCCACGACGGCATCTTGCGGATCTTTGGGTTCCGGCGAGCTCAGCAGAGACTGTAACGATATCATAGCAGATTTGATGGTAAGGACTGGAGACCAGCCAGTGGTTAAGGTATCTAAACAAATGGCACCCTGGTTGTGTGTTAGTGAGTATTAGAGCCGGATCAGGAAGTGGTCTTACGGTCTGACTGGAAACATTTGGATGCCATATCTTGGTGGTAAACTTCATCACGGGAGGCTTGAAAGGGTATTCGTTAGGTATCGTGATGGCGACCTCGTATGTGCCGCCTTCGTAAGGAGTGCCTGGTGGCCCCGAGAAAGAGCCTTTCAGGTTGGTCAAGCTGTCGCCTACTGTCTCAGCGTGGATCTTTGACAAGGAGTCGGATCTAATATCGGCCAACTCTTTGGCTATCCTCCGAGCTTTGTGGCCAGCCATGACTTGAGGTTGGCGAAGATGTGCAGTAGCGACAGTAGAGACAGTGGTGAAGACTATTGGTCTAGGCGTGCAACAGCTGCTTGTTTCGACAGGCGATTGGCCTTGGGTACTTGTTTGTGGTTCCCAGGCTGGTACACGATTGAATGGGCAAATGAGGTCAAGTACTTGGCCAGATCTAGTAAGCAGATGGAACTGAACCCGTTTGCAAGTATCGTCACCGAGATGTGGAAAGATGGAAGGCTGAAGAAGCAGCTTGGATATTCAGGACCAACAGGCACGAACAGACACAGACATGCATGCAGCAGCTGAGCCTCACTGCACAACCGAAACAGTAGCCCGAGTACACACCTCGAATGAGTGACGTGTGCCTGAGTCTGCGTCGGCCCGACTAGCTGCCTCACATCTAAGGCTTCCAAATTAGCGTGGTTTTCGCCGCAGCGTCTTTGGCAGGCGCGATTCATCATCGTAATGCACTGCAGCCTCGTGTGTCGTTTCGTTCTTGTCGCCATTACCCTGTCATCCGACATCCGACAACACTTCCCTATCCCTCCGACCATTGTGACCGAAGCACTCACTACTGACTGAGCATTATCTGTCCCTGTCTGCAGTGCAACCAGCATGGTATGTTCTTTACGAGTCAGGAAGGAGGCATGAACTGACACCTCGAAGGGCAATCAGCAATCAGGAATGGGCGGTGGCCCACCAGGAGGAGCTGGCAAGGACGAGAAGGACAAGAAGGTATGCTCAGCAGTCGGCCCCTATGAGACCGCTCCTGACTGTTTCTGCAGAAGGATAAGCCCAAGTACGAGCCGCCTCCACAGCCTACCACTCGAATCGGCCGCAAGAAGCGCAAGCAACAAGGTCCTAGTGCTGCGGGAAAGCTGCCTTCTATCTATCCCACCTCACGATGTAAACTGAGGTACCTTCGAATGCAAAGAGTCCACGACCATCTGTTACTGGAGGAAGAATACGTCGAGAACCAAGAGGCAATCCGCAAGGCGAAAGCTGCCACAACACAAGCGCCATCATCCACGCAGGAGAGCGAAGGAGTCGACCGCAACGCTGACGAACGGAGCCGAGTCGACGACATGCGAGGCAGTCCCATGGGAGTCGGCAACCTGGAAGAGCTTATCGACGACGATCATGCTATTGTGTCGAGCGCGACTGGTCCCGAGTACTATGTTTCCATCATGTCATTTGTCGACAAGGACCTGCTCGAGCCCGGCGCGTCGATCCTCCTACACCACAAGTCCGTCTCGGTGGTGGGCGTATTGACGGACGATTCCGATCCACTGGTGTCGGTCATGAAGCTGGACAAGGCCCCGACCGAGTCCTACGCAGACATTGGAGGTCTGGAGCAACAGATACAAGAAGTTCGAGAGGCGGTCGAGCTCCCGCTGCTGCATCCCGAACTCTACGAAGAGATGGGCATCAAACCACCCAAAGGAGTCATTCTGTATGGCGCCCCAGGAACCGGCAAGACTCTTCTCGCCAAGGCAGTTGCCAATCAGACATCGGCAACGTTCTTGCGCATCGTCGGATCCGAACTCATCCAAAAGTACCTTGGTGACGGTCCTCGTCTCGTCCGCCAGCTCTTCCAGACCGCGGCGGAAAATGCACCGTCGATTGTGTTCATCGACGAAATTGACGCCATTGGCACGAAGCGATACGAGTCGACGTCGGGCGGTGAACGTGAGATCCAACGGACCATGCTCGAACTGCTCAACCAACTGGATGGGTTCGATGACCGTGGTGACGTCAAGGTGATCATGGCCACGAACAAGATCGAGACACTCGACCCAGCCCTCATCCGGCCGGGACGAATAGACCGGAAGATTCTCTTCGAAAACCCCGACACGAACACCAAGAAGAAGATTTTCACGCTGCACACGAGCAAGATGAGTCTGGCGGAAGACGTGGATTTGGATGAATTTATTGCTCAGAAGGATGATCTGAGTGGTGCCGATATCAAGGCCATTTGCTCCGAGGCCGGTATGAGGGCACTACGGGAGAGGAGAATGAGGGTCAACATGGCCGATTTCCGCGATGCGAAGGAGAGCGTGATGAAGACCAAGACCGAGGGTGAACCAGAGGGTCTGTACTTGTAGTGTTATTGCAATAAAGTAGGGTTGGCATTCATCTGGCATAAGACACGTCTGCCTACTTAGTACGTAGGGAGACCAATGACCAAGATACCTGGGTAGGTAGCCAGGCACCCAAGCACCCAAGCACCCAAGCACCCAAGCACCCAAGCACCCAAGCACCCAAGCAC
>Ga0066648_10000946_pt1 | contig 17269 bp, 7 predicted proteins | sample CryGeyCG12114_NA_FD_59537 | JGI IMG/M metagenome (GOLD analysis project Ga0066648, IMG submission 59537) | Groundwater microbial communities from aquifer - Crystal Geyser CG19_WC_8/21/14_NA | ecosystem: Environmental > Aquatic > Deep subsurface > Groundwater | place: USA: Utah: Grand County... | reverse complement strand
TCCATCCCAGTCATCACTAAAAGTAACCCTTAAGCTCCATACTCTGCGAGAGCATTTCTTTTTTACCATCATATAACCTCGCACAGACATAATACTTATATAGTAGTGTTGTTTGATACCATACAGCATAATATGGCGCCAAAAACTTCGCCTCGCATATTTACTAAATTGTGTCGAGTTGGTTTTCACACTACTAGCTGGGCACTTTCCTTCAGGAGGAAGTGCTTATAAAGAAAAGGTGAAAAGAGAAGTTTTTTTTAAGGCAGAAAAAAAGGGGTAAATTAAAAACTGTTGAAATTCTTTTCAGAAGAAAAAAAGGAAACTGGTACTGGTTTTCAAATTTCGCGCAGGAAAAGTTAAAGAAAGCTTTTATTCATTTCATGCAAAAATTAGCGATTTTGACATTGCTTGCAAAATTTTGGTTGCTGTGAATATTTTGTTCCAAATTTGCATTCAGAGCTTGAAGTTTAAAACACTTCAAGTTTTTAAGCCAAATGTTATTTTGAATATTAAAATATTTGAACATTTCGAACAAATCGCCCAGAAGAAGCGAAGCATTAGTTCGATTTGAGCGACAATATTACTTTCCGAAGGAGAGTGAAGTAAACGACAAAATTTAAACTGGAAAGAAAAGGGAAAGAAAAAAGGGTAAAAAATGGACACTACTATGCCGAAAAAAGTAAAAGTGTATGGAGGGTAACTAAAATGCCCAACTATAAGTGCTGCTTTGTTTTTATACAATGGAGGGATTTGTCTTTGTTCTATTGGTGTGAGCTGTGAGTGGATGTATACAGGTGACAAAAGATTTTAGAATCAGAATGATTGAGCAGTGTCTATATTTGGTGTTTCTAATCAATTTAATTGATAACTGTTTAGAGTTATATTGAGTTTTAAATCAAACGAAGCAAGAAGTAAATCCTTTTCCTTGTCTTGCCCTAATCATCATCATCATATCTGTACTTGCTTATGTCAATTTGGTCGATGATTGAAAATAAAGCAATTTGTGTCCAAACTTTTGTTTTTGGAATGATCACCTTAAGCTGGTTGCTGTGCTGACAAAGCTGGTTGAATAATTATTTATTCAAATCAGCACGATTCCGTTTATTTGGTTTACTTTTTGAAGACATGTGTGTCATTTGACTCAAGGTAAGTATGGAAATACGGTACTAGATTTTCGAGCCACTTATTCATACATATACATTAAATTTCCAATTTAGCAGAAAATCTCCTATTTTTCTGTAACATTTGCTTGAATTAGTACAAGGCCAAGGTTATGCATCGGCAGTTTCTCTGCAAAACTTGTTCTTAAAAACATACTTTCTCTGAAAGCAGATTTTAGAATTTAACTATTGTTTTTGATATTAACTTTTTTTAGATTCTAGGAAATTTTATTTTTCTTCAAAACACTGCCAAAACTGATATAACTAGACTGTTCAAAAGCATCTGTGGATGTCGTTTGTTTGGCTTTTGGACTAAACTCTTGATTTACGGACGGGTATTTGTGATCGTGTCCAGTCGATGCCAACAACAACTAAGGTTTTACAATCATTTTTTTCTCTGAAAGTACATCTTAAAAATCACTTGTGGTCTTAACAGCTAATTTTCATGTAAAATTTTTTCATTGTTCAGACGGAGCGCCACGAAACCGTGAAGCACTTGAACATTCATTCAGATTCAGAATCTGTGATTGTCTGCGATAAATTTTTCATATAATCACAAGTATCCTTTAAAGAACCGATATAATAATTGGATCTGATTGTTTTTTTAATCCTGTTGGATTAAAGAATCTCCTTTTTTTGGAAACCTCTTTGTCGGGAAAAAAAACTTCGGGTTAGACTCTCATGTTGTTTCTTATATCATGTGGTGGATAATGAGAGAAATTGAGTAACAATGGAAAATGTTGGTGTGTATTTTTTATTCAATGCTGAATTTTCGTGCTAATATAGAGAAAACCAGCCAAGTCAATTGGTCGTTAACCAGACCTACTCCAACGAGTACACATCCTTACTTGACTTTTTAATCATCCACAAGTTTTCTAACGAACGGCGGTTTTCTAGAATGTGAAAAAGCGATCCTCTTGTGTAATATTTTTTTTCGTTTCATGAGTTAGAATGAGCTTTCGTTAGTTTGTGTTTGCGTTAGAGCTAGAAGGGCTTTGATTATAATTTTTCACTGTCGGAGTGAGGAATAGAATATCTTATAATTCGATGCATAGGGAACATTTTTGTACACGGTAGTCTTTTAGCTCGGGCCAGCACTCGGACCAACATTTTTTAGGCTAACCTATAGCCTCAATTTCATTAGATGCAGGAACAGTGGGTGACAAAGAGGGGGCTATTTATAATATTATTATTCACATCATAGAAAACGAATCATCGTTACTGTTTTTGGAAAATCAAAGTCGTCAGAAGTAAGGTCTGATGGATTTTTTAACACAAGTGAGAAAAAAATACGAGTGCAATTTGGAAACGGACCAGTTTAAGCATGTTCTGCGCCAGCTTATCATCAATTGGTGCTTCTTCTGTACTCATTTACACAGATGCCATACTCACAGTCACAAACCTTGTTATGCATATTCAGTGCGCTTTCCGTGGAGCATTATGTACTAAAAACTACAACGTATATCTTGCTCAGATGGTAGAGTTAGGGTAGAATTCCAACAAAAAACGACAACGCAAGCAAGAAAAAATGCATGATTTTTCGTGTCTTTTATTTGTGTTGGGGCACCTGCCCCGCAACAGGACGAGAAAAAACCTAAAATGATCATCTTCGGTGGTATTTGGCGTTTTGACATATTTTACAGTAAAAAATATTGAGAAGAATCAGACCACAAAACAAATAGTTTTTTTTTGTGAAAATTAGATACAAATTATGAATCAGTAAAAAACTAATTTCATAATTTTGAAACTTTCAGCAATGTTCAGGTGCTCTTGTCATCGAAGACGGAAATCTACGGATAGACCAATGTCGACGAAATTGGAAAAAAGATTACTGTATGAATTCATATACGATCATATTGTTGAGGCTGGAGTCGAAGTGTTGCGTTGTGTGAACTTTTGGAGTCAAACATTCCAGGTTAGTTGACGTTCGTCAAGACTAGTCTTAGTCATCAATAGTATTAAAACATTTTTAAATTTTGTGTTCAAAAAATGTTTTATTTAAATAGGCACAGCAAAGAATATGGATTGAAAATGGATTGAGGGTTCGCTCTTATCACACTTTACAGAGTAAATGGAAAAACCTTGTAAAAAAATATGACGATGGAAAAAATATTTTCAATCACTTGAAAAAGCATGTGAGTTTGCCTCAAGCCAGGTTGATTGCCGAAGCTATTCAGGTTTACTCGTCGGCAACAAAAAGACGAGGATCGAGGCGATATTAGTTTTTTTTTAATTCCATTAGGAAACTTCTTTTTGTCTTAATTTACGAACCACAAAAAACATACCGATATTCGGAGTTTATTTTAATTTAAATAATATTAAATACGAATAAAAAACTTTTTGACTTTTATTCAAATATTGTATGTAAACATGTTCTTTCCAGTCACGTAACTCTTCGTGTCACTTTTTGTCAAAGTCAAAGTAGCTAGTCTGGGTATATGGATTTAAATATTCTGCACTCTGTATAGCTTACGCGAACTTTTTTTTGCCATGACAATGTTTGGAATTCGGTAATTCATATTCATTATAAAGTTTGAAGTTTTTTGGTTTCAATTTCGTTCCCGTTATCCTATTTTTAACACAAATATTTTAATGATCTAGAATGAACGACAACTTTTTTAAAAGGCTTGGCTACAAAACATTGCATATTTCTGATCAACAAATCGAAATTTAAAATCATTTATTTCAAAAGTCCAAACTCCAGTTATCGATTTATCGAGACTTAGGTCCATTTTTTGGGTGATTCTCATGCCTGTGGACAGCGTGCAGAGATTTAGGAGAATAGCATAGAATTTTCCCGAATTTATGATTCATCCAACTTCAAGAAAAACCGAAAAAAAAATTCTAAAAACTTTTCTTTCAAAGACAAGTGAACTATTGCAATAAGGTTTGAATGAATTCGGGGACAAAAATTATGCTAGTGAGTTTTATTACTGTATACTGGTAACAATAGATGAAAATATCAATGATTGACTGTGCTGCATGATTGAAGACATCCAATAAGTGAATCATAGTCATATGATTAACAATACTTTACTCAACTAAATGTAGTGTGATGTGTGACGATTCCTGACAGTCTGTTTTCAAATGGGATAAAGCATTATTCAGTGGGATTATTTTATCAGCTCAGTGATTCAATCAGATCGAATAACATCATAATATCGAGTATTCAGATAGCAATTGGACACCAGTCGTTGCGTTTTGAAATCTTTGACAAGTTTTTAGTTTTCAATTTTATCTCGCGCAAAGTAAGAAAAGTGTAGACTGCACTGGCCGATACATTTTAGCTTAATAGCAGTTTCATTAAATTCGATCATCTTAATTTAATTGAAAACGTTTTTTTAGTAGAAATTTAGATATCTTATAAGTTTGGGTTTTTTTTAATTCGTATATAGATATCGTTAAAAATGAAAGCGATATTTGGTTTGAAGCAGCATTTATTTTTTATTTCTAAATGAAAAAACGCAACTTCTTTAAATTCAGCTATTATAGCAGATTTTAAGTAAAAATATGATAATATTTTTTTCGAAGCTTAGTTTCAAAGTAAACTTTTTCGAATATGATGTTGTTGTATTTTAGTAGCATGATTCCTTGCTTGAGTATACTCGGTTGTGAATCTTCTTCTGCAAGAAATTTCCTTTTAAAGTTTGCGTATGTTTCCTGTCAGTTTTTTTTTTCGCAATCGCAAACATTCATTTATGTTTATAACATTAACTCATGAATTATCTGGTGTGAAAACTTCAGCTTTCCGTTACTGTTTCATTGGGACAACAATTTGGAATATAATTTGGACATTTTTTCGTCTAATCAATTGCTTTTTGTAGTTTTCGATTTTCTGTTGCTTCATTTTTCTAGATTCAAAAATCAAAATTGAATACAGATAAAACATCAGTTTTTAAATATGCTAAAATATGGATGTAGGTAAATTTTTAAACTCGGGTTGTAAAATATTATAGCGATTTTATAATTTGTGTCTTCGATGCGTTCAGGAGCAATTTGCTAGAAAATAGACAAGTCTTTCTATATAATACCCTTAAGTATGTTACCAAATTATAGTACTTCGAAGCGGCCGTTGAGTTTCACATTTTGCAATAACAAAGGTTCACAAAACAAAACATTTCACTTAGAGTAATAGAGGAGGACCAATTTAATGTTTTCTGTCTCCTCCCATTTTCACATGTTAAATACCGTATTCCAAGAAAGTATCCAAATATTTAACAAAATGTTCTCGAAATTTTTGTTTAGTTGTTATATAGGAATGATTGAGCATCAAAGTAAGAAAATAAAGTTGCCTATGAATAACCTTGTATGAGAAAATCCAAAAACCATCAAAGTACAAAAAATTTGCTTACGAGCACATTGCGCGCATTTGTCTGATGTCCAACTTTTGTACTGCTACCCACCAATTACCGAGTATGAGTACAAGTTGAAAAGTATGATTTTCAGTCCGAGCAAACCTGTAAAGTAACGTTTCGAGGTTGAACAAGCTTGGAAATAGTGGTTTTCAGGGTGGACTAGAATAAACAGTATGGTTTTCAGGGTAGACAAGCCTGTACGGTATGGTTTTCAGAATAAACCCGCTTGTTCGGTATCCTTTTTAGGATAGACGAGTCTGTATAGTATGGTTTTCAAAATACACCAGCTTGTTGGGTAGCCTTTTCTGGGTGGACAAGTCTGTACAGTATGGTTTCCAGGATGAACAAGCCTGTACACTATGATATCCAGGATGGAAAATTCTTTACAGTATGGTTTTCAGGGTGGACAAGCCTATACAGTATGGTTTCCAGGATGGACAAGCCTGCAAAGTATGGTTTATTACAGGGTTGACAAGCCCACAAGCCTGTCAAGGTAAATCATGGGAATTTTTTTCAAAAAATTTTGCACGTCAGGAGGTCGCAATCAAATTTTGCAAACGAAACCTTTTTCATACGTCTTGAAATGAGACGGTTTACGTGCTTTTGTTATTTTTAGAACATACTTAACTAATTGCAATTAGTTAACCCACCTGCCAAGTTTGAGAAAGTAAAAAAAGGCGATGAGTCCGGTTAATATTGATCACAACGTGTAAAACTTATTACGACAAATAAACATAAAAAACCTTATAAACTGAAAAGTTATTTCGCAGTTATGCTTATTAAGGCATCTTAACCTGTAAAAAGGCTGAGTCTGCGGTTATCAAATTTTTATACTCGCGCACAATTAAAGTTTTTACCAATCTTAATCAATTATTGCTAAGTAACTATTTTTACCGTGAGTTTTTTTAATTACAATTACAAAAAGTAATGAAAATGACTAAGTATCATATTTTGACTGTGCAGTAATTGCAATTTAGATAGCAATTTATTGATAGTTATAATTTAACAATTAATTCTGAAAACAATGATTAACTATTTTTAAATATTATAATATCCATTAATAATAATAATAATAATACGTTATATTCATGTGACTTCTAAATTAACGTTACACGTTGTTTTCAATTCAGGGTCACTCAAAATCTACCCAAGAAATTCAACAAAAGTATAATAATAGAATCTTAGAAATGATGCTTACTTTACATTTCACTTCTTTTCATAACTAAGTACTGTCTCTTTTCACTATCAAACTGGTTAACGTTTTCAGCATTCTTAATGTCGGATGGAAGTTTAATCCACTTTGTTATGACAGCGTAATGAGAGGACTTCTGTCCAGCAGTTGTAGTTAGGCGTGGCACTTTATTTGCATTAAAAAAATGGCACGGACATATAAGCCGTGTACCAAGCTAGAAATTGTTCAAAAAAATTGAAATTTTTGGATGCAACATTTTGAATGCAATATTTTGAAGCAACATTTTGGATGCAACATTTTGGTTGCAACATTTTGGACGCAAAATTTCGATGCAACATTTTGGATACAAAATTTTGGATGCAACATTTTAATGCGATTTATATGCAAAATTTGCAATGTAGTTTTGATGCAACATTTTCAATGCAATTTGGATGCAACATTTTCAAAGCGATTTGGATGCAATATTTTGGATTCGAAACTTGGATGCAACATTTTGGATGCAAAATATTAGAATACAACATTTTTATTGCAATTGGGATGCAGCATTTTTGGTGAAACATTTTAGATTCAACACTCTGATTGAATTATTTGGGCTATGGGCAATATGTATTTTGTCCATGACAACATAAAATGTAAAAAGAATTATCATTCATAGCAATATGAAGCGAAATGGGCGATTTTCAATGCGGTTTTAAAATATAAAGTGAAATAGGCAATTTTCAATTTTGGTCTCGAAAATATGAAGTGAAATGGGCAATGAGTGATGAGTTCCTGGCAATTAAAAATGTAATGGGCATTATATATCATGTTCATTGCAATATGCAGCGGAATGCGTGAATTTAATCGCGCATTCTTAAAAATATGAAGTGAAGTGGCACTATCTATCATATCTATAACAACATAAAATTCAATGACCTAAAAAGTTGAATTATTGTTAATCCTTAAGTGACAATGTTGAGGCTTGATGAGGATTGAGGATGATTAAGTTTTCATGATTACATTATTGTTATTTTTGTGAGTTTTTTTACAGGTTATTTTGTTTCATTATTAAATTGACGTAGATCTTAAGAGTTGTTTTATAATCATAGCGGCACAAGTTGGCACGGGCTTTGTGACTTCTTTGAGAAAAGGCAAACGCATTTTATCTTCCATGCATGCTCGGATGAGCTAAAGTTAGCAAAAAAATTTGCAAATAAATAAGCCTGATATTTTATGATATTTGACAACGCATGAATTAAATCCATACTGATTTGCCTTTCCCGTTGTTAATGGGCTCTTCGACTGGTTTTGTGTATTTTTATTGCAAGAACTTTGAAGTTTCACGCATACAAAATTATATTCGTGCATGTATGACGTGTGAATTGGTGCTAGGAGGTAATAATGAGCATCGCAAAATTATGAGTTAATAGCTGGGAGTATCCACAATTTCAATTGGTCTGACCGATGTGCAGAAACCCACACCACCAGTGTATTATTTCATTCAACTTTAGTATCTATTAGTTCCTAGTCAGATATTCATCTTATAAGATGGTATGTACACAGTATCGTAGGAAAACCATTTTCACTGTCCACTCAGTTAAAAAAACACCTATAAGACATTTCAGCGTCATCTTTTTTATCTTTTCAACTAAGTTGGCTAATCATCCAGCTGAGAAATTATGACTCTGGTCAAGTGAAGCCAATGAATATTGACTTTTTATTCGAATTCATCAATCATTAATCATTATCTACTTTCAGGTCAGTAATTATTTTGTTCTGTCTCGGTGAGAGTATATCTGGCCTCCAACACCCTAGGCGTCCACCTGAACAGATCTTATTAGTGTACTTTGCGTAGCTGCGTACATGCATGGACCAATCGAAGCCTAGTATCAAAAAGTACTTCCAATGAGGTGCTTTAGGTGGGTGGCGGAGTTGGGAAAAGAGAAATAGCTTAAAATGACTTGGAGAATGCCTACAACAATCCCTAAAAATATTTCTCCCCCATGCTCAAGTATACATTTGCCACTGTTGATCAAACAAATTTTGGAAATCGAGAATCAAGTTTCGATTTTCTTTATGGAAAATAACATGGAAAAAATCTCGAAATTAAGGGGACAGACCCAACCAAGTTCTCAATTTAGATTTCGCATCAAATTTTTGGTCCCATTGAGTAAATTTGACTGATCTACGCAAGTACGAGCTCGCACGCCGTTAATAGGTACCAGAGATCGCTCAAGTTAGAAAAATATTTGCCTACTAATTTGAATGTGTTTTTGTCTAACACAGTTTGGTAATGAGCGGTGATGTAAGTTCGCTCCACTCCGGAAAAGATTCGGGCCAAACACTTATTGTTAGCATAGCAGCGGAGTTCTAAAAAAAATTTTAAAACTAGATCAAAGCTTTAAAAAAATTTTGGAAATTAGAGCAAAGCGGAGTTTCAAATATTTTGTGTAGATTTGAGCGGAATTTTAAAAAAATTTATCGTCTTGAGTAGGGCGGGGCCCAGATTAAACTTGCATCACTGACTTCAAAGCAGTACAAAAAAAAATTCCCGTGTTGATCACAATACAATTTACTTCTATAGTGTGTGACAATAATATATTGAGAGCGGTTATTTACCCTGAAAATCAATATTACTTCTACACTTTTTAGAACAGGAATACGAGAAAATCATGACTTCATTGTCAGCTAACTCTTGCATTCGGAAATGTGAAGACCCCAACCGCTCCTTGACAAAAGAACCTATCCATTGTTTTGTTTGCAACAAAGACAAAATTTCGCTCTCCGAAAATGATAATTGGAGTGTTGAGAGTACACACACCCTACTTCCTCTCCTGGAAAAGGCATTTTCTATTAAATTTCCTACTTTAAACCGGGATGACGATTTGTTTTTCTGTTTTGAGTGCTACAAAACATGGAATGAACTTTCCATCGGATGGGAAAAGATGAAGAGGATAAAACAGTTCAATAACACATTGAGAAAAAAATTGGCTGCAAAGATATACGAAAGTATCTTGGAGTCCCAACTGCTACAATTCGAACCCTGTGATGACCTTTTTTTGTACTTAAGGACGGAAATATTCTTTCGTAAGCGATTGTGAATCTTTTTCAGGTAGCTTTCTATGATTTTATTGTATTCATTGTTCACCGAACACAAATTGCGCTTTCTTTTCTTTCAGGGTGGCGACGATATGGAAAAATGTTTTCCAAATCTAATGTTACTGTGAAAAACACAGAATTAGAGAATTCTTCAGGGAATCACGGTGATATTGACCAACCCGACTCGATTGTTCAGTCATTGATACAGGTTGATGCGAATGTGCAAAGCACCGTCACTAAGCCAGCATCAACTCGTGATGTGTTGAAAGAAAGACTAGAAAAGAATTTGCTTCGGCCATTAGCTAACAGCAACAGGTCAGCAAACACAGAAGCAACTATTAATAGACGAATTACAAGATCTTATCGAAAAAATCAAGAGGTTGAACTAACCAGGTTAAATTTTGAACGTTTTCCTTTTATATGCCACACACAACTTTACTCAAATATACTATGGTGAAACTAACGACTCAATTTTGGTTTCAAGCCGGCTGTCGACCAAAATACTGTGCGGCATGCGGCGAAAAGATCGGGATACAAAGCGAAAAGCGGGTAAGACCTTTCTACTCTAACAAATCATTTGAAATAAAGTCGTATAATTCTCAAGCTTTCACCTCTCGAATTTTTCACTGTCGGTAACAAAAATGCATTTGTGAACGGCAGAGCTACTCCGTGAATCGTTTCAAATCCAATCAATGACTATGCGACTAGGAGAAAGGTTCGGATACAAAAACAAGTACAGAATCATTTGTGAGTTTTAAAAAGTTTTTTTTTCAATCATGTAAGATAAGTCTGATTCCCGCTCAAAATCACTTCGAAATTTTGTCGTTCGGGGCTCTTGACGGGTGCAGTCTACTAAAAGTAACTTTACTACCGCGGGTTCAATGCATTTAATGAGTGAAAACAAACTTGTGTTATTGATTTGCAGTCTTTGCTTGCCGCACTTGTGCATTCTTTGTTCGACGCGATCTATTGGAAAAACATGAAGCAAAATGCAGCCAAAGAATACACGTTTGCCCTTTTTGCCCTACTGGACAAAGGCGTTATTCAACTCCAGCAGCGTATAGAACTCATGTATCTAAATGTCATAAGAGCTGCAGCAAAAGCAAATGATTTTCAATGTTTAAACTAAAATTTTTCAAACCCAAATCCTTAGCGTAGTAAATGAAATGCTTTGTACATAGACTATTTCTTGGATATAAAAAAATATTTAGTGTTCATTCCTTGCAAATCAAGCGATAATTTTGTGAGTGCAAGAAAAAGCGTTTTTCAAACTGGGTAATGTTTTGCTATAAATCGATTAAAGCAGTTTTGATTTGCATAAATCCTGCAGAAACATAACAATGTATGCAATAAAACTTATGCAAGTAACTATAGGAACTTTTCAAATGTACTCATTTGATCAACAAAAGCAATTGAACGAAGAAGTTAGTACTGGATCACAAACACACTCAAAAAAATAATATAAAGTTATCATAGTTTGAAACAGATAAGACTTTCAAAGAAAAGAAACGATGTGTTTGTTCAGGTTCTTTCTCAGCCCTAGCTACAGAGCTGAGGGTTGAAACTCCGAGCTGAACACAATATGTTTGCGAAAGTGGAAAGTTGAGAAAGTGGGAAGGAAGGTGGTACAAGTTCTGACTGCTGAGCTGAGCCCTATTCAAGCTGTGGCTAGTCTGTTTCCTATTTATATTTCTAATATTCGTTTTTTGTGGACGTTCCCAATCCTTTGCTGTTTTGTACTACCATTTTATTAATTTTTGTTTTATTATTGTGTGCATTTTTTAAAAGAATACCTTCCATAGATTGATGCAGAATGCCTTTAAAATATTGATTTATAATCTGTTTGAAATATTGATGCAGATTGAGTTTATTTAAATAATGTACAATGCAGAGTGGAAATCAATCTGATTATCGCACACAATAACCCTAAAGACTCATGGAACAGATAAAGTTGATTTTCTAAACTGACTTATTTTAACATATTATCGTTGAACTATTTCGTAGAAATTCGAAAACCTGTGAACTGATTCACAATTTAAACGAAAAATTCAGCGCTGATTTCATCTGAAGCTATCTCTTGTGCAACTTGTGCTTGCCTTGTCATTTTTTCTTTCAAATTATTAATATTAATATAGTTCATTTCAGAAAAATATTGATTTTTTTTTCAGTATGTTATTTGGCGTTATAATTGTTTCGATGTCAACAAAATGTAAACAAAAATTTTTTCGAATTTTTTTTAACTGGGAAAATGAGCAATGATGGTAGCATTCCCAATGAAAACTAAAACTTACACTAATTTTAAAAAAAATACATTTTCCATGGTAATTAAATATGAAAATTTATTTTAAATCGAATTTCTGCTCTTTAGTGTAAGATTGCACTAACTTCGATTTAAAATACATTGTAACATTTAATTGCTATGTAAAATGTATTTGAAAAAAAGTCAGTGCAAGTTTTAGTTTTTATTGGGAATACTACCATGAATTATTGTTGCCACAACATTTTTCAGATTTAGTGGTTTAATTTGTCATAATCGACCATTTGTTGGGAATAGCCGAAAAACTTGAGGCAACTTTTTTTTGGAGAACTTTCTGTCAATTTTTTTAAACATTTGTATAAAGCTAAATCTAGAAATTTTCAAATCCGGCGCATGAATTTCAAGTTGGACGCAAATTGAACATTCAAAAAGTTGGAGTACCGTAGGCGCTGAATACGTATTATCAATTACTAGTGAATATCAATTATAATAGAAGTTTTCATGTTGATTGAATTCGGGTAAATTTTATTGTTTCAGAAATAGTACTGAAAATCATTCCATAAACTAATTTCACATTCATTTTCACTCATTTTAGTCGGCAATTTTTTTGCGTAGTCCACATAGAAAGTTTGTATTAAGACAATCTTAATTCACGCCATGATAATAGTCGGCAGGTTAACTAATGTAATGTTAGATGCAAAAAATTTGTAATTAAATGACTTTTCTTAGCTATGGATGATGAAAAAATCTAAAAAAAAACCCTGCCCTACATTATGCTTTGGCTATTTCAACATGAAAAGCGTTTATTCGCCTAATAGTTATTTTGATATTTTTTGAAGCTGCCTATTTATAATCCTTTTTCCTACTTTCGCGTAATCCTAACGTCTGTAGAAGTCAATCAATTCGTCAAAAGTTTAAGGGCAAGTGCAACCACCTTAAAGTATGGTACAGTGACAAAGGGACTCGACCAGGCTAATAACTTTAACTTTGTCATACCTTTTGAGTACCTCGAGGGTAAATTTGTATCAAAATAGTTCCTCTGGTCGCTATGCAAACCTTTGACTTAATTGAACGTTAGTTGAATTTAGTTAGAGTTAGTGTAAGAAGATATTACTTTCTTATTATTTTCAGCAATTTCCGCGTCCAGTTTTTAAACTTTCTTTCTCGTCGTGTAGTCACTCGTGTTTGTTATTCATTTATTCATTCTCATGCGCAGATAAAAAGTGACAATGGATTGTGAACAATTTAACCCTCCAACTTGAATGGTTAAAATTAGATCTATTGGAATGGTTTTTTAAAAAAATGCAGATGCCGGATGATCGCATTATCAAGTTTGTCATGTTACTTAACTATATTTTCACATTCAGTTTTTGTTGGTCATTAATACAGTTAGTAATAATTAAAACACCCGCTCTAGTAGTTCTTAACTAATCGCTTCATTTATTAGATTTAAAAACCATGTGGATAGGACAAAGATAATTTGATTGTAAGTTCATGAGATTCTCTTTAGTAGTTAATTACTCAATCGATTTGTTAAAAATAAAGATGAAACAGTTCATAATTTATGAAAAAAATCTGATAGTAGAAAATTCGTATTAAGAATCTCATAGGAAGAGGAGAAAAGAATAAGCTACTCAGGAAACATGATTTTAAAGTTGTCAGCTAATCTCAACTAGAGTGCATTGTAAAATATTTCTGCAACTAAGTCCATAAACTCAAGCATTTGCAAACAAAGCGAACAAAAAAAAAGAAAATACCATTACAAATAATACCTACTTTTTCATGTTTTACGTTTAAATAAACATTCAATAAATAAAACTTTTAAATGAATATTAAATGTGAATCACCTAATAAAAGCTGCTGTATGTTTGGTGCTTTATAACCAACAGAAAAAGATTACGCGGTCTAGTCTCAAATTAAATATTGCAGTACTTTTTTTTCATACTTAACAACTTTGCAAACCTTTTTCTCCTGAGTCCTTCTCGTTGCTCAGTCACTTTGTTTCTCTCAATCTTAAGATTCAACGGCATTGCTGACTCGTATGAGCCTACCACACTGTTCATGTCAGTCTGACTTATGATCTCGCCAATTTTTTGACTGCATACTGGACAAAAAGGGTTTGTAGCTTTCCTTTCTTGAATGCAAATCTGGCAAAAAACATGCCCACAATCACTGACGCTTGGCTGAAACAAAACAAAAAATCTAAAAAAATTTGAAGCATTCGACAGATGTTTGCGGAAAAAGTTAATTTACATGAATATAAACCAATTTGCAGATTTTGCATAACATTTTTTTTTCAATCGATCGCATTTTCTTCCAAACTGCGTCACGAACGGATTGTTCATGAGCTAACTTCAGTTCCTGCAATTCAGTTGTTAATTCTTTAATTTTGTTTTGGTTTTTTTTCACCGACTCCGTGACTTCGTTTAGCAAAATTTTTTGAAAATTATAGTCAAAGTTCTTGGAAAATTCGTTCACATCATCCGAAGTCCTTGCACTCGAATCTGCTGTTGAATTTTTTAATTTTGGACATTCGAATGTCGCAAATTCGAAAAAGTTATTCAAGCTGACCTAAAATTCAAGAAATATATAATCAAAATAATTTTTTTTAATCGAACAAGATTAATATTGTTGGTAATACAGGAATGATTTCGTGCCTCGTGCTTACTGCTATCGTTTTTCACCCTATTCAAATCTGAAGCAAAACTTGTTGTTTCTTCTTCGGGAAAAAAATCAGGAATGAAAACATTTAATGACCCTTTTTTTCGTGGCGCAAGCATATTTAATCACGGTCTTTTTTTCACTTTTGCCACAGTCCTTTAAACAAAATGTTTAATTAGCTTTTGCAAAAAAAATTCACATACAAGCAATCCAAATTTTTGTCCCGACCTTGTTTAAGACTCATACACAGACCAAAAGCTTGAGTAAAAATGAATCACCGCACTCGGACAGCCAGCCACGGAATACAAGTTTTGAAAAGACTCAATTTGTGGGAAAGAACTACATCTCAAACTATCAAAATGATACAGATCATATAAGATGGTCCCTGAACGATCAAAGTATAAGAAAATACGTTGTTGCAGCAAAAATACGTTGCACAACATATCTTTAACGGCACAAGCTCTACCAGAAAAATACGTTGTGGTTGTAGTCGTTGTAGTATATTGATATAGGTAAGTCTGCAATATAATGCTACAACAATGTCTGTGATAATTCTGGGTGGGTTCAGCATTTGTGCAGCGGCCGACAAGGCAGAAGAAAAAGGCATTATATGCAATGTAAGTTATTTTATTCTCAAAACTCAAAAGGACGTCGAATACACACAAATAGATAACCCATAGCATTATGCATCCGCTCTGTTTCAATACTGCTCGGACTTTTTAGAAATTTGCAGCACCGCTTACGCGGTGCTGCCACATTTCTACAAAAAGCCTCGGCATGAAGTTGTCTCTGAATGAAGCATGTTTCCTACTACTCCTAATAGAACTTCTCCGTTAAGTGCATCTCCACACCATCAAAAAATCACATTAAATTCTAATTAAACAACCTGGATGAAATAAGGCTAGATACAATTTTTATATTTACAGCTAAACTAGGAATACAAAACAAAATTTAAGGGACCTAGCATAAAAAAAAGTTTAAAAAAAATATTCAAACCTCAAACATCATTAAACGTCAAAAACAAAACGTGAGAATATTCTAACAAACCAAATCCAACAAAAGCATGAAACCATTTTGGACGACGTTTCGAAGACATTCTTATCTTACCAGCCTCTGACAACAAATTTAGATGCTTATTTTCGTTTTGAATTTCGAATTTTAAATAATGACATTATATTATAGCTTTTCGATTCCTTGACGTAGAACTCTGAACATGCTACATACAAGCAACAAGTGTAGTCATTTCAGCCGACGATTGGCACTGTACATCATAGGTAATACTTTTAATTTCAATGAAAAAGTCTCAAAATAGATATTCAAATTGAACCATTTTTTGCTTGTAGAATTAGCTTATTGATAGGTATGTATTAGTGAGTATGCGCATTTAACCCGAAAACCTAGATTTTGGAAGCATAATTTCCGGAATTCCATATTCGGAAGATATGATTTTCGGAACATGCTTACTAATCGGAATGAATGAATTTCGGAAAACCATGAAAAAATTTTTTTCATTAAAAATATCCCAACAAGTCTCATTTTAGTACATTCTTAGAGCAAAAAATTACCTTATAGTTTGTTTTATTTTCTTAACAAAAACTATTTACTCGATGTTTTTTCTACGAGTTTCATATTTCTAAATAAAAAAAAACAGCTGCTAATTTTTTTTGCTCATTCTTACAACACTTAATTCGAAATATCTGTTAAATTCATCTTGCTCATTTAGCATTTCAACAAGACGCCTAAACTAATGAATGTCTTGCTCAACCAATTCACATAACAAGCGATTTAACTCGCACAGCTTCTCCATTCAAGAAAGTGTGGTAAACTGACAATGTATGTCCGAAATGTTTTCGCGAGCAATTTTCTTGAAAACAGACTTGAAGTCTGCCTAATACCTTCTCGTATTTGCCCACAAAATATTGTAATCCGATGCGGTCGTTAAGTTTTACAATAACAAAATCCCTGTCTTATGACTGAATTTTTACGTGTTATTTTCCTTATGAAAAATCGAAAAATTGGACTTTGATTTTGGGCACATTTTTTTCTCTATTCTATGTTCGACTGTTACTGACAAACAAAAGGGCATCGGATGGGAATATTTCAGGTGCATATACTAGAGGGTGGACTTAGAATGTGTTTTCAAGAAAATTCCTTACGAACATACTTCGGACTTACATTATTAGATATAGACTATGTAGACAACACAGAATATGTTAAAATAACGACAAGCTGTATTCAGTGAACCAAGTTGAAGATTTTCCAAACATAAGGTTTTTATTTACATTTCATTCGGATTTACCTTCCGATTAAATACCCAGTAGAGCGTTTCAATTTTTGCGCATTCCTTCTATGATGCCTCTGAAACTGAGGTAACTGAATTAAATGCGACATATTCATTGATAAAAAAATCTATTGGGTGGTGTTAGGGCTGAAAAATATTTTCTTGAGAAGGGTTAGGGATAAAAGTTGTTACTGCTGAACCCTTAGCGTAGCACGAACTACCATATTAGTAAAATTTGTTGCTATGCCAGAACCCCAAATACTATATTTGAAGGACGCATTATTG
>Ga0066648_10000945_pt1 | contig 17280 bp, 13 predicted proteins | sample CryGeyCG12114_NA_FD_59537 | JGI IMG/M metagenome (GOLD analysis project Ga0066648, IMG submission 59537) | Groundwater microbial communities from aquifer - Crystal Geyser CG19_WC_8/21/14_NA | ecosystem: Environmental > Aquatic > Deep subsurface > Groundwater | place: USA: Utah: Grand County... | reverse complement strand
TGGGCATGAGCCACCGGGGCCCTTTGGCTGAGGAACGCCTGGGTACTCGGATCTACCAACTCGCGAACGACTCGCTGCGAGTGCTGCACGACCGCAAGATCCCACACAGCAGCGCCAACATCGACCACCTCGAGGCAATCCTGAATGGGGTCTTCGTCATCGACGCGAAGCACCATGGGGCACGATCGGAGTGCTGCAGGCACGCGTGACAGGTTGACCTGCATCCCCTCAGGGCGCTCCGGGGACCATGAAACGACGCCGGGTGTATGTCCACAGGCCTCCAGGAGGGTGCCACTATCCACAGCTTGCCATCGCATTGAGCCATACGCCGAGTGGCCCGCACAGCATGGGGTATGTCCAATAAGCAGTCACACATACGTGGGTCCTGGATCCGGGAATCCGGAAACTTCGGGTTCTACATCTCCGCTGACGAGCGGTTCACAGCGGAATTGAGGCCCCCGGGGTTTTACCCGGAGTTTGGGTGCAAGCTACAGCGGCACTACGCCATCCGCTCCTTCGGCAGCGTCCAGATCATCGGAACGGCGACCACACTCGCGGACGCTGCGAGGCTCTATGGGGTGGGCAAGGCCCCGCGATGACTTACCGCCCTGGCTAGAGAGGCGTTATCTTCGCCGCGGCCGCTGGCCGGTTAAGGGTCCACGTTGAACGCGTTGAACGGTCCGTTAGAACTCACTCCTCGGTTCCTCGGTCATCCGGTCACCATTCACGGCATCGAATCGTCAGTCACCGACGCGTGCAGCCTCGTCGCGGACCTCTGTGCACGCGTAGGCATGGCGAGTCACCGGCCTACACGTGTCTGCTCGGTCATGATGGCGCCGCTTGACCCGGCACCTTCACGGTCGTCACTGGGAGCTCCTCGATCCAAACGGTCGAGCCGCCGCGCGCCGGATGAACCAATGCCACATACCATATGCGCTCGACGTCGTAAAGACGCGGGCCTGTCTTTGCTTCGGCCGGCCTGCTCCTCCGCCTTGATCAGCCTTCATCCACCCCCGGGTGTGCTGGCCAAGTAGTTCCGGATGTTTCGAAGACCTCCGGGTGGATCATGGTGTATTTCCATGATCCTGGTTCTCGGGCATGACGCCAGACATCTTGCGGAACCCGTTGCACACCTCCGAGATGAAGGAGAGGCGCGGCCGTCACCCTGATTCGGCCGGCCTTGTCGTGGTTGTGGATTCCTCGGATCTTGCGTCCGTCGACATCGACCTCTCGGCCGTCGCCGGACTTGCGGCGGAAGATGACCGGCGCGATCGCCGACGACGCGTGGACCGCATGCCCTCAACGGTGAGGTCACCCTCCTGAGACAGGGTTCTCCCGCCCCATTCTCTCCTGCTGGGACGCGGAGGGTGCGAACCTGACACCAACCACCTGCGGATAGACCAAGATGGATCTGTCGGTGCCAAACGGCAAGAAAGCCACAGATCCTGAAGGGGGATGACCACCGCATGACTGAGGACTTCTCGTTCGACTTCGACGACGTGCGACCGCGCACCTGGCTCGATGCCTTCCCTTGGTTGAGGGGCACGCTCGAGTGGCACGGCGAGGGTCGGCCCTGGTGGCAGGAGTCGATCGACGACACCTCCACCGTCGCGCGCCGGCAGATCACTGCCCAGATCTCAGAGCTGGCCATGGAGCGGCTGACGCAGTGGACGATCGGTCAGATCTTCCCCGGGCTCTCCCCCGACCTTGATCTGCGGCTGCTGCAGCTGCCAGTCCGCGCCACCAACGTCTTACACCGCCAGGAATGCACCCAGGCTGGCGCTTTGGCGGCGATGACCGTCGACGACATGATGAGCTGGCGCCAAGTCGGCGTCGGCACCATCGACGCCATCCTGCAGGCCCTCGCCGACGCCAGCACGACGACTGCGACACCAACCGTGACCTCCTTCTCCGATGCCTTCGAGGCCATGGCGCCGCGGTCGTTCGATGAGCTACGGATGCCGGACTGGCTACTGGCCCTGAACGACGATCTGACGACGGTCGCGACCTGGTTCGCCACCGTCGGGCTCCCCGGACAGGCCCTTGTGGGTGCCCCGCTGCCCGCCGGTACGCCGGACGAGATCGTCAAGGCTCGTCAGAGGATCGAGTCGCTCTCCGTCGATCAGCTCCTGGACGAGGACGAGCTGGAGCTCGACATCGCCGGCCGCTTCGACGATGCCCTCCGCATGCTCGATCCGCGGGCGGCGCAGATCCTGGGGGCTCGCCTGTTCGCCGACACGCCGGTGACCCTGGACCAGCTCGGTCAGCAGCACCAGGTCACCCGGGAGCGCATTCGTCAGATCGAAGGCAAGACGACCGGCACCATGCTCGGTTTCATCTCCGAGGGCGGCGCGTTGGCCGAGGTCGCCGAGGCAGCCCGGTCCCTCATAGGCACCATCCGCCCGCTCGACGAGCTGCTCGAGCTCATCCCGGCGCTGGGCCGCAACGTTGAAACGGTCGGCCAGCCCGCGTGGCGTGTCCTCGACCGCCTCGACGACGCCTACGAGATTGAGGATGGGTGGTGTGTTGTCCCTACGATGACGGCCGCGGAGAACGTCACCCAGACACTGCTCCAGGAGCGCGCAGACAAGTACGGCGTCGTGCGGATCGACGAGTTCGATCTGATCGAGAGCAGCCATCCGGAGAAGCAGGCTGAGCTCACCGCGGCCTGGATCACCCACTGCGGCTACATCGTCGACGGCAACTTCGTGCTGACCCGGACGTCCTCGGTGAACGACTACGCCGCCGCCGTCCTGTCGATGGACGGTTCCCCGCTCAGCACCCAGGAGATCGTCGACCGCTTCGTCTTCGACCGCAGCCCGCGCTCGCTTGGGAACGCACTGAGCGGGGACGACCGTTTCGAGCGTGTCGACCGTGACCGATGGGCCCTGAAGGAGTGGGGACTCGACGCCTACGCCGGGATCCGCTCAGTCATCCGGGAGCAGGTAGCCCGAGCCGGTGGCCGGGTCAAGCTGACGGACCTGGTCGAGCACATCACCAGCCGGTACAGCGTCAGCGGGAGCAGCGTGGTGGCGTATGCCGGCGCAGCTCCGTTTGCCACGAAGGAAGGGATGGTCCAGCTCGCGGCCAGGGACCAGGGTGCGCGCAAGGCACCGGAGCGCACTCGTCGCTTTTTCCGCCGCCCCGACGGGTGGGCTTACCGGGTGCGGATCAGCAACGATCATCTGCGCGGCAGCGGATCGGTCGCAGCGCACGCCATCGCGACGGTCCTCGATCTCCACTCCGGCGAGACTCGGCAGCTCGACAACCCGCTCGGACCGCAGTCCGTTGCCTGGACTGGACTGCAGCCACAATTCGGCACTATCCGCCGCTTCCTCATGGACAAGGACGTCGCCGCGGGGGCTGAGGCTTTCCTTATCCTGCACGACGACGCAACCTTCTCGTTCGAACTGACTCGCGACCTGATCGACAACCCACTGGCCGACGCGCTGTCCCTCGCTGGGGCCCCTGCGGTTGTCGACCGAGAAGGGGCCCGCCTGGCCCTCGCCCGAGCACTCCGGTTGCCCGACGACTCCCCCGTAACCAGCATCATCGGGGGGTACCGCGAGCGCGGCGACGACGACATCGCCGAGCTGCTCACCTCTGTACGCGAGTACCTGGAGACCGGTCACGTGCCGGCCGACGTGCAGCACCGGGCCGACGTCGACGACATCTTGGATCTCCTGTGACCGATGAAGTACCTCGGGGCCTTCGATCGCTCCCGCTGAGTGATCGCTATCGGAGCGACCAGGAAGACGTCGTAAGGACCTTCTTCGTGCCGGCCTTCACCGTCGCCTCCAGCTACAGCCGCGCCGTCGGCTACTTCACCTCCACCAGCCTCGCCCTCTACGCCCGCGGGATCGAGACCTTCGCGGCGCGGGGAGGGTCGATGCGGCTCATCGCCTCGCCTCACCTCAACGAGGACGATGTCGTCGACATCGAGCGTGGGTACGACGTCCGGGCAGTGTTGGAACGCGCCACGATGCGCGAGCTGGAGCAGGACCAGCCTGAGACGGTGCTCGACGGGCTCGGACTGCTGGGTCGCCTGATCGCCGAGGGACGGCTCGACATCAAGCTGGCCTTTGTCCAGCAGGAAGGCCGGGTCGGGATCTACCACGAGAAGATCGGCATCTTCCGCGACGACCTTGGCGACTTGGTCGGCTTCACCGGCAGCAGTAACGAGACCTTCGGCGGCCTCATGGCCAACTTCGAGTCGGTCGAGGTGTACCGGGGCTGGGTTGCCGGAGACGGCACGCGGGCGCTGCGACTCGAGGCCGACTTCCAGTCGCTGTGGTCCAACCAGACCCCCCACCTCTCAGTCGAGCGGTTCCCGGACGTGGCCCGCGAGCGGCTGGTCAAGCTCGGCCGTGACCGGCCACCCCGGGACCTTCCAGGAACGGACGACGCGCTGACGCCGACACCGGCAGAGGTCTACGAGCCGACCCGGCTGACCTTGCCCGACTGGCTTACCGTGCGGGACTACCAGCGTGAAGCAGTGACGTCATGGCTCAGCCACCAGGGTCGCGGCATCCTCAAGATGGCCACCGGCACTGGCAAGACTAAGACCGCCATGATTGCCGCCACGCAGCTCGGCAACGTGCTGCGTCAACGTGAGCAGCCCCTCGTGCTCCTGATCGTTGCGCCGCTTACCCACCTGGTTGACCAGTGGATCACCGAGGTCGAAGGTTTCGGTGTCCGGCCGATCGCGGTCTACGAAAGCAGCCAAAAATGGTTGCCGCTCGTCGAGGAGCAGTTGGCGGCGGCCAGGATGGGTCAGCGTCCCGTCGTAGCCATGGTGGCGACCAATGCCTCCTTCTCCGGTGAGAAATTCCAGTCGGTGCTGTCCCGCATCAACCTGCCGCTCCTGGTCATTGGGGATGAGGCGCACAATCTTGGGTCGGCGACGTACCAGTCCGCGCTCCCCCAGAACGCGACGTACCGGCTGGCACTGTCGGCGACCCCGGAGCGTTGGTTCGACGATGAAGGCACCGACTCCCTTATCGACTACTTCGGACCGATCATCTTCGAGTTGGGTCTCGGTAAGGCGATCGAGATGGGGGCGCTCACTCGGTACAAGTACCTGCCGCGGCTGGTCGAGCTCAACGACGTCGAGACCGCGCTGTACGTTGACCTGTCCGCTCAGATCGCCACACGGATTGCCTCTGGCGACAACCTCAAGGACGCCGACTCGAACTCCCCACTCGGCTTCCTGCTGCGACAGCGCGCCGGGGTGCTTGGACACGCCGAGGGCAAGCTCGAGGCACTTCGCGCCGATCTCGATGCCCGCCGCGACGACTGGTTCCAACTGATCTACTGCGCCGAGGGCCGGCGGCCGGCGGAACCCGGAGAGGAGCCCGGCCCGAAGCAGGTCGACGAGGTCATGGACCTGGTCGGCAACCAGCTGCATCTGTCCGCACACTCGTACGTCTCGGAAACCCCGCGGCCGGAGCGCAAAGTCCTTCTTCGTCGCTTCGGGGCTGGCGACGACCTTCGTGCGTTGGTTGCCATGCGCTGTCTCGACGAGGGTGTCGACATTCCCGATGCCCGCACCGGATATCTGCTGGCCAGCAGCAGCAACCCCCGGCAGTTCATCCAGCGCCGTGGGCGCCTGCTGCGACTCGCCCCAGGCAAGGATCGCGCCGTGATCCTGGACTATCTGGCCGTTCCTCCGGTCGGGACGAGCATCAACTTCAACGTCGAACGGGCATTACTCGTTCGTGAGCTCGAACGAGCCAACGAGTTCGGCAAGCTGTCCGAGAACTACGAGACAACACTCCAGGTGCTGCGGCCGCTCAAGGAGCGCTACCAGCTCATGGACATGTAAGGGTCGAGATGATGAAACGCCATGACAAAGGGGTAAGAGCGTGAGCCAGAGCCGCAACGAGAAGCAGGTTCTCGAGGAGCTGAGCGACGAGCAGCGGGCGCTGCTCAAGCGCGTACTTGAGATCGAGCGGGCCAAGCTGCACATCACTGCCTACGACGCGACTGACGACTTGGTCGCGGCCGTGAAGGAGATCCTGCCGTGAAGCTCCAGTCGATCATGCTCACCAACTTCCGCCAATTCAAGGGCAGCCAGACCTTCGACCTGACTTCGGACAAGCTCAAGCCGGTCACCTTGCTCTTTGGTGCCAACGGCGCAGGCAAGACGACGCTCCTCAACGCCTTCACGTGGGGCCTGTACGGCAACATGTCGGAGGACGTTGAGCAGCAGGACCGCATGGTGACCGACAGCTCCTGGCGTGCGCTTCCGGTCGGCGACTCAATCGAGGTCGCTGTCGAGGTGCGTTTCGACCACGAGGGCCAGGACTACCGGTTGCTGCGGAGCGCCACGCTTCGCAAAGAGTCCGACGCCCAGGGCCCAATGGCGGCCCAGCTTCAGCTCTGGACGACCAAGACCGACGGTTCGTCGGAGGTCAGCCACGCTCCCCAGGAAACAATCCTGAGCATCCTGCCCGTTGGCGTAAGCCGGTTCTTCTTCTTCAACGGTGAACGCATTGAGAATCTGGTGAAGAAAGGTGCGTACGCCGAGGTCCAGAAGGACATCAAGGTGCTCCTTGACCTCGAACAAGTGGAGCGGGCGATCGCTCACCTGCCAAAGGTCAACCGCCGCCTGACGGACGATCTGAAGAAGCACGGTGGCGCAACAGCCAGTGCAATCCAGGACTCGATCGATTCTCTTACTGACCAGCAGGCCAAGGCCAAGGACGACTTGAAGGTCGTTGAGGCCAACCTCGCGGAGCTCGATGAGGAGAGGAGCCGCACCGAGGACCTCCTCCGGCAGCACGCCGAGGCCGCCCCGATCCAGGCCGAGCGGGATGCCGTTACCAAGGAACTCGACGAGGCTCGCGCTGCGCGTGACACCGCACTGAACGAACGCAAGCTGTTGGTGGCGACCCGTGGCTTCCAAGCATTCACGGACACCCTCGGCGAGGCCACGAAGACCATGGCCGAGACGCTTTATCAGAAGGGTGCGCTGCCAGCACCGCTGAAGCGCGAGTTTGTCGACAAGCTGTTGGACGAAGGCGCCTGCATCTGTGGGACCCCGCTCGCCGAGCACACCGAGTCGTGGGAGCACGTCAAGGAGTGGCGCCAGCGGGCTGGTCTGCAAGCCGTTGAAACCGCGTGGCAGCGAGTCAGCGGGCAGATTGCTCCCCTGGCGGACGCGCGCGAAGGTCTCCGCGAGTCACTTGCCAACCTGATGAACCGCATTGGCATTGAGCGCGAGCGCGTGGCACGGCTGGAGGCGCGGAAGTCCGAGCTGGACGGCAAGCTGAAGGACAACCGTCTGGAGGGCGTGCAGAACCTCGAGACCAAGCGCATGGATTTGGAGGGCCGGATCGCGGTCAAGAACCAGCGCAAGGGCGCCATCGAAACCGAGCTGCTGAACGTCGCTAAGGAGATCGAGCAGAAGACCAAGGAGCGCTCGCGGGCACAGGTCACCGACGAACTCGCCAACAAGGCGCGCTCGCGGTCTGACCTGGTGACCTCCGTCAAGCGTGCCCTTGAGGAGATCCTCGCCATCCGCGAGGAAGACATGCGCCTTCGTCTTGACGCCGAGCTGAAGGCGGTCTTCAAGAGCATCACGCACCAGGCGCACGTCCCGACGCTCAGCGAGGGCTTCGAGCTGACCCTGTACAAGAACGTCAACGGGGTCGAACTGTCAGTCCCGAAGTCCACGGGCGAAAACCAGATCCTGAGCCTGAGCTTCGTCGCCGCTGTGTCGAAGTTGGCGCGGGAGATCCGGCAGGAGCGGCGGGCGGAAGGAGCCGGAGCCGAGGATGCCGGGACCTTCCCGATCGTCATGGATGCGGCGTTCGGCTCCCTGGATCAGGACTATCAGGAAGCCGTGTCGCGGGCGCTGGCCAAGATGGCGCCGCAGCTTGTGGTGCTCGTGAGCAAGAGCCAGGGGCTTGGTCGCGTTGTGACTGAGCTGCTCCCGTATGTCAGTCACCTCGGGGTCATCGAGACCCACACGACCGCCGCCGGACAGGTAGCGGACGACATCGAACTCGAGGGCATCTCGTACCCCTACATCCGGTCCGGCGAGACCGACCACTCCGAACTGAAGGTGATCAAATGAGCACGACTGCCCCGGGCGAGGTCCGCGCTCGCCGACCGCAGCAGCACGAGGCGCTGATGCTGGAGCTTCAGTCCGAAGGGAGGTTCCCGACGTACCGCGACATCTTGTTGTTCGCGGCGGCGATTGGCTACCGCCAGGACCGTCGGGTGCCGTTCGCGACCGCGTCGGGAGACCCGATCCGCAGCGACGTCCTGATGGCGCCGGGCTTCAGCGACACGCTGATCAACATGATTGCCGCCAACGTCGTGGACGACCCCGAGATCATGGACGACACCCGTATGGACGAGCGGTTCAAGATCTTCGAGGAGTACGCCAACGGCGGCTTGGAGTACATCCAGGAGCAGGTCAACGTTCGGCACCAGCCAGCTGCACTGGTCGTCATCGATCTGGTGACCGAGGCCTTCGCCGACGACAGCGGTGCCAAGCCGGTTTCGGTCGACGAACTGCTCGGTGGCGTCACCTGGGGGTGACGGCAGCAGCCGGATCAGTCTCTGACAAGGCGATGGCCCCGAAGCCCGGCACCAGCCGCCGCGAGCGTCGCCTGCCAACCTTTCAAGGTGCCGATTCGTTCCGGGTGCTCATAGAGCCCCGCCCGCATCTCGGAGCGAGTGAGGCGCTCGTACAAGGGCCGGCGCGCATCATCGACCCCGAGGAACTCCTCCTTGCGATGGAGGAGAGGCGGGTTCTCGGACCGGCTGTAATCGCGCCTGTCCACGCTGAGCTTGCGGAGATTGACAGTGATCGCCGAGCGAAGCGTTGGGTGGGGATCACGGTCGAAGTCGGGATACGTCAGGTAGGAGACCTGAGGTTCGGTCACCGACAACTTGATCATGTTGGCCTTGTCGACCGTTCCGGCGAGCGCGCGAGCGCACCCCTCGTAGACCTGGAGCACCGGCGGGATCTCGGCCATGGCGGAGCGATGAACGTACAGAGCGCTCGGGGTCTGCTTCCCTACCTTCGAGCCGCGCGCATTGACGTAAAGCATCGCTTGATCGCCACACGCCAGGAGGAGGCGATCTGCCTGGACGCAGGCCTCCGCGTAGGTACCAAACAACGTACGAATGTCTCGGCCTAGTGATTCGCCGAGCTGTGAGAAGCGCGGACGCCGCCCGAATCGCGAAAGCGCCACGTAGGTCAGCAGCTCCGCTCGGCGCTGAACCGTGACCTCGTCCCAGTACGAGTCCTCAGTGACTTGCCGGATCAGCCGCTGTGCTCGGCCGAGACTGCCCATCGCCTCGTGAATGGCCTCGAAGGCATCAGCTGGAATCTCGGAGGGCCGCGGTGCCCGCGCATGATCGCGCATGAACGCGAACAGCGGCTGGAGGGCGACCTCATTGGCCCTGTACTGGACCTGAGGGTCGATGATGACCCGTGGCCGATAGGTGTAGACCCGCGAGGCCAGGAAACGCTGCGCAGCCGCGTCATCTCGAAACACATAGAAGATGCCTGGCGCTGCCGCGTGAGGTTGCGCCCCAAGCGTCTCCTCGATCCACCGGGCCAGCTCCGACTGCTCGTAGAACTTCTGAAAGGTGCCCGTGCGGGTGACGAGCCCATCCCCCATCGGTCTGCCAACCAGGTCGCGGGCGTCCCAGGTCATGCGTGCAGACACGACCAGCAAGCCTTCAGCCAAGTTCCACGCTGAACGAAGAGTCTCGGCGCGCTCCCCCGGGCTTTCGATGACGTTGATGACGTAGCCCAGGTTGACGACGTTCGCAGAACGACGCTCTGCCGTCGGACGGTGCGTCGGGTCCCAGCCATCGATGTCGTGGCCGAGGGCTCGGAGGTGACGGATGTCGTCACCCTTGCCACAGCCGTAGTCGAAGATCGAAGCACCGGCGGCGAGCAGCCCGTCTGCGGCGGCCGTCGCTAACGGCCGCGACAATGCAACCCGCGTGAGCGCCGTCTTGTGACGCGCGACGGGCGCGGTGTTCATGCGGCCGGCGACTCGCCTAGCCCGACGCTGGCCAGGCCGGCAACGTCAGTGACGCGCGGGTCGCCGACGAGGTAGCCAATGCCGCGATGGAGGTGGAGACGGAACTGTTGTGCGAGGGTCTCCTCATCAAGCGGGAGTCCGTCGTTGTGACAGCGGAGTCGCAGCGCCGCCCAGAGCACGTCGCCAAGCTCGCCTCCGAAGGTTCGCCAGTTCATCTCAACGTTGCTGTCGAGCGTCAGCTTGATGGCCGGCGGCTTGGCCGGTTCGGCAAGCGAGCGGCACAGCGCCCACCGGCACAGGACGTTCCAATGTGCGATGCCGGTCCGGCGCTTGAGGGTGATGAGCTGGTCCCGAGCCTGCTGGGAGAGCCGGATGTGTTCGATCGCCATCATTCGCTCCAGAAGTAGCCGTCGACGACGTACGACGCGTTGGTCGCCGGGTCGAACTCCAAGTGGTAGGCACGACCCACGCGCGGGGCAATGCGCTCGTAGGCCTCTTCGTCGATCTCCGTGTCGGTCGACAACAGGATCACTTGGTGGCTGGCCTGCGGGAAATAGCGCTCCAGCAGGTGCTCGCGGTGCGTGCCGTCGAGGCGCCCAAGTGGTGTGTCGATAACGACCGGCAGCGGTTGCCCGGCTGCCCGGGCAAGGCCCCAGAGAAGTGCCACAGCCAGGAGCTGGCGCTCCCCCGCGGACAGATCCTTGGCTGGCAGCGCGTGGCCATCAACACCCGTCAGGGCCACCGCGTGGGTCTCTGGATCGATCTGTACGTCGGTGATCAGGTTCTCCTTGCGGAGCAGCATGCCGAGGGCTTCCATGACCAACTGGGAGATGCGTTCCAGGTGGCGTCGGGTTGCCGCCACGCGCAGCGTCTCCAAGGTTGCCCTGACTCGGTCGACGTGCTCGACGAGGCGTCGATCGTCATCGGCAGCCAGGTTGGCGTGTGCTGCCTTATCGAGCGTCGCCTCGTAGGCGTCGTGCGCCTGGGCGCGATCGGTCCGTGCGCTGTTGAGCAGCTCCGTCGCTACCGAATAGGCGGCCTCGGCGCGGTACAGCAGATCCCGCGCCTCCCCACGCTTGGCATTGAGCGGAGCCAGAGCCTCAGGATCAGGGATAGCCGCGAGCACCCGCTCGGCCTGCTCACGCTCCGCCTTGAACATGGCGCGCCGGTCGACGGCCGACTGGAGCCGAGTTCGGGCTTCGGGCAGCGTTGAAGCGAGGAGTCCCTCAAGCGCGACAGGATCGGGAAACCCAACGATCTCTTCGATATCTGCGGAGCTCCGCCGCGTCTCTCGGTCGTCCGCAAGGAACTGCTCGACAGCCGTCAGAGTCGATGCCTTGACCTTGGCATCCATGAGCTTCTGCAGCAGCGTGTCGTCTCGAGCCGAGAAGGCCTCGACGAGCAAGGTGTCGCGATGAGCGGCAGCCTCCGCGCGGACCTGTTCGCCGAGCTGCTCAAGCAACCCACTGAGTTGTAGCAGCGGCGACGCCTCCGCAAGCTCGTGGCGGATCTCGTCTTCGCAGCGAGCCAGGCCGGCGCGCACCATGGCGGCGGTCGATTCGGCTGTCTCACGCTGCTCCAGTAGGTCGCCGCCGGCAGCTCGGTACGCCTCGGTCGCCTCGTGGAAAAGCTTCTGCGAGCGCTCGAGTTCCGTGCGGCGAGCGGCCTCTGCTTCGGTGGCAGCCTCCTCGCCCTGTCGGTGAGCGGTGACGAGTTGCTTCTTCTCTTCGACCGCTTGGCGAAGCGAGTCGGGCACCTGCTCGCCGCGATGCCGACGCTTCAACACAGCCAAGTCGGTCGTCAGCCGCTCGACAAGGTCGAGACCGAGCAACGCCGCAAGGGCTGAGCTGAGGACCTGGCGGGACCGCTCTAGGTCGGCCAACGCTTCGATCTGCTCGCCATCGAAGAAGAAGAGGCCGGCGATGCCGCGAGGCAGGAAGGTCTCGACGTGCTCGCTCCAGGTCGACGTCAACGCCTGGTTGTGACGATCGTCGACCGACACGAGCAGTATCTCGCGGATCGAGGCACCGCTGCTCTTCCAACTCCGTCGGATCCAGTACTTGTGCTCCATGCCCTCCTGGTGGGCGGTGAAGGTCAGCTCGATGGCCGCACCTTCGCTCGCCGGGACACCGCGGTGAACCAGGCCCCGCAGGTAGTTGTCGTAACTGCCATTTCGGCGTCCCGAGGCGTGAGCCAGGGAGCCGTACAGCGCAAGCTGGATCGACTCCAGGATCGTGGTCTTGCCAGCACCGTTCAGGCCACCGACCAAGACAATCGGTCGGCTCGGCGACGGCGGCGTGAGGTCAATGACGTGGCGGCCGGCAAATGTGCCGACGTTGTGGAGCACCAGCTGGTTGAGGATCACGTTGCTGACTCCGCCGTCGTTCGCACGACGTAGCCGTCGGCGAGGTCGAGCGGATCCGGTGCCCCATCCTCGACCTCCGGCGGAGTGCGGTCGATCGCCGCCTTCCGCTGGTGTGCCCGCGCTGTCGCGTCCTCCTCATCGTCGTAGAAGCCGCGTCGCAAGGCTTTCTCGAGCGACTCAAAGAGACCAGCGCGACGAACTTGCGCCCGGTGACGCTGCTCGACGTCGAGAAGCTCGCGGACCAATTCGAAGTGCAGTCGGTCTTCTCCAACGACTTCGAGCAGGGCCTCGATCATGTCGGGTCCCAACGGGAGGTGCTCGTCGAGTGGGCCTCCTGGGTACGGCTCCCTCATCGCTGCCTCGTAGATCCCTGGCAGGTGGTCTTCGAATTCGTGCTTGTCCACCACCCACATGCGGCGGATCTCCTCGAGCTCCGGCAGCGTGATCAGGTCGAGTGCTCGGACGTACTCCGGCCCGTTCTGGCGAATCCACGCCTGCGCCTCGAGCAGGCGCTTCAGCCAGTCTTCACGGGCACTCTGCTTGTAGGGACCGTGGATCGGCCGGTCGTGGAACAACTGGACGGAACCGTTCATCCGACGGAAGTCACGGAGGTGTCGGTCGTCCGCGACGTCCAGCGCATTGCGCAGATCGAGGAGCGGCAGCATCCACTCCTTCTCCTCATCGTTCTGGATCATCGCCGACATCGACTTGTCCTTCTCGACGAGCGTGCACGTCCAGCAACCAAAGCGGCTGTCGCCGCAACTCGGCGTGGTGGAGTCCACTACCAGCGGGCACTCTCCATCAGCGGATGCGCCCTGGTACATGGTGAGTAGTTCCTTGTTGGAGTAGCCCCAAGGATTCGACGACTGCATGAGGAAGGTCCACACGTCGTCGTTCGACCAGTTCTCGACTGGCGAGTAGACGAGCGCGTTCGGCAAGGAATCGTTGGGGCTCAGCAGGTCACGGACGCGTCGGGACTCGAGCTTGGCCATGCGTGCATGGCGACCGGAGCTCTCCGCCTTGCGAGTGCCGAGCACAAGGATGGCCTCCCCATGCGAACGCACCATCTCGCGGATGAAGGAGTTGGAGGGCTTGATCTTGAGTCGCTCGGTGCACCACCGGAACTTTGGACGCGGGGCCGGGTAGCCGCGCCCGATCAGATTCACCCAGAAGGTGTCAGTCACGGTCGGAGTGAGCCGGTGCGGCGTCAGCGGCAAGCCCTGCTCCTCAGCGGCGGCAGCCATGACATCGAGTGAGTGAGTCACCCATGCGGCGACTACCGGGTTCTCCACAAGGGTGTCGGTGCTGATTACGTGGACGGGCTTGGTGCGCTGCTCCGGCTCGAGGCCAGCCAGCGCGCGCCAGACGATCTGAAGCACGGCGGTCGAGTCCTTGCCACCGGAGTAGCCGACAACCCACGGCACACCGTCAGCCAGATAGAGCTCCTGCGTCTGGGCCACGAGGGCTTCGATCGACCCCGCGAACCCGAGATCATCGAACGCCGAGCGCGGTCGGATGGTCAGGTTGGTCGTCATTTCTCTCCTCGTTTGAATGCCTCTTCGGCACGCTGCTCGTCGGGTGGGAGCGCCAGACCCATGACATTTCGGATAAGGGCAGTGGTCAGCAGGACGTTGGATGCACCCTTGGTGACCTTGCCGCCAACCGTCGCTCGCCCCTCCCAGACGGTGGAGTTGCTGCGGTGCCAATCGATGCCCTGCAACTTCTTGAGCTGCTTGTCCCAGGACGCCGGCGACAAGTTCTGCCTGAGCAGGGTGTTGCCGACCTTCCCGAGAGCGTGCAGGACGATGCCGTGACTGTGGATGAAGTCCTTACGGATCTCGCCAGCACTCACCTTGCCGTCGTACACCTGGCTCCAGGCTGGGAACTGCTTGGCGACGTGCTCCCAGTAGTCGGCGGCAAGCGCCGTCCGTTTGTCGACCGACTCCTCTTCGATGCCTTCGAGTAACGAGCGGTCCGCGGTGTAGAAGGCTGAGAGAGTGAAGAGTTTACGCGAGCGGGCGGCGAGGTTACTGGTCTCCATCTCCGTGAGGTCCCGGTAGAACGATGACTTCAGCACCGCCTGCTTGGCCACCTCTGACATGGGGTCACGGTGGTCGTAGAGAACTCCGATCGAGCGCGGCGGTCGGATGGCGTGACGGTTCAGATCGGCGAACATCTGCTGCGAGCGGCTCAGCCCGATGTCGATGAACAGCACGATGGCGATCGTCTCGTCGCTTAGGTCCGGGTTCTCATCGAGAGCCCGGGCGATGGCGGCACGGCGGTGCTGCCCGTCGTTGATCACGAAGCGAGCGTCCATCGGGATCGTGAGCGTGCCAACGCGGTCGGCGATGCCACCCTCGTTCACCAGCGGAGCGAACCGAACCTCTGCATTCACGCTGGCCGTGAGAGCCGAGAAGATGTAGCCGTCAGGATTGTCGACGATGTAGCGCGCCATCTCCGGAACCCGAGCCTTGTTCAGGGTCCGCTGGGCACGCATCTCAGGCGGAAGCTCCTCAGAGTCGAACAAGAAGAGCTTCGGGATAAGTCGAAGAGGCCACATTGTGACGTAGTACTCGCGCCCCGCTTGGACGCCGCGGATTGCCGGAAAGACATACTCGAATTCACCGGGTCGAGAGACCGCCGGCCTATCGCTCCGCCCCTCCGAGATCGCCGTCACCTTCGCCACGTCCTAACATCTACCATGTTCGGACCGAGTTCCGAACATCCCTTGCCGCCGTTCCGAACAATGGTCTGTACGGACGGCTAGAGTTACGAACATGACCGTAGCGCCAGCCTCCGACACAGACGCCGTTGGGACCGCGAGCCCCCGGCCGACCTACCTCGACTACGCGGCGACGACGCCTGTCGATCCTCGTGTTGCAGACGAGGTGCTGAGGTACATGGCCTACGAGTTCGGCAATGCCGGAAGCCGCACTCATAGTTACGGACAGACCGCCAAGGAGCGCGTCAAGCGCGCCCGCGAGGAAGTCGCCGAGGTCGTCGCCGCGAAGCCCGACGAGGTCGTCTTTACCAGCGGTGCCACCGAGAGCGACAACTTGTCCATCCTCGGGCTGGCAACCCACGGTGAACGGACTGGCAAACAGCACATCATCTCGACCCAGATTGAGCACAAGGCAGTACTCGAGCCTCTAGCGGAACTGCAGAAGCGTGGCTTCGAGGTTGAACTTCTCCCTCCGGAACCGGGCGGTTGGGTCTCTCCCGACTCGGTGGCCGACGCGCTGCGCCCTGACACACTCCTGGTGTCGGTGATGGCCGTGAACAACGAGACCGGCGTGATCCAGCCGATCCAGGAGATCGCCAGCGCGCTCGCCCTCCATGATGCGTTCCTCCACGTTGATGCGGCTCAGGCGTTCGGCAAACTGATCGCACTCCTCCAGAACCCCCGCCTTGACCTGCTGGCCATCTCGGGCCACAAGATCGGCGGCCCCAAGGGAGTCGGCGCGCTTGTCACGCGGCGGCGCGGCTACAAGCGCCCTCCGCTGGAGCCCCTGATGTTCGGCGGGGGCCAGGAACGCGGCCTTCGGCCAGGCACCCTGCCGGTCGCGCTCATCGCCGGACTGGGGCTCTCTGCGCAACTGGCGCTCGCCGAGGTGGACCAGCGGGCAGCAGCAAGCGAAACGCTTCGTGATGAACTGCTCGCCGCTCTCCTTCCGCTGGGCGCCGAACTCAATGGCGATCCGGAACGGACAATCTCCAGCACCTTGAACGTCTCGATCCCGGGAGTTGACGCGGAGGCCGCCATCGTGGCCCTGAAAGACCTTGTCGCGCTGTCAAACGGTTCGGCGTGCACCTCTCGAAGCCACGAACCGAGTCACGTTCTGGTCGCCGCTGGCCTGCCACCAGAGCGGATCGATCGCGCGTTGCGCATGTCATGGGGACCGGCAACCGCAGCGATCCCCGTCGAGGAGATCGTCGACAGGCTGAACAGGCTAGGCCGATCCTGACGAAGACCTTGCTATCCACTGTGGCGCAGCATCACCACGTGAGGGCACTGGAGGCAAGATGGCTCGACGCGCCGCCGTCACGTACTACTCAGACGTGAGTGGCCTGGAGATCACGGAGGAAGGTGCGGCGTTCAGTTCAGTCTCGATGGCAACTCGTTCGAGATGGACCTATCGGCTGAGGAGCAAGAAGCTCCGCGGCAGGCACTCGCGCCGTTCGTCGCTGCCGCCAGAGCAGCGCCTATCCCAGGCGCCATCCGCTTGCGCCAAGAAGATAAAGTGTTCGCTGCGGAAGGATCGACGCCCGCACCCTCAGAATTTGGGGGCACTAGAATGCTTCGACGTACCCGCGCGTGCACGCGTCCCGGAGCTCGTTCGCGAGGCATACCAAGCAGCCAACGCGCAACACGACGCCCACGGCGTCAGGCGACTCTCAAGTCCCGGCTCACTTCCACGCTGAGAACATGGACTCAACCGAGCTCGTCCTCCGTGACGACGGTTCGCAGGTGCTTAAGATGCTGGAGTACTCGCCGGAGTCAGGTCCCCATTGCACAGACAACTACCGGCTCAGAAGCTCGGCCGCCGCCACCGGAGGACACCTTCGACTCCGCGGGCGTCCCGCACGGTCGCCACCACACAGAAAAGGGGAATCCTCGACCGGCCCGAGGGGCCGTCGAACGGCAGGAAGGCGAGAGCCATCCACCGGGTTCAGGACTAGAGGGTGCTTAGTGGCGCTGCCCTCGTCAGGTTCGTGCGCGATCGGTGGATCGGCTCGTCCCGCGCGTTCACCGACGGCTACTCACGCTTCTGGGTCCGGGCTCCAGCGAAATCGCTGCCTGGCTGTAGAGGAGCGCCGCGTCGACCTAGCTATGGGCGACAGCGGTAGATGTCAAGCAGTCTGAGACACGTCTCGTTACGCGGTCTGTATGAGGGCCTCCGG